>VOFB01003302.1_pt1 | contig 166974 bp, 242 predicted proteins | sample 5384141 | NCBI WGS metagenome assembly VOFB01 (sample SAMN12384721, study PRJNA508395) | human gut metagenome | isolation source: healthy gut A | host: Homo sapiens
TCCCAGTTCCGATGCGATGGATACAATATTGACCATGCTTCGTCCCTCAATCGCAACTTTTCTGCCAAACTTGTCTGCAGAATTGATGATCTGCTGCACACGATCCACATTGGATGCAAATGTCGCAATAATAATTCTTGTATTTTTTTATGCTCGGAAAAAATGTTATCCAGCGTTTTTCCTACTGACTTTTCGGAATCTGTAAATCCCGGGCGCTCCGCATTGGTACTGTCACAAAGCAGTGCTAACACTCCTTTTTTACCGATCTCGCCGAAACGCTGCAGATCAATGGCATCTCCAAATACCGGTGTATAATCAACCTTAAAATCTCCTGTATGCAGGACAATTCCTGCCGGGGAATAAATCGCAAGTGCCGCCGCATCCTGAATACTGTGATTCGTGCGGATAAACTCTACACGGAAACATCCAAGATTGATGTGCTGTCCGTATTTGACAACTTTTCTTTTTACTTTTTTGAGCATATCATGCTCTTCGAGTTTGTGCTCGATCAGGGCATTGGTCAGTCTGGTCGAATAAATCGGCACATTGACATCCTTTAAAACATATGGAATTGCACCAATATGATCCTCATGTCCGTGCGTAATAAAAAATCCTTTGACACGATCAATATTTTCCTTTAAATAAGTGACGTCCGGAATCACCAGATCCACCCGTACATGTCATCTTCCGGGAATGCGAGACCGCAATCCACCACAATAATACTGTCTTCGTATTCAAAGGCAGTAATATTCATACCAATCTGCTCAAGACCTCCCAACGGTATAATCTTAAGCTTACTGTTATTCTGTTTTTCCTGTTTTTTCATAAATCCTCCAAATATAATATTCCGCTCTAATATAAAAGCTGTGTTTCTTCATCCGCAAGTTCAGCAAATATTTTCGCGAGTGCAGCAAACTCTGTATCATCATCTACCATCTCGTAAAATACTTCCTCATCCTGTGTCTTTATTTCTTTTAATATATATGCTTCACTGTCCCCGTTTTCATTGCCATCAGAGACAAGTAAGTATCTGATTCCATTCAGCTGTGTCTGTTCTTCCACAGCAAATTCCACCACCTCATTGGTGTCCGGATCTGTAAACTGAATTTTTTCCATTTATTTTTCCTTGTATTTTTATTTTTCTTCTGGATGATTTGAAAGATAATCCAGATATCCCTGTAATATAAAAAATAGCCGCAATTTCATCTACATATTCCTTTGCGGTTTTCTCTTCGAATTCCTGTTTCCATCATCGAACGGTCTGCTGCAATTGTTGTCAGCCGTTCATCCCATAAAATAACAGGGAGACCACAGCGTTTTTCAAGCATTTCCTTGAATTCTTTTGTTTTCTCGCAGCGCTCCCCTTCTGTACTGTTCATATTTTTCGGGTAACCGAGCACAATTTTTTCCACCTCGTACTCGCTTACCAGCTGTTCGATCCGCGCCAGTGTCTGCCTGAGTTTCGTTGGAGCTTTCCTTCGGATAATTTCCACTCCCTGCGCTGTAATTAACAGCGCATCACATCACTGCAACACCCACTGTCTTTGAACCGAAATCCAATCCTAAAATCCGCATAATTCTCCCGTACCGGATTATTCCCAGGAATTGTTTTTTGATGTATGCACGTAAAACTTCTTCTACAAGTTCGTCCCGCTCTACTTTCATGATCATGCTTCTCGCACCCTTATGACTGGTAATATAGGTAGGATCTCCGGACATAATATAGCCGACGATCTGGTTCACCGGATTGTATCCTTTCTCACTCAATGCACGGAATACGATCTCTAAAACATCTCTTACCTGTAATTCCGGTTCCTTTTGTACTGTAAAATATTGTGTATTATTTAAATTCTCCATATTCGCCGTCCCTGCCCTTGTTCATTCCAACAAGTCCTGTCCCATCTATTGTATACGAAATTGAGGAAAAATACAAGCGCTATAGTTTCATACGGTAAATCTCATCGGTCAGAGCCGCTTCCACTCTTCCCCTTTTCATCACATTATCAAGCGGTTCTGCCGTTTTTGCCGCGATCTTTACATACTCTTTGGTATATCCAGTATACCACGTTTCTCCGTCAACTTCCATTGGTTCCTCAAAGAGTACTTCTTCCTCTTTTCCCACATAATATGCGCGGAATTCCCTCGACATACTTTCCGCAAGTGCCAGCAGCTGGGCACTGCGCTTCGTCTTGATTTCCTCCGGCACCTGATGTTCCATCACTGCCGCACGGGTTCCCTGCCGTCGGGAATATTTAAAAATATGCATCTCATAAAAATGAATGCGTTTTAAATATTCCTTTGTCTGTGCAAATTCTTCTTCTGTCTCTCCAGGAAATCCAACAATAACATCCGTTGTGATTGCCGGATGCGTAAAGTTTTTCCGTAAAATATTGCATGCATTTTCGTATTCTTCCGTCGTATATTTCCGGTTCATCCGGGCAAGCGTTGCATCGCATCCGCTCTGCAGTGACAGATGAAAATGCGGACAGATCTTCTCCATCTTTGCCAGTTCTTCTGCAAATGTTTCCGTCACGATTCTCGGTTCCAGCGATCCTAAACGGATACGCCGGATTCCCTCCACCTGATGCACCATCTGGATCAGATGCAGCAGACTTTCCCCGCAGTCAATCCCGTAGGAGCTTAAATGAATTCCGGTCAGTACCACTTCCTGATATCCGGACGCTGCCAGACGCTTTACTTCCTCCAGAACATTCTGAACATTTCTGCTTCTCACCCGTCCTCTGGCATACGGAATAATGCAGTAACTGCAGAACTGGTTACAGCCATCCTGTACTTTTATAAACGCGCGGGTATGCTCTGCTGCATGATCCAGTGTCAGCTCCTCAAATGCCTGTTTTTCGTGGTTAATATCCACCACAGCCTCCACCTTTTTCTCCTCTGCCCGCAAAGAAAGCATCCAGCCGCTCTACCAGTTCTTTTTTCTGATTATTTCCGATCAGAATATCAATTGCTTCATCACATTTTGCCTCATCCTCTTTGGTCTGTACATAGCATCCGGCAGCAACAACAGCCGCATCCGGATTCCGCTTTTTTTGCCCGGTGCAGCATTTGTCTTGATTTGCGGTCTGCCATATTTGTTACGGAACAGGTATTGATCACATAGACATCTGCTTTCTCCGAAAACGGCACGATTTCGTACCCCGCTTCTTCAAGCATCTGCTGCATAGCTTCTGTCTCATATGCATTCACTTTGCATCCCAGATTGTGTAATGCTGCTTTTTTTTTCATTTTTACTCCTTTATACAATTATCTTCATACATTTCTTGACTTTTCCAATAAAAAATATTACTATCAAAGATATAAACAGCATGAGTTTTTCATGAATATTTTCAAGGAGGTTTTCATTATGAAAACAGTACAGATTTCATTAAATTCTATTGGAAAAGTAAAATCATTTGTTAATACCATCTCTCAGTTTGAGTACGATTTTGATCTGATTTCCGGCAGATATGTCATTGACGCAAAATCCATCATGGGAATTTTCAGCCTGGATCTTTCCAAGCCGATTGATCTCGCCATCCATACCGAGGATAATCTGAATGAGATTCTGAAGCTTTCAAAGCCATACATTATTTCCCAGTAACTTACAAAATCCCCTGTCTGTATTGCAGACAGGGGATTTTTTGTTTCACGGAAATAATTTTCCAAAAACAGATTATTCTGCATCTACCAGAATCGTCTCTGTCGTATCGATTGCTGTCTGCATCAGTTCGTCTATTTTTTCTTCCAGCCGGCACTCTGATTTTTTAATATGTTTTAAGCTTGGCTTGGTAACCGGGTGCTTTGCCACGAAAATCGTACAACAATCCTCATACGGAAGAATGGACGTCTCGTATGTGTCAATTTTTCTGCGATTGATACAATATCCTGCTTGTCCATGGCAATGAGCGGACGGTATACCGGCATATGACACACTTCATTGGTCACAGCAAGGGACTGCATGGTCTGGCTTGCCACCTGCCCGATACTCTCCCCAGTAATCATACCCAGACATTTTCCCTCTTCGGCAAAATGCTCTGCAATACGCATCATATAGCGGCGCATGATGATCGTCAGTTCCTCATGCGGACATTTCTCATAAATATGCAGCTGAATATCGGTAAAGTTCACCACATGAAGCTTGATCTGTCCGGAATATCTTGCAACTTTCTTTGCCAGGTCAATCACTTTCTGTTTTGCACGCTCACTGGTGTATGGCGGTGCATGAAAATAGGTCGCTTCAAGTGTTACCCCTCGTTTAGATACCATATATCCGGCAACCGGTGAATCGATTCCGCCGGATAAAAGAAGCATTGCACGACCTGCTGTGCCAAGCGGCATGCCTCCCGGTCCGGGATCTCTGTGGAATAAATATTGATCATCGGGCGGATCTCGATATGAATCATCACCTCCGGATGATGTACGTCAACGCTGGTTTCCGGAAATGCTTCAAGAATCTTTTCCCCAACAGCTGCATTGATCTCCATCGAAGTCATCGGATAATTCTTTCTGGCACGGCGCGCATCCACCTTAAATGTAAAATTTTTGTCCGGATATGTGCGATCCACATAGTCACATACTACTTTTGCCAGGGCATCAAATCCTTCATCTTCGACCAATACTACCGGACAGATTCCTACGATTCCAAAAATCCTCTGTAATGTTTCTACAGTTTCATCATAATCGTATTCTCCTTCCGTATCCACATAGATACGTCCGTTTTCCTTGCGTACATGGAAGGTTCCCTCTACACGTTCCAGATGATATCTGATATTCTGTACCAGTGCATCCTCAAACAGATAACGGTTCTTTCCCTTAATGGCAATTTCCGCATATTTAATCAAAAATGATTTATACATATTGCTCTCCTTTTTCTAATGTCTTGTATATTTCTGCAGCATCGGAACCAATGCCGCCATCTCTTTTACTGCATAATCAATCTCTTCTTCCGTTGTCTCCACGCAAAAGCTGAACCGAATGGTTGCATCCAAAAGCTCTGGCTTTAAGCCAATACTTTTTAGCGTATGACTGACAGAAGGCTTGTTGGAAGAACATGCACTTCCCGCTGACACATAGATCTCTTTATCCTCTAATGCATGAAGCAATACTTCCGCGCGCACACCTTCCGTGCTGACACTGACAATATGCGGTGCATTGCTGCGATCGGTATGACCGTTGACGTGTACACCCGGAATTTTTGTCACTTCCTCAATAAAATGCTCTCGCAAGGTATACATCCGGTCGATTTTTCCTCAAAACCAGTATAAATACGTTCCGCTGCTACGCCAAGTCCTGCGATTGCCGGAACATTTTCTGTACCGGAGCGCAGTCCCCGCTCCTGTCCGCCTCCGTTTAACAGCGGATGAATTTTCGTCTTGTCTTTGATATATAAAAATCCGCTTCCTTTCGGTCATGAATCTTATGTCCGCTGACCGAGAGAAGGTCTACATGCATTTTTTGCCGGATAAATTCTCATTTTTCCGTAGGACTGAATGGCATCCACATGAAAAAGCGTCTGTGGATTACACTGTTTGATCAGTGCCCCCGCTTCCGCGATCGGCTCCACCGCTCCGATTTCATTATTTACCTGCATGAGGGAAACCAGAATGGTATCCGGCCGGATTGCCGCTTTCAGATCGTCCAGAGAAATCACACCATAAGCATCTACCGGAAGATATGTGACTTCATATCCGTGTTCCTCCAGATATGCCATCGTTGCCGACACGGACGGATGTTCAATGGACGTCGTTATCACATGTTTTCCACTTCGCTTGTTTGCCTCTGCCACACCGATAATTGCAAGATTATTGGACTCAGTACCACCTGACGTAAAACAGATTTCTTTTTCCTGTACCTTTAATGTCTTTGCAATTTTTTTTCTTGCATCGTTCATATAATTTTCGGCGATCACGCCTTTGTTGTGCAGGGAAGATGGATTTCCATAATCCTCCGTCAGTAATTTTACCACCAGTTGTGCCGCTTCCTCACAACATCTTGTCGTTGCCGAATTATCCAAATATGCTTCCATTTTTACCCTTCTTATATATCCAATTCGTATATCAGCATGGAAAGTGTTGCCATTCCTGCTGTTTCTGTGCGCAAAATACGTCTGCCAAGAGAGATCCGATGCATGTCTTTATCCAGCTGCGCAATCTCTTCCGGGGAAAATCCGCCCTCCGGACCGATCATTACTCCGATGGACGCCCCTTCCGGAATCGAGCGAAAGATCTCTCTTGTTGCTTCCATGCCTCTTTCATTCTCATACGGAACCAGGACAACGTCCAGCTCCTTTGCCTCTTCCAATGCCTGTTTCCAGGAAAGTGGCATCTGAATCTGCGGAATCACGGTCCGCTTCGACTGTTTTGCCGCACTCTCTGCAATTGCCTGCCACCGCTTACATTTGCTCTGTGCCTTCTTTTCATCCAGCTTTACCACACAGTTTTTCATGGCAACCGGTATGACGGTATAGACACCAAGTTCCACGGTCTTTTGTATGATCAGTTCCATCTTATCACTTTTAGGAAGGCCTGAAAAAGATACACCTTATGGGAAAACTCTGTCCCCATTTCATCGGTATCCTCTATCTGTGCCCAGACCTCTTCCTCTGTAATTTCCAGAATACGGCAAAAATACGATCTGCCGCTCTGATCGCTGATGCGGATTTTCTCCCCTGTCTTCATGCGCAGCACATGACCGATATGATTGACATCACCGCCCACAATGCAGATCCGATCCTGCTGCACCTGTTCATCTTCCACAAAAAACTGGTACATACCCTGCTCCTACTGTTTCTGTGCGGTAATATTTACCCACTCACCCTGATGATTGATTTCCACTACAGTAAGTCCTGCTGCTTCTATCGCTTCTTTTACTTCGTTTTCCTTAAAATCAATGATGCCGGAAGTGATAAAATAACCACCCTGTTTTAATCTGGCCGGAATGACCGGTGCCATGGCAATGATAACTGGTGCTAAAATATTTGCCACAACAATCTCATATTCCTCTGTCCCAACCTTTTCCTGAAGTTCTTCATCATCAATCAGATTTCCCACATAAAAGGTTCCCAGAGACAAATCGAGATGGTTTACCTGCATATTATCCCTTGTAGAAGTCATGCAGTCTGCATCCAGATCCGTTCCCACGACTTCTCTTGCGCCGAGTTTTAATGCCACAATCGATAAAATTCCACTGCCACATCCCACATCCAGTACTTTCGGATGTTTTCCTTCCACATATTTCTGTAACTGCCGGATGCAAAGCTGTGTCGTTTCATGTTTTCCTGTTCCGAAAGAAATTCCCGGATCGATCTCAATCAGAAATTTATCTTTGTCTTCTTCCTTTAATTCTTCCCAGGTCGGTTTGATTAATATATCATCAATGGTAAAAAGAAGTAAAATATTTTTTCCAGTTATTGATCCAGTCAAGATCTTCTGTTTCGGAAGATGTAATGACACCGCTTCCCACTTCCACCATGTCACGCAGTTTCTCGAGTCCGATCTTTACCTGCTTTAAAATCTCCGTCTGATCACTGCCGTCTTCTTCCACATAAAAGCTCACATGGCTGATGCCCTCATCCGGAGGAAGTTCCGGCAGAAAATCAATAAACATATCCGCCTGGTCTTCTTTGGTAAGCGGAATATTGTCTTCAATCTCTATTCCCTCAATGCCCAGATCCATCAGCATGGAACTCATAAAATCCTCTGCTGCGGTCGTTGTCTCAATTGTATATTTTTTCCACTTCATGTTACCATCCTCTCAATTCTACACTAAGGCATACTATATGTATCATACCTTATTTCCAATAAAATTTCAAGAAAACATTGTACATCAAAAAACCCATGTTATAATATAGGGGTTAAGTTGATAGTTATACAGTTATAGGAGAAAACAATAAATGGATAAACGCAATCTTGTAGAAGGACTTCAGAAAGCATTCAACACCGATGACCGGCAGCGAAATACTTCTGATACCAGTGATGTAGAATATAAAGAGAACACCAATACTCTCTATATCAAAAAACAGAGAACCTACAATATGGAAGAAAACATTCCGTCCGCCACTGCCATGTCAGAGGAGGAGATTTTTAAGCGTCTTCATGAGGAACGACATTAAACATGTTAAACATGCATAAAACAGCCATACGGTCTGCGGACAGACCGTATGGCTATTTTAATTTTTGTACACAGCACAAAGCTTATGATACTCACTGTTAATTTCCTGAACGGTATTCTTATCCCCATCCAGATTATCCGGATGATAAATTTTGATCAGGTCTTTATAACGTTTCTTAAGAGACTGTCTGCTCTCTACTCCGGAGAAGAACATTTCTCCTCTGATAACAGGCTGCTCTGCTGTCACGGAAAAATCGCTTACCCGCTGATAGAAAGCTTTCTGCTTCTTCACATGTTCTTTCTCTGTTGCAAGTTTCACCAGTTCTTCTTCGAGTATTTTAAATTTCATATTGAAAAGCTTCTGCTGCTGTTCCAGACGGCGGTCTTCAATCTCCACCCGCCGGGTAAATTCCCGCCGTTCACGCTCCAGCGTGCGGCGCTGCTCCTCCAAAGCTTTACGTTCTTCTTCCAGCGTCATCCCCCACATGCCTCCGTATCCGTACACACATGCTGCCAATAATACTAACAGACTCATCATACAATACTTTGTACCAGATTACTATAGGCGATTTGTACTAATGTTCATCGAAAGATTCTTTGATTTTGTCCATAAAACCCTTCTTTTTTTCTTTTCCGGTCTGTGCTCCGCCCTCTTTATTCAGGGAATTTCCCGTCAATTCATCAAATTTACGCAACGCCTCTTTTGCCTCTTTGTTTAAGCCCGTCGGCGTGTTGACAATCAGTGTTACATAATGGTCTCCACGTACTGCCTTGTTTCGGATCGATGGTACTCCTTTGCCTTTCAGGCGGATTCTCGTTCCGCTCTGGGTACCCGGTGCAACGGTATAGATGATATCTCCGTCCACCGTCCTGATACGGATATCCCCGCCCAGTGCTGCAATACCAAAGGAAATCGAAGCATTGGAAAATATATTCATGTCCTGACGTTCAAACGCATTGCTTCTGGAAACAAGAACTTCTACCAGAAGATCTCCTCGGACCTCCGTTTCGTCCCGGTTCTCCGTAACCTCTGACACGAACAGACTGTCCATTATCAATTCCGGCCGGAATCTCTACGGTCTTTCGTACTTTCTTTGAGATATATCCCGTTCCCCGGCAATCCGGACATTTTTCACGGATCACCTTACCGGTACCGCCGCAATCCGGACAGGTCTGCACATTCTGCATCATGCCAAACAAAGACTGCTGGGAATATACCACTTTCCCTTTTCCCCCGCACTTGCTGCAGGTTTCCGGTGAAGTTCCCGGTTTTGCCCCGGTTCCGTGACAGGTCTTACATTCTTCTTTATACGGGAACTCAAGTTCCTTAGAACATCCAAACACAGCTTCTTCAAACGTAATACGGACGGTAAGACGTACACTTGCACCCTGCGCCGGTCCGTTATTGTTGCTGTTTCGTCTTCCGCCACCGAAAAAGTCTCCGAAAATATCGCCAAAGATATCTCCCATATCCATGCCGGAAAAATCGAATCCGCCTGCACCGCCGGCGCCTCCATCAAACGCGGCATGACCAAACTGATCATACTGTCTGCGCTTTTCCGGATCGCTCAAAACGGCATATGCCTCCTGCGCTTCTTTAAATTTTTTCTTCACATTCTTTATCACCCGGATGCATATCCGGATGGTACTTCTTGGCGGTTGTACGGAAAGCTTTTTTTATTTCTGCTTCCGTTGCGGTCTTTGGAATTCCAAGGACCTCGTAATAATCTCTTTTCTCTGCCATAATATTAATCCCTTATAGTACGCATAGGGTTTCCGGAAAACCGGAAACCCCACGCTTTGTCTATTTATTTTCTAAATTAAACCTCTTTGAAATCTGCATCGATGACATCATCATCTGCACCATTTGCTCCTGCTCCGGTGTTTGCTCCTGCTGCAGAACCCATATCAGGCGCCGACCTGCTCCCGGATTCGAGGCCTGCGCCTGCTGCACCCTGTGCTGCCTGTGTCTGCTCATACATCTTAGCAAATACCTTCTGTGCACTCTGTGTCAGTTTCTCCTGTGCTGCCTTTAATTCAGCAACATCTGCATCTGTCATCTGCTCTGCTTCCTTGTGTGCATCCAGGAAAGCCTTTACTGCTGCAACATCAGCTTCTACTGCTGACTTGTCTGCAGGATCAGACCTGATCTCCTACCTGCTTTAATGCATCCTCTGTCTGGAATACAAAGCTCTCAGCTTCATTTCTTGCATCGATCGCTTCTTTACGTTTCTTATCCTGTGCTTCAAACTCAGCAGCTTCCTTACAGCCTTATCGATATCGTCATCGGACATGTTAGAACCAGCTGTGATTGTGATGTGCTGCTCTTTACCTGTTCCAAGATCCTTAGCAGATACATTTACGATACCGTTGGCATCGATATCAAATGTAACTTCAATCTGCGGAACACCACGACGTGCTGGCGGGATTCCATCCAGACGGAACTGGCCAAGGGATTTGTTGTCTTTTGCGAACTGTCTCTCACCCTGTACAACGTTGATATCTACTGCTGTCTGGTTGTCTGCTGCTGTGGAGAAGATCTGGCTCTTCTTGGTCGGGATTGTTGTATTTCTCTCGATCAGTCTAGTTGCGATACCACCCATTGTCTCGATAGAAAGTGAAAGTGGTGTTACATCCAGAAGTAAGATCTCACCTGCACCGGCATCTCCTGCAAGTTTACCACCCTGGATAGAAGCACCGATGGCTACACACTCATCCGGGTTTAATGACTTGCTTGGCTCTTTGCCTGTCAACTGTCTTACCTTATCCTGTACAGCCGGGATACGTGTAGAACCACCAACCAGAAGAACCTGGCCTAAATCTGCATTGGTAAGACCTGCATCCTTCATAGCGTTCTGTACCGGTACTGCAGTTCTCTCTACGAGATCATGTGTCAATTCGTCGAATTTTGCTCTGGTTAAGTTCATATCAAAATGCTTCGGTCCCTCAGCAGTTGCTGTGATGAACGGAAGGTTGATATTTGTGGTTGTTGCGGAAGAAAGTTCTTTCTTTGCTTTCTCAGCTGCTTCTTTTAATCTCTGAAGAGCCATCTTATCGGTAGAAAGATCTACACCTTCTGCTTTCTTGAACTCATCGATCATCCACTGTGTAATTCTGTTATCGAAATCATCACCACCAAGATGTGTATCACCATTTGTAGATAATACCTCGATGACACCATCACCGATCTCAATGATGGAAACATCGAATGTACCACCACCAAGGTCATATACCATGATCTTCTGCTCTTTTTCGTTATCAAGGCCATATGCAAGCTGCTGCTGTAGGCTCGTTGATGATACGCTTTACATCAAGACCTGCAATCTTACCGGCATCCTTTGTTGCCTGACGCTGTGCATCGTTGAAATAAGCAGGAACTGTAATAACAGCCTCTGTAACTCTTTTCTCCAAGGTATCCTTCTGCATCAGCCTTTAATTTCTGAAGTACCATAGCGGAAATCTGCTGTGGAGAATACTGTTTGTCATCGATTGCTACTTTATAATCAGTACCCATATGTCTCTTGATAGAAGATATGGTTTTTTCTGCGTTTGTAACAGCCTGACGTTTTGCAGGCTCACCGATGAGACGCTCTCCTGTCTTTGTAAATGCTACAACGGATGGTGTTGTTCTTGCACCTTCCTGGTTTGCAATAACGGTAGGTTTTCCACCTTCCATTACGGCTACACAGCTGTTTGTTGTACCTAAGTCAATACCAATGATCTTGCCCATTTTCTTTTCCTCCTGCTAAAATTATGATCAAATAAAATTGTTTTGCTAATTTATGATTTACTACTCCATGCGGAATAGGAAATACCTTTATTCGCTGACTACAGCGACCATACTGTATGAACCACATTGTCCTTGTAGGTGTAACCTTTTTGTAATTCCTGGGCAACTGTTCCCGGTTCATACTCTTCGCTTTCCACCTGCATAACTGCATTGTGGAGATCCGGATCAAACTCCTTTCCCAGTGCCTCAATCGGTTTCACCCCGATGGCATCTAATTCTGTCAGCATCTGCTTATATACTTTATCCATACCGGTAACAAAAGCATCATCCTTTTGTTCCTCTGGTACAGCTGCAAGCCCACGCTCGAAATTGTCGATAACCGGGAGAATCTTTTCAATGATTGTTCTTGCTCCCATGTCAAACATCTGCGCTTTTTTTTTTCCGTACGTTTACGGAAATTATCAAACTCTGCCATCTGACGTTTCAGACGGTCGTTTAAATCTTCAATCTGTTCGTCTTTTTATCTTTCTTTTTTTCTTTCCAAAGGCACCCTTTTTTCATTTTCTCTTCTTTCTTTGTATCCTTTTCTTCGGCTGCAGTTTCTTTTGTTTCCTCTGCCGCCGTCTCCTTTGTGTCCTTTGTTTCTTCACATGTCTGTTCGGCCTTGGTTTCTTTTGTATCTACTGCCTCTTCTTCCATGACTTTTTTTTGTTCTCTGCCATGTTTACCACCTTTCTAGGATTGCCCTTTTTCTTTATCAAAAATACCGTCTAACTGGGACTTTAAGTTTTTGAGGTTGTCAACAACATTCTCGTAATCCATCCGTTTCGGACCAACAATTCCGATCGTTCCTTTGACGCCCTCCCCCAGATCATAAGTTGCGGTAACGACACTGCAATCTTTCATGGTCTGTACCGGAGCTTCATTTCCGATATAAACCTGTATTTCATTTCCTTTGCTCTCCCCTCAGAAAGGGATTCCGTTACCAGATTTACCAGCTCATCTTTTTTCCTCAAATGTGGAAAGAAGACCTGCCGCACTCTCTGAATCAGAAAGTTCCGGATATTTCAAAATATTGGTTGCACCGCTTGTGTAGATCTGCAGATCCTCGTTTTCACTCAGTGTCTGTCCCAGTGCATCCAGCACATGGGAAACAATCTCACTGTGCACGCCTGCCTGCTCTTTCAGTTTGGAAATCGTTCCCAGATTGATTTCCTGTAGTGACAACCCATTCAATGCTGTATTCAGCAGAATGTTCAGTTTCAGTAACGTTTCGTTGTCGAGCGGTTCTTCCACGTCGATCATCTGATTCTTTACCATGTTGCTGTTCATTACGATAACTGCCAGTATATGTTTCTCATCTACATTGGACAGCTGCATAAACTTTACTTTGTTTCCACTGTAAGTCGGTGCGGAAACAATTGTCGCATAATTGGTGTTGTTTGCAAGCATCTTTGCAACCTTTTTTAATACCTCATCCATCTTCTGGTTTTTTCTATTACGAAGTCCTTCATTTCTTTGACTTCCCGGTCTTTTTCCTGCATCAGATGATCCACATAAAACCGATAGCCTTTGTCTGAAGGAATTCTTCCTGCTGATGTATGTGGCTGCACGATATAACCAAGTTCTTCAAGATCTGCCATCTCATTGCGGATGGTTGCAGAACTTAAATTCAGATCCGTATATTTTGAAATGGTTCGTGATCCCACAGGTTCACCGGTTGCAAGATAATTACGGATAACTGCATCCAGAATTTTTTTACTTTTCTTTCATCCAATTCCATATTCTCGTCTGCCATTTTCCCGTCTCCTGTTCCTGAACCTTCACCGGTTGTTTTTGGTTTGTTAGCACTCATTTACTTAGAGTGCTAACATCGTTCTGTTATTAAAATAGCACCAAGGTGTTTTTTGTCAACACCCTGATGCTATTTTATTTTATTTTATAATTATATTTTATAAAAGAAACTTCGCCATCACGTAGTTGGCCAGATCCATCCCCTTGTCGGTCAGTGCAATCCTGCCAGCAACCATCTGCAAAAGTCCCTGTTCTTTCAGCTTGCGAAGTGTTTCCAGATACACGGCCTCAATCGGTACCCCAAAGCTTTGCTCAAACGCTGCTCTGGTTACTCCCTCATTCATCCGCAGCCCCAGAAACATAAATTCCTCCATCTGCTCTTTTCTTGTCAGAATCTGTGCCTGTTCCTGTACACAGCTGCCAATCCAGAGATCCTCCGGTACGGCATGCTCCCCGTCTTTTTAAAAACTCTGCCGGAGACTTCTCCTGCAGGTGGTCACAAAATTCTCCATACTCATACAGCTGCCGGGTGTTGGTATACCGGACATTTTCCACCAGGGAAGATGCCCCCAGCCCCAGCCCCAGATAATTTTCTCTGGTCCAGTAGCCGATGTTATGTCTGCAGGCATACCCGGCTGGGCAAAATTAGAGCTTTCATCCTGACGGTATCCTGCCTGCTTCAGTACATCCTGCGTGGCCTTATAAATGCCGTATACCTCATCCTCGTCCGGAAGAATCTCTGTATGAATCCCCGCTTCCTGCTTCACTGCGTCAAACTTATACCGTTCATAAAACGGTGTCCCCTTTTCTATGATCAGGGAATATGCCGAAATATGTTCCGGTTTCAGGCGGATCACCGTCTGCAGGGATTCTAAAAATTTGTCCAGCGTCTGGTAAGGCAGACCGCTCATCAGATCAATATTGATATTTTCAAATCCTGCATTTCTCGCCAGCTCATACGTTTTTAAAAACTGATCATACGTGTGAATTCTTCCAAGTGCTTTCAGCTCCTCATTGTTTGTTGACTGCAATCCGATCGAGAGGCGGTTGATCCCCGCACTCTGATAGACATTCAGTTTCTTTGCCGTCACCGTTCCCGGATTGCACTCGATGCTGATCTCCGCATCCGCCTCCACATGAAAACTCGAAGCAACCTGCTGCAGCACGGTGTAAATCAGATTTTCCTCCAGCCAGCTCGGCGTGCCCCCTCCGATATAAATTGTCGGGACATGATAATCCCCAAGCAGATTTCCGTAATAACGGATTTCCTGCAGCAGGGCATGCACATATCTGATCTGTGTATTGCTGTCTGCCGGAAAGGACAGGAAATCACAGTAATCACACTTTTTCACGCAAAAGGGATATGAATATATAATTCCAGTTTCTTTTCATTCATAGAATCAGTCTTCATCCAGTTTCAATACACTCATGAATGCCTCCTGCGGCACTTCTACGCTGCCGATCTGACGCATTCTCTTCTTGCCTTCCTTCTGTTTTTCAAGAAGTTTCTTCTTACGGGAAATATCACCGCCATAACATTTTGCAAGAACGTCCTTGCGCATGGCCTTAACCGTTTCACGAGCGATGACTTTTCCGTTTACGGCTGCCTGAATCGGGATTTCAAACAGATGTCTCGGAATCTCTTCTTTCAGACGCTCACACATTTTACGGCCTCTGTCGTATGCACTGTCTTTGAATACAATAAAGGATAAGGCGTCCACCATCTCCTTATTAATAAGAATATCCAGTTTGACAAGGTCGGAACGGACATATCCTTTCATTTCATAATCAAAAGAGGCATATCCGCGGGACCGCGACTTTAATGCATCAAAGAAATCATAAATAATCTCATTCAGTGGCATATCATATTTGATCACGGCACGGGTTGCTTCAATATAATCCATGCTGATATAAATACCGCGGCGTTCCTGGCAAAGCGTCATAATCGCGCCGACATACTCGCTCGTCACCATAATCTCTGCCGATACAAACGGTTCCTCCATATATTCAATCTCCGAAGGGTCCGGCAGATTGGACGGATTGGTCAGGTCAAACACTTCTCCGTTTGTCTTGTGCACCTTATAAATAACACCGGGTGCCGTAGTCACAAGATCCAGATTAAACTCACGCTCTAAACGCTCCTGAATAATCTCAAGATGCAGTAATCCAAGGAATCCGCAGCGGAATCCGAAGCCCAGCGCCAGCGACGTCTCCGGTTCATACTGCAGCGACGCATCGTTGATCTGCAGCTTTTCCAACGCATCCCGCAGATCCGGATATTTGGCAGAGTCTGCAGGATACAATCCACAGTACACCATCGGATTGACCTTTTTATATCCCGGAAGCGGTTCTGCACACGGGCGGTCGAGCTCTGTCACAGTGTCTCCGACACGTGTATCGCGCACATTTTTAATGCTCGCCGCGATATATCCAACCATACCTGCGGAAAGCTCGTCACACGGAATAAACTGCCCGGCACCGAAATATCCCACTTCTGTCACCAGATCCTCGGCTCCTGTGGCCATCATTTTGATTTTGGTTCCCACTTTGACGGTACCTTCCTTGATCCGGCAGAAAACAATTACCCCCTTATAGGAATCATACAGCGCATCGAAGATCAACGCCTTAAGCGGTGCCTTCGGATCTCCGGCAGGTGCCGGAATCTTTGTCACGATCTGTTCAAGCACTTCCTCAATATTCAGTCCGGTCTTTGCAGAAATACGCGGAGCATCCATCGCCTCGATACCGATCACATCCTCGATTTCCTGTGCGACCTCTTCCGGGCGTGCACTCGGCAGATCAATCTTATTGATGACCGGAAGCACATCCAGATCATGATCCAGTGCCAGATAGACATTGGCAAGCGTCTGGGCTTCTACCCCTGTGCGGCATCCACTACCAGGATCGCACCGTCACACGCTGCAAGACTCCGGGATACTTCATAATTAAAATCCACGTGTCCCGGCGTATCAATCAGGTTAAAATATATTCCTCTCCATCCTTTGCCTGATAAATGATGCGCACTGCCTGGGATTTGATCGTGATTCCCCTCTCACGCTCCAGATCCATATTATCGAGAACCTGTGCCTGCATCTCACGGCTGGTCAGCGTTCCTGTTTTTTCTATGATTCGATCCGCAAGTGTAGACTTACCGTGATCAATATGGGCAATAATACAAAAATTACGAATTTTGCTCTGATCGATTGACATCTTATTCCTCTTTTTCTTTCTACTATAATTTATCGTTTGATAAGTACGGTCCATCAGATGCTGATAGAACCTACGCAATGTTACATTATACCGAAAACAGGTCTATAAATCAAACATTGACATCCACTTTTTCCATAATACCTGTTTGGTATCATCGTCCGCAAATGCCGAATGCAGCGAAGCCATATAAATTTTCTCACACATCGGCTCTTGAAACATCCCGGCTTCTGCCAGACGCATATATTCATCCGTACAGCTGGTATCGCTGACGGTACGGTTGTCCGTATTGATGGAAAGCAAAATTCCGGCATCGTAAAATTCCCGGAACGGATAGTCTGTAAAATCCGTGACCGCCTTTGTCTGCAGATTACTCGTCGGACACAGTTCCACTCCGATCTTTTTCTCTGCAACTTCCTTCTTTAATTCCTCGTCCCCGCTCATGGCAATTCCGTGACCGATCCGCGATGTTCCTAGTTCAATGGCCGTACGGATTTCTTCCCTGCTTCCACATTCTCCTGCATGGATGGTATATGGCATGCCATATTTTTTGCAGTGGCAAATACGTCCGCAAACGCTGCTGTCGGGTACGCCTTTTCATCCCCTGCCAGATCACAGGCAACAACACCGTTTCCGAGAAATTCCCGCGCTTCTTTTAACATGGCAATATTTTTTCGGTTTCCAGATTGCGCATGGTGCAGACAATCATCCCGGTCAGGATGTCCGCTTTTTCTTCTGCTTTTTTCAGGCCATCCCGGACGCTCTCTAAGATTTCCCGGACCGAAAGCCCCTGCTCCATGGAAAATGCAGGTGCAAAACGCACTTCCAGATACTTGACCTGTTCTTTTGCTGCAGAAAGTGCCAGATCCTGTGCTGCTGCCGAAAGTCCCTCCTTCGTCTGCAGGCAGCCAAGCGGCAGTTCAAACTTCTCCAGATACTCTGCCAGTGAACTGCAGTCCATCGGTGCCACCAGTTTTTCCCTGCAGTTCTTCCAGCCCCAGCGGCTCTTTCCCCTCCTGCTGCATCAGTTTCTGGATCAGGGGCAGGCTCACCGAACCGTCCAGATGACAGTGCAGCTCTATTTTTGGCATATTGTGTGCAATAAATCGATTCATCATTGGCTTTTCCCTCTCTTCTGCAAACTATAACAACGGAAGAAGTGATGTGCCGATCGTATTTGCCGGCATCTGCACTCCAAAATTATCCGCAATGGTCGCCCCGATCACCGCAAATGTATCCTGTGTCGGGAGCCGCCCGCTTCCCTGATCGGATGGCGAATACAAAAGCAGCGGCACCTGCTCTCTTGTGTGATCCGTGCCCTTGTACGTCGGATCGTTTCCATGTCCGCCGTGATCATCAGCAGATCCTCTTTTTTTAAGCAGTGGCATAAGTTCTCCGAGCTTTTTGTCAAACCTCTCGATTTCCTCTCCGTATCCGATCGGATTTCTCCGGTGTCCCCACAGGGCATCAAAATCGACCAGATTGGTAAAGCACAAACCGCAGAAATCGGATTGGGCCAGCGCAATGGTCTGGTCCATCCCATGGACACTGCTGGTCGAATGCAGACTTTTTGTAATTCCGTATCCGTCAAAAATATCATGGATCTTTCCGACTGCCAGCACGTCATATCCGGCTTCCTGAAGCGCATTTAACACCGTTGTCCGGTCGGTTTCAACGCATAATCCCTGCGGTTGCTGGTTCTGACAAACTCGCCTTTTTTCTTTCCCACATACGGGCGGGCGATCACGCGTCCCACCCTCCACTCATCACGCATCGTCAGTTCCCTGGCAATCTCACAGCAACGATACAGGGTCTCTAATCCCATCGTCTCCTCGTTTCCGCAGATCTGCAGAACCGAATCTGCCGATGTGTACACGATCAGCTTTCCTTCCCTGATTTCCTGCTCGCCGAGTTCCTCTAAAATCTTTGTTCCGCTTTCCGCCCGGTTTCCTATAATTTTTCTGCCGCATCTTTTTTCCAGCTCTGCGATCAGCTCCGGCGGAAATCCATGTTCTGTAAAAGGTGATAAATGGTTTTTTGTTTCAATCCCCATCATCTCCCAGTGTCCGGTCATGGTGTCTTTTCCGTTGCTTTTTCATTCAGTGCCGCATAATATCCAAGTGGATGTTCCTGCGGCTGTACCTGTTTTAAGGATTTCAGGTTTGCCAGCCCTAAAGATGCCAGATTTGGAATATAAAAATGTTCCACGGTCTGTGAAATATGCCCCAATGTATCGGCACCTTCATCTCCGAAGCGTGCGGCATCTGCCATCGCTCCCATTCCCATCGAATCGAGTACTATTACAAAAACACGTTTCAATCGTCTGTCCATGATTTACTCCCCTCCCTGTTTCTTAAGATTTTCCGGTCCAAAACTAAGAGGCAGCAGTTCCTCCAGCGTGTGTACTTCATAGTCCTCCTGGGACCTTGCAAGTACAATCTCAAAATCTCCCGGACAGAATTCCCGCATCACCTGTCTGCAGATTCCACACGGACTGCAAAGATCCGTACATTGGTTTTCCTCTGCCGTTTTTGGGTACAAAACACTTCCACCAACGATTGCAATCGCCTGAAATTCCCGCACACCCTCACTGACCGCCTTGTAAAATGCCGTACGTTCGGCACAGTTTGTTGCAGGATAGGAAGCATTTTCTATATTGCATCCCTGATACACAGTTCCGTTTTTGGCCAGAAGAGCCGCACCCACCTGAAAACGGGAATACGGTGTATACGCCCGCTTTCTCGCCTGAAACGCACTCCGGATCAGTTCTTTATAATCTGTCTGCATCTTTATCCTCCTGTATCAGCAACCGGATGGCATCCACAGTTGTAGCGATTGCCTGCGTTGTATCATGCACCTGCACGTTCGGCAGCCCCCTTTTTTCCCGCTCCTGATTGGCAAGGACAAGAAAGCAGGCGCCCACACGCACATGCAAAAAACTTCCGGCAATAAAAGCGCCGCCGATTCCATCTCCGATGCCAGACATCCCATCCTAAGCCATGCCTGCCATTTCTGCGTGAGCTCATAACTTACCGGCATAATCTGCGGCTCATGCTGTCCGAAAAAGGAATCCTTGCTCTGTACAACGCCGACATGATGACGTATCCCGCGTTTTTTTGCTGCCTGTACCAGTGCAGTAGTCACTGTAAAATCCGGGACAGCCGGATATTCGACCGGTGCATACTCGCGGCTTGTCCCCTCCATCCGGATCGCTCCGTCTGCAATCACCAGATCTCCGCCAAGTATATTTTCCTGCATTCCGCCGCAGGTGCCTACACGCAAAAACGTGTGTGCACCGCATTTGGAAAGCTCCTCGATGGCAATCGCAGCCGACGGTCCGCCGATTCCGGTGGAAGTCACACTCACCCTGACGCCATCTAACGTTCCGGTGTAAGTCGTAAATTCCCGGTTATCTGCCACCTGTTTTGCATCCGTTAAAAATTCCGCAATCTTTGCACATCGTTTGGGATCTCCCGGCAGAATCACATACTTACCTATGTCCTGCGGTCCCACGCCTGTGTGATACTGTCTGCCTGAGCCTTCTGTATAATCAACCATAAAAAATGCCCTCCTCATATAAGTACATTGTAACATTTACAGCCGTTATTTCAACACTTTTGCAAACAGATCTGCAAGTGGTTCCATCGCATTTTTTGCTTCCTCAAACGTATTCGTCTGTGCGCCCACTTCCACCAGCATGCTCTTCGGACAAAAATGCATATTAAAGCGGTACCCTTTTAGATAAATCCGCCTTGTAAAATCCGGATAATATTCCGCAGCGGCAAGCTGCATCTGAAACGAAAACGCCAGATTATCGGAAATATACGGATTTTTAAATACGGAATATCCCCGGAAGCCGTTGTTCTGCTCAGTCCGTTAAAAAACATGATCTTTGCCATCTTTTTTCCGTTTTGCGTTGTCACCAGACGCGTGTTTTCTCCCACGCCGTCTCTATGTAAATCGATCACTACCTGAATCGATGGATTATCATTTATGATTTTCTGAATCGACGGGGCTGCCTTGGAATATGCATGATCCCGGTCGCCCACATCGTATTCTCCTTTATGATGCATGACTTGAAATCCTTCCTCTTCCAACAATTCCGTCAGATAATCTCCCACTCCGACAACACCCGTTTTTTCATCTTTTGAATCGGCATACCGTTCCTGGGAATGGGTATGATAAATTAAAATCTGCGGACCGTCCACCGACTGGTCAATCCTTAGATCCGGTTTCATCAGCTTATCCACGTCCAGCTGATTTTTCCCGATGGTCGTTGTATTATCAACCTGATAAAAAGTCTGTCTCAGATAATCAAAATCCTGCAGTTTTTGCGGTTGACAGAAACTTTTTCCCGGAAGTTTCTGTTTTTTTCTCCGGCTTTTGGACTCTTTTTGTGTCGGAGTCTCGTCCACATTCTGACTTTCCTGCTGCACTGGCTGTTCCGTTACCGCCTTTTCATTTTCCGCAATGATCTGCTTTGCCTGTTCGTTTTCCTCTGCTGCCTGATTCTCATAATACGCCAGGTTTTCCTCCTGTGATTCATACCACAGCCGCTGCTCGTTTTGTGCAATTGCCGGATACATGGAAGCCGTCACATCCCGGTATATATTCGGAATTCCTTCCTCCTGCGCCCCCAGTACCCCCGGCACATAAAGATTAAGCACTCCGTTATAAAATTTCAGGGACAGATTCTGCCCCAGAAACTGCACCAGTCCGCCACCCCAGCAATACGCAAAAGCGCAGACCAGCACAAAATCTATCGTCACCAGAAAAAGAAGCAATCGTCTCCTCACCCTATCACCACCTTGAGAGAATTATATGCCTTTTCTTTTGTCCCTATTCCTCTTTATCTCCCAGAAGCGCAATATTGAGTCCCTCCGAAATCAGAAAACTTAAATTTTTGATCGAGTCATCAATGTTTTTCGGTGTGACAAAAAGACCATTCAGCTGTGGCGAGAGCAGTTCCCTTGCCAGTTCCTGCCGCTCCCTCTCATCCAGCTTCTGCAGATCCGAAAGCGATAATGCGGAAATAAATTCCGTCATGGCATCCGAGACAATCGTTGCCGCATCCACGACCGTCGGCACACCGAGAGAAATCACGGGAACGCCCACACTTTTGCGGTTGATGGCATTGCGGTGATTGCCGATTCCGCTTCCCGGCGTGATTCCCGTATCCGTCAGCTGGATCGTCCGTCCCAGCCGCCGGATGCTTCTTGCCGCCAGCGCATCGACCGTGATCAGAAAATCCGGTTTCGTCTCTTTACCACACCCTTTAAGATCTCCACACATTCCATACCGGTCTGCGCCATAACCCCCGGCACGATTCCGCTGACTTTTCCCACATCTTCTCTCTGGAATGCATACTTTCCGAATTCATTCAGGATGTGGCGGGTGATAAATAAATTATCCACCACTCTCGGTCCCAGCGCATCGGGCGTCACTTCCCGGTTGCCCAGTCCGACAACCAGTGCCGCGACTTCCAGCCCCTTTTTAATTTTTTTCAATCTCTTTTCCCGGCAGAAGATTCCGCATGATCTTTGCCAGCTCCAAAGAAATATCCCTGTGGTATCCGGCATCTTCCTCGATCATCTCCGGCGCCTCGATCGTAATGTACGTCCCCTTTGGCCTTCCCATCGCAACGGATGCATTCTCAGTCTCGATCATCACGGTACTGACAATCACTCCATTTTCCCGCCGTTCTTCCAGAACACGGATGCCGCGCATATCTGCCTGGTCTTCCTGCAGCCGCTCCTGTGATTCGAGTGCCAGATCCGTACGGATCGGATAACTATTTTCCAACATGCCTCTTCCTCCCCTTTTACCATATGCATTTTTGCAGAAATGGTTTCTGGAGATAGTATGTACGGCATTTTTTTTTTATGCCTGAAATTAAAAACCGCAGGGACATTCGTCCCTGCGGTTTATCTGTATTCCTCTGTTTCCGGATCAATTATTTACCAGCGTAAAGAGTTACTAACTTCTTTAAGTGGTCATACTCATCCTTAGAGTTCTTCTCAGCCTTTGCAAATAACTCAGCAGCTCTCTCTGGGTTGAACTTAGCAAGAGATGCATAACGGTTCTCACCCTTTAAGAATGCCTGATAATCGCCTGTAGGCTCCTTGCTGTCTAATGAGAATGCATCTTTGCCTTCTGCAGCAAGTGTTGGGTTGTAACGGAAGTTGAACCAGTATCCAGACTCAACAGCTAACTTCTCCTCGGTCTGAGCCTTGCTCATACCCTTCTTGATACCATGGTTGATACACGGAGCGTAAGCAATGATCAGTGATGGTCCCGGATAAGCCTCTGCCTCTGCAAGAGCCTTAACACACTGATTCATATCAGCACCCATAGCGATCTGTGCAACATATACATAACCATAGCTCATTGCAATAGCAGCAAGATCTTTCTTCTTGGTCTCTTTACCACCAGCTGCGAACTGTGCGATCGCACCTGTAGGAGTAGACTTAGAAGACTGTCCACCTGTATTTGAGTAAACCTCAGTATCGAATACCATTACGTTGATGTCCTTACCGGATGCTAATACATGGTCTACACCACCGAATCCGATGTCGTATGCCCATCCATCACCACCGAAGATCCACTGAGACTTCTTAGCGAGGAAATCTTTCTCTTTTAATACATTCTTGGACGCATCGCATCCGCAAGCCTCTAATGCTGCTACTAACTTCTCTGTAGCTGTGTCCGTTCTCGATACCGGAAGCGAATGTATCATTCCACTCCTTGATGGCATCCTTAACATCAGCCTTATCTGTGTTAGCTGCGATCTCATCCAGCTCGTTCTTTAATCTGTCACGGATTGCTTTCTGAGCAAGCAGCATACCATAACCAAACTCTGCTGCATCCTCGAACAGGGAGTTAGACCATGCCGGTCCCTGTCCCTTAAAGTTCATTGTGTATGGTGTAGAAGGTGAAGAGTTTGCCCAGATAGAAGAACATCCTGTTGCATTTGCAATGTACATTCTGTCACCGAATAACTGGGTAATTAACTTAGCGTAAGGTGTCTCACCACATCCACCACAAGCTCCGGAGAACTCAAGTAATGGCTGACGGAACTGAGATCCCTTAACAGAGTTAAGTTTGAATTTCTCGATAACATCTTCCTTATCCTCAAGAGATACTGCGTAATCGAAGTACTTCTGCTCATCCTCATGTGCCTCGAATCCGGTCATTGTGATAGCCTGTACCTTATCAGGACATACGTTTACACAAGAACCACATCCTGTACAGTCGAATGCGGAAACAACGATTGCGAACTTGTAACCTGGCATCTGGTTGAGATCCTTCATCTGCATTCCTTCCGGAGCCTTAGCGGCCTCAGCCTCTGTCATAGCGACTGGACGGATTGCTGCATGAGGACATACATAAGAACACTGGTTACACTCGATACACTTGGTAGCATCCCATACAGGAACGTCTGTTGCAACACCACGCTTCTCGTATGCTGCTGTACCGGATGGAGTCCAGCCTGTCTCGTATTTCTTAACAACAGATACAGGAATTGTGTTACCCTGCTGTCCGTTGACTTTCTGCTGAATATCCTTAACGAAGTCAACAACTTCCTTGTTGTCTCCTTAACTTCTACAGAGTAATCATCATCTGTGCAGTTCTTCCAGCTCTCTGGAACATCTACCTTAACGTATGCTGTAGCACCGGCATCGATTGCGTCGTGGTTCATCTTAACGACATCGTCACCCTTCTTAGCATAAGATCTTGTAGCTGCGTCCTTCATAAGCTTGATAACTTCCTCTTCCGGAATCAGCTTTGTCAGAGAGAAGAATGCTGACTGAAGTACAGTGTTGATACGGTTTCCAAGACCGATCTCTTTACCGATCTTTACACCGTCGATGGTGTAGAAGTTGATGTTGTGCTCAGCGATGTATCTCTTTACCTGACCTGGTAACTTCTCATCCAGTTCATCAACTGTCCACTGTGTATTGAACAGGAATGTACCGCCCGGTACCAGATCCTGAACCATGTTGTACTTGTAGATGTATGCTGTACAGTGACATGCTACGAAGTTTGCCTGAGAGATCAGGTATGTGGAACGGATTGGAGAATGTCCAAAACGTAAGTGGGAAATTGTAACACCGCCTGACTTCTTGGAGTCATAATCAAAATAAGCCTGAGCATACATATCTGTATGGTCACCGATGATCTTGATGGAGTTTTTGTTAGCACCTACAGTACCATCAGCTCCAAGGCCCCAGAATTTACAGTTGGTTGTTCCTTCCGGTGTTGTAACAGGATCTTCTTTTACTTCAAGAGAAAGGTTTGTTACATCATCAGTAATACCGATTGTAAATCTTGTCTTTTTCTGTGTTGTTGTATACAGCGATGATCTGTCCAGGTGTTGTATCTTTAGAACCTAATCCGTAACGTCCGCTTGTAATTGTAACCTGATCGAACTTAGATCCCTTTAATGCAGCAACTACATCTAAGTATAATGGCTCACCAAGAGAACCTGGCTCTTTTGTTCTGTCTAATACTGCAATTCTCTTAACAGTATCCGGAATAGCCTCGATTAAAGCTTCTTTGCAGAATGGTCTGTAAAGACGTACTTTTACAACTCCGACTTTCTCGCCTGCCTTAAGGAGATAATCGATTGTCTCATCGATCGTATCACATACAGAACCCATAGCGATGATGACACGGTCAGCATCAGCAGCTCCGTAGTAGTTGAACAGTTTGTAGTCTGTACCGATCTTGGCATTTACCTTGTCCATATATTCCTGTACGATTGCAGGCAGCTCGTCGTATGTAGAGTTGCAAGCTTCTCTTGACTGGAAGAAGATGTCAGGGTTCTGTGCAGATCCCATTTCTACCGGATGATTTGGATTTAATGCATTCTTACGGAAAGCATCAACTGCATCCATATCTACCATATCTTTCAGATCTTCATAATCCCATGTCTCGATCTTCTGGATCTCGTGAGATGTACGGAATCCGTCGAAGAAGTTGATGAATGGAACTTTTCCTTTGATTGCTGCAAGATGAGCAACCGGAGTAAGGTCCATAACTTCCTGTACGGAAGACTCACAAAGCATTGCAACACCTGTCTGACGGCAAGCATATACATCAGAGTGATCACCGAAGATGTTCAGTGCATGTGTAGCAACACAACGAGCGGATACGTTGAATACGCCCGGAAGCCGCTCACCAGCAATCTTGTAAAGGTTCGGGATCATCAGTAACAGACCCTGGGATGCTGTATAGGTAGTAGTAAGGGCACCAGCTGCAAGAGATCCGTGTACTGCACCAGCAGCACCAGCCTCAGACTGCATTTCTGTAACCTGAACGGTCTGTCCGAAAATGTTCTTACGACCAGCGGTTGCCCACTCATCTGTAGCCTCAGCCATAACAGATGAAGGAGTAATAGGATAGATTGCTGCAACATCAGTAAACGCATAAGAAGCGTGTGCTGCTGCATGGTTTCCATCCATGGTTTTCATTGAACGTTTCATGAATTAGTCCTCCTATTTTTAATTAAAGTTCAAACATAAAAAACATTGAATCAGAATGTCTTCTAACTAAATAATATAGGATGAATGCACCCAAAAATCAAGCGATAGCGACAGCATTTCTTGTTTTTTACAAATACATCTTTTCAAAGTCGCCAATCGGAACCGGACAATTGCATAAATATCCCTGTCCGCAGGTGAATCCACCTTCTTTGAGGAACTGCTCCTGTTCCTCCGTTTCCACCCCCTCTATAATAATATCTTTATGTAAAATCTTTACCATACGGCCGATTTCGTAAAGAAGATTTTTCTTTTGTTCCGTCATGCCTTTATTAATAAAACTTTTGTCAATTTTTTATGACGTCTGCAGGCATGTCTGCAAGTACGGAAAGTGAAGAATATCCTGTTCCGAAATCATCAATTGCCACACGGAATCCAATCTCGTGCAGCCGGTTCATACACTTTTCAAGGACTGCTACATTTTTACAAGTACGCCCTCTGTCACCTCAATTTCTATATACTCCGGACGGACACTGTATTTGGAAAGCACATGCTGGATACGGTTTAAAAATTCCTCCCCGTCCGACTCAAAATGACGCCCGGAAAAATTGGTTGAAATCACAATTTTTCTCCGGTGCTGCTTGTCCCATTTTTCGAGAGTTTTTAACACTTCCTCATAAATATAAAAATCAAGCTCTGTGATATATCCTATTTTTTCGAGAGAATCAATAAACATTCCCGGCGGAAGAATCTTTCCATCCGGACGTTTCCATCGTGCCAGTGCTTCTGCCCCGTAAACACTCCGGTCACCTAAAATAAACTTTGGCTGCAGATACATCTGGAAATCATCCCGGTATAATGCCTCATAAAATTCCCCGACTATTTTTTGCTCCTCGGTACGCTGGATACGCAGGGAAGGATTATACAGGGTAATATCCCTCTTCCCGGTATTTTTTGCATTTTTCCATGCAAGATTGGCATTTTCGATCGCAAACTCGATGTCCATTTTATTGTCTTCCAGAATATATACCCCTGCCGATACCCCCATTCCACTGTTTGGATACCTGTGATTCTGCATATTGGAAAATCTTTTATTTCTGTTGTGCAGACGATCGATCATTTTTTCCTGACTTTCATCTGCAATCAGAAGTAGAAAAAAATCCGAATACAAACGGCAGCCTGCACGGAAATACTCCTGCACAAAGATATCCTGTGCAAACATTTTAAGGACACTGTCCCCTACTTTATAGCCATAATTTTCATTGATATATCCAAAATTATTGATATCCATATACTCAATGGCATATACTTCATCCGGCTTGGAATGTGCCAGAATTTCAATCACCGCTTCACGGAATGCCTCCTGATTGTACAGCCCTGTCAGCGGATCTTTTTTCTGGATGGAACTGATCTGTTCCCGGCTTTCTGTGACCCGATAGCGCAGGGACACAAAAATAGCCATCATACGGGTCAGTTCCTGAAAAATTTCCAACTCTCCCGGCTGCCACTGCCGTTCTTCGTCCAGTGACACATAAATTACTTCCCTGTACAGCCCCCAACATATTCAAATTTTCCAACCACAGCAGAAAACGGAGCGTTTTCGTTGTATGTATCCGTTGACTTAAGATACTTTCCCATCCCCGTTGCAAAATTGCTCCGCGAATTTTTAACTATCATATACTCCCCTGGCTGTAGTTCCTTTAGTGAAGGACTTTTCTTTGGAAACGCACTTTTCCCATAAAAGAGAAATTATTTCCAAAATAATTGGTCATGACCATTCCGTCATTTTCGGTGTTATCCTCAAATACCATAACAAGATCCAGCTGGTATCTTTCCGTAATCCTGTTTAAAAGCATATTCAGCGACCCGTCTATATTTTTGGCGTGCGCCATAAGACTGATGGAAAATGCAAGGAATTCACGGTCTTCTGCGCCCATGTTTTCCCGCCGCTCAATGTTTTTGATTCCGTTTCTGATCATTCCCACATCTTTTGCACCGGCAATCTCATATCCATTTTTGCCCCCTGCTTGGTACGATACATGGCATGATCCGCTTTTTCAAACAGGGAACTGTATGTATTTCCATCCCCACCGTTACAGGCGGCCAGACCAATACTTGCCGAGATCCTGTAGTGAATGGAGCCCCCCGTATAAACTTTGCAGAGTGCTTCTCCAAGATTTCCGGCACGTTCCTTTGCCTTCTCGAGTGTTGTGTTCTTCATCAGCACAAGGAATTCATCCCCACCGACCCTTCCGGTCAGATCATTGTTGCGGAAAAAAGATTTGATAATATTTGCAACATCTACGATTACGGTATCACCGAATGTATGCCCGAAATTATCATTGACACCTTTAAAATTATCAATATCAATCAGAAACAATACATGGGTTCCGTCTTCTGCTCCTTCCAGAAATGCATCGGTCTCCCTTTGGATTTCCAGCTTGTTGAGCAGTTTTGTCAGCGGATCTCTCCGCACTTCTTCCTGAAGATTCTTATCTTCATCAATATTAAAACTTCTTCCGATAATCCGGGTGATCCGTCCATTATGGTCTGCAATGCTCTTGTAATAAGTTCTAAACCAGAGATATTTCGGTGTCTCATTTTCCGTATGGATATTAAACCTTGTATCCATACTTCCGGTTTTTCCTCTGTGGCAGCTTCTTTCATAGCCTTCAGAAAAAGCTCCTGATCCGGTGGACAGAGTGTCAGAACTTCTTCATCCACCGGAAAATATTGTTCGGAATAATCGTATTGTCCCCTCAGTTCCATCAGCCGGTACGAGCGCAGCATCGTCCAGTTTTCCACATCCAGATCAAACGGATATTCCAAAGACAGCTGTTCCATCAGCTCATATTTCTGGTTCAACAGTTTCTGATGTTCTTCCGTCTTTTTTTCCTCATCAATATCCCATAAAAATAAAACCACATATGGTTTTACATCGTAATGTGCCAGAACACTGCACCGCATCTCCACCCACCGGGTTTTCCCATCGGGGCGTACGATACGAAGCTGCATTTTTCCGTTGTCATGTGTCCGGACAACATTTTCCAATACACTGACCAGATTTGCATAATCTTCGTCATATACCATTTTTGTGGTCTGGTTTCCCGCAGTTCCTTTTCCGTGTATCCAAGTACATCCGTAAACTCTGCGTTTGCCTCTTCCACTCTCCAGTCTGCCCCACAACTGACAATTGCAACTGCGACAGGCAGATCCAACTGTATAAATTCCCTATAATCCATAGCTTTGCCCCAATTTCGTTCAATTCTTTCTCCATTATATCATTATTTCTATACATTTCCAACAAGAAAGCGTTTTTTCTTCTTGAAATATATCCCATGTCATGTTTATAATAGAATTTGTGATTTTATCATAGACATATTAAGTAAAGCAATGAGGTTTTCGTATGATTAGTGCAAATAACATTACTTTAAGATTAGGCAAAAAAGCCCTTTTCGAAGATGTAAACGTAAAGTTTACCGAGGGGAACTGTTACGGTTTGATCGGTGCAAACGGTGCCGGCAAATCTACCTTTTTAAAAATTTTATCCGGGCAGTTAGAGCCAACCAGCGGTGACATTGTCATCACACCGGGACAGCGTCTGTCTTTCCTGCAGCAGGACCACTTCAAGTATGATGAGTATACCGTACTCGACACGGTTATCATGGGAAACAAACGTCTCTATGATATCATGAAAGAAAAAGATGCCATCTACATGAAAGAGGATTTCTCTGACGAAGACGGTATCCGTGCCAGTGAACTGGAAGCTGAGTTTGCCGATATGGACGGCTGGAACGCAGAGTCCGATGCCGCCACCCTGTTAAACGGTCTTGGAATTCCGACCGAGGATCACTACACACAGATGGCAGACCTGCCGGGTGCCGCAAAAGTCAAAGTACTTCTTGCGCAGGCACTGTTTGGCAACCCGGACATTCTTCTTCTCGATGAGCCGACCAACCACCTGGATTTAGCTGCAATTGACTGGTTCGAGGAATTTCTGATCAACTTTGAAAATACGGTTATCGTGGTTTCCCATGACCGTTATTTCTTAAACAAAGTCTGCACCAACATTGCAGACATGGATTACGGCAAAATCCAGCTGTATGCCGGAAACTACGATTTCTGGTATGAATCCAGCCAGCTTCTTGTCCGTCAGATGAAAGAAGCCAACAAGAAAAAGGAAGAAAAAATCAAAGAGCTGCAGGAGTTTATCTCCCGTTTCTCTGCAAATGCTTCCAAATCCAAACAGGCAACCTCCCGTAAGCGTGCCCTGGAAAAAATCCAGCTAGATGACATCCGTCCTTCCAGCCGTAAATATCCGTACATTGATTTCCGTCCAAACCGTGAAATCGGAAATGAAGTTCTGACCGTAGACGGAATCAGTAAAACCATTGACGGTGTAAAAGTTCTTGACAACATTTCCTTTATTGTCGGACACGATGACAAAATCGCCTTTGTCGGTGGAAATGAGCTTGCAAAAGACAACATTGTTTAAAATTCTCGCCGGGGAAATGGAACCGGATGAAGGATCTTACAAATGGGGAGTTACAACAAGCCAGTCTTATTTCCCGAAGGATAATACCGCCATCTTTGATTCCGATGAGCTGATCGTTGACTGGCTGACCCAATACTCTGAGATCAAAGACGCAACTTATGTCCGCGGTTTCCTCGGCCGTATGCTTTTTGCCGGTGAAGATGGTGTAAAAAAGATGCGTGTCCTCTCCGGTGGAGAAAAGTCCGTGTCCTTCTCTCCCGCATGATGATCATGGGAAGCAACGTTTTAATCTTTGATGAGCCGACTGACCACCTGGATATGGAATCCATCACCGCATTGAATAATGGTATGATCAAATTCCCTGGTGTCATCCTGTTTGCCTGCCGTGATCATCAGGTCGTACAGACAACTGCGAACCGCATCATCGAGTTTCTTCCGGATGGAAGCATGGTAGACAAGGTTTCTACTTATGACGAATATCTCGAAAGTGATGTTATGGCAAGAAAACGTCAGGTATACAATACAACTGCAGATGAGGAGGCAGATGATTAATCTGTTACCCTCTGTCTGTTTGGTAAAAACAGGAAACCCTCTCTGCTGGTCTGTCCAGCAAAGAGGGTTTCCTGCATTTCGAAAACTCATTTTCAACTATTTTAAAACATATCTGTAAAAATATTTCCGCTGTTATAATTGTAATTATACGTGCCATTCTTCGTATATGTATTGGATTTTGCGGCTTCTGACTTTGCATAAGACTCTGTCATGGCTGCCTTTGTTGCCACACTGTATGCGTAGGAACCGGTTCCATTGAACAGGTTCTTTATTTTCTCTGTGTCCGCACTCTTAAACGTTGTCTCATCCACCGACAGCCTGCCGGTCTTTTCATCGACCGTAATTCCTATTTCCTTTAAGGGTTTCTCATTGTAAGAAGTCTCATTTTTCATAGAACTTACCGACCGGGAAATGCGGTTCGTCGATGACTTGCCGGCTGTATCCAGCATGGAGTTGTAATCATCCGCAAAACTCTTTACTGCTTTGTAGATCTTGTCCGTATCGTAGCTGCCCCGGAATCCTTTGTAAACACCTTGTTGTTACTGCGGGTATACAATGCCTTAGCAGAGTCTGTCAGTTCCTTGGCATCGGACTCAATCGCAGCCAGCGTCTTGGTACTGTCTTTTGACGTCGATGTGGTCGTGGCCAGATCCTCGATCGTATTTTGGGTGCTGTCATCCGACTTCGAGGTGCTCTTCGTGGAATCCATTGAAAAATAAGAGCGCATTAATTTGCCATAAGAACCACTGCGAATACTTGCATACTCACTTAAATTGATTCCAAACAGGCCACTTCCTGTGCTTTTCGAAGAACCCAGACTGGAAAATAAAGTACTTACTGACGATGAATCATACATCGAAATTCCTCTCATAGTATCACCTCTTTCACACAATTCTTTCTTTTATCCTATCGCTTTTCACTGTTTTTACAATACTTTTGTGGTATTTTTCCGTATTTTGGTTATAATTACGAAAAGATAACAATTTCTTTTCGTTTTGTTCATATTTTATTCACAATCAGATGCTATTATAAGAACATAAAAGAAAGCAAAGTTACTAACTTGTTATTTTTTCATAATTCGCCCCATTGTCCATTGGACAATGGGGCACTCCTTTTTATCAAGAAATTTCTTAAATGTCTTCTATCTGCCAGTCAATCGGCTCGATTCCATGTTCTTTTAGAAACTGATTTGCCTGACTGAAATGTCTGCATCCAAAGAACCCGCGATACGCGGAAAGCGGACTTGGATGCGGTGCCTTTAAGATCAGGTGCTTTGGATTTGTAAGCATCGGTATTTTGCTCTGCGCCGGACGTCCCCACAACATATACACAATCGGACGATCCTGCGCATTCACTGCCTGAATGATCGCATCCGTAACCTGCTACCCTCCTCTTCCCTGATGGGCATTTGCCTGATGCGCACGCACGGTAAGCACGGTATTCAAAAGCAGTACACCCTGATCTGCCCATTTTTTCAGATAGCCGTTGTTTGGAATTTTACACCCCAGATCATCATGCAGTTCCTTATAAATGTTCTGCAGGGAGGGCGGGATTTCCTTTTGCTCCGGCAGCACGGAAAACGAAAGACCATGTGCCTGATTTACATTGTGATACGGATCCTGTCCCAGAATCAGAACTTTTACCTCACTAAGCGGTGTAAAATGCAGTGCATTAAAAATATCCTCTGCCGGCGGATACACAACCGTGCGGCTATACTCTTCTTTCACAAACTGATACAGCTGCCGGTAATATGGTTTGGCGAATTCCTCACGGACTGCCGGAAGCCAGTCGTTTGTTATCATTGCCATAATTTCATCCACTCCTATCTACGCACGGAGACACCGCGGTCTGCCAGATAATTTTTCAGATCCATGATCTCCAGCTCCTTATAATGAAACAGGGACGCTGCCAGTGCTGCATCTGCATGTCCCTCTGTCAGGGCCTCATAAAAATGTTCTTTTGTGCCCGCACCACCGGATGCAATCACTGGAATGGAAACATTGTCTGCAATCTGTCTGGTCAGTTCAATATCATAGCCTGCCTTCGTTCCATCGCAGTCCATGCTCGTCAGAAGGATTTCTCCCGCACCAAGTCTGTTAGCTTTCATTGCCCATTCTACAGCGTCAAGCCCGGTATCAATACGTCCGACCGCCGTTTTTGTAAACATTCCAGCCGGAACCTTCCATCCTCTCTTCGTCTGGCATCAATGGCCACTACCACACACTGGCTGCCGAACTTATCCGCTGCATTTCCAATCAGTCCGGTGTATTGATTGCGGAAGAATTAATGGAAATCTTGTCGGCACCTTCCCGAAGCAGTACCTTAAAATCCTCCACCGTACGGATACCACCGCCTACCGTAAACGGGATAAACATTCTCTGCAACCACGTCGCACCATATCTACCACCGTTGCACGGTGATCGGAAGATGCGGTAATATCCAGAAAGACTACTTCATCTGCGCCCGCCTTGTCGTAAGCTGCTGCGACCTCTACCGGATCTCCGGCATCTCTTAAATTCACAAAGTTAATGCCTTTTACCACACGTCCGTCATTCACATCCAGACAAGGAATAATTCTCTTCGTAAACACTATGCATTTCCTCCTGCAGCTTTGCAAAATTTTTCAAAATCGAAAGTCCAACCGTACCGCTCTTTTCAGGATGGAACTGACATGCAAATGTATTTCCGGATTCTACCGATGCATGAATTGTCGTACTGTACTGTGTGGTTGCTTTCACTATCTGTTCATCCGCTGCTTTCAGATAATAGGAATGTACAAAATATACATACGGATTTTCCTCCATCCCAGCAAAAAGTCTTCCGTCATTCTGTAAATGCAGAGAATTCCACCCGATGTGCGGAATCTTAAGTCCCTGACTGATCCGGAATCCGCAGAATCTGTCCGTCCAGCACATGGAGTCCCTCTACACCCTGACTCTCATCGCTTCCCTCAAAGAGAAGCTGCAGTCCCAGACAGATGCCAAGAAATGGCTTATTTTCCGCTGTCACCTGATGAATCACCTTGTCCAGCTCGTATTTTTTCAATTGTTCCATCGCATCGCCAAATGCACCGACTCCCGGAAGAATCACTTTGTCTGCGGTCTCAATCTCGTGAAAATTACGTGTGATCACACAGTCTTCTCCGAGAAAATGCAATGCTTTTTCCACGCTTTTTAAATTTCCAGCGTTGTAGTCTATTATTGCAATCATATAGGTCTTACTCCTAAATTAACAGTCTCCTGCCTTACTTTCTGCTATTTTTTTATCCCAGCCCAAGTTCTTTCAGCTTCTGATGCAATTTTACCGTATAATCATCCCGCTTTCTGGTCTGGTAGATATCCAGTGCCTCATCCCCTGTCATATCATAATCTTTCAGCAGTGCTTTGATAATCTTTCCTCCGATCTTCTCAAGCTGATCTTCACAGCCATACTCTTTGGCATTTTTCTGGTTCAGGTCATAACGCCCATATGCACATACCAGTGCATCAAGTGCATCAATTTTTGAACCGTAATTATCAAATACGAGATATGCCTGATACTTTTTCCGAGACAGCAGCAAGAGTTGCCAGCTGATGATAAAGCTTTTCATCGCGCTCCTTGATCGAAAGCCCCTGCAGCTTACGGTATGCCTCCACATAAGAACCCTGCTCATATTTTTCCTTTGCCTGACTTAAGTTTGCCTGATACCCCAAAAGATTTGTCACAATCATGACAAATGCAAACAATGACACTGCCATAAGAACAATCGCAATCATCCCTTTGGCAGCGGCGGTGTGTTATCCACTTCCTTAGGTTTTTTCTCCTTTTTTCGGTTTCGGCGGTTTTGGCTGTTTGGGCTTCTTTTCTTTCTTCGGTTTTTTCTCTTTTTTGGTTTTTTCTTTTTTCTTTTCCGGTTCCCTTCCGGCATCACCGCCTGTACCTTCAAGTTCCTTTAAGATCTGCTGGTTTTCCTCCGAAAGTTCACTGACATCCGCTCCCTGTGTATTTCCGATGTCAACCGCCTGCTTTTCTTCCTCATCATCCTCTCCGAAAATAATCCGGGAAAGTTTCTGCCAGAAGCCGCCTTCTTTCTCTTTTTTCTCTTTCTTATTCTTTTTCTTTTTTTTATTTTTCCCATTGGAAGCGGTTTCTTCTGCCTGTGCCGGTATGTCTTCCTGCTCTGTAAGTTCTGGAATCTTATCTGCCACTTCTTCCTGCGGATTCATTTCCGATCTTGCAAAATCACCGATGGAATCAGTTTCTTCCAAAGGTTTTCCATCTTGATCAGAAGAAAGCATATCCCCCAGATCCGATAAATCTGATCTCCGGAAAGCATATCCATAAGATCCGAATCCGAAAGCCCTGACAGATCCAGTTCTCCATCCTCTTCTTTTGGCAGATTGCTGTCAAACGTTCCGACTGCATCATCAAGTGTATTCACCTCGAAATCATCCTCATCGGGTGGTATTGCAGTTTCCAACGGACTTTTCCCCTGAAAACCGGTTTCTTCTTCCTTTGCTGCATCCCCTGTCGAAAAATCATCCTGTGGAATATTATCGAGCAGATCATCCAGGGAAGCGTCAATCTGTGTGGCTTTTTCTTCCTGTTTTTTTGATTCAGGCTCTCGGTATACTCCGGAATATCTTCCTTGAGCAGTTCTTCCTCAAACTCCCTCAAAAAATCTTCTTCATTTTTCGCTTTTGCCTTTTCCTTCGTTTCTTCTTCTCCAAACAATTGCTTTTCAAAATCATCTCTCAGAACCTGTTTTGCTGCCTGCTGTTGCTTCGGATGTTCCGTTTCTTCTCCATGCATGGAATTTAATAATTGATCCAGATAATTTTCCGATGAGTGGTCTCCCATGTGTTTTTCTCCATTCCATCTGTTTATTCCATAAACCTGCAAAGGGATGTGATGAAGCCATCACACCCCTTACTGTTTTGCCGGAATTTATTTGTTTCTCTTTGCAAGTAATTCATCAATGGCATCTACAAGACTTCCGATTTCAGGTTTGGTCAGCTGTGCATCTGCACCAAGCGACTCCCCTTTTCTTCTCATTTCCTCATTTACAAGAGAGGAGAAAATGATAACCGGAAGATGTTTCAGTTTGTCATCTGATTTGATCAGCTTCGTAAGACGATGTCCGTCCATCTGGGGCATCTCAATATCGGTAATGACACAATGAACGTTCTCGTCCAATGTCCCCTGCCTTTTCAAATTCCTGAATCTTGTCCCATGCTTCCTGTCCATTACATGTAACAATCAGTTTTTCGTATCCTGTTTTTTTTTCAGGCAGTCCGTAATCAGACTGCTCAGCAACGGAGAATCCTCTGCAATCAGAATTGTATCCTCGCTCCGGCTTCTCTCCCCGATCTGTTCAATATCATTGACCCTGAGACCGGTTTCCGGACTGATGGATGATACAATTGCCTCAAAGTCAAGAATAACAACCAGTTTTCCGTCCATCTTGATCACACCAGTTGCAACACTTCCGTCTTCTCCATTAATCGTAGAATCCGGTTTGATGATCTCATTCCATGATACACGGTGAATTCCTACCACCTGATCCACATGAAATGCCACATCAAGTTTATTAAAATTCGTGATAATAAACAGACCTTCCTGTCCATCATCCTCCATGCCAAGACACTTTTTCAGATTGATGACCGTAATCATCACCTCGCGCGGCATAAAAATGCCTTCTACGCTCGGATGTGTATTCGGTACAGGAGTAACCTTCTGGTATGACAAAATCTCCTGATCTTTGCCACGTTGATTCCGTAATGATTATCTCCTAATGTAAACTCTAAAATTTCTAATTCGTTCGTCCCTGACTCTAACAGAATATTTGTATCCATATACGTCCTCCCGCACTTTTCTGTATTGGTAATCCCTTATGTTTATTATATCATATTTTGTAAAATTTGGGGGCATTTATTTGTATTTCAGAGAATAAATTGTATCTTTTATTTCTGCATACAGTGTCTCACCCGAAATTTTATCAGCCTGGTCTTTCGGAATCTGAAACAGTAAAACCGCTGTTTTCTTCTTTCCGCCCCTGATGGTTTCCCCATAAGAGGAAAGACTTCTGGTTCCGAGCGAAGCAGTCTCCTTTATCCTGTTTTTTCCGTCAAAACATGCATAAAATGTAATACCGAGTTTTTCTGTATCCAGCCTGACCTTTTTCTTCCCCTTATTTTTAATTTCAAACTTCATCACAACAAGTTTGTTTCCATCCTCAGGAGTTACTGCAAAATAGTCTCCCTCCTGATAGATATTCTGAACCCTGTATCCTTTGTAAGAAACGGTCAGACCCGATGCATGTCCGATTGCCTCGGCGATCGGCATCGTCTCCATCTCCTGTGTCTGGGTTTCTCCCGTGGCATCTGACGCCATGTTGTTGTCCGCACTCTGGGTATTCTGGCTCTCCGGCATCTGGCTGTCCTGTTTTTGTGTTTCCTGTGTCTCTTCGGATGAAGCGGCTGTCATTCCGTCTTTCTGCTCAATATTATACTTTGCAAGAATATGCGCCGAATACTGCACGACCAGATTTTCTTCGTCCTCTGACAAATCATACATCTGGGTTCCACAGCCTCCCAACAGGAGTATTGCTGACACTGCCATCACAGGCAGACTTATTTTCTTTTTCATACTCTTTTACCCTCTTGTCACTTTTTGCCCTATAATCTATGTTTTATGGTATCATATTCTGAAAAATAAGACAATCTTTTCTTTGCATTAATTATTGGTCTCCAATTCCATCCAAAACTCCACACCGTCCGGGTGATTGACTGCACCGCATTTCTGATGAAAAGAATCCATGATTGCCTTGACAATGGACAATCCGATTCCGCTTCCACCATATTCACGTGTTCTTGCTTTGTCTACTTTATAGAATTTCACCCAGATCTTGTCAAGATCCTCTTCGGGAATCGGGTCACCGGTATTAAACACACTCGTGCGTACCAGATGGTCATGTTTTTGAAAACGAATGGTAATCTTTTTTTCTCCTGCCGCATGGTTCATGGCATTGGTCAGGAAATTCGTAATCACCTCTTCCACCTTAAACTCATCCCCCAGACATATACCGGACCTTCCCTGTAAAATTCGATATTCACCTGTTTTTGTGCCGCCATGATGGATGCAGACTGGATCACGCCGTCAATCAGCTCCGTGATATCAAACCGTGTCATTTCCACGGTATCATTGCCAAACTCCAGCTGATTGAGTGTCAGCAGCTGCTTTACCATATGATTCATCTTTTCCGATTCATCCATAATCACATCACAGTAAAAATCACGGCTCTGCTCATCATCATTGATGCATTCCTTTAATCCCTCCGCATAGCCCTGTATCAGTGCCAGTGGGGTTTTCAATTCGTGTGAAACATTCGAAAGAAATTCTTTTCTCATTTCATCGATCTGTTCTTTTTTCTCGATATCCTGCTGCAGGCTGACGTTTGCTGTCTTTAGTTCCGAAATCGTCTCTTCCAGTGTCTCCGACAATTCATTCATGGAATTTCCAAGTTCATCAATCTCCCGGCTCACATGACGTACCGGTATATACTTTGCATCAAAATCCAGCTGTGTCATCCTTCTTGCAATATCGGATAAGGCATGGATCGGATGGGAAATTCCTTTCGAGAGAACGATGATCAGAATCACACTTAAGATGATGGCTCCCGTGCTCACCATTACAAAAAACTGGTTTGTTATGCTCGCACTTTCCCGAATGCTTTCCACAGCCGCACGCATGTAAAGATTGTTTCCATTTTTAAAGTTCCCAGAAGAACCAGATACTCCGACTGCAGCCGTTCATCGGTCTGCCGAAGCAGCGTATAATCCTTTCCGGATGAAAGCACCTGCACACGGCTGCGGTCACTTCCATACAGCCAGTCCTCCATCTGCATCTGAAAACGCTGTGCACTGCTGTAGGAACTCCATATCAGGTTTCTGTCCTGATCTGCAATAAGCATATTGATATTTCCGTTTGCACAGATTCTCTCGAACTGCACATACGCATCATCACTGGAATCCCCTGCTTTTCACAAATCAGCCTTACCTGGTCAAAACTGCTTTTTAACTCTTTTTCCTTATGAAAAATATAATATTTTTCCAAAAAGGTGGTATTAAAAAAACCAGCACATCGCAACCGTTCCCCAGCAACAATGACAACCATCGTCAAAATCAGCTGCCACGTCAGGGAAGTCTTTTGTTTCTTTTCCATTTAGGACACCTCAAACTTGTAACCCATTCCCCATACGGTTTTTATATAACTTCCACATGCCCCGAGTTTATTTCTCAGTTTTTTTTTACATGTGTATCAATCGTCCGTGCATCCCCAAAATAGTCATAATTCCACACACTGTTTAAAATGCGTTCCCTCGAGAGGGCAATCCCTGATTATTCATAAAATATTCCAGCAGTTCAAACTCCTTGAAACTGAGTTCTACCGGATTTCCCGAAATTTTCACCTCGTGTGCTGTCTTATCCAGAATAATCTCTCCTGCCGTCTTAAGATCGGCCGCATCGCCGATCTTATTGGTCCGGCGCAAAATCGCTTCGACACGCGCCACAAGAATTTTCGGTGAAAACGGTTTGGTTATATATTCATCAACCCCCAAGGTCAAATCCCATAAGTTCATCACTCTCATCACTTTTGGCCGTGAGCATGATGATCGGGACTTTGGATGTCTGACGGATTTCCCTGCAGACTTCCCAGCCGTTCATCTTTGGCATCATCACATCCAGAATCAGCAAAGCGATCGCTTTGTCTTTATAAAAAATATCCAGTGCTTCCTCTCCATCTGCTGCTTCTAAGACTTCATAGTTCTGCCGGGTCAAAAAATCCCGTACCAGCTTCCTCATCCGGCTCTCATCATCTACCACAAGGATCTTCACTTTGTCCATCTCTATTCTGCCTCCTGTTCCGTCAGTCTCAATTCCCTCTCCTCAAGCTGGCTTTCCCGTTCATCCAGCTGTTTTTCCCAGATTTCGTATTTATCAATCACCTTATTTTCATAGTTTAAAATCGTCACATTATCTTCGCTGAGCCATGTAATCACAAGCATCCCAATGATGCCAAGTGCAAAAACAACTGCGAAAAATGTACTGATGTGAAACAGTTTCTGATAATCCCGGTTCTTCTTCCGGCGGTTTTACTGACCACATGCTCTTTGTTTTTCTGTCTTTTTTCTTCTGCTTTATTTCCTCTTTGCTTCTTTTTTTTCTTTTGAAACCATTCCTTCTGGTTCATACACCGTGATCGGAAGAATATCTTCTCTCCGGATATAGGGAATGGTATACAGATATTCCTGAAGCCTGTGCAAAAAATCATATCCGACCGGCGTGACAAAAATTTCTTTTAACACCAGTTTGTTATATAACGCCAGCACAATATCCGGATCATCCATTCTCGTATTTTTCCGGATATAGCCGATGATCTCTACCTCATGTTTTGCTGTATGTTCCTGTTCTTTTGTTTCAAATGCGTAGCCTTCTACCTGATACATAACTTATCCTCTACCATTTATAAGCACTGCTGGCATCCCGTTCGGCGATTTCGCCGTCCTGATATGCCTGAATCAGTTTTTTCAGTTCCTCAATGCGGATCATCATGCGCTTACCAACGTCTGTATCCCCCAGCAGAATACGTTTATCCCGGTATTCCACTGCTTCCTGATGCGATACAATATCCAATTCATCTCTTACCGCCTCGTTTGACCAGTCAAACGGTTCATGGGCAGAAAGCGTCAGTCCATAAGAATTGTACGTCAGTGTATATCCTGCAATTCCCGTTTTTCTCCGGTATGTTTTTGAAAATCCACCGTCGATCAGGATCAGTTTTCCGTTACACTTGACCGGATTTTCGCCGGCAATGCGCTCTACCGGCACATGACCATTGATGATATGCACAAAATCCCCCGTCAGCCCGAATTCTTTAAGTATATTATCTGCCGTTTCCTCTTTGTCAAACAAATGATAATACGCATTCTTACTCTCATGATGCATGGACTTGTCCGCAAGAAAATACCGCTCAAACGTTGCCATCTTACTCCGTCCGTACAAAGGAGAATCCGGTGCCGTCCAGATATACCACATGATATCCCTTCCTTTTTCCCTCTCTTTTCATCCAGAGAGAAAAATGCCTTGCGGACATAGGATTCCAGCACATCATAGAGTGCTTTTCCGCTGTATTCCCTGCCATATACATTTACTTTCTTAAATGTCCCATCCGGATTCAGCGGCACACATCCATGATAAAGCAGATTTCCGTTGTAGACTTTATACATGCTGCCTCGTTTTAGCAGAAGCCGTACATGGCGCTGCAGTTTCTCACAGTGTATAAACGAGGTGCGCAGCCGGTTCATGACTTCCTGTTCCTCAGGTGTCAGATCATACGGATGTTCCGGATCAATGGTAGGAAAACTGGTATCCAGCATGTCATAGGTTTTTCCATCAATTTCCACTGTTTTGTTCTCGTAATTAATACGGTGCAGCAGACAGCGGTTTTCCATACCATACTCCGGCCATTTGTGGATCAGCTGTCCTTCCAGTTTAAACTTTATGATGGCAATTGCCTTATGCATTTTCCGGTTCATCAGCGTTTCTTTCTTGCTTCGTTCCTCATCCGTGGAATCTTTCAGTACAAACTGTCTGCACGGATCATCGCGGTAAGCATCCATGGCAAATGTTGCAAGCGGAACCATATTGATGCCATAACCATCCTCAATCAGATCCAGATTCCCATACCGGATACTTGTCCGGATCACAGATGCAATGCAGGCAAGCTGCCCGGCTGCTGCCCCCATCCATACCATATCGTGATTCCCCCACTGGATATCAAACGAATGATATTGTTCCAGCTGATCCATAATCCGGTCCGGTGACGGACCGCGGTCATACACATCCCCGAGAATATGCAGATGATCAATGACCAGCCTCTGCACCAGTTCCGCCAGTGCCACAATAAAATTATCTGCCTGCCCAAGTTCCAGAATGGTGTTGATAATTGCCTCGTAATAGGCCTCTTTATTCAAAACCTCCTGCTTTTCCGTAATCAGTTCCTCGATTACATACGCATAATCCTCCGGCAGCGCCTTGCGCACTTTGGATCTGGTGTATTTGGAAGATACTGTCTTACACACCTCGATCAGCCGGTACAGTGTGATCTTATACCAGTTCTCGATATCGTCCTCGGTCTGACGCACTAGCTCGATTTTTTCTGTGGATAATAAATCAGTGTTGCCAGAGACATCTTATCTGCCGTACTTAGCGTATGCCCGAATACGTCATCAATCTTTTGCGGACGGCTCCAGACCCGTTTCTCAATACGTGGGAAAATGCTTTAAATTCCCCATGTATATCCGACAAAAAATGTTCCGTGCCTTTTGGCAGATATAAAATAGACTGCAGATTGATAATTTCCGTAGATGCTTTTCCAATCGTCGGATACAGTTCTGCAAGCTGTTCATAATAATGTAATCGTTGTTTTTCCACTTATAATACCCCTTTTCATGAGCATACATCCGCTCATTATTCCTATGAAACAGTTTACCATAATTTCCTGCTTTTGTGCACTCGTTCACATAAAAAACAAAAAAAAGAACTGTATGCCGGACGCATCAGTTCCCTTTTATGTATTTATCCTATACCTTTCGTCTTTCCCCTTTCTTTTTGTTTTGACTGAATTTGACTTTTTATTTACATATTGATTATATCTTTCCTATTTTTTCAATTCGGGGCTAAATTTTTTATATTTCCGGCGACTTTTGTCGGTCAGGGGTCAGAAATGATCCTTATCCGGAAACGCGATATGTCATTTGACCTTTTTAGCGTTTATTATTATAATAGATTTGATATTTTATTTGAGGTGATGGTTCATGCTGACACGCGAACAATTATCCAGAAATCTTGGAACAAATCTGGAAAGAGAGCGCTTTAAACTCGGCTATTCACAGCAGGATATGGCAAAAGCACTAGATATGTCCCTTTCCTCGTACAAAAGACTTGCCAATGGGGATACCGGAAAAGTCGATGTCTATACCGTATATAAGCTCAGCCAGCTTACCGGAAAGATGTTCTATGAATTATGTGGCGAATCCTCTGATTTATTCCAGACCTATGACCGCATGCGCAATCTTTCGCCTACACAGTTACATTTTATTGAATCCCTTGTACAGTTTGAATTCGATTTTGCCAGAAATCTGGAAACGGTTCCATCGGTTTCCCGCGAGGACTATACCACTATGATCATTCCAAGTGGAAACATGCACGATGGAATGGTGTATGATTCCTGTTCTCTCGAAAAATCAATATTTCCGGATACCGCAAACGCTATGGAAACCAGATTGATTGTGCACTTCTTGTCACAAGTGATCATATGTCTCCTGTCTATCATGCAAACGATATTTTATTAATCGCGCGGAATCCCATACGTGATGGCGACACCGGTATTTTTATTAACAAAGTGACCGGTCTTCTTTACATCCGCCGCCTTCGCCAGACAGATCCCTGGCGCTTAGAACCTCTCACCTATTACGGACAGACGTTTTATATCGACAGTAATAACGCATCGGAGATGTCCCACTGGATTATCTTTGGTCACGTTATTTCCAAAACCCGTGGATAATTCTTATTCATGCACAACAAAAGACGCCATCAGATACTTCTGATGACGCCTAATGATTTCCACACTCCATTGGACTGCTCCTCACTTCATCTTTTGTTCTATATCCATTCTTCTTTTGTTTACCGAAATGACGTTCTGGACAAATCACCTTTTATCCGTTCCTCTTTGTCCGCTCTCTTTTGTACTCTGTCACTGGTTTCCATTCCCGAATGTTTATTCTTTCATCAAGTGAAGCCTGATGACCTGTGTTTGGTTGCTCCCTGCCAATGGCTTATGTTCCCTTTGGACTGTACCTCCTTACATTAGATTTCACGTCCAGAGCTTTCTCGTCACCCTTCGTGATGGCTGCTTGTTTTTTGTTGTCTTAAATATAACACGCATTTTACATTATGTCAACCTGTTTTTTTATTTCTTTTTATTTTTCCTTTATATTTCTCATAATTGTTTGTTTTATTATGTTTTTCAGATAATTTATTTTTTAAAAAAGAACGTGCTTTCGCACGCTCTCTTTTTGTATTTATGCCGGCATAGCCAGATAGTATCCCTGAAACAGATCCACTCCCAAAGACCGTAAAAAATCACACTCTTCTCTTGTCTCCACACCTTCCGCAAGCACCTGCATTCCTCTTTCATGGAAACTTTCCAGATATGTACGGACGTTCTCCTGTTTTCTGGCATCGTTGTCAATTCCACAGATCAGGGAGCGGTCCAGTTTTACGATATCCGGTGTATACAGATATACAGCATTCATATTGTTTTCACCCATGCCAAAATCATCCAGCGATACCTTCCAGTGCTTATTCTGGACCATCTCACTTTTTCTGACCCACTCGCGCAGGGAAACTTTCGGATACTCTAAAATCTCAATGATCCTTTTTCCTTTCTGGTTTCCAAAATAAGTATCAAATGCTTCTGCCTCATTCTCCGTAAAACTTTCCGACGGGAAAGAATTGATACAGAGATATTCCTGATATCCCCGCTCAATATACGCCTGTGTTGCACCAAAAAAAGTGGCAACTTCCAGTATATGCAGTTTCTCATCCCTGGCAAATTCATCAATCAGCTGCCCCACCGTCATCTTCTTTGGTCTCATCAACGCTTCATATGCATATATTCTCACACAATCTTTATAAAAGATCGGCTGGAACACATATTCAATCTCAAGTCCTTCTAAAGCTGCCTTCACTTCATTATCCAGCGGTAATTTTTTCATATGCTATCATAAATCTGCTCCAAATTTTCTACTTCTGTTTTTTACCTATTAATTTTTAAAAGAATGGATCGGAGCCGGAATACGTCCTGTACGGTTGATAAAGTCATCACAGGAGTATTTGTTTACCGGCATAACCGGGGCATATCCAAACAATCCTCCAAATTCCACTCTGTCTCCCACACCTTTTCCCACAGCCGGAATCAGACGTGCAGCGGTTGTCTTCTGGTTCACCATTCCGATTGCCATCTCGTCTGCAATCATTCCGGAAATGGTTGTTGCCTTTGTATCTCCCGGGATGGCGATCATATCCAGACCTACCGAACATACACAGGTCATTGCCTCTAATTTTTCAAGGGAAATTGCGCCTGCCTCTACCGCGTTGATCATCCCCTGATCCTCGCTGACCGGAATAAAAGCACCACTTAAACCACCCACATATGATGAAGCCATGACTCCGCCCTTCTTTACCTGATCGTTGAGCAGTGCAAGCGCTGCTGTTGTTCCAGGTGCTCCCGCATACTCAAGACCGCACTCACAGAGAATATCCGCAACACTGTCTCCGATTGCCGGCGTCGGTGCCAGGGAAAGATCCACGATACGAAACGGAATGTTTAACATCTTAGATGCCTCCTGTGCCACCAGCTTGCCAACACGGGTAACCTTAAATGCCGTCTTTTTGATCGTCTCACAGAGAACCTCAAAATTCTCTCCGCGTACTTTTTCCAGCGCATTTTTTACAACACCCGGTCCGCTGACTCCGACATTGATGATCGCATCTGCTTCTGTAACTCCATGGAAAGCTCCCGCCATGAATGGATTGTCGTCCGGTGCATTGCAAAAAGACCACCAGCTTCATGCAGTCGGCAGAATCGTTGTCCTTTGAAATTTCTGCCGTCTGAAGAATAATCTCGCCCATAAGCCGTACTGCGTCCATGTTAATGCCCGTCTTGGTGGATGCCAGGTTTACGGAACTGCATACACGTTCAGTACTGTGCAGTGCCTGTGGAATAGAACGGATCAGAAGTTCATCCGCTTTCGTCATGCCTTTAGATACCAGTGCGGAATATCCGCCGATCAGATTGACGCCGACCGTCTTTGCTGCACGATCCATAGTTGCGGCGATTGTAGCAAAATCCTCCGGTGTCTTACAAGCCGAACCGCCCACCAGCGCAATTGGTGTCACAGAAATTCTCTTATTTACGATTGGAATGGAATAACTTTTTCAATCTTTTCTCCGGTCGCTACCAGATCTTTTGCCACGGTTGTAATCTTGTTGTAAATATTCTGATTCAGACGATCCAGATCCGAATCAATACAGTCAAGAAGACTGATGCCGAGCGTAATCGTTCTTACATCCAGATTCTCATGCTCGATCATTTCGTTGGTTTCCTGTACTTCCCAGCTGTTAATCATTCTTTGCTTCCTCCATGTTTTAGATACGATGCATTTTATCAAAAATTTCTTCACGCTGGCATTTGATTGAAACGCCTATTTTTCTCCCAATGCATCCATTTCTCCGGAAATCTCTGCAAAGTGCTTCTTTGCATCTGCCATATCAACAATCATCATCATGTTAAAAAATCCGGACACGATCGTCTGCGAAATATCAAGCACGTTTACGCCGTTGTCAGCAAGATATGTACATACCTTTGCGATAATACCTACGGTATCTTTTCCTACTACTGTAATAATTGCTTTGTCCATTGTTTTTCCATAATATAAACTCTCCTTTTACTGTGCACGAATTACAGGCGAAACCGCATTTCTTTTTGCCACATACATCGGGAAATCATCCGCTTTGTACGGATTATCCCCCATCGTAACTTCCAGACGCACCGCTTCATACGCCAGTTCCTCGTAATTATTTTCCTTGCTTAAATGGCTTCCAGTACCACTGTGCCGAATTTATCATGAAGAAGTTCACAGAGCAGCTGGCCACTCCGCTCATTCGACAGATGTCCCCTGTTTCCCATAATCCTGCGTTTCAGCGGATAAGGGTATACGCCCGTTTCGAGCATATGAATATCATGATTTGCCTCCAGCAGCAAAGTATCAAGTCCCTGCAGCTGCTGCACAATCTCATCATCATAATTTCCCAGATCGGTTACTACCGCAAAGGTACGGTTTTCTTTTTTTTATCCGGTATGCCACAGGATCCGCCGCATCATGTGAGATATGGATCGGGGTAATCGTCAGGTCTCCGATTACAAAATCTTCCTGCGGAACAATTTCATGAAATAATTCCGGGTCGATCTTTCCCACAGACGGCGTGTTCTTAATGGCTTCAATGGTTCCTGCCGTTGCATACATCGGCAGCCCATATCTTCTTGCCATAACACCAAGTCCCGCGATATGATCCAGATGTTCATGTGTAACCAGAATCCCATCCATATCCTGACTCTTTAAATCCACCTCGTTTAATCCATTCTCAATCCGCTTTCCGCTGATCCCCGCATCAATTAACACATGGTGGTTGTCCGAGCCTACACAGATACAGTTTCCACTGCTGCCACTTGCAATACTGCATAATTCTAACATACTATTCCTCTTTCCAGTAAATTTCTACCCGGTCTCCATTATTAAGCGGCTGGGAAAATTCAGCTTCCGTGCCATTTACAAGCGTTGCAATTGCACGTCCGTTTCCGGCGTTGAGATCAAACGTGATCCGGTCAAAAACATCCACAAATATGTAATCTTCTTTTCCCGTAAGTTCCACCGTCTCGCCATTTACCGTGACAACACAGACCGTATCTTTTTTCTCCGACTCAGCCGCCTTGGTCTCCCCGGAGGTTTCCGGAGTCATTTCTTCCCGCGATATTTCCGCGGAATCTGTACCCCCCTCTGTTGCATTATACCGATTCTCACTCTCTGACGCAACCCCGAAGCTTAACGGTGTCCAGTCAATGGAGAAATTTTCGTATACCAGGGTCTCCATCCCCGCTTCCCTGTTATTGACCAGAATTTCACTGTCCGGGTCAATTTCCACGTCCATAAATTCTGCAATCTGTGCAACGGTATAAAAATTCCGTGTCTCGATGGAATCTCCCTCCTGAATTTCATAGGAATCCGGTTCAAGGCTTCCGTTTACCTCGACAAATTTCGGACATACCACGTTCTGTCCATTGATCACAAACGAAATCACGGACTCGTGATACTCCGGAAGCTGTCCGATGGTATACACCGCATTATCTCCTGCCGTTGATGGCTCAATCGTAATATCGGAATTTGGCTCCAGCGGTGTGTTGATATTTGCCGGTTGGCCATTCATCGTCACTATGGCGGCCTCCCCAGCCTCTCCTCTTGCGATTCTTGCGCCTCCATTCACGGTGAAATTGATCGGCATTCCGCGTTTCGGAAACAGCTGGTCATTCGAAATCCCGCCTGCATTGCCGCATCCACAATGGTAAGTCTGTTATTATCATACAGTTTCAGGCGTTCTCCGTTGAAGCGGACATAATGAAATTATTTTTTCTGGTCATAGTAATTCAGGCAGATACCAATCGGTGTGACAAGCAGCGGATCTTTTTGATATCTTCCTGCTCAAATGTCACTTCTTTAAGCACTTCTTCGCCTCTTAATGCCACACGCTCCGTCGGCAGATCCAGATGCCCGGCAAGTTTTTCCGTAAATCCGTGAATCTTTCCGCCACCACCGACAACAAAGCAGGCGCTTACGGTTTTATCCCCATTCAGTTCCTTGATCTTTGCAGCCACCTCGGAAGTAATCTTCTCCACCGTCGGGGCAACCAGCTCCCAGATCTCCTTGGATGGAATTGTATGGGAAATACTCATAATATCCTCATATGTCACTTCATCCTCACTCGAAGATGCCAGTTTCATTTTCTCTGCAGTCTGAAAATCAACCAGATACTGCTGCACGATCAGCTCGGTCAGTTCATCCCCTGCATATGGAATCATACCATAAGCTATGATACTTCCCTCTCTTGTGATGGAAATATCCGATGTTCCCGCTCCGACATCGACCAGTGCAATATTTAACATCCGGAAATTTTCAGGGATTGCCACATTGATCGCCGCAATTGGCTCCAGTGTCATATTGGCAACCGTCATTTTAGCCTGACCGACTGCGGAATACATCCCGTCCACAACATCTTCCGGCAAAAATGTTACGATAATGTCCTCACCGATTTTATTTGCTTTATGTCCTTCAATACTGATAAATACTTCTTCGTTTAAATAATATTTCACAACCGAATATCCGACACAGTAAAACTTATATTTTGTGTCATTCTGTTCCCGCAAAATATCCTGTGCCTGCTCTACCCACAGAAGATTTAATGTGTGGATATCTTCTCCTGTGACGACCGACTCCTCCGCATACTCATACTCCACATGCGTAGTGACGGTTTTAACACACGGCCGGCGGCTGCAATACACACTTCCGAAAGCGGTGCATCCAGCTGCGCCTCCAGCTCTGCTTTTACAGCGGAAATCGTACGCGCCACTTTTCCAATATCATGAATCTGTCCATCCAGCATGGGACCGTGTCTCATGCTGTCTGACATACTGTGCCTCTACAATAAAGGCTCCATCTTCTGTCCGGTGTCCAACCGTTCCCACCACATTGCGGGTTCCTATATCCAAACCAAATACGTTATTCATATGCTTCTCTCCTCAGCGCTTCCTCTGTCTGTGTCAGTGTTTCTTCCAATGTCCCGTTATTATCTATTACCACCCGGCAGTGTCTGCGGTATTCCTCCTCACTCAGCTGGCTGGCAAAAATCCGGTCCACATGTGCATCGGAATACCCTCTTGATGCCTTCAGACGAGCTCTCCGGTTTTCTTCTGTAGTATAAATATACCAGAGTTCATCACAGATTTCATCATAATGTTCCTCGATCAGAAGTGCAGCTTCCAAAACCAGCAGAAAAAGTTTTCCAGCCCGTTCCTCTGCCTCTTTCTGTTGCAGAACATATTCCCGGACCGCCGGATGTACAATGGCATTCAGTTCTTCTCTTTTCCGGTCATCGGAAAAGATGACAGTTGCAAGCTGCGCACGGTCAAACGATCCGTCCGGCTGATAAATGTCTTCCCCGGCAAATTTTCTTTTAACTTTTGAAAACATTCCGTCCCCGGCTGCATCAGATCATGTGCAATCTCATCTGCCAGCATAACCCTGATACCCGGCTTTGACGCAAGATGTGCGAGTATGGCAGATTTTCCTGCTCCCACCCCTCCTGTAATTCCAATAAACCGCATTCCATCACCTCCCGGGTTTGTACCTTTTCGTATATTTTTCTTAATGAGCCTCATACCAGTCCTGTCCGCATGCCGTACCGACGGCAAGTTCCACTTTCAGATCGGCTGCTTTTTGCATTTCTTCTTCCAAAAGTGCAATGACCTTTTCCTTTTCTTCCTCCGCAGTCTCAATCAACAGTTCATCATGTACCTGCAAAATCAGACGCGAACGGAAATGTTCCCGGATCAGACGGTCATGTACCCGGATCATCGCGATTTTGATAATATCCGCCGCCGTTCCCTGAATCGGTGCATTCATGGCAACACGCTCACCAAACTGTCTTGTCATAAAATTACCCGATGACAGCTCCGGAATCGGACGGATGCGTCCAAACAAAGTTCTTGTATATCCCTTTTCCTTTGCCTGTGCTACGGTGTTGTCCAGAAATTCTTTGATCTTCGGATATGTTTCAAAATAGCTGTCGATAAATCCCTGCGCTTCTTTGGTTCCTATATTTAAATCCTGACTCAGTCCATAGGCACTGATGCCGTATACAATACCGAAGTTGACAGCCTTGGCATTTCTTCTCTGTAAGTCTGTCACTTCATCAAACGCTACATGAAATACTTTGGATGCCGTACTTCGATGAATGTCCTGATTTTCGCGGAACGCCTCAATCAGCTGCTCATCACCGGACATATGTGCCAAAAGCCGCAATTCAATCTGTGAATAATCGGAATCGACAAACAAATCTCCCGGCATTGGATGAAATACTTTTCTTATCATCTTTCCAAGTTCAATCCGGATCGGGATATTCTGCAGATTCGGATCTGTACTGCTCAATCGCCCGGTTGCCGTGATCGTCTGATGGAACGTTGTATGGATTTTTTCCGGTTGCATCAATAAAGTTTGACAGACCATCTGCATAGGTAGATTTGAGTTTGGAAAGTTTCCGGTATTCCAGAATATCTGCAACAATCGGATAATCTCCGGCAAGTTTTTCCAAGACTTCTGCAGAAGTCGAAAAACCGGTCTTTGTCTTTTTTTCCATTCGGAAGCTGCATCTTTTCGAAAAGAATCACGCCGAGCTGTTTCGAGAATTTATGTTAAACGTCTCCCCCGCTTCCTCATAAATTTTCTGTTCCAGTTCCCCGATGGAAACCGACAGTTTCTGACCATACTCTTTTAATGCATTGGCATCGATACAGATTCCATCCTGTTCCATATCCGATAAGACAAACACCAGAGGCATCTCGATTTCGCGCATCAGCTGCTCCATCCCATGTTCCTTAAGTCCTTCCTTAAGAACTGCGGCTGATTTCCATGTAATATAAGATTCCCAGCAGGCATACCGGAGCACATCCGCTTCCTTTTCCGTGATGACATCCCCCGGCATCTGTTTGCCAAGCAGATCTGTTCTCGACGGAATCATCAGTCCCAGATAGTCTTTTGCAATATCCTCGTATGGATACGCTCCCTTGAGTGGATTGAGCAGGTATGCTGCAATCGTACGGTCAAAAAAACGGGTTCTCATTTCTTCCGGTACATCGTGCAGATCAAAAGCAGCCAGCGCCGGCTTTAAATCTGCCGCATACAGTTCCTGTCGTTCCAGTAGATCCTGTTTTAATTTTTCTGCCGGAAGTTCCTGTGAAGCCACCATAAGATAATTGTCTTCTTCCGAAAACGAAATGGCAAGCCCGGCAAATTTCTGTTCCTCTGCGGTATCAAACAGGGAAAGCTGCTGGTTTTGTACTCCCTGCTCCACCACATAAAAGCCTGCCGCTTTTCCCTCGGCTTTTTTCCAGATCCGGTCTGCCGTCTTCTGATCCTTTACGATCTGAAAACTTTCTTCCGCATGGTTTTTTGGTGCGTCCACGGTAAACCGGTTCAAAAGATTTTTAAATTCGAGTCTCTTACACAGCAAATAGGCTTCCTCTGTATACAGAGAAGCCTTTCCGTCTATCTTTGCATTGGCAAAATCATAATCCACCGGAACATCTGTGATGATGGTTGCAAGTTCTTTGCTCATCACTGCCTGATCCCAGTATTCTACAATATTTTTGGATGCACGCGGTGGCTTTACCACATCCGCATGTGCATGAACTTCCTCAATGCATCCATACTGTCCGATCAGCGCAGTCGCTGTTTTTTCTCAATTCCCGGCACACCCGGAATATTGTCTGCCGTATCCCCCATCAGGGCTTTTACGTCGATAAATTCCTTCGGTGTCACCTGATACCGTTCTTTGACATCTGCCGCCAGATAATCTTCAATCTCTGTTCCGGTACGCTTCGTCTTTGGAATACGAATCCTGACATGATCCGTAGCAAGCTGCAGCAGATCGCGGTCCCCGGATACGACAGAAACTTCCATCCCGGCACGCTCTCCCATTCCGGCAAGTGTACCGAGAAGATCATCGGCTTCGTATCCTTCCATCTCAATGGTACAGACCCCCATCGCCGCAAGCATTTCTTTCATCAGCGGAACCTGCTGCCGCAGGGCATCATCCATCGGTTTTCGTGTTCCCTTATATGCCTCATACATTTTATGACGAAAAGTTGGTGCATGAACATCAAATGCAACCGTCAGATAATCCGGCTGTTCCTCCTCTAATATTTTAAAAAGAATATTCAAGAATCCGTACACGGCATTGGTATGCAGACCTTCGGAATTTGTCAGATCCGGCAGTCCAAAAAATGCACGGTTTAATATGCTGTGTCCATCAATCAGCACCAGCTTTTCACTCATTACTTCTATTTCCTTCCCGGCCACGGTTTATATTGCCCGTGTTGCCTCCTTCAGCCATGCCAGCTCCTCTCCCTGCAGATACGGGGAAACAACTTTGTATACATTGGCATGGTAATCATTCAGACGTTTCTTTTCAACCTCCGTCATCTGTTTCGGATCGATAGCATCCAGATCAAACGGAACATAGGTCAGATTTTCAAAATACATAAACTGACCATATTCATTTTTTTGCCTTTTGGAATACTAATTCGTTTTCAGACGTATTCCGTATTTTCCTTCGATATAAATTCCCGGTTCATCCGTAGTTACCATTCCTTCTTCAAAAACAGCTCCCCCGGACGATCCTCAGTTCCTTTATAGCGGAATGCATTCGGTCCTTCATGCACATTGAGCACATATCCAACACCGTGTCCGGTCCCGTGTTTAAAGTCAAGTCCGGCTTCCCAGAACGGTTCACGCGCGATAATATCAAGGTTCATCCGCTGCATCCATACAGGAAACGGGCATTTGCCAGATTCATATTGGATCTGCATACACGGGTAAAATCCGCTTTCATCTCTTCTGTCACCGGTCCGAGTGCAAATGTTCTCGTAATATCTGTCGTACCTTCCAGATAATGTCCTCCGGAATCCACCAGAAGAAGTCCCTCCGGTTTCAGTGGAACATCACTTTCCGGTGTTGCTGCATAATGTACGATTGCTCCATGATCCGCATACCCGCAGATCGTATCAAAGCTCAAATCCAGCAGGCCTTCCTGTTCTCTGCGGAGACTCTCCAGATAATCCGATGCGGAAATTTCCGTCATTGGAATTTTCCCCCATTTTTCTTCAGCCAATACATGAATCTGCACATTGCCACTGCATCTTTTACATGGGCTTTTCTCGTATTGGAAATCTCTGTCTCATTTTTGACAGCTTTCATCTCCAGCGTCGGATCTTCTGCATCTATCATCTGTGCAGACTCCGGCAGATTATTACAGATTTTTGTATTAACCACAGCGCGATTAAGCAGAATCGTCTGATTCTCCAATGTTTTTACATACTCATAAAATGCCTCATACGGACGCGTGGTAATTCCATTCTTCTGCAGATATTCCCGCAGGGTATCATCGACAACTTCTTCCTGCAGGAACCAGATGCACTGTTCCTGTGTCAATGCCAGGTAGGAAAGAACAACCGGTACATAACTGATGTCATTTCCACGTACATTCAAAAGCCACGCAATATCATACAAAAGAAGCCAGCAAATGCACCTCTGCACCTTTTTCCTTCATTTTTCACGGACTGCGGCAAGCTTATCTTTTGTACTTCTTCCACTGTATGCTTCATCCAGAATCCACACAGGTTCTTTGGACATCGGCGGACGATCTTTCCAGATCTGTCCGATCAGATCCTCCTGTACATAAAGTTTTCCGTGTTTCTTTTCTGCGATCTGCTGCAGTTTTGCGCCCCATCTTCCATTGACAACCCTTCCGTCAAATCCGATGGTCCGCCCTCTTTCAGCGTCTGTTCCACATATTCATCAACCGTAGGAACATGTTCCTCTCCCATACGGTACAGTGTGACCGTTGTTCCTTCTAACTGTTTTGCCGCCTGCACAAAATATCTTCCGTCTGTCCACAGTCCGGCCTTAGTCCGTGTAATCACTGCTGTTCCGGCCGAACCGGTAAATCCGGTAATAAATCTTCTTGCTTTAAAATATTCTCCAACATACTCCGATTCATGAAAATCAGCGGTTGGCACAATATAAACTGCAATGTCCCTTTTTTCCATTTCCTGTCTGAGCGCAGCAAGTCTTTCCGGTATCATTGCATGTCCTCCTTCATCTCAAAAAATTTCGTATCAAGTTCCGGATAAGAACGTTTCAGGGAAATCGGTTTTCCGGAACGGTTCAAAAAGCAGTGGCTGCTTCTCGCCGTCGTCCGCAGTTCTCCGGTTTCCTTGTCCGTCATCACATACTCGACTTCCATCTTAATTCCGTTATATTTCACCAGCTTCGTCTGAATCACAACGGTATCATCAAAATGTACCATACTGTGATACTCTACCGCAATGGATAAAACCGGACTGATAATTTCCATTTCTTCCATCTGTTTATAGCTCAGCCCCATCTGATCCATCAGATCCATTCTCGCTTCTTCCATCCATTTCACATAATTGCTGTGATGAATGATGCCCATCTGATCCGTTTCGTAATATTTTGCATGATGTTCATACGGGCGTAATTTTATACCGGTCTGCTGTCCGGCAACCTGTATCTCGTTTCTCATATCAGACACCTCCTGTACAGAAACTTAACATCTATATTATGCCACAAGCAGACCAGAAATTCAATGAAGTTTCATGGTTTCCCGGCGGTGTTCCGGCACTGCATGAACCGTAACGTTTACTGTTCCTCATACACCTCTTCATAATCGCTCTCATCTGCAAATAAAACATACTTTCCGTCCAGATATCCCATATATCCGTTTTCTACCACATATCCCTTCATATTTTGTCTTCTTCCTTTCTTTTATTTCCCGTTCTTTTTGGTTGAAGACAGTATCTCATATTCAGTGTCCGATAAATGGTACACAAAATCCCCGGAAATTTCCGGGGGATGAAAAACTACTTATTTTTCTTTTCTTTTTTTGTCGGTGGAATACTGTATTTGCGTGCATACGAATCAAAGCACTCCAGATAAGCATCGTCTTTCATGTGACGGACGCTCTTTAAATACTCATGGGTATCAAATTCAGAAGTCTCCGTCTCAATCATTGCTACCGCAACATTGGAACAGTGCGCTGCGATTCTTTCCAGATTCGTCAGCAGATCATTAAACGCAAATCCCTGCCGGAATTCACATTTTCCTTCCCGCAGTCTGGTTACATGCCGGTTTTTGAGATCATTGCACAAAATTCCGATCAGTTCCCGCAAAGGCTCGATTTTTGCAGCCATCTCCAGATCATCCTCGCAGAAAGCATCAACTGTCAGATCGACAATCTCCCTGACCGCTGCCTCCAACACGGAAAGTTCCTTCTGTGCCGACTCGGAAAATGTAATCTTCTTTTCCGAAATTTCATTTGCAACATTAGAAATATTGACCGCATGATCCCCCAGACGTTCAAAATCACTGATCGTGTGCAGGAATTTTGACACCTGCTGCATCTGAACGGTAGACATCTCCTGTCCGGTCAGCTGCATAAGATATGTGCCAAGCTTGTCCTCATATTTGTCAATCAGGTTTTCTTTTTCCTGTACTTTATTGTACTTATCCTGTGAATAATCTCCTAACAGCGAAAGTGCACGGTTAATGTTCTTGCGTGCCTTCTTTGCCATGCCGTTGACCGCCGTATGGCTCTGTCCGATGGCAAGTGCCGGATACGCCAGAAATCGTTCTTCGAGAAGATCGAAATCTGCCTGCTCTTCCAGATCCTCCGGATCGTCTTTGATCAGACGGAATACCAGTTTCTCAATCAGATTAATGCACGGAAGCAAAATCATGATTGTTGCCAGACGGAAAATAGAGTTCATCATGGCGATCTTGATCGGGCTCATCGTCATATTCAAAAACTTAAAGTGTACAAAAGCATTGACACTGTAAAAGACAATCGACCAGAAAATCATACCGAACAGATCGTTCAGCAGATAAATCAGGGCTGTACGTTTTCCGTTTTTATTTGTACCGATGGAAGAAAGCAGTACCGGGCAGGCCGCTCCTACTCCAATTCCCATCGTAATCGGAAGTGCTGCCGCAAAACTGATACTTCCGGTCACGGACAATGCCTGCAGAATACCAACGGATGCGGAAGCACTCTGTAAAACTGCAGTAAACGCAATTCCCACAATAATTCCCATAAATGGATTTTCAAACTTTTGAGAAGATTGACGAAATGCGGGTTATCTTTCAATGGGGAAACTGCCCCGCTCATCGTCTGCATTCCTACCATGAGGATTGCAAAACCAAGCATGATATCTCCCACATTTTTGTAGTTTGCCTTTTTGACAAACATCTTAAAAATAATACCGATAATCGCAACAACGGCAGAAATGGTTGCCGTGGACAACAACTGTGCGATACCGCTGGACCCATCAATATAGGAAAGACAAAGAATCCATCCGGTAACACTCGTACCGATATTTGCGCCCATGATAATACCAATTGCCTGTGCGACTTTCATCATACCAGAATTTACGAATCCGACAACCATGACGGTCGTTGCGGAAGATGACTGAATAATCGCTGTAACTATCGTTCCAAGAAGTACACCTTTAATCGGTGTATTTGTGAGCTTATACAATACAAGCTCCAGTTGGTTTCCTGCCACACGTTTGAGTCCGTCTCCCATCAGAGACATTCCATAAAGAAATAGTGCAACACCACTCAGAAGTGTCAGGACAATCATTATGCCATTCATATCTGTTTCCTTTTCTTGTTCTTCTTTTTTTTACATGCTTCGATTTATTATAAAACACTTCTCATGGTTTTTACAATCACTTTACTCAAATTTTATGTTTTTATTTTTGAAACAGACTCCGGATCATATCAAACAGCTTTTCAAAAAAGGCTGCTATCTTCTGTCCGATATTCTTGTCCGCAAGCTGATTCTGCAGCTGGGAAGCCCATGCAGATGCCTGATTTTTAATGGAATCCCAGTTCAGATCCAGTCCCTGCAGTTTTTTCATCAGACCAAGAAGTTTCTGCTTGTCATCATCCGATAACTTCAGATCATATTTATCCGCAAGTTTTTCAATCGCCTGTTCCATCTCCTCCGGCGTTTTGATCTTTCCACTGGCAATCTGCCCTTTCAGATCTGCAATCATCGCCTCCACATCATTGGAATCGCCGTCAATGCTCTGCTCAAGATCTCCGGTTGTGACAAGTTCATCCATTGCAGCATCCACAACCGATTCATCCAGTTCCTTTCCGGTCAGTTTTTCATATGCCTCAAACGTTCCGACCAGTGCTGCCGTCCCGGAAAGCGGAAACGGTCCCGCAACAATCACATTGGCATCTTCCACCCCTGCAGTGGCAAGTGCGTTCTTGTACATGCCCGCCGTACAGTAGTTAATGTTGTATGTGGATACCTTCAGCCCGTTACCGGAATCTGCCAGGGAAACCAGCACGGAAGAAAGCGCTTTCGTTCCGATCTGTTTTTTCGGAACATAAGAATCCAGATACTGATGTTCTTCTGCATTGCTCACATAAACCACATCATATTTATCAAAATCCGCCGCTTCGATCCCCATATAAGATAACACGGTATGCTGCTGGTCTGCAGTCAGATCCGCTCCGAGCGCCAGATATGGCTTATCGTCCAGTGTAATTTCCACATCATCCCCGTTATCTTCCTGTGCATCCTCTGCCTCTGTCGCATACACCGGTGCCGGAACTGCTGCACTTCCAAGAACCATGCCTGCCACAAGAATACCTGCCATATATTTTTTCAAACCTTTCATTTTACCTCCATTCATAATCCAGAACAAATGTATTTCCCTGCACATGTGCTTTTGCCATGGCCCCGGTAACAACCGGCATCATAGGAGCCATGTGTCCGATGTCCAGATCCATGATCACCGGAACCTGATACTCTGCCAGCAGATCGGTTACTGCCCGGTAATGATCAATCCCGAATGCTTCTTCTCCGAAACACACCGGCCGTCCGATCAGAAATCCCTTCACATGCGAAAACCATCCGGCCTCTTTCATCTGCCAGATGGCACGGCGGATGGACATCACATGCAGATCACAGGCTTCCAGAAACCAGAGAAATCCATCCTCTTTATACCGCTCCTGAAATTCTTTTACGTGATCAAAGCGCGTACCGAGAAGGTTTACCAGACAATCCATACATCCGCCGATCAGTCTTCCCTCCATTGTAACATTTTCGGCTCCCTGTGGAAATACTTTCAGTTCCACCGGCTCCGTCACATGATACGGCGCCAGCGGATGTTCTTCATCTTTGACAGATTCTTTCTCCCACAGATCATAATTATGCACACGGGTAATCTTTCCGCAGAGCAGATCCAGTGCGTCCTGCACGGCCGGATGCCACGGTTCCATTCCAAACGCGGCTGCGCACGGTCCTGTAAACAGCTGCCGTATCTGCAATCGTTGCAGATAAGAACGTAAAATTGGTATTATCGGAAAACCCCATATACCACTTTGGCTTCGCCTGCGCAATCCCTGCGAAATCAATATACGGAACAACTTCACACATCAGCTCCCCGCCACCGCAGGAAATAATGACGTCATTTTCGGTTCCGCAATAGCTTTCATTCAGTTCTTTGCCACATAATGCCGGGTCGTTGCTGATCCCGATTCCCTTATCCACCAGACAATTCGGCCCCATCTGTGTATGATATCCCATCTGCCCAAACCGTTCTCTTGCATGTGCAAATGCTGTATAATAAGGTTCTGTCGCACAGCCGAATGACGGCGCAACAAATCCGATCGTTCCATGTTCTTTTAAAAATTCCGGAAATCTCATATTCACTCTCCTTTTTCGTTTCAGGCTTTTCCTGTTTCCTCATTATATAAGAAAAAAAGACCGCAGTGCAATCCACTGACGGTCTCTCATACACAGTAACAACAAATATTTATCCCGCATACTGCGCAAACTGATAACGGAATTTCTGTAAAAAATACAGATAGTAGGATTTCATATTAAACCACAGGGAAAAATCCTTGCGATAATGAAATTTTGTAACATATAAAATTCCCTGACGATTGCACCATATATAAATATCATTCAGCCCAAGCCGCTTGATTCCGCGGATATTGCGCAGAAAGGTCTCAATTTTTGATAACTCTCCCTCATCACGGGCATACAGATGAAAAATGGTATTCGGGCATTCGATCAGAATATGTCCTGCCGGCTTTCTGCCATATCATATACCTCCCTGATTACTCCTCTTATATGTATCTATGGTACTACAATATCTGTCAAAAAACCAGTCAATTTTACACATTTTTCCAATTATTTCACACGCCTTCTGCATTTGAAAATCCGGAATAAAACTTTCTTTTGCCACCCCCGGCTCCTGAATGAAAGCCTGGGTAATTCCAAGCGCAATCGCAGCGTCCACATAGCGGTCATATGTGCGCCGGCTCACCCGGTGCGCAAGTTCCGGATAATCTCTGACATGTTCTAGCGGCGTATACTGACTCATCAGACTCACATAGATTTTATTCTGGTATGTTTCATATAAATACCGGACAATGTTTCTGGCATCTTTCAGACATCCGGGCAAAAGCAGCTGGCGCACAATCACACCCCTCTTCATCACAGCTTTCTCGCAGGCTTCTTTCGGCACGTCTTCGCCTCTTTTTTTCTTCCCACGCAAACACCGGCCGGGGCTGCTGACGCACCATCTCTGCAATTGCAGCCTTTGCTGTCTGCGGATAATCTGGTGCATGGGAATATTTTGCCGCAAGAAACGGGTCCATATACTTAAAATCCGGAAGATAAATATCCACGATTCCTTCCAGTGCCTTGATGGTATCCACATTCTCATAGCTTCCCGTATTGTATACAATAGGAACCGCAAGTCCCTGCCGTCTCGCCTGTTCTACCGCCCGGATGATATGCGGCACATACTGCCCCGGTGTAACCAGATTGATATTGTTCGCCCCCTGTTCCTGCAGTTCCAGAAAAATCTCCACCAGCCGTTCCGGTGTGATTTCTTTTCCCGCAGTCCCCTGTGCAATCGGCTCATTCTGACAAAACACACAGTGCAGGGCACAGCCGGAAAAAAGACGGCTCCCGAACCTTTTGTTCCGCTGATACACGGTTCTTCCCAGAAATGCAGAGCCGCCCGTGCTACCTTTAATGTCTCTGTCACCCCACAGATTCCAGTTTTTCCCTTACTGCGCTGCGCCCGCATGTGCGCGGACACAGCATGCAATTGTCATAGAAATTATGATTTTTCATTTGTTTCACTTGCGATTCCTTTCCAAAACCTCTACAATGAAGTACACATACATTATATCATTTTAAGGAGCTACATATGAATCAGTCAAACTGTATGGTCGCACAGTCAGGCGGCTACCAACCGCAGCAATCAACGCCAGTCTCGCCGGAGTCATCTCCGGAATAAAAAAGTCCGGCAAGTACGACACCTGCTACGGGGCAATCAATGGAATCCTCGGTATTTTAAATGAGCGTTATCTGAATCTTTCCCAGATGATCCCGGATGAAAAAACCCTTAACCGGTTAAAAGTTACACCGGCCATGTATTTAGGTTCCTGCCGGCACAAACTTCCGGACTACAAAGATGACGACTCTGCTTATGTATTCATCTTCAACCAGTTTGCAAAGTTAAACATCAAAGCCTTTTTCTATATCGGTGGCAATGACTCCATGGATACTGTACTTAAATTATCCGATTATGCCGCCAAAATCAAGAGCGACATCCGGATTATCGGAGTTCCAAAGACCATTGACAACGATCTATGCATGATCGACCACACACCCGGATTCGGTTCTGCCGCCAAATACATTGCATCCACAATGCTGGAAATTGCACACGATACGTTTATTTACGCGGTAAAAGCGTCACTATCGTAGAAATTATGGGGCGCGATGCCGGATGGCTCACTGCTGCCAGTGCCCTGGCGCGAAATGACTACAACACCGCCCCGCATTTTATTTATCTCCCGGAAGTTGCATTTGACAAAGAGCAGTTTCTGACCGATATCCGGAACAAATTAAAAACATTAAACAATGTGATTGTTGCCGTATCCGAGGGAATCCGTGACAAAAACGGAGACTACATCACAGCTTCCAAAGCAGTGGCTGACCAGTTCGGACACCAGCAGCTCTCCGGAGCCGGAAAAACACTCGAATTTCTGGTCAAGGAAAACATCGGCGTCAAAGTCCGTTCCATAGAAATCAATGTATTGCAGCGCTGTGCCTCCCATCTGGCATCTGCTACCGATCAGTCAGAGGCATTTGCACTCGGAGAACATGCTGTTTTGCTCGCTGAGGAAGGTGTAACCGCCTCCATGGTAACCCTGACGCGCACCTCGAATACCCCATATGCGGTAGCCTATGACCATGCCCCGATCCGCGGCATTGCCAATGAGGCAAAATCCATCCCGCGTGAATGGATCAATGCACACGGAAACGATATCCGTCAGGAGCTTTACAACTATCTTTACCCGTTAATCCAGGGAGAGGTTTCTCTCACCTATCAAAACGGTGTACCGGTGTATATGCCGGTTCCTCATTTAAAACCAGATCACGTCTCATAAAAAAGGAGAGTTTTATGGCAAAACAAACAACCTCTTTGAGGGTACTCCGCGGCATTCTCTGCGGTACAGGTGCAGCTGTCATCGGCGTCTATGCAGGTTTTTGTGTTTATTACCACGGGCATTATTTCCCCCATACAACCATCGGTGGGATTTCCTGTGGCAACCAGACTGCGGATGATCTGGAAGCAAAAAACATTGCTTCCGCGCAAAATTACCAGCTGCACATAACGGATCGCAAAGGGAACAAATACACACTTTCCGGAAGTGACTTTTCCTATACTTACAAACGTTCCGGTGAAGAACAATCGCTTGTAAAACAGCAGAAAATCCTGTTGTGGCCGGTTGCCCTGTTTCAAAAACACCAAATAGATCTGAACCGTTCTTTTCACTACGATGAAACCGCATTAAACCAGCTGACCGATGCGCTGGCTATCTTTGATCCTTCCTATATCGAAGCACCGGAGAATGCACATCTGCGTATTATGGATGATGATTATACCATCGTAAATGAGACACCAGGAAATACCCCCATCCGCGATGAGATCATAAAGGAAATCCAAAAAGCCATAGACGATCAGGAAACTACACTCACGCTTTCCGATGCCTGCTACGAAAAACCGTCCGTAACGGCAGATGACCAGCAGATTGCAGATACGGTTTCACAGCTTGACCGGTATATGGCCGCAACCGTCACCTACGAAATCAAAGGAGCTGACGAAGGGCTGGATAAAGCCGGTATCCTGTCTTTACTTGACCTCAAAAAGACGGCTCGGTTTCCATCAATGATACCCGGCTGACTTCCTATGTCCAGCATTTGGCAAGTACTTACAACACCTATGGGGATGTACGGAAATTCAAGACAAGCAAAGGGGAAACCGTAAAAATCGGCGGTGGCGATTACGGCTGGGTAATTGACAAATCCAAAAGAAAAAAAAGAGCTCTTAAAAGACTTAAAAGGTGGAAAACCTGTAAAACGGGAACCTGTCTATGAGCAGCGCGCCATGCAGAGCGGACTGGATGATATCGGCAATACTTATGTGGAAATTGACTATACCAGCCAGCATCTCTGGTATTACAAGGACGGATCACTTGTCACAGACACCGGCATTGTTTCGGGAAACATCAGCCGCGGAAACGGCTCACCGGATGGCATCTTTAAGATTGCATACAAACAGAAAGATGCCACACTTGTCGGCGAAAATTATGCGTCCGATGTCAGATATTTCATGCCGTTTGCCTACAATGTCGGAATCCACGATGCAAGCTGGCGCAGCACATTTGGCAAAGAGATCTACAAAACTTCCGGTTCTCACGGCTGTATCAATGTGCCTCCGAAAAGGCAAAAAACTGTTTCAGACTCTACAGGTCGGCACTCCGGTAATTGCCTATTACCGGGAACCGGTTACCTGACGGCAGAAAACACACGCATCTCCAATGCATACTCTTATAAAGCCGAAACCGGGCTTTAACCCTGATCAAACTGACTGTTATACAGCGTTGCATAAAAAGCCGTTCTGTGCCAGCAGGGTATCATGATTTCCCTGTTCGATAATCTTTCCGTCTTTCATGACCAGAATACTGTCTGCCTCCCGGATCGTGGAAAGACGATGCGCCACAATGAAACTTGTACGTCCCTTCATCATCGTCAGAAATGCCTTCTGTATACGGATTTCCGTTCTTGTATCAATAGAGGAAGTAGCCTCGTCAAGAATCAGCATCGGCGGAAGGCAGAACATGACACGGGTAATACAAAGAAGCTGCTTTTGTCCCTGTGACAGATTGCCCCCATCTTCTGTAATCTCAGTATCATACCCTTTCGACAGTCTGCGGATAAAGCTGTGTGCATGGCTTGCTTTTGCCGCTGCAATCATTTCTTCCTCGGTTGCATCCGGTTTTCCCATACAGATATTCTCCCGGATGGTTCCCTTTTTCAGCCACGTTTCCTGTAATACCATTCCATAATTTTTCCGCAGGCTGTGTCTGGTCATGTGCATCACATCATGTCCGCTCACCTGGATATGCCCGGAATCAGCATCATAAAAACGCATCAAAAGATTGATCAGTGTCGTTTTTCCACATCCGGTTGGAAGCCGACAATGGCAATCCTCTGTCCCGGCTGTACATGCAGATTAAAATCCTCGATCAGCTTCTGCTCCGGCGCATAGGAAAAATACACATGGTCAATGTCTACCGTTCCGTCTGCCTGTTCTAACTGATACGCATCTGCTGCATCCGGCTCTTCTTCTTTTGCCTCAATCAGTTCAAAGAAACGCGCCGCACATGCCAGGGCATTCTGCAGTTCTGTCACAACCCCCGAAATCTCATTAAACGGCTTGGTATACTGATTTGCATAAGACAAAAAACAGGAAAGATTTCCGACAGAAAATGCTCCGCCTGTCAGAATAACGGCAAGTGCTCCCGTAATTCCCACAGCTGCATATACCAGACTGTTAACAAAACGTGTACTCGGGTTCACCAGACTCGAAAAAAGGTTGCCCGCAGCGAATATTTCTGCAGACGGTCATTTACATCCGCAAACTGTCCGAGTGCTTCCTTTTCATGGCAAAATGCCTGTACGACCTTCTGATTTCCGACCATCTCTTCAATCAGCGCTGTCTGTTCTCCTCTCGTCTGCGTCTGCAGCTGAAACATGGAATACGTCTTTTTTGCAATAAAGCCAGCCACAAACAAAGAAATCGGTGTCAGAAGCACAACCACTACCGTAATCTTAACATTGACAAAGAGCATAAACAGCAAAGTACCGATGATCGTTGCCAGACCGGTAAACAGCTGTGTGAATCCCATCAGCAGACCATCCGCAAACGTGTCCACATCCGCAATGATACGGCTGACCATGTCCCCATGGGAATGACTGTCAATATAAGACAACGGCAGATGCTCGATCCTCTCAAACGCATCCCTTCGGATATCACGGACAATATTGTATGTCATACGGTTATTGCACATATTCATAATCCACTGTGCCGCAGCCGTGATGCCAATTACAATTGCGCCTTCTTTTTGCAATTGCAAGAATCCCCGGAAAATCCACATTTCCTTTGTCCAGAATCAGGTCAATCGCCCGTCCGGTCAGAATCGGAAAATACAGTGTCAGTGCCACTGTCACCGTTGCCAGCACAACAGACAGAATCAGTATGGGTATATAGTGTTTCAGATAATGCATCACTTTTTTTAGTGTTGCAATCTGTCCGGTCATGTTCTTCTGTTTAGACATTTCCTGCACCTCCGTTCTTTCCCAGATCTTCTTTCTTAAACTGGGATTCATAAATCTCACGATAAATTTCACAGTTTTCAAGCAGCTCCTCATGCGTTCCCAGTCCCACTGCCTGTCCGTCATCCATCACCAGTATCTGGTCTGCAAACTGGATGGAGGAAGTTCTCTGGGAAACAATAAATATGGTTTTATTTCCCTGCAGATTACGCAGTGCAGCCCTCAGGCGCGCATCGGTGGCAAAATCCAGTGCCGATGCACTGTCATCGAGAATCAGAATCTCCGGATCTTTTACAACGGCACGGGCAATCGTCAGACGCTGCTTTTGTCCGCCGGAGAGATTTCGTCCGCCCTGTTCAATCACATAATCCAGACCGCCCTCTTTTGCATTTACCACATCCGCTGCCTGGGCCACTTCAATCGCATGCCACAACTGTTCCTCTGTCGCATCCGGATTTCCCCAGCGCAGATTCTGTGCAATCGTTCCCTGAAACAATACGGCTTTCTGCATGACAACACCAATGCGCTGTCGCAGATCCGCAAGCGGATACTCTCGCACATCGGTTCCCGCAACTTTTATACTTCCCTGGGATACATCGTAAAAACGCGGGATCAGGTTGACCACCGAACTTTTACCGGAACCGGTTCCACCGATAATCCCGATTGTCTGTCCTTTTTTCACTTTCAGATTAATATCTGTAAGAGAATCCTGCGCATTTCCCGCATATTTCATGGAAACATGGGAAAATTCCACCTCCAGTTCACCGGATGCGCTTTTCTTTGTCTCTGTGACAGAATCCGTAATCGTCGGTACTACCTCAAGCACCTCCTGAATACGGTTTCCACAGGCAATCGCCTTATTGATGGTAATGATCAGATTTGCAAGTTTTACCAGCTCCACCAGTATCTGTGACATATAGTTTACCAGTGCAATCACCTCACCCTGACTGATCCTTCCGATGTCAACCTGCCGGCCTCCGACCCAGATCACCGCAATAATTGCGAAATTAATAATCACATAAGTCAGAGGGTTCATCAATGTGGAAATTCTTCCTACCAGCATCTGAATCTTTGTCAGATAAGCGTTGCTCTCATTAAAATCCTTCGTTTCCTCTTCCTGCTTGTTAAAGGCACGGATGACACGGGCACCGTCTAAATTTTCCCGCGTGTGTCCGAGAACCTCATCAAGCCCGCGCTGTACCTTCTTAAACAGCGGAATACTGACAAGCATCACGGAAAAACAACAACCGACAAAAGTGGAATTGTAACGACGAAAATCAGCGCTGCCTTTACATCCACGGTAAATGCCATGATCATGGCACCAAATACAATAAACGGAGACCTTAAAACAGCCGGAGTACCATATTGACTCCCGACTGCGTCTGGTTGATATCGCTGGTCATACGTGTGATCAGCGTAGAAGTCCCAATGGTATCCATTTCCGAAAAAGACAGTTTCTGAATATGGGAAAACAGTGCATAGCGGACTTTGGTAGAAAACCCTACCGCCGCTTTCGCCGCAAAGTACTGTGCCGTAATCGAACATGCCAGTCCGATCAGTGCAAGCAGCACCATAACGCCTCCCATCTTAAAAATATAAGACTTGTTTGATGCCGCAATTCCATGATCAATAATCGCTGCCACAACAAGCGGAACAATCAGCTCAAAAGATGCTTCTAACAGCTTAAACAGCGGCGCCAGAATACATTCTTTGCGGTATTCGTTCAGATAAATCAGTAATTTTCTCATAATCCCTTTTCCTTTATATTTATTTGCCTGAATCATTATAACACTCACACCCAGGGGATTCAACTGCTTCGCCCGTCCTCTCCCGGAACCAGGCAACGACAAAAAGACCGGCACAAGCCAGTCTCTTTGCAATAAAGTATGTTGAACATTTAATTAATGGCACCCATGACAGTTCTTGCAGTCACCACCACAGGTTATGGATTTTCCATTTTTTTGTCTTTGATGATGCTTCTAATCACAAGAGAAACCACTACTAACAAGATGATTAATACAATTGCGGTACCCATTACTACCACTCCTTCCATCAAACAAAGAGGACGATCCATACGTTTTTTCTGATTCAATGTTAGTATATCCTAACTCCCATTAGTTGTCAACAACTTTTGTTAATTTTTTTGCTAGACCATTTCCACAGATTATGTTATAATCCTACTTAATGAAACAAAAGGTAACATTGGGAGGAATCAATCATGCATAGTACGGAATCATCCGAGAATTATTTAGAGACTATTTTAATATTAAGTAAAAAACTTCCGGTGGTGCGTTCCGTTGACATTGCCAACGAACTTGGCTTTAAAAAATCAAGTGTCAGTATCGCCATGAAAAATCTCCGTGAAAAAAATCAGATCACGGTCACAGACGCCGGATTTATATATCTGACAGACGAAGGACGTGCCATCGCAGAAATGATCTACGAGCGGCATGAGCTGCTTTCCAAAGGACTGGTCGCATTGGGTGTCGATCCGAAAGTAGCTACAGAAGATGCATGCCGTATCGAGCATGTGATCAGCGCAGAAAGCTTTGCTGCCATCAAAAACATCTTCATCTGTCAAGAGACGCAGAATAATCTGTCCCGCCGGGGATCTTGTAAATACATATAAAGAACCGGATACCGCTTTTGTTTATCACCAGCAGCGGTATCCGGTTTTTTATTCCTCTTTCGTTTTTCCGGCATCCTCATAGGTATCCAGGAAATGATGTCTCACTCCATCTTTTTATATCCAATCACGGTATTTAAATTTACATTCTCCACACTGCGGAAAATATTTTTGGCTACATAAGGATTCTCCTGTTCGAGCTTGTGGATCAGACGCTTCACATCAGCTCTCTTTGACCCTTTTTCTGTTCCTCCACAGGATGCACACCCTTCGGTAAAACGACACGCACACTGAATAAAATGAAGGTCATTGTAATTCGCCCAGTGAATGATATCCGCCTCACGGATCAGATACAGCGGGCGAATCAGTTCCATTCCCTCATAGTTTGTGCTGTGGAGCTTCGGCATCATCGTCTGTACCTGCGCACCGTAAAGCATTCCCATCACAATGGTCTCGATGACATCGTCAAAGTGGTGTCCAAGCGCGATCTTATTGCATCCTAATTCCCGTGCTTTGCTGTACAGATACCCTCTGCGCATCCGCGCACAAAGATAACATGGGGAATCCGTAATATCCACAACGGTATCAAAAATTTCTGTCCGAAACACCGTAATCGGAATATTGAGCATTTTCGCATTATTTAATATTGTCTGGTAATTCACCTCATTATATCCCGGATTCATAACCAGAAAAACAACTTCAAAATTTTTCTTTCCGTGTCGTTCCAGCTCCTGAAATAATTTTGCCATGAGCATGGAATCTTTTCCGCCGGAAATGCACACAGCGATCTTATCTCCATCCTGTATCATTTCATACGCATTGATTGCCTTTGTAAAAGGTCTCCAGACCGTCTTTTTGAATTTTTAATGATACTGCGCTCCGCATCCGCCGCCTTGTCTGCCAGGCGCTCTGCAGTCCCGTCATCCTCTTTCATAAAGTCTGCCAGTTTTTTGCGCAGATAGGAACGGTATCCGCCCTCTATGCTGTATATCTCATATCCTTTGTCCGATAACTCTTCCGCGATTTCATCACTTCTCTGTCCGGTATAACAGAACAGATACACCGGATGATCCTTCGGTATCTCCCCGATATGATCCATAAATGTTTCCCAGAAAATATGCTTCGCCCCGGATAGGTTTCCTTTGTATAATCTTCCTCACTTCTTATATCAATCACCAGTTTTTCTCTCTGGTCATTTTGCAGCTCATCTACTGTTTTTCGGTACATGCCTTTTCTCCAATTCTGAATTGTTCCATAAAATCCATTCCTCATTATAGCATTGTACCCTGCCCCGAACAAGTCTCAATTACAGCAACAGCACTTTCTATACCGTTTCTTCATGTTCCCGTATCATTTTAAACAGCTGTACCCGGTTTCGTATCCCCAGTTTCCGGTATATGTTTAAAATATGTTTTTTGAGCGTATTGGTGCTGATGGTCAGTTCCTCGCAGATCACCGGATTTTCCTTTCCCTGCATCAGATTTCGAAGGATCGTATCCTCCCGCCGCGTCAGTCCATATTGTTCCACGGCCTGCGTTACCGTATGCTTTTCTCCTTCCTCCCCTACCCGTCTTTGATGCTTTTCCATCCGATAGGCCAGATGGTCTTTGAGCATATCGAGAACAAAAATGTCATCGTATTTAAAATTTTCCTTTCCAATGGTGCGATAAAACGTAATTGTACCGAGGAAATGATGATCTTTTGCGATCACAACCTGCAGCGAATAATGCCAGTTATTGGGCTTATATACCTTCTTATAATATTCCATTTCCACACGCGACTCATCACTGATAATATCCGTCTCCCGATAAATCAGCGATTTCCCGCTGAGCATAATCCCTCTGCTGTAATCCAGTTCCTCATATTCTTCCGATAGATTACTATCGCAATTATACATCACCGGCCGATCCAGTTTCTTTTCATCCTCCACGGATGCCAGATAAAAATCAGCACTGTCAAAATCCACCAGCAGTTTTAACTGTTCTAACAGTTCTTTTCGCATTTCATCAAAATCTTCCATCGTATAGACTTTATAAATGATTGTGTTTAAAATAATCCAATCGTTGGTTTCTAATGTTTTCATTTGTGTTTCTCCTATAATTTTTTATTTCATAGGAATTTAACACCAAACGACATTTCCTATGAAATAAAAAAACGACGCACCTCACTGAGGTACGCCGTCTTTGGCTTTTATGTTTTCAGTTTAACACTATTTAATTACAAAAGCAAACCAATTTTACCTATTTTTGATTTTTTTGATTTTTTCCTTTTCCCTGATGACTTTTTTTTTCAAAAATGTGCTATAATAAAATACGAAACGCAGATGTAGTTCATCGGTAGAATACCAGCTTCCCAAGCTGGGGAGGCGGGTTCGATTCCCGTCATCTGCTTTTTTCTATGAGAAAGGCGTCCGTTTTTTCCGGACGCCTTTTCTTTTTCAATGATTAACGATAGTAATACGCGCCGCCCTTTCTGGTGATCGCAGCATTACGCAAATCAAATTTCTTTTTCTTCAAAGAAGACTTTTTCAATGTGAACTTAACATCTTTTGTCGAATAAGAAGAAACGGTAACATTGTATCTGCTCGTTTTATACGTACCAATCGTTTTTCCACTGGCATCTTTCACAACAATGTTGACATCCTTCAATGCGGTAATATAGTCTGTCGTATTATTGACAATTCTAGCTGTCATAACAAGATTTCCAGACTTATCAAAAGAAGCTTTATAAACTTCCATCACACATTTATTGTAATCCACATCGCTACTGCTTAACTTTACGGATGAAAATTTATTTTCCTTTACGGTTACCTTACAGGTCAGATTCTCTCCATCTTCTGTCACAGCATAAACCGTTGTTTTTCCAGCTTTGACGCCGGTTACTTTACCATTCTTATCTACTTTGGCAATTTTGGAATCTTTAGACTTCCATGCTTTTACCTTTGCTCCGGTAACAGAAAGCTTCTTGGTGTATCCTTTGGTAACAACCGCATTGGCATTGCTGATCTTTGCACCACCATTGTACTGATACATGTATAAAAGGTATTTTGTACTCTGTGAAAATGTAATTCCGTAATAGTAATCCCCGGCATCCACATTTGGAACAGGATCTACAAAATAATACACACCTTCTTCATACTCCCAGCTGGTAGAAGATGATGATATCTGATAAGGGTTATCTGCCCGCTGTACTTTATTTCCCACACTGTCGTATACCGTAATTGTCATATCGACAGGTGCTTCTGTCACGATCTGTGCAACAAATCCATAACTTTGGTCAGAGAAAACGGTGTCTTTACTTCTGTTCCTGCTGTCGCCTGTTCTGTCTGTGTAGGTGCAATAATTGTAGTAAACTTCTCTGCTGTCTCAACTTCTGTTGTGCCAACACATACCGTTGTGAACACCAGCACCAGTGCCAGCATAAAAGTTACAATTCTTCTGGTTCCATTTGTTTTCATAATTTTTCCCTTTCTATCTGTATGTTGTTCTACCTTTATAGTATCACATATCAAAAGGAAACCGCAAGTCGTTCTTTCTTCCTATTTTAACAGTCTTTGACGAGATCTTTAACCACTTCCCCGGCAATGATCAGTCCGACTACCGATGGCACAAAGGCCACACTTCCCGGAATCGCCCGGCGCTCCGTACACTTGTGCTTTGCTCCCGGCGGACAGATGCAGTTTGAGCGGCAGCTAATTGCCATATCCTCTACCGGTTTGATCGGTTCTTCCTTAGAATACACAACCTTTAATTTCTTTACGCCCCGTTTCTTTAACTCCCGGCGCATCACTTTTGCTAATGGACATACACTGGTCTTGTAAATATCTGCCACTTCAAATTTGCTTGCATCTAACTTATTTCCAGCCCCCATACTGCTGATAATCGGAATGTTCATCTCTTTTGCTTTCATCACCAGCGCAATTTTTGCAGTGACCGTATCTACCGCGTCCACAATATAATCATATTCTTCAAAAGGAAAGTCCTTTGCATTTTCCGGCAGAAAAAAACAGTCATGGATCTCCACCTTCACATCGGGATTGATTTCGAGCATGCGCTCTTTCATAACTTCTGTTTTATATTTCCCAACCGTCTTTCTTGTTGCGATAATCTGACGGTTCAGATTTGTCAGACATACTTTATCATCGTCAATCAGATCGAATGCGCCTACGCCTGTCCGAACCAGTGCTTCACAGACGTATCCTCCCACGCCGCCGATTCCAAACACTGCCACACGGGCATTTTTCAGCCGTCCATCGCTTCTTTTCCGAGCAGTAACTCCGTTCTAGAAAACTGTGTTAACATATATGAACTCCTTTTATCCCATTTTTCCTATCGCAATACATTATATTATGTCAGGTTTCAAACTGCAAGCCTCTCTTCCTATTTATGTCAGGCGATTGCGAAATGCTCTCCTGCGCATGCCGCCGCTTACACGGTCGGACGCGCAATTATTCAGAATTACGAATTTATAGGAATCCACTTCTGCCTTTTTCGATGATTTGCTGTCCGTCCAACGTTCAACAATTTCTGCGGTCTGTCGGTCTGCCGGGGACACCGTCTGAGCGAGTTCGTGTCTGGCTTAGAAGGAGGCTTCGAATAAGCGCGCCCACGGTTTTATTTGCACAGTCACAGGGTGAAATGTTTAAAACAAAGTATATATCAAGAAAATAATTAAAACCCCCGGACTGGTCTGTTCTATTCCGGGGTTTGCCCTATCAATCTTCTGATTTAATTTTCTTTTTCTTTAAAACACTAATAATTAAAATACTTCCTCATAGTAACATTCGCTTCAATATAAACAATAGTACGTTTTAGGTTTTGCTAACGGGTAATACTTGAGCATTTCCACAAATCCATTCCATGTGTATGCCCGTCTACAACCTCTCCGATTCATGGCTTTGAATAGAAACTGTTGTACTCTATGCAGGAATGTTGTTATCTTCCGAAAATTCCATGTAACACCATAATACCGATAGTGTCCAATTAGTTTTACGTTCAACTCTTTAATTATTTCTCGCATTGGTCGATTTCGATTATCGTAAATCCAGTTCTTGTATGCTCTAACCTTTTGCTCTAACTTCTTTCTTGAAGTCTGTACCTTTGGCACGAAACCTCCCTTTCGGGTTTTGCTACAATAGAAGGTAAATCCCAGAAAATCAAATGTTTCAGGTTTACATTCTCCTCTTGCTCTACGATTCTGCTCTGCAAATCTCCCAAATTCAATCAGTCTGCTTTTACTACTTTCCAGCTCCAGTCCAAACTTTTCCATTCGTTCCTTTAACTCTTTATAGTATCTTTCAGCTTCTGACTTATATTGAAATCCTGCAACAAAATCATCCGCAAAGTTGACGAGAAAACACTCTCCCTGCATTTCCCTTTGCACCACCAGCTTAAACCACAGCGTCAGCACATGATGCATGTATATATTTGCAAGCATCGGACTCATTGCTGAGCCTTGTGCCGAACCTTCCTCTGTTGGCTCGAATTTTCCTTGCTCCATTATTCCTGCTTTAAGGTATTTACGTATTAGCCACAATAAGTTCTTATCCTGTATATTCCATTCAAGGAACTTCATCATCCAATCATGGTCGATATGGTCAAAGAAACCTTTGATATCGGCATCTACGATATAGCTGATTTTTCCATAGCTTATCCGTTGGTATACTTCTTTTATTGCTTCGTGACACCCCCTATTCGGTCTGAATCCATACATGCAGTTTAGGAATCTCGGTTCATAAATAGCTCCCAGTATTTTCTTCACTGCCATTTGTACAATCTTATCTTCATAGGAAGCAATCCCTAATGGTCGTTTCTTTCCATTTCCTTTAGGAATGTATACCCTCAGTGACGGAAGTGGCTTAAAGGATTTGTTTTTCAACCTCTGTACCAGTTCCTTGATATTTCTATCAAGGTTCTTCCCATACTCATCCTTAGTTACCTTGTCAATTCCGACTGCTTTGTTCCCATCTAATTCCTTATGGCATTGCTTTAGCATATCTTCATTTATCAAGTGGTACACTGATGTAAATATAGGATGTTTTGATGTTGCTGATATCTCAGCTATTCTTACTAATTTCGTTTCCATTATTTCCTCCGTCCCTGAGTACGGATAATGTGTCCTCAGTAAGACCTTTACTATGCAATCCCCTTCCCTCCATCGGCATTGCCCGATTTCTACAGTACTATGGGATTGTCCGACCACCTACCATTCATTTGAAATACTCCGTTTTCAGTTGCAATTTCATACTCTTCTTCGAGAAATGGCAGGTTCTCCCCAGTTGATGTGTATTCACAATGTAAAACATGATTGGTTCTCTGACTCCGCAGTGCCACATAACACTCGCCATATCGCATTACATGATATTGTCTTCCGCACCAGTTAAGACGTCGACCGACTGAAGTTAACGTTTCGAAGCTCAATCACTATTCAACCCTGCTTTCTTGCTGTCTACGCTTGTCAGGTGCCGTTTTTTCTGCGTCGGCGTAAATCCGTGTATCTGATTGACTAAGAAGAATATTAAAATAACCCGATTCGTTGATGGCATATTCATAGGCAAGCATTTCCGGCTGTTCAACCGTATTCTTCAATTCCGCTCCGTCTGGAAGATAGGTAGGCTTATAGCTCTGCAAATCAGACTGCGTATTTTCCCCGTCGCTTTGCAGTTCAAAGATACTGTATTTTTCAAATGTCTCAACCACCCACGCAATCACTTTTTTCCCTGAACTGTGCACTAGCTACCATAGCCGTTGAGAATAACAGGGTTATGGTAATTGCTGCGACTGCAACAGCTTTGCCGAACCGTCTGAACACAATATGCGTTCGGCTCTTTTCCGGCACTACTTACAGCAGCATCCTCTTTTAGCTCCGTGCGTAAATAGTCTTTCATAGCAATTTTACAGGCACGATTGAGAGAAGCATCCGAAATCATTTGCTCCGAGCTAAGCCCCATGCTTGAAGAAAGTAGTTCACGGTAAAAGCGGAAGCGACCCTTTGTATTTTTCATTTGGAAGAACTCTTCCGTTTTTTGGGGAGATAGCCGGAAGCAGTATCTACTAAATAGCAGAACAATTCCCTGATGCGGCAAGTGCAGAATCTTTTCGCTTAATTCTCGGATCTTTGCTTTCGGCAAATCTACACAGGAGTAGGCGTCATTATCGGCGGCAGAGCGAACTTCTATATCCTTTTCAAAGCTGGAATTTGCTGCTTCATGCAGCATGACCTGCCAATTCATATCCATATCGTCACCTTTCCTCATACAGTTTTTGGAGCTTCTTGACGAGCCGTTGCCCACGTTTTTTTGCGGCATCCTCCGAAATGTTCAGCAATTCCCCAATCTCTCTATATCCCATTTCCAGCGTATAGCGAAGATAGATAAAATGCCGATCATCGGGATTAAGCTGATCTATTACCTCAGTCAGCCTATGTACATCGGCATTGTGAATACATTCATCTTCAATATCGTCCGTGTCCTCGTCCGAAATATTGTCCCAGTAATCAATGTGAACACTCTGTTGTAATTGACGCAACACGTCAATAGAAGCGTTTTTCACTATGGTAACGCAGAAAGCGGTCATTTGGGGACCGGGTAAATCAGAAATTTTTTCGATGTTGTCCATGATTTTTATAAATGCGGTGGAAACGACATCTTCTGCGGCTTCCTCTGACTTCACAATATTAAACGAAATGCGCTGGAAGTGGATATGATGCTCATGGAATATCCGCTCTACCAGCGCACGTTGTTCATCATTCAAAACACTAAATAGGAGTATCATCATATAAGTTTCCTCATGGATAGCCCTGCAGCCATCCATTCTAAGTGAGCAAGTAAATTTATTCTTGCACATTATGGATATTCGTTGCAGCGACTGCTTGTTTCAAATTGTACCACAAGAAGGTTGCGCAGGAAAGTGACAACCCATTAACAGGATATGAAAAATAATTTCAAAAAAGTTTGTCCCTTTTTTTGATCTTGACCGTTATATGAGTAAAAGGACACGAGGAGATAAAAGCATGAAAAAAAAACAGACTTTTCAAAGTTGTAGGCATTGTAATTGCGTTGTGTATTGCAATAGCCCTGTATATGTTTGTTTCCCCGAAAAGCACAAAGAATATTCCAGAGCTTTCTTCAATCGCTCAAATGGAAGAAGCAGAAGTAAATCAGCTTATTGTGGGGTATTCCATAAATCAACTGATTGAAGTTTGGGAGAACCCGACATAAGCGGAAATAACGAAGTTAGGTGGCAGCTTAATACAACCGCAACGCTGGTTGTAAATACAAACAACAAGGGGAAAGTTGTTATTTGCGGTATTTTACAATAAGCCATCTGTTATAAGAAAGGAGCGCGAAAATATGAAGAAATTGATAAGCATGGTAGTTTGTACTTATTTCTCCTGAATCTGATTTAATCATCTCTATTCCAGAAATTGATAAGCATGGTAGTTTGTACTTTGATGCTATGATCATGTACTATTCCGGCATTTGCTGCTAAGAGCAATATAGACAATGATAATATCCATTCTCCTGCCTTTTGCACGGATGTAATATCCGAGATTGCAGATTCAACTGTAATGACAGTAGATGCGGCAGATCAACTTGACTTGGAAAACAGTTTTTATCTTTACAATTTCAACGATGAACCCGTAGCTGTTTTCTATCAATTATCACCAATAGGTTATGCGATTGCAATACAACGGATAACTTATCGTATTTTTATCCTGACTTATTGCAAAAAAGACCTCGATGATTATCATATTACTGTAAATTCCTATATTTTAGACCGCGTTGTCTTATGCGGAAGCAGCGCAAATAGCCGCTCATACTCCTTGCTGGATGCGATACGCTCAAACCACGACAACACTTTTACTACAAAATGCGTTTCACAATCGTCTATATTTATAATAGGGTAGAGGGAGAATAATTATCTCGCCCCTCCCATTGAACCGTACGTACGGGTCTCGTATACGGCTCTACAACTTATATTCCAACTTTTGCTAAGTAATAGGATAAGGGATTGAGCAGACCAGCTCCATCTTTTATCCTATTTTCAAGTAAATCTTTACTGATAATGAAATTCACCACGTTCATTCCACTTCTTCTGTACCACCCAAGTCTTGAATTTGCAACTTTATGAATATCTTCCTGACTGTATCCGTTTCGGTTCTTCCAGTTTAGATAACTTAGGTTTCTGTAGATGGTTTTCGGCTTCTTCCATTGCTTCATGACTATCATTCTTATTTTGTGTCTTAGCCATTGTCCAAGCTCTTCCACAAATTGCTTCATCAACCCGATTCTAAAGTAATTAATCCATCCTCGCACAATCTCATTTACTCGCTTGATTGTAACCACAAGAGGTCTTGCTATTGCTTTCCCTCTCTTCAGATATTCACACAGCTTCTTTTTAAGCTTCTTTTTTTCTTTTCATTGGTAGGTTTTACTTTCCACTCTCCACCGTTTTTCAGAAATGTGAATCCTAGGTATTTGCTTCGCATCGGTCTGACTACTTTCGTTTTTGTTGCATTTACTTTTAGAAATAGTTTCCGTTCCAGCCAATCACTTATGGAGTTCATCACCCGGTTAGCCGCCATTTCACTTTTAGTGAAAATTAATACATCATCTGCATACCTTGTAAAGCGGAGTCCTCTATGTTCCAGTTCTTTGTCCAGCTTGTCCAAGTAGACATTTGAACATACGACTGAAAGAGGACCTCCTTGCGGCACGCCGGTAATAGTTGCTTTTTCCAAGCCGTTTTCCATTACACCTGCTTTCAGATATTTCCGAATCAGATTTAATGTGGTACTGTCATTTACTTGTTCTCTTAGTATCTGAATTAATTTGTCGTGATTTACCTTGTCAAAAAAACTGTTCTATATCTATATCCACTACCCATTCATACCCATCATTCAAGTATTCCAATGCCTGTCGAATGGCATCATGACAACTTCTTCCGGCTCTGAATCCATAACTATAGTCACTGAATATCTCTTCATAAATATCAGATATAGGCTGTGCTATTGCCTGCTGGATAGTTCTGTCAAGTGCTGTGGGTATTCCCAATGGTCTTTTTTTCTTACCATTGTCTTTCGGAATGTATACTCTTCGGACTGGTTTCGGTATATATGTTCTGTTTCTAAGAGATGTAACGATTTTCTCTCTGTTCTCCCTTATATAATCTCCCAGTTCCTCAACGGTAACACCGTCAATTCCACTCGCACCTTTATTGGCTACTACCTTTTTATAGGCTCTGTTCAGATTTTCTTTTGATAAAATCACTTCCATCAATTCCATTGTTGTTACTCCTCTGACTTATCCTAAAATTCATACATAACACCCCTCTAAGTATAAACAGTATTCCTCGGTTACGTTCCTACTTTTCCTGTCCACTCGATTTCTGGCTCATGTATTATTTTAAACATAACGATTCGTACTATAAATCGTTTCAGTCCTTCGGCTTTCGCCTACTATGACATCATCTGACTCCCTCTCTAAACCTTTTTTTCGACCATACCTTTCAGTATGTGAGTAGGGTCTCCCGAGGTAAGACGCTAATCTTTCGTTCCACAACCTCTTGATTTACAACTTCGGTTTACGTTTACCTTTTGGGCTTTGGTTTGTCTAGCAACCTTACCCACCTAATCGCCTTATCAAGTTTCTGTACGTAGGCTCAAGAACTTTGTTACACCACTTCCTTCATCCATACCATTACTGGTACCGACTTGTGGTTCACTACACTTGGCGGTAAATACCCGTGACTGGACTTTCACCAGTAAGATTAGTGCCATGCTCGGCACACTAGAAGAAAAGCGGTCTGCCTTCCGGCAAACCGCTTTCTCTTTCAACTATTCAGAACCCGCCAATTGAAAACCGCGCATACACTTAATGGCTCCGATATCCTCCATTGCGTTTACCATGCGGTAAACGGTTGCAACGCCGATTTTTGGATCTACCTTTGATGCCTTGAAATAGATTTCCTTACAGCAGGAACAATCTTCCTCAAGGATAATATCCAGCAGCATCAGCCGCTGCTTGGTAATCCTACAGCCTGATTCCTTCAGTTTTTGAATAATCATTTCTCTCTGCATCATTTGGCATCTCTTCTTTTTCTATTTTGCTGACACAGTTTTCTTTGCGTCAAAGTTTAATGTGTTACTCTCCTTATAAGGACGGAACAGCAGATAAATGAATCCGATGATCAGAAGGAATGCTACAATGGTACCAACACCGAATGTACCAACTGTGATCAGTGTACCAATCTGGTAGATGCACATGGAAACAATGTAAGCTAAGATACACTGATATCCGATCGCAAACCAGAACCACTTCACGTTGTTCATCTCACGTTTGATAGCTCCCATTGCCGCGAAGCATGGTGCACATAACAGGTTGAATACCAGGAATCCGTAGGCTGCAATCGGAGTCATAACCAAAGACAGTGACTTCCAGATTTCGGAACCATCTTCTGCAACTTCTGCAAAACCGAATAACTGTCCGAACGTAGCTACAACGTTCTCTTTTGCGATCAGTCCGGAAACAGCTGCAACAGCCATCTTCCAGCCGTTACCAGCCTTGGTCCAGCCAAGTGGTGCGAAGATCCATGCGATTGCAGAACCAACTTTTGCAAGAACACATTCTGCCTGGGCAGCCTCAAGAGCAGCACCCTCTAATCCGTCGAAATCAAGCATTCCAAAGGTTCCGTTGCTCCATCCGAAGTTCATTAAGAACCATAAAACAATTGTTGATAACAGGATAATTGTACCTGCTTTCTTGATGAAAGACCATCCACGCTCCCACATGCTGCGCAGTACGTTTCCAACGGTTGGCCAGTGATAAGCAGGTAACTCCATAACGAAAGGAGCAGGATCACCAGCGAACATCTTTGTCTTCTTTAAGATAATACCGGAACAGATAATTGCTGCAACACCTACGAAATAGGAGCTCCATGCAACCCATCCGGAATTATGGAAGAATGCACCTGCGATCAAAGCAATAATCGGAAGCTTTGCTCCACAAGGAACAAATGTTGTTGTCATGATTGTCATCTTGCGGTCACGGTCGTTGTCGATCGTACGGGAAGCCATAACACCAGGAACACCGCATCCACTACCAATCAGCATTGGGATGAATGATTTTCCGGATAATCCGAATTTACGGAAAATACGGTCCATGATAAATGCGATACGTGACATATATCCGCAGGACTCAAGGAATGCCAGGAAAATGAACAGTACCAGCATCTGTGGTACGAATCCAAGTACAGCACCCACACCGGAGATGATACCATCTACGACAAGTCCTGTCAGCCAGCCGGCACAGTGAATGTTCTCAAGTAAGGTTCTTGCTCCCGGAACAATCCACTCGCCAAACAATGTATCATTTGTCCAATCGGTAAGGAATCCACCAACTGTTGTGATAGATACATAATATACGATAAACATAACCAATGCAAAAATCGGAAGTGCAAAAAAACGGTTCGTAACAAAACGGTCAATCTTATCCGAAGTGGAAAGTTTCTCACCCTTCTTGCTTTTGTAAGACACTCTCCAATGATGGAAGAAATGTATACATAACGCTCATTGGTAATGATTGACTCGGTATCATCATCAAAATGATCCTCAAGTTCCTTGATCTCTGCAGATACATCTGGCATCAGACTTAAGAGTTCAGAAATCTTATCGTCTTTTTCCAGAAGTTTGATTGCGAAAAACCGCTTCTGTTCCTGTGGAATATCCGAGCTGATCTTATCCTCTACCTTTGCAATGATATCCTCAACCTCTGATGCGAACGCATGTGCAGGTGTGACTTTCTTCTTCTGCTGTGCGAGAGCAACGGCCTTTTCTGCTGCCTTTGTAATTCCTGTTCCTTTCAGGGCGGAAATCTCAACAACTTCACAGCCCAGCTTCTGGCTCAGCTTATCAATATGTATCACATCACCATTCTTTGCAACGATATCCATCATGTTTACTGCCATGATTACCGGGATACCAAGTTCCATGATCTGTGTAGAAAGATATAAGTTACGCTCAATATTTGTACCGTCCACAATATTGATGATTGCATCCGGTCTGTCTGCAACAAGATAATTTCTTGCTACCACTTCCTCCAGAGTGTATGGGGAAAGAGAATAAATACCCGGAAGATCCATGATGGTAACATCTTTATGCCCCTTCAGACGTCCTTCCTTTTTTTTCTACTGTTACACCCGGCCAGTTACCAACAAACTGATTGGAACCGGTCAATGCATTGAACAATGTCGTTTTTCCGCAGTTTGGATTTCCTGCCAATGCAATTTTCACTGCCATAATTCTCCTCTTTTCTGTGCTGGCGCACTTTTGTTTTATCAGCCTTGCTAAAATTTGAAATTGCTAGTTTCTGTAAGCACTTGCTAGTTTTTGTAAGTCGCTACTAACCTTATGGTAAAAAAATTACTCTACCTGGATCATTTCAGCATCTGCTTTACGCAGGGACAGTTCATAACCTCTGACCGTAACTTCCACCGGATCTCCAAGCGGTGCAACTTTACGTACATAGATCTGTACGCCCTTTGGTGATTCCCATATCCATGATACGACGTTTTACATATCCTTCGCCTGTCAGTTTTGTAGCTTTGACAGTCTCGCCAACTTTTGCATCTTTTAATGTCTTCATCGCTGCTCCCTTTCTAAATCATTATTTTATTTGCCATATCCTTACCGATAGCAACACGCGCTTCTTTCACATTCACGATCATGTTTCCATCCGTTTCAGATATCACAGCCACTTTTCCCCGACAACAAAACCAAGATTCTCAAGATGGCGTCTTGTTTCTTCTTTTCCACCGATCTTTTTGATCTCATTCTCGTCTCCTGCTTTGCACATTGTTAAAGGCATCATAAAAACATCCTCCTGCTTTCCGCCGCGTGCAAGCGACTTTATTGAGAATCATTTCCATCTCTTACGTCAGTTAGTATATGCTAACGAGCATAAGTTGTCAATAACAAAATAATATTTTTCAGCTTATCCGACATTTTTCTCCCTAAAATACTCAGGTGCCAGCACACAAAATTTTTCTGTTATTAAGCGTTTGCAAGCGCTTTTTCCAAGTGCCTTGCACTGTTCAATCGCATCTGCATCCGGAGCTTCCTGACAGATGACACCTTCTCCTCCTACGATCGTTGCGCCGGCTCCGCTCATACGTGCTTCCCAGTCACGCATCCACTGGCCGTCACCCCATCCGTAAGAACCAAACAGTCCAATCTTCTTTCCGGAAGCAAATCCTTCCACGTCTGCAACAAACGGCTCCATCTCACTCTCTCTTCGAGTACTTCTGCTCCCATGGCAGGACATCCTAATGCAAATACACCCTCTCCCTTTAACTCATCAATGTTCATATCACTGACAAATACAGCTTCCGCCTCTTTTCCTGCCTCTTTGATTCCTTCCACGACGGCATTTGCCATGCTTTCTGTGTTTCCACCCTGTGTCCAAAATACAACTGAAATCTTACTCATTTTAAATTCTCCTTTTCTTTTTATAATGTTATGATGCATATTGACAGTCACAATCAACCAGCTGCCAGATTTCCGTATTGCTGCAAATCGCAATAATCTCTTCAATGCGCATTCCATATGACAAAAGCTGGATCAGTTTTTCTCTGGAATGTTCATATTTCTGAAACAGCCGGATTTTTTCATGTGGTCTGTCGTATACTTTCCAGTACCCCGAATACAAATAGTTTTTCCCCTGATTGCGGATGAATCCTTTTACATCCTCTGGCGGATATCAAGCAACAGTCCCATCTCATGCGGAAAAACTTTCTTTTCCCTCAGATACTGCTGGTAATGTGCACGAAACACCGGTAATACCTGTTTTAAGTTTGTGTCAGTATAGCCAATCTCATGCAACAATGCCTGCACGCTTTCTTTGGAAAAAAATGCTTCCAGACGATCCGGATGATACAAAAACACTGTAATCTTCCCCGCATGAATTCCCAGCGGATAAATCGTCAGTTCACTTTCTCTAAAAATATCTTTCATCCGCTGGTAATCCTGTTTTTGATATTCAGCAGATTCGATTCTTTCAGTCCGGTGATCAGCGGTGCACACTGAAATGCTATCTGAAGTTCGATTTCATCGCCACGCAGTTTCCGTATGATCTCCCATGTTTCGCTGCTCAAGTCTGTCACCCCTCCCTAAAGTTAGTTATATCTAACCCAAGAAAAGAATACACGAAAAAACAGGCTCTCGTCAAGAGCCTGTTTTGATATTTTTTATCAATTATATTTTCTGTTGCGTATACCGTACCAATGCCTCCCGATAAATCGCCCCCAGACGGCTTGGCAGAACTTTTTTATGGGTCACCATGCCAATATGCATATTTCCCTGCGCCTGCAGCGGAACCGAGACAATATTCTCTCCGTTTAATTCCTCGTCAATCACCCCGCTGCAGACCGTATAACCATTCAGACCAATCAGCAGATTAAACAGGGTTGCCCGGTCTCTGACACGGATATTCTTCGGCCGGTCCACAGTACTGAATATCTCCTCGGAGAAATAAAAAGAATTGTGTTCCCCTGTTCAAAAGAAAGATACGGATACGGCTCCAGTTCTTCGATTGTCACAGACTTTTTGCCCGCAAGCGGATTTTTCGTGCTCACAAAAATATGCGGTTTTGCCACAAAAAGCTCGGTAAACACAAGGTCATGTTCCTTGAGCAGTTTCTCAAGTACGGTACGGTTAAAATCGTTCAGATAAAGAATTCCGATCTCGCTTTTCATCTGCGCGACGTCCTCTATGATTTCATACGTCTGGGTTTCCCGCAGACAGAAATCATACTTTTCGCTTCCATACTGCTCGATCAGTTCCACAAATGCATTGACTGCAAACGAATAATGCTGGGTGGAAACACAAAACTCCTGTTTCCGCCCGGCTTTTTTTCTTATAAGTTTCCTCCAGCAGTGCCGCCTGCTCCAGAACCTGTCTGGCATATCCTAAAAATGTCTCACCCTCTTTGGATATGACAATTCCGCGGTTTGTCCGTTCAAAGATGGTAATCTCCATCTCTTTTTCCAGTTCCCTGACTGCTTTGGTCAGACTCGGCTGTGAAATAAATAATTTTTTTTGCCGCGTCACTGATTGTCCCGGTCTGAGCAACGGTCGTAACATATTTCAACTGCTGTAAGGTCATAAAACATCCTCCTATAAGATGTCGATATACTCTCCGTTTAATGCTTTATTCATGCTGCGGACAGCACAGAATTTACCGCACATGGAACAGGTATCCTCCTGTTCCGGTGCCCGGTCCGCACGGATGGCTTTGGCAGTCTCCGGATCCATGGCACATGCCCACTGTGCTTCCCAGTCCAGTACTCTTCTTGCATCTGCCATTTTATTGTCCATCTCCATGGCTCCCGGTACATGCTTTGCGATATCTGCTGCGTGCGCTGCAATCTTTGATGCCATAATTCCCTGCTTTACATCATCCACATTCGGAAGTGCCAGATGCTCAGCTGGTGTCACATAGCAGAGGAATGCCGCACCGTTGGCAGCAGCGATCGCACCACCGATGGCAGAAGTGATATGATCATATCCCGGCGCAATATCGGTCACCAGAGGTCCTAATACATAAAACGGTGCACCCATGCAGATGGTCTGCTGGATCTTCATATTTGCAGCAATCTGATCCATCGGCATATGTCCCGGCCCTTCCACCATAACCTGGACATCCTTTTCCCAGGCACGTTTTGTCAGTTCTCCCAGACGGACAAGTTCTTCAATCTGACAGACATCCGAAGCATCTGCAAGACATCCCGGACGACAGGCATCTCCCAGTGAGATTGTCACATCATATTCCCGGCAGATGTCAAGAATTTCATCATAATATTCATAAAACGGATTTTCTTCCCCGGTCATTGTCATCCACGCAAATACTAAAGAACCGCCACGGGATACAATGTTCATCTTCCGCTTGTGGTTTTTGATCTGATCGATGGTTTTTCTGGTAATGCCACAGTGCAGAGTAACAAAATCCACACCATCCTCTGCATGCAGACGTACAACATCAATAAAATCTTTTGCCGTGAGTGTTGCCAGGTCTCTCTGATAGTGTATCACAGAATCGTATACCGGTACAGTTCCAATCATCGCCGGACATTCCGAAGTCAGTTTTCTCCGGAATCCTGTAGTATCTCCATGGGAAGACAGATCCATGATTGCGTCCGCTCCCATATCCACCGCTGCCATAACTTTCTGCATTTCAATATCATAATCTTTCCAGTCTCTGGATACTCCAAGATTGACATTGATTTTGGTCCGGAGCATGGAGCCCACACCCTGCGGGTCCAGACATTTATGGTTTTTATTTGCGCAGATGGCAACCTTTCCGGCTGCCACCAGAGGCATCAACTCTTCCACACGCATGTGTTCCTTCTGTGCAACTTTCTTTAATTCTTCTGTTACAATTCCGTTTCTTGCAGCTTCCATCTGCGTTTTGTATTCTCTCATTGGTTTCTCCCTTCCTTGCATAAAATAAAAAACACACGTATAATGCTTATACGTGTGTGGTAACCTTCATTTTCCCTACGTTGGCATTATCCAAATCAGGTTACAGGTCAAAGCAATACAGCTTACTCTCAGCCTTCTTTTTGAAAGCTCCCTTTTTCTTATTTTAAATATAGTTCATTATTATACAATCCATGGATGCTGTCAAGATTTTCCCTGTAAGTTCCGATAAAAATACATAAATTTGCCAGGAAGTAGATTGTCATATTCTGTGTTATACGCTATGATAAGTTTATTCGGCAAAGGATGTGGCAGAGATTGCAGTTGTTTTATTCCTGCAGCTTATGGATATCCGTGACCTGACGCAGACACTCTGGATGACCCATGTCATGATCGGTCTTGCAGTTTTATATTTTATCTATACCATCTGCAACAGATTTTATCACCACACGACGACACATGCGCTGTGGATCTGCCATCTGATCTCCTGTCTGCGAAAAAGAGGAGGCCGTTTACAACGCCTCCTCCCGAAACATCCATCTGCAGATTGCCTGTGGATATGCTGTCTTTGATCCACGGACAGATGCGGATCTGGATGCCCTTCAAAAGCGGGCAGATCAGAATATGTACGAAAACAAAAAACAGTTAAAAACATTTTCTTACCGCTGAGGCTCTGCCTGCAGCGGTATTTTTGCGACATCTTTTTTACGGAGTTTCTTTACCTCATACAACTGCTCGTCCGCAAGCGAAAGTGCATCCGCAAGACTGTGCTCATCGCCCGGCTCTAACGCACAGGCACCGATGGAAACCGTTACGTTATACGGTTTGTCACTCTGTTCATTCCGAACGGTGAATGCATCGTATAACTCCTGTAATAACAGTTCTTTTTTCTTTTCCGTCATCAGTGCACATGCATACTCATCCCCGCCGATTCTCGCAACAACCCCATCCCCTGTCTGCTCCTTTTGGACAATCTCTGCAAGAATTTCCGCGATGGTGTGCAGGGAATAATCCCCTTCCTCATGTCCGTACCGGTCATTGATGATTTTAAGATTGTTCATATCCGCATAAAGCACCAGAAATGTTTTTTCCGCTGCTCTTGCTTTGTTTCAGCATAGGCTCCGCATATTCGAAAAATCCCCTCCGGTTACAGATCCCGGTCAGTGGATCTTTCTTTGAAAGTGTTTCCAGTTCCAGATTGTTTTCCTTTAAGACATACAGAGATTCCTCTAACTGTTTCTGAATATTCTCATTGTTTTTCAGAAGATTCAGCATCTTGACTGCTGCCGAAATCTGATTACTTAAAAATTCTCCATATTCCAGCACTTCATCGGTCAGATCACACACTAAAATTCCATACAGCATTTCATTGGCATACAGAGGAAGCGTTACCATCCATGCCCGGTCAGACATTCCCAGCCTGGAAAACTGGAAAATATTTTTTGCCTTTTTTTTTCTGATGAATGGCGGGTATATTTTCTACATTTCCATGAAGTTCCCTGGCTTTCAGCAGCAGCTGCTCCGGCATCTGAAATAATTCATGATTCAGATGAATGACCGGCTCCTCATAGATGTACAAAAATGCATTATGTATCTTTAACCATTCCATTGTTGCAAGAATTTCCCCAAAACTCTGATCGGTTCCTTTTTCAAAACAAAGCAGTTTCAAAATAAAGTTTTTCATTTCGAAATTTACCCGTTTCTGCTTTCCGAACAGTTCATCGCCCAGTGATTCATGGACTCGTACTTTTCCAGCACATCATTGCGCGCATCCACTTCTTCCTGATTTCCCCGGCAAAACGAATTCCGGATCACCAGATCGGTCGGAAGGCGCACAGAAGAGACTTTTTCTCCCTGCATCATCCGGCATAACAGTTCACATGCTTTGCTGCCAAGTTTTGACACATCCGCACGTACCGAAGAAAGTGTCGGATAAATCTGGGAACACCACTCCGTATCATCATACCCGAAAACCGAGATATCCCTTCCCGGCATAAGCCCCCGCGCCTTCAGTTCTTCATAAAATCCGGCTGCAGTTTCATCATTGACGCAAAAAACGGCTTCCAGATCCGGATTGTCATCCAGAAGTCTGGCATAGGCGCTATGCGCATTTCCCGTCAGATCCCCTTCCACATACCGTTTTTCCTGCGGTAAGATACCATTCTTCCAGAGTGCACTCTCAAACGTAGCTTTGCGCTCCATTGCATCGGAATTTTCCTTCGGTCCGCCTACCATTCCGATTTTTGTGTAATGCAGATCCTGCACGAGATAATCGATTCCCTGCCGGATTCCACGATCATTGTCATAACTGACATTTACATATCCTTCCAGATCAGAGGAAACCAGAACGCATGGAATTCCATCATAGTGATGCATAAATTCAACCATACGTTCTTTCGTCGTGTAACAGCCAATACAGTTTGCCGCTACGATAATCCCGTCCAGACGGCCTTTTTGTACACTCGAAAACAGGGTATCATACTGATATTCATACATAATATCCGTGTTCTGCGCGTAATCACGGTCTAAAAATTTTCCCGGAAGCACTACCATGTTGACATCCTGCTCTTTTGCTGCCGCCTTCAGACCTTTACACAAAAACGTGTAAAATCGTCTGTGATGCCTCCGACCATCACGCCTATGGTTTTCCTTGTTTTTGTCATATCTATCCGCCCCTTAGCTCATTTCAATTAAAGTTAGCTCATTTTCTATTCTTAATAAGATTATTTTAATATAATTTTATGTTTATATCAATTATATTTTTAGCTAATTTTAGTCGGATAAATTTGTGGAATGTGATCTAAATCTCTTCACATTCTCCGGAATCCTCGATAATCCGAAGTCCGGCTGTGCTGGTAACCGGAAGAGAAAACGCAATGGTTCCCGCTTTTGTCCCGATTCCGGCTTTTTCCATGATGGATTTCATAATCGCATTTTTCTGTTCCGTTTTCGTAACAATTAATATAATTTCTTTTTCGGAAACCAGCGATACGCCGAGAAACTGTTCTGCCCGTTTCATTCCGACACCTTTCCCGTGAAAAACCGTTCCCCCGGTGGCTCCGCCTTCTTCTGCCGCACGCATCACCTGCGTATTGTATCCGTAATTGGCAATTGCAATGATCAACTCATGTTTTGTCTCCTTCAACGTTGTCTCCTCCCTTTCTCGAATTCCTGTTCTCCCAGCATAAATTTCAGCTGATGTTTTCCGCCAATACTGCTAAGCGGTATCAGAAAGACAATTCCCGTCCCGGGCACATCAATTTTCAGTTCCGTCTGCAATCCCTTTTTCACGGTTTTCCAGGTGGGACATGTGACCAGACAAAAATGAATGCCTTTCTCATCCTCCTCGAGTCCGAAGTAATCCAGTACATCGCTGGCCGCTGTTCCCATGGCAAGAGAAATATTTCCAGTATCCACGTGATTTTGCTTATAAAACTTCACAAATTTCTGCATCTGTTTTCGATTGCAGATCGTAACCATCATATAGATCTCACTCATTTGTCCGCTCCTCTTTCCTGTTTTTCTATAATTCTATAATTGCATCATCCGCATACCCGGCAAACACATCCTCTGCCTGCAGGAATGGCTGTTCTGCCATTTCTTCCTTTTTATTACTCTTAATCTTATAGATCAGCCCGAGGACCTGCAGCGTAATCAGCGGAGTCATGGCAACCATCGCTACCACGCCGAAGGCATCCTTTACCACATCGCCGCCTACTGCCGTACAAGCACCCTGTGCCAGTGGCAGCAGAAAAGTTGCCGTCATCGGACCGGATGCCACGCCTCCGGAGTCAAACGCAATCGCGGTAAAGATTTTCGGAACAAATAACGTCAGAAACAGTGCAATGGCATAGCCCGGAATTAAAAAATACATAATCGGAATTCCGGTAAGCACCCGCAGCATGGAAAGCCCGACTGAAGCAGCCACACCAACCGAAAGGCTGATCTGCATCGCTTTTCCGGAAATATCCCCATCGGTCAGTTCTTCTACCTGTTTCATCAGGACATAGACGGCCGGCTCTGCCTTGACAATGAAATATCCGATCACCATTCCGACCGGGACCAAAATCCACGGACACGGCAGTGATGCCATAACGGTTCCAAGATAGTTTCCTGCGGGAATAAATCCGACATTGGCACCGGTCAGGAAAAGTACCAGTCCGACATACGTGTAAAGCAGTCCCACACAGATTTTAATCAATGTCTTTTTATGTAGTTGAATGGAAACAAGCTGGAAAATTCCAAAAAAGAAAACGATTGGAAGCAGGGAACCTGCAATTTCTTTGAGATAATAGGGAATTTCGGATAAAAACAGCCGGCCAAGTTCCACAGAATTGAAAGCTTCCGGCACGTCCGCTGCCACATAACTTCCCTGGGCAGGATATACCAGTCCCAGGAGCAATACCGCAAGAACGGGACCGATCGAACACAGTGCAACCAGTCCGAAACTGTCGTTTTCCGCATGCTTATCATTTCGGATTGCAGAAATACCAACACCAAGTGCCATAATAAACGGAACCGTCATCGGTCCGGTCGTCACACCTCCGGAATCAAACGCCACCGCCAGAAAATTATCCGGAACAAACCTTGCGATCACAAATATCACACCATAGAACACAACTAATAACGGGGCTAACGCTATTCCAAATAAAATACGAAGCAGTGCTACAACAAGAAATGCGCCAACCCCGGCTGCCACCGAAAGAATCAGCACCATATTCGGCACCGACGGCACCTGAGCGGCAAGCACCTGCAGATCCGGTTCTGAAATGGTAATGATGACCCCGAGAAAAAAGCCCAGAAGGAGGATCACCCATAGTTTTTTGGTTTTAAGCATGCTGCCTCCTACACGTTCCCCCATAGGAGACATTGACATTTCGGCACCCATGGAAAAAAACAGCATGCCTATAATTACAAACACCGCACCGATCATAAATTCCAGCAGAATACTGGCGGACACCGGTGCCACTGTAAAACTCAGTAACAATACAATGAACAGAATCGGCAATACTGCCTGTATGGATTCTTTTGCTTTTTCTTTTCTCTTTCCAAACAATCCCTCCTTCTTCCTGTATATTTTCATACAATTTATATATGTATGCCATATTATCATACACTAGAAGGAAAAACCAGCAAATTTTCCCTAAGATTTGGTTAAAATATTATTTTTTAAAACCGGCATGCGGAAAATCTGTATCAGCAGAGGAATGACCATAATAAACCATACGAGTGGTTCCGCCACGATTACACCTGTGTAGCCAAACCACGGAACGAGTGTTGCTGCAATCACGATTTTGCCGATCATTTCCAGTGAACTTGATACCAGCGGTGTAATATGGTCTCCCAGCCCCTGCATGGCATTACGGACGACACATATCACTGCCGTGACAAAATAAAACAGCGTATCAAACTTCAGATAATTGGTTGCATTCTTCAGTACTTCGGCATTTTTGCTTCCAGTTACCATGTAAACCAGCCAGTCTCCGATTGTATAACTTGCAACAATGGTAAAGCTGCACCAGATACAGGTATATAAAATTGCAAGCCCGATTCCCTTTTTTATCCGGTCAATCCGTCCTGCTCCAAGATTCTGTCCGCAGTATGTTGCCATCGTCTGTCCGAATACCGTAAACATAATCATAAACATTTCCGATATTTTGCGGGCTGCGGTATGTGCAACGATAATGTTCTGTCCCAGTTTATTGATTGCTGTCTGCAGCGTCAGGGAACCGATATTGATCAGGGAACTCATAAACCCCATGGACAGACCCGCGCTTAGCATGCTTTGGATCATCTGCGGCTGTGGCTCTTTGAAATCGTCCCCGGACAATCGGAGCAGTTCATACCGTTTTATCATATAGATCCAGCAGATCACAAACGCCAACGCCTGTGCCGAAACCGTGGCAACCGCGGCTCCCCTTACCCCCGTTTTTAAAACGACCACAAAAAAGAGATCCCCCGCAATGTTCAATATGACAGAGATTGCAAGAATCACCAAAGGCGTAATGGTATCTCCGAGTGCACGCAGTGCAGCAGCGCAGGCATCATAAAGAAATGTTGCAATCAATCCCGCAATAATGATTACAATATAAGAACCCGCCATTGTCCTTAAATTTTCCGGTACATTTAAAAAGCGTAAAATCGGCTGCAGAAAAAGCAGACCGAGAACCGTCAGTCCCGCAGCAACGGCAGTTCCGAGTGTCAGTGACATGGCAAACGATTTTTTCACCCCGCGCAGATCCTTTGCTCCGAACCGCTGTGCAGTGATGATGGCAAACCCGTTGGAAAGCCCCATCAGAAAGCCGATGATCAGATTGCTCAGTGAACTTGTGGCACCGACAGCCGCAAGTGCATCTTCCCCCAGAAACGATCCGACAATCCGGGTATCCACCAGGCTGTATGTAAGCTGCAGCAGATTGGCCAGAAAAATCGGAAGCGCAAAAGCGAGTATTAATCGGGAAGGTTTTCCTTTTGTAAGATCTTTCATTTTATTACCTCGTTAAAAATTTCTCTTTTTCATAAAATAAACATATTTTTTGTCGAAAATAATAATATCACAATTTGTAAAGGATAGATACTGTGAAAACAACAGGAATCGTAATTTGTTATTGTAAGCAATCATCTTCCGGAACTTGCCAGCCGCCTGCAATTTAAAATTACAGAGGAAAATCCGGTCAGGGATTTAACCCCTGTTCGCGCTGCTTCCGGAAATAGGTCATCATCTCCCTAGTGAGACTTAATCCTTCCGGATCATCCGGCACATCCCGGTAATCCACCCATTCGGCAAGTGACAGTTCCTCCTCTTCGAGCCGGATCTCACCTTCTTCTGCCAGATCGCAGAAAAATCCCATCAGAAGGTTACTGTCAAAGCCCCATGGCTGGCTTTTATAATAACGGATATTTTTCACTTTCAGCCCGACTTCTTCCATCACCTCCCGGTGGACAGTTTCTTCCGCGGTTTCCCCGATTTCCGTAAACCCGGCAATGAGCGCATACCGTTTGTATTCCCTACCTGCATACTTTGTCATCATGATCTGATCGTTGTTTGTCAGTCCGATGATGACTGCCGGCGCAATCTTCGGAAAAACCATATTGTTACAGACCGGACACTGCAACATGCGCTCCGTGCGGCTGTGTACAAGCGGATGTGCGCATCTGCCGCAGAATTGATTATCCCGGTACCACACATACAGATGCCATGCCGTTGTTGCGGCAAATACACGCTCCTTCGGTTTCATGGACCGGACCGCAAACAGTTTATGATACATAAATCCCGGAATTTCCACATCTTCATAAAGCTCTGTCAGATAAAAAGATATGTCATCCACGGAAAACAGATATACCAGTCCGGGCACTTTTTTGTGATGTGTCTTACAGTATTCCACCCACACGTGATACTTAAGAAATGTGATCTCCCCCTCGTTTTTCAGATAAACCGTCCGATCACGAAATGCCAGTATCCTGCTGTCTGCATCCGGTTCTTTCATTTGAAATGCATTGTCTAATTTCATTGGATAAATGTCCTGTATCATGATTGCTTCTCTCTTTTCCTGTTTATCATTGTTTTGTCCGCATCTGACTCCGGTAAGGTCAGATCAACCGCATCAATTATCGCATAAAGCCTCTTAAATATCAAATTTTCTTGACGAAAATCCGGGATACGGCTATACTATATGTTTATCTATCTACACACAACAGGGGGATTTTATATGCAGATACAATTATCTGAACATTTCACTTACAAAAAAATTATTGCGGTTCGTCCTTCCTTCCATCGTCATGATGATCTTTACTTCCATCTACGGTGTAGTGGACGGGCTCTTTGTTTCCAACTATGTCGGCAAAACTGCTTTTGCCGCAGTCAACCTCATCATGCCGCTTCTGATGGGGATTTCCGCACTCGGTTTTATGGTCGGTACCGGAGGCAGTGCGATCGTTGCAAAGACATTAGGCGAAGGCAAAAAGAAACAGGCAAACGAATATTTTTCCATGCTGGTATACCCACGCTGATCGGAGGCATTGTCCTCTCCGCGCTCGGCATCCTCTTTTCCCCGCTGATTGCACGCGGGCTTGGTGCCGACGGTGCGCTGTTGACAAACTGTGTGCTTTATGCCCGCATTACGCTGCTCTCCATGCCGGCCTTTATGCTCCAGAACGTATTCCAGAGTTTCTTTGTCACCGCAGAAAAACCAAAACTTGGTCTTGGTGTCATCGTCATCGCGGGTGTCACCAATATGGTTCTGGACTTTTTACTGGTAGGAGTGTTCCAGATCGGTCTGGCCGGTGCGGCATTTGCTACGGTCACCAGCGAATGTGTCGGCGGTCTGTTTCCGATCCTTTATTTTGCACGCAAAAATTCCAGCCTTCTTAAACTCGGGCGCACACACTTTAACGGGAAAATTTTTCTGTGCGCCTGCGGAAACGGTTCGTCCGAACTGATGACCAACCTTTCCAGTTCCATTGTAAACTCTCTGTACAATATTCAGCTTATGAATCTTGCCGGAGAAAACGGTGTGGCTGCGTTTGGAACGATCATGTATGTAAACTTTTGCACCCGGTTATCCGCCCGCTTTCTTGAGGCACTGCGCTGTCTATTGTCTACACCGCCCTCCAGCGGATAAGGACGTTCATAACCCATATCCTTTAAAGCAATATGTATTGTTCTTCTTGCGCTGCCCTCTTCTATGATGTGTCCCAGACCAAGCTTTCGCATCTGTTCATTCAAATCTGCAATATGTTCTGTAATATAAAAACAGATACCACGTTTCTTAAGACCCTGATACAGCATTTCCAACTGATCCGCCGCTGTAATGTCCATGGAGCCGATAGCACTGGCATCTAAAATGACTGCCTTCGTATCCTCTTTTATATTGTCTTCAATGTCCCGCTTTAACATCTGCACATTAGCAAAAAAGAGATTACTGCTGAACCGGTATATCAGAACGCCTTCTATCGCATGTATCTGATGACTTTCTTTTAAATCCCGGAAATGGCGATGTCCCGGCTGGATTCCAAGAAAACATCTTGATGGCTTGGCAGTACGGATAATCATCTCAGTAAAGGAAAGTGTAATGCCAATCAAAACACCATTGATGGTTCCAAGCATCAGCACGCCAAAGAATGCTCCTAAGAAAATGAAGAATTCTGTACGGCTGACCTTCAACAATCTTGCTGCAAGCTCAAATTCCGTTGCCCCAAGTAATGCAGAAATTACAATTGCCGTCAGCATCGGAATCGGAAGATAGCCGATAAATCCGGTTCCGCAAAGCAGCAATACCAGCATGGATAAACCGGCTATGATTCCGGTCAGCTGGGTCTTACCTGATACTGTTCTCCCATTGCGGTCCTTGATACGGACCCGTTGATCGGACAGCATCCGGTCAGAGCTGCTGCAAAATTTCCAAGGGAGAATGCAAGCAATTTCCTGATTATCATTCATTCGATAGCGGTTCTTCTGTGCAAAATTATTTTCTGCCAGAAGCGTTTCTGCCATAATGACCACTGCCACCGACAGACTGATCATTATGGCATCTTTAAGCGGCACTGCAGACAGATCCACCGCCTTCCACCGCGGAAGTCCTCGTCTGCACAGCACTTAATGTCTGTATGCCCCACTCCCTGACCGGAAGAAAATTTTGGATCTGTCAAGTGCATTTCCGATATGTCCGGCCAGCTCCAAAAGTTCTCCGGTGCCCGCAGTCCCGCCAAACAGTTTCGGTACCTGCATGAGAATAATCGTCGTGCAGATTCCGGTAATAAAACCGCCCATCACCGGTGCAGATATGTAATTCACGAGTTTTCCCGCTTTCATCAGATAAAATGCCAGAAGCCACACGGCCACAAACAGAGTCAGGACCGGCACAACTTTAAGTGCTGCTTCTGAACCGCTTTCTATGTGCAGATCAATCAGCGCTCCTCCGATCAGTGCCGCCGGAGCTGCATCCACACCAAAAATGAACTGTGGTGAAGTCGAAAACAGTGCAAACAACAGGATCGGAAACACCGATCCATACAGACCGTATACCGCCGGAAGACCGGCAATCTGCGCATATCCCATGGAAATCGGGATGGAAACGGCCATAATGATAATTCCAGCACAAATATCTTTCGGCAGGTTTTTCTTCTCATAATGCTGCAGTGTCTGTGCAATTGTTACTCTCATATTTCCCCTACTTTCTTGCAATGCGGTGCAGCTGCGGCCGCAGCGTAATCTCCGGCACAACCATGCCCTCCCGCTGGTCAAGCACATAGGCAACCGCCTTTGCCACTTCATCCGGCAGCAGATAACTTTCCGGCTCCTCCCCACAGGTAAAATCCGCATCCCGGTACAGATTGGTATCTGTCATGTCCGGATGAATCGTTGTCACCTTGACACCGTACTTGCGTGCTTCCTCAAACAGACTCTTTCCGAAGCTGGACAGTCCCGCCTTGGTTGCCGCATAGGCACAGCCATGCGGACTGCTCTGCTTGGCCGTCACGGACGAGATATTGATGATATATCCATGATTTTTCTTCAGCACCCGAAGCAGCCGGTTCGTCAGAAGCAGGGGAATCTCCAGGTTTGTACGGACCAGGCCTGTATCTTTTGGGAGTCAGTTCCTCATGCAGACCATAATGACCAACCCCGGCCGCATTGACAAGTACCTCAATGTCTGCCGTTTTTGTGATCTCTTTCACCGCATCGCATAATTTCTGTTCTTCTAATAAATCGCCTTCTACCGGATGAAATGCCGCGGTCTGCTCTACAAATTCCCTTGTCTGTTCTTTTGCAAAATCCCGTCCAAATCCGTAGACTTCATACCCTTTCTCACAGAGTACCCGGCTAATTGCCAGTCCGATTCCGGAACTGGCACCGGTTACAATCGCTGCCTTACTCATAATATATGTTCTCCTTGTCCATTCTCTGTGTTAATTCCGTGATCATAAAATTTTCCATTTTCTTTAATAATTCCGGTGGATACTGATATACCCCGTTGCAATTGACATAAGGATACTGTACCGCTGGTGCAAAAGGCTCTACCCGCCGGAGTTTTTTCATATATTCCTGTGAAATCCGGAACGTTCCCACACTTACATCAACCAGTTTCTCCCAGCCGTCATGCAACATACGGTCACCAAAAATACGGTCAATCTGACTTAGCAATTGCAGATAATCGGTCTTCCAGGACGGCAGATACAGCATCGGATCAAAGCACAGGCGCACCGGAAATCCTTTTTTAAGTCCTCCGCGGCACAGACTATGCGTGCAAACGCCGAAGGTGTTTCTTTCTCAAACGCATCTATCATCTTCTGCGGAGACAGGGTAAACGCATAGATCACATTGGACAGACAGGGCAGATCCCACATCGCATGGCCGGCACATTTTGTCCGGATTTCCAGCTTTAAGTTTTCATGTTTTGCAGCATATGCACTCCAGAGTCTGACATATCCTGTCACAGCCTCCATGGCAAGCAGATCCGCATCATAAGAAATGCACACATACATATTCTGTGTCTTCAGAATATGGTCAAGTTCTTCAGGTAATCTTCGATATTTACAAAAAGCACCATATGACCGGACGGATACATTCCCTTAAGATAACAGTAGCTGCAATCATAGATGCAGTTCATCATTGTGGAACAGTAATAAAAATTGGTATTGCCAAAATCCTGACAGACCGGTGCTCCTTCATAAAAAAAATGATCGGTTTTTTCTGCCAGAATGAGAGCCTGTGCCTGATGCTGCCGGACACAGTCCTGTCCATGCCGGTTAAATACATCCTTGTAATGTTCAATCTCCACAATCTGTGCCTGTGGAAACCGCAAAAGGATCTGTTCTGTACGCGGATGATTGCGGATGCGGCGTTCCACATAAATATGGGAAAACCGTGTATTATAACACACGTGCTCTAAGTTCTTCAAGAATCCTCTTTCCTTCCCGTTTGTCTTTTGCCGGCAGCCGGCCTGCCTGTTCATATTCCCGGTACCATCCGGACATGGTTTGCATTCCGGATGCTTCTTTTCTTCGCAGAGTGAATGATACAAAATCATCTGCCGGATCTGCGCTTTCATTGTTTCAGAACCATGCAATGCCTCCTGCCACAGCTTTGCCTGTTCTTCTACCTGGCTTCTAAATGCTTCCTGCATACTCTCCTGCCTGCTGTTTTTTTTCCTGCATTGTCAGAAGCTGCCGGATAAATGTTAAAACCTCTTCTGCTGCCCGGTCCATGATCTGTGAAAAATGTTCTCCACTCCCGGCACTCTGCGGCTCCTGTGTTGTTCCATGATCGGTTACTACCTTGAGAAACAGCATCTGGTGCGGCGCATAGTAATAGTTTCCTGCCTGATATATTGCAGCAGCCTCCATATCCACCAGGATTCCTTTTTCCCCGTTCCCCGCCCCGGCATCTTTATTCAGAAACTGTTGGAAAGATTTCTGATCCTGTACCGTTGGAAAACTGTATAGTTCTGCTTCCCCAAACGGATGCCGGTATAAAATATCGGGATAAAACGTACGTCCGTCTACCGTTTGCGTCAGTTTGTTACAAAGCGAAACAGTGCCGACAGGAATATTTTTCCTGCCGGCACAGCTCCCATAATTGATCAGAAAATCCCCGCTATCCGGTTCTTTTCTGGTCGAACACTCTGCCACCGCCGTGGCCGCCGCAATGGCGGATGCCCCGGTAATGACAATCTGTATTTGATTGTTTTCATCCGAAAATACCTGAAAATGATTCTGTGTCATATCTTTTTTCAAAGAAAGCGCCCGGATCAGTTCCTTTGCCTCCGGATAAAGAGCTGTAAATATTGTGATCAAATAGCTTTTCCTTCACTTTCTAAAATGTGTCTTGCCACATAAACACCACTGGCAGATGCATGGGACAGTGAATGGGTCACACCACTGCCATCTCCGATGATATAAAGTCCCGGATACCGGCTCTGCAGATTCTCATCCAGCTCTACTTCCATATTATAGAATTTTACTTCCACACCATACAGCAGGGTATCATCGTTTGCGGTACCCGGTGCAATCTTATCGAGCGCATAGATCATCTCAATGATACCGTCTAAGATTCGCTTCGGAAGAACCAGACTTAAATCTCCCGGTGTTGCGGAAAGTGTCGGTGTCACAAGCCCCTCCTCGATACGTTTCTGATTACTGCGTCGTCCGCGCACCAGATCACCAAAACGCTGTACGATCACACCACCGCCTAACATGTTCGATAACCGCGCAATGCTCTCTCCGTATCCATTGCTGTCTTTAAACGGCTCGGAAAAATGTTTGGCAACTAAAAGTGCAAAGTTCGTATTCTCTGTGCGAAGATCCGGGCTGTCATAGCTGTGTCCGTTTACCGTCACAATACCATTGGTATTTTCATTTACCACTATGCCATATGGATTCATGCAGAACGTACGGACATTATCCTCAAACTTTTCCGTACGGTAAACAATCTTGCTCTCATAAAGTTCATCGGTCAGATGGGAAAAGATCACTGCCGGAAGTTCTACACGCACACCGATATCCACACGGTTGGATTTGGTAGGAATTTCCAGATCCTCACAGACGGTTTCCATCCACTTGCTTCCGCTCCGTCCGACTGACACGATACATTTTTTGCACGCATATTCCGCATCTTTTGTCGAAACAAGATATCCATCTTCTTTGACCTGAATCTTCTCCACCGGGGTGTCAAAGAAAAAGTCCATGTGGTCTTTCATCTCGTCATAAAGATTTTTCAGCACAACATAATTGACATCAGTGCCCAGATGGCGGACCGATGCATCCAGAAGCTTCAGTTTATTCTGCAGACACACTTTTTTTAAATCTGTGCCTGCGGTGGAGTACATTTTGGTTCCCTCTCCACCGTGAGACATATTGATGGTATCCACATATTTCATCAATTCAAGTGCTTTCTGTCTGCCGATATATTCATATAACGTACCGCCGAAATCATTGGTGATGTTGTATTTACCATCCGAAAAGGCTCCGGCTCCGCCAAATCCGTTCATGATTGCACAGGTCTTGCAGCCGATACAGCTCTTTACCTTTTCTCCATCAATCGGACAATGTCTCTGTTCCAAAGAACGTCCTGCATCAAACACTGCAATCTTTAAATTTTCATCCTGCTTCATGAGCTCATAGGCAGAAAAAATTCCACCCGGTCCTGCTCAATAATAATTACATCATACATTCGACGCCACCTCCGGCTTTTTATTTTTTCTCGCGGCTCTCATTGCGGTACTGCAACGGAGTCATATCAAAGCATTTTTAAAGGTACGGTTAAAATGCTCAACACTCGGATATCCGACAACATCCGCAATATTTTCAACCGTCATATTACCGTTTTTCAGCAGAGTCTTGGCACGTTTCATACGAATATGGGCTACGTGCTCTCCAAATGTCTTACCTGATTTATCCTTGATATATTTGGAGATATAAGGCTCTGACAAATGAAACTGTGCTGCCATGCTCTCAAGTGTTACATCCTGATAATTGTTCTGGATAAAGTTAAGCATCGCAGTCAGACGCTCATCCTGTGCGCCATCATTTTGTGCAATCTGCGGTAATTTATTTACAGCAACCGTCAGCGCATGGATGGACGCTTTGATGATATCCTCATCCATACCGACACCCCAGTAATTCTTTCCGTCACAGGTAATGCCTACATAGGCGATTGCCTTAGAAGAAGATCCGTGGGACAGCGCATGTTCTTCATAGGTAGAAAGCTCATAGCTGATTCCAAAGAATTGTTTGATCGTGTTGCTCACGGCGTCCAGACGACCATTTCCATTTGCATCGACAATGGTCTTCTTTCCGCCAAAGTTAATCTCTGTCTCTGCCATAATACCATCATTCTGCTTGAAATGGCAAGCATCGATTGTAAAGTACGGCATTTTGTTCATATAGTTTTCTTCAAAGATCTCGTATACCCACTGTGGAGAAAGTTCCTTGTGTTCTTCATCCGATACCTGTTTCACTGCATATCCGACTTCTTCTTTCATTGCCTGTGGCAGAGAAATGGAGAAATTCTGCTTTAAGATATAACTGATTCCGCCCTTTCCGGACTGACTGTTGATCCGGATCACATCTGCATCATAATTTCTTCCGACATCCGTCGGATCGATCGGCAGATATGGAACGGTCCATGTCTTTAATTTCTTTTCTTCTCTCCAGGCCATTCCCTTTGCAATCGCATCCTGATGAGAGCCGGAGAACGCAGAAAAGACAAGATCTCCGGCATACGGAGAACGCTCATGGACATGCATTCTCGTCAGACGCTCATACGTCTCACGGATGCGTGGCATATCTGCAAAGTCCAGTTTCGGGTCAATGCCATAAGAAAACATGTTCATAGCAAGCGTAATGATATCGACATTTCCTGTACGCTCTCCGTTTCCAAACAGCGTACCTTCGATACGGTCTGCTCCTGCCAGAAGTCCCAGTTCAGCATCACTGACACCGCAGCCTCTGTCGTTGTGCGGATGAAGACTGAGTACCACATTTTCTCTGTGGTGCAGATGCTTGCTTACATATTCGATCTGTGTTGCAAAAACATGCGGCATTGCAGTCTCAACAGTTGCCGGGATATTGATAATTGCCTTGTGTGCGGCATCCGGCTCCCATACATCCAGAACGGCATTGCAGACATCTACTGCGTAATCAACTTCTGTTCCGTGGAAACTTTCCGGACTGTACTCAAATGAAAAATCACCCTCTGTCTTACTGGCAAGTCTCTTTAACAGCTTTGCACCATCCACAGCCAGTTGCATGATATGCTCTTTGTCTTTTTTAAACACCTGCTCCCGCTGTGCCACAGAAGTGGAATTGTACAGATGAATAACTGCATGCGGAGCCCCTTTGACTGCCTCAAATGTTTTTTAATGATATGCTCACGCGCCTGTGTCAGTACCTGAACGGTCACATCATCCGGAATCATATCCCGCTCAATCAGCGTACGCATAAAAATAAACTCTGTTTCTGATGCTGCCGGGAATCCAACTTCAATTTCCTTAAATCCGATATCCACGAGCATCTGGAAAAACTCCAGCTTCTCGTCAAGGCTCATCGGCTCGATCAGTGCCTGGTTACCGTCACGCAGGTCCACGGAACACCAGATTGGTGCTTTCTCTATGTAATCTTTTTGGCCCAGTCGTATTCGCAGACTGGAGGAAGAAAATACTGTCTTTCATACTTTTCAAAATTTTTCATGATGTTTCCTCTTTTCCAACATTAAATATTATCAATTTCAATGAGTAATTTTAACACATAATCTCTCATTTGGAAATGATTAAATTTAAGCAATTTTATTGATGTTTTTTATTTTGTCAATTGATTTTGCAGCCGGTGTACCACAGATGCCTCCGCCTCAGACGCATGCATCACCTGTTCTGCGACCTGTCTGGCAACCGGAGTTACCTCATTTTTTCTTCTTCCCACTCCTGCAGACCGGCATCCGGGATCTCCTGTTTTTTCTGCAGTACATACCGGTTCAGGTTATTGCAGTACTGCATCAGATTCCGGAATCCACGCACACGGGTCAGAAGATTTTTTACCGTATGCCTGCTGCTCTAAGCCTGCTATGGCAATCACTTCCATACACAGATGAAGTTCTCCGGTGATATCCGATGCTTCCATCAGAAGATCCGGCCGTTCTTTTTTTGCCTGCAAAAATATGCCTTTGCTCCATCCACATCTGCCCGGTCAAAATATTCCGCCAGCCGGCACCGGACTTCTGCAATCTCTGCTTTTTTCTCCCAGCATGCCTACCATACACGCATACACCCGCAGCCTGTTGTGCCTGATCCAGACATACTGTAAAAACTCCGAAATGAATCCGAAAATTCTCCGGTGATAAGAATCCTCTTCTTCCACTTTCACGCGCCGCTCCACTTCAAATAAAATAGAAAACAGCCATTCCATATAAGCATCATAAACTTCTTTTTTTTGCAATCAGCATATTTCCGAAATAGGTGTGCTTTTTGCTGCACCAGCTGCTGAAAATCCGCCGCATAATCCGGATAAATCTCCTGTATCACACGGGCTGTTTCGTCCAGATATAAAATCTTGTGGTGAGAAGCAAATCCCTCATAATAAGAAAAATTCAGCTGCAGTTCTTTCGTTGTGATCACATCATACTGCTGCAGCAGAGAAAGAATCTGTGCCTCTGTAAACAATTTTCCCTGCTCATTCAGAAGATACCGGCGGTAATGGCAGGTACCAACTACCTTTGCATGGGAGTTTTTCCATACCCAGTACATTCCCGTCAGTTCACTGTAATAACAGTTTTTTCGGAAATGTGATCTCCGGTATTATCTCCCACAAAAAGACAGCGGGGACGATTTCTCATCCCTGCTGTATGACGAAGCCGCCGCTCTTCCCACATGAAGCGGAATATACAACGGGTCCGGTGGCGGCGTAAATGCCTTATGCGTCATCACATAGATGGCAGTCTGTTGATTTTATCTTCTGCGCCGGTCTCCATATTTTTCATGATACATTTTCTTTTCTTCATACATTGCCTCATCTGCCTGATTCAGATATACATCCATATTATATTCACTGTCCCACGGGGCAAGAATCACACCGATACTGACCTCTAAAGATTCCCGGATCGGAGAGGTTTCCTCCCCACATACCACGGCAATGCTCTGCCGGATGGATTCCGCGGTGATCCCGGACTCTTCTCTCGTCAGCAGTAAAAATTCATCACCGCCAAACCGAAATGGCAGACTGTCTTCCGCGGTAAGCCTTCCAAGCGCTTCCCCGTCTTTCGGATGACCCAGTCACCGGCTTTCTGTCCATACGTATCGTTGATGTATTTTAAGCGGTTGATGTCGCAGAATATAAACTTTGTATTGACATGATACTCACAATTTTCTCATAAAACTTCTGTCCCAGATCTTCCATTCCAAAACGGTTATAAATTCCCGTCAGCTGATCGATCCGGTACAACTTCTGCAGTTTCAGATTTACTTCCTGATACTGCTTCCGCTGGATATAATTTTCCAGTGCATAACAGATATTGCGGAAAAAGGTTTCCAGAATTCCTGTCCTAAACATCTCATCCACACCAGCCACCATACAGTATCCCATCCGGTGCAGCTGATAATGCAGTGGCATAAACACCTGTACCCCGCCTTCTTCTGTCCGGTTCTTTTCATTGCACCAGTTAAGTACTTCTCTCTTACAGCTTCGATAACTTTTGGCTTCCTGGGAAAACAGATCATCCGTCAAAAGATCTGCCCTCTTCCTGCCCCGACCAGATCTAAGAATCTCCCCGTCGCATCCATGATCTCTTCTAAAGAGATCCGGCTGGTTACCCATTCCTGCATGGAATCGAGTTTGGATTTTGCGTCATATTCCTGCAGATTTTTCCAGAAAATCCGGTTACGGAACGATTCCGTATCAAATGGGACATGCTTTGTGCAGCCACAGGTATTCCCGATAAAAAACCGGTAGGAAAGTTCCCTGTGTACCAGCTTTCCATCTGCCTTTTCATGCAGTTCGTGCAGAAGCCTGACAGCTTCATATGCCACCTGGTCTCTCGGCCGTTCAATGGTTGTCATCGTCGGGCTGAAACATTCCCCGTCAAAATACCGGTCAAACCCTGTGATTGGTATCTTTCCCTCGAGCGCAGTTCCTTTTATGGTCTGCAAAAAAGCTGCCGCCATCAGATCATTTGCGCTGATAACCGCCTGTGGGAGTTCCTCCCCTGCCTCATATGCTGCAATCATTTTTTCTGGCATATGTTTCCCCGGAGCGGTACTCATAATTTCCATAATCCACCCATTCCGGCATAAGACAAAGCCCCAGTTCCCGAATTTTGGACTCTACCCCCTGTTGACGCATCTGCGCCTCATAGGTATCTTTCATGCCGTTAATAAAACCAAATGTCCGGATTCCATGAACCCCGGCAAGATGCCGCACAATCTGCCGCATCGCTTTGCTCTGATTGATTCCGACAAAAGAAAGCCCGGGAATCTCCTCTTCCAGAGATACACAGGGCTTTCCGCTTTCTATGATCCGTTCGAGTAACCGCTGCTTGACATCTCCTTCTTTGACCGTGGTACTCGGATACAAAAATCCATCGTACGCCTCCATATCTGCCAGTTCAAAAAAATCAAACTCTGACTTATTAAAACTGTCTCCCGATCCCAGTCTTCCAAAACTTGCATACAGATGTATGGAGTCATGAAATTCTTTCTGTGAATTTTCCAGACCGTGATACATATCACGCAAGTACTCACCGTTCCATCCTGTCGCAAATACTGCTATCTTCATAGTCGCACCCCTGTTCTTTTTCCTTCCCCGTATCTGGTACTATTATACCACCAATTTCAGAGAGCGTCATCCGTTTTCGACATTTGCCGACATATTCTTTTCCTGTTTCTGCCCGCTTTACGCCTGTTTTTTTGTTTTCCGTCTTCTTCGTCTCCGACGCGGTTTTTGTCCGTTCTCCTTTCGAAAGTTCTGGATCGTCTCCCAGATTTTTGTATAATCCCGCTCGAACAGTTCTTCCGAGAGCTGGACTGCCAGCGTTTCTTTCGGAACTGTCTCGACAATTTTATCGGCCACAAACCGCTTGCTTTTCTGCTTATATGCATGCATCGCGTTCAGTTCCTGGATATGCGCCAGTTCCGGCCGCCACAAAATCTCTATTTACAGTTCCAGTCCATCTGTGGGTTACTCTGCGGCTCCCGCAGCATATAAAAATCAACCTGATCCCCTGCCTGTTCCACCGTAATGATCCCCCACCATTCCGGGATATGTTCCTTAATATGTGCCGCATGCCGGGTTCCGACCACGACCAGATCATAGTCATAATATAAGTTGTAATCTTTCACCTGGCGATCCAGCCGTGCATAACTGTCCGCATCACTCTTGATCTCAATTCCGTAGAGGGCATCGTGTACCACCATGACCATATCCGCACGTGACTGCCCCATCACCTGTTCCTCAAGGATTCTGTTTTTCCCGTAAATTTCTTCCAGATAAAATGCCAGAGGTTCACGGATATCTTTATCGTATAACATTATTTTTGCCAGCTTTGCATCGGCTTTTTTTTGCCTGGAATTTCTCATTATATACGATAAAACGCTCATGCTCGCCCTCTCCGATCAGTCCTGCCTCATCAAAAGCTTTTTACAGAAAACGTCAGTGCTCTGCCATCTACTTTCGTCAGTTCGGTTTCACAGGTAATTTTCATGCCCACCGGGGAAGCTGCCACATGTTTTACATTCATTAACGTTCCTACCGTTCCACTTCCCTCCTCTAAATACGGCTGTACACTCTCCCATGCAGTCTTTTCCATCAATGCGATCATTGCAGGGGTTGCAAATACATCCAGGGCACCGCTTCCCATAACTTTTGCGGTGTTTTCCTCTGTTACCATAATTTCCTGTGTTCCTTTTACGCCTTCTTTTAACATATGTAATACTCCTTTTCTTATTTTGCATTAAATAAGCGATCGGGAAAGAGTTTCGCGATCACCTGTTCTGCATAAATAGTAACATGATTTAAAAAAGAAGTGTCTACAGTTTAGAAAGTTTTTAGAAATGCACCAACACGCTATTTTCCGGCATTTTCGCGTTCATTGTTAGCACTCATCCAAAAAAAGAGTGCTGATTTTCTATTGACTTTTTACAAAACTGGTTTTATCATTTTATTAGCGAACATTTGTGAATGAAAACAAAGGAGATGTATAACATATGGCAAATAAACACGGATCATTATCCATCGACAGCGACAACCTGTTTCCGATTATCAAGAAATGGTTATATTCAGATCATGATATCTTCTATCGTGAGCTGATTTCCAACGGTTGCGATGCGATTACCAAATTAAAGAAACTGGACATGATGGGAGAATATTCCCTTCCTGCTGATTATAAAGCAAAGATTCAGGTCATCGTAAACCCGGAAGAAAAAACCTTAACATTTATCGATAACGGTCTTGGAATGACTGCCGATGAAGTAGAAGAATATATTAACCAGATTGCTTTTTCCGGTGCAACAGATTTTATCGAGAAATATAAGGACAAGGCAAATGACGATCAGATCATCGGTCATTTCGGTTTAGGTTTCTACTCTGCATTTATGGTTGCAGATGAAGTAACGATTGATACCCTTTCTTATAAAGAAGGTGCAACTGCTGTTCACTGGTCCTGCGATGGTGGTACAGAATTTGATATGAAAGACGGCGACAAAACAACGGTCGGCACTGAGATCACCCTGTTCTTAAATGAGGACTGTCTGGAGTTTGCCAACGAATACCGTGCAAGAGAAGTCATTGAAAAATACTGTTCTTTCATGCCAACCGAGATCTATCTTTCCAAGGCCAATGCCCCGGAAGAATATGAAACCATCGACAAGGAAGATGTAAAAGATACCGATAAAGTAATTGAAGAAATCCACGAAGAGGCCAAGACCGAGGAAAAAGAAAACGACAAGGGCGAAAAAGAAATCGTAGAAGTTTCTCCGGCCAAGGACAAGGTAAAGATTGTAAACGTCCGGTACCACTCAACGATACCAATCCTCTCTGGACCAAAAATCCAAGTGAATGTACCGATGAGGATTACAAGGAATTTTACCGCAAGGTATTTATGGATTACAAGGAACCGTTATTCTGGATCCATCTGAACATGGACTATCCGTTCAACTTAAGGGTATCCTGTACTTCCCGAAGATCAATACAGAGTATGATTCCATTGAGGGAACGATCAAACTTTATAACAATCAGGTATTTATCGCAGATAATATCAAGGAAGTAATTCCGGAATTCTTAATGCTCTTAAAAGGCGTTATCGACTGTCCGGATCTGCCTCTGAACGTATCACGTTCTGCGCTGCAGAATGACGGTTTTGTCAAGAAAATTTCCGAGTACATTACCAAGAAAGTGGCTGACAAGCTGATCGGCATGTGCAAGACAGACAAGGAATCCTACGAGAAATACTGGGATGACATCAGTCCGTTCATCAAATATGGCTGCTTAAAAGACACCAAGTTCTGCGACAAGATGAACGACTATATCCTCTTTAAGGATATCAATGACAAGTATCAGACACTTCCGGAACTTCTCGTTCCTGTTGAGGACGAAAAGAAAGACGACGAAAAGACGACCGAAGATGCAAAGACGGAAGAATCCAAGTCAGACGATGCAAAAGAGGAAGAAAAAGAGCCGGAACGCAGCACGATCTACTATGTAACAGACAAGGCTCAGCAGGGACAATACATCAAGATGTTCAAGGAACAGGGCATGAATGCCGTAATCCTCGATCACAACATCGATACTTCCTTCATCACACAGTTAGAGCAGCGCAACGAGCACTATCAGTTCAAGCGTATTGATGCAGATGTCACAGATGCCTTAAAATCCGATGATGCAGCAGATCTGACCGAGGAAACCAATACCCTTTCCGATCTGTTCAAAAAGACACTGAACAACGATAAGCTTACGGTAAAAGTAGAAAGCTTAAAGGATGCGGATGTTGCCTCTATCCTCACACTCTCCGAACAGGGCAGACGTATGCAGGATATGATGAAGATGTACGCAGCCGGCGGTATGGGCGGTATGGACCCGAATATGTTTGCAGCAGACCAGACTCTGACTTTAAATGCAAACAACGCTCTGGTAAAATATCTGTTCGAACACAAAGATTCCGAACATTCCGGCATGTTTGCAGAACAGCTCTATGATCTGGCCATGCTTTCCAACCAGCCATTGTCCGCAGAGGCTATGACAAAGTTCGTAAAGCGAAGCAACGATATCATGTTACTATTAACCAAATAAAAATGGTACGAAAAAAACTCCGAAGCTGTATGCTTCGGGTTTTTTGCTTCTATGATATTAAAAATTACGAAAAATGTCTGCGGCTCCCTCTCAGATACCCCCGCATGCACCAGAATTGCCACGGTCGTACCGATTAAAATTCCCACCATTACATCGGTCGGAAAATGAACAAAGTGATACAGTCTGGAAAACGCAATCAGTGATGCTAAAATCACTGCCGGAATTCCAAGCTTTTTATCATTACATAAAAGTGCGATGGATGCAGCAAATCCGTTCATGGAATGCCCGGACGGAAAGGAATAATCCTTTGGGCTTTTTTATGAGCAGGGCAATCTGTGTATCCAGCCAGCAGGGTCTTGGTCTTGCGATCAGATTTTTCAGGATCAGATTTCCAATGATAAACGTAATTGCCATGGATATCACCATCTGGATTCCAATTTTGCGGTATTTCTTCGGAATACAAAGCGCAAGGCCAAGTACAATCCAGAAAATACCGGCATTTCCTATCGTGGAGAGTCCTGTCATGATATGGTCAAGAACCGGCTGATGAATCTTCTGCAGTGCATATAAAATATCAAATTCCCATTTCATGTTGTCTCTGTATTTTCTCCTGTTGTAAAATATTTCTCATATGTGCTGAAAAAAGAATCCGTCCCGATGCCGGACACATCTTTTAACGTCACATCGTCCCACAGATTATCATTTAAGCAAAACGTGGAATTCTTCACAAACGTCTGGTACTCGTTTTCAAATCGTTCTTTTTTTTCTTTACACGGATTTTTTCCTTGTTTTCCTCCGTCAGATCTTTTTCGAATTTGTTCAGACAGCGGATGATATAATACCCGTCATCTGCCGCAATCACATCGGAACACGCTCCGTCATCGAGATTAAACACGATCTCCTCCATCGCATCCGGATAAGTTCCACGTGCAATGGTGCGCTCAAACTCCCTCGACTGATTGTAAGCACTCGCAACCGAGGCAAAATCATCTCCCGCTGCAAGATTTTCCTGCACCGCACGCAGTGCTTCTTTTTCTTTACATAGATCTGTTGTACCCGGACACTCTGGCTTCATCATCACTGATCTCCTCATCGGTTCCCTGTGTCAGCGCATGATACAGCTTTTTTCTGCCAGTGCATACTCTTCATATGCTGTACGGATCTCTCTCTCATACAGACCGATGAACGTTTTTCTTCCTCCGTAAGTGACTGGTAATATTCTTTTGCCGCACGTGCTGCCTGTTTCTTTTCCTGCTCACTCAGATGCATGTCCTGATTTTCTGCCAGAATATCCATACATGCAATATGTGTCAGTTCCTGAATCGTCACATCCTTGACATACTGTTCTAAATCCGCATCATAGGATTCCCAGAGATCCGTTCCGTACGCTTCGCCATACAGGTTGCGGTAATTGCACAAATACAGTTTTGCATATCTAATATCATATTTATGATCATTGATCCGCACAATGGCATTATGGTTTCTCAGCTGCCCTGACGACAGGCGAATCTGTGTATTTCCAACCTTACAGCCTCCGAGTGACGGTACCGTAAGCGCTGCCATAAGAAAAATCCCCGCCAGTCTCCATCTCTTTTTTTCATACCGTTTTATCCTTCTACGACAAGAAAACGACCATCGGGAATTGCAAAAACCTCACTCGCCTCTAACAGTTCTTCCTCACTCATTCCGGCGACATCCATCCCCGCGTCATCAAAATAATCCCGCACTTCTTTTATATTTTTACAAACAACCGCCATGCAGTCCTCCAGAAACTCTTCTGCTTCCTCCGGGCTTTCCGCTACCGCCTCCGGGAAAAGTTGTGTCTGGTGTTCCAGAAAATAATGTAAAATCTCCTCATCGTATTCGTTCATACCTTTTCCTCCCTGTGAATCACTTTCTATTATTATAACGAAGGAATTTCTCTGTGACAATCCCTTAATTCCACTCCATGACTCCCAGTTTTTTCAGTTCCTGATATAACCGCCCCACCGGAAGTCCCACCACATTGTTATAATCACCATGGATTTCCTTCACAAAAGCAGCTGCCTGTCCCTGAATTCCATAGCTTCCGCCTTATCCATCGGCTCTCCGCCGGCAATATAGCGCCGGATTTCCGCGTCATCCAAAGGATACATGCAGACATCTGTTTTCTCATAAAATGAAGTTTCCCCGGTTCTGCCGTTTTTATCAATAAAAACAAGCGTTACTCCCGTGTATACGCTGTGGGTATGTCCGGACAGCATCGAAAGCATATGGGCTGCATCCGCTTCATCCCGCGGTTTCCCGAGAATATTTCCATCACAGGCAACCACCGTATCGGCCCCGATCACCAGAATGTCCTGCGGCGTAACCAGCTCCGGATGGATTTCATTGTAGGAAAGAATTCCTGCGGCCACTTCTTCCGCTTTCTGACTGGAAAGTTCTAACACTGCCCCATCCACAGAACCAGCAGTAATGACTTCTTCTCCCTTCGCCGGACAAATTTCAAATTCCAGTCCGATCTGTTCGAGCAGCTCTTTTCTCCGCGGTGACGCAGAGGCAAGTACAATTCGACTCATAATGTGACAACCTCCTTCAGGTGAAACGAATAGATGAGTTTTTCTTCCGCCACCATTTTTTTTGTATCCGTAGAAAATACACGGCTTAATGCATCTGCATACAGCTGAAGCTGTGTCTGATAGCGCATCAAAAGTTCCTGCGCCTGTTTTACCCGGTCCGTTTTGTAATCCAGCAAAATAATTTTATCATTTTCCATCCAGAAAACATCTATGATTCCCTGTACCAGCACCGTCCCGCCGGATGCCTCCATCTGATGCTGCATCACAAACGGTCTCTCCCGGTACAGATCCCCACGCACAGCTGCTGCTGCCATCCGGGAGCAATCGGACTTTCCACAAACGCTTCGATCATTTCCGGAATAACAAGCGCATACCATTCCCCGGCAGTTGTCCGTTTGCAAGCATCCGGTCCAGTTCCTGTTTCACAAATGCAGAAACTGCTCCCGCATCAGAGGTATCTATATCTGCAATCGCAGCAAAATCCAGACATTCCATCACCCGGTGCACCGCGGTTCCCCGCATAGCACCCTGATTTACGTTTTCAGCTGCCGGATACTCTCTGTCCTCTTCTCTTGCAAAGTCCGGAACATACACTTCACGGTCTTCCTGCAGAAAATCCGGCACCACGGCTTCTCCCTCGGACCTGTCATACTGTAAGACAAGCGATGCATGCTTCAGTTCCGAAACCGAATATTTACTTTTTTGCCGGCCTCACTCTGATATGGGTAACGGTAGGAAAACCACTGGTCATACTGCTGAAGCAGTTCCGGTTTCGCATGATCGATATGCTGCAGAAGTTCCTCATAATTTTCCCTGCTGTCTGCCGCCTGTTCCACCTCTTCCCATACAATTTTTCCGGTGGAACCACATCGAGCGTATATTTCTGCGGATAAGAAAGCATGGCCGGAAGAATCCAGTCCAGGTAACTGGCTGCCCGGACCCTCTGCCGGTAACTGACCGGCTTCCCCGGAAGTACATTTCCGGTATATCCGGAAAACGTTTTTGGGGCATCTTTGATCATTCCGGTCAAAACCAGTTTTTCTTTGGCTCTCGTCAGTGCCACATACAATACGCGCAGTTCCTCTCCAAGATTTTCCCTGCGGATCCGGTCCGCAATCTCCGACCGGAACACACTGTTTTTTTTTCACTCTGGGCTGCCCGGAAATCTCACAGATTCCAAGGCCTAAATCCGGATGTACCACCAGCCGGTCACTGGCATCCATCTGATTCATTTTTCTTCCCAGACCGGACACAAAACGACCGGAAACTCCAGTCCCTTACTCTTATGAATGGTCATCACGCGGACAACATTGGCATTTTCTCCTGTGGTATCTGCCTCCCCGAAATCCACTTCATATTTCTGAAGCTTATCGATATAACGCAGAAAATGAAACAATCCCCGGTAGCTTGTTTTCTCGTAATCAACCGCTTTTTCCACCAGCATTGCAAGATTTGCCGCACGGCGCTCCCCTGCTGGCAGTGCCGCCGCATAATTTCCATATCCGCTAAGTTGCAGAATCTTCTGAATCAGTTCATGGATCGGCAGATCCTGTTTTTCCCGCAGCTTACGATACATCCGGTAAAAGTCATAAAGTGCGCCCTCCGTGGCATCCTGCATGGCATGCATTGCAGCTTCCGCAAACGAACACTCCGGATTTTCCACACGAATCTGTGCCATCTCTTCCTCATCCAGTCCCACCAGAGGAGACCGAAGAACCGCCGCCATCGGAATATCCTGATAGGGATTATCCAGAATCCGCAGCATTGCCAGCACCGTCTGTACTTCCAATGCCGAAAAATATCCGGTCGAAGACTCCACATATGCCGGTATCCCCGCTCCCTGCAGAACCTGCACAAAATCCGTTCCGTAGTCTTTTAAACTTCGAAGCAGGATGACAATATCGGAATAACGCAGCGGCCGAAGCTGTCCACTCTCCTTATCCGTCACCTGCATGTGCTGCTTCATATCCGCAATACGCGTGGCAATCATATGCGCTTCCATCTGTCCTTTTGTCAGATTCTTTGTCTCTGAAAGCAATTCGTCCTTTTCATCCAAAAGCAAAAGCTCCGGTTTAAATCCTTTAGCATCCTCATCATAATTTTTGCCCCGTAATACAATGCCGCATCCCGGTCATACGCAACCCGTCCCAGATCCGGACTCATAATTTTGTAGAAGATATCATTACAGAAATCAAGCACCTGTGCACGGCTTCGAAAATTCATATGCAGATCAATTCTCTGCTGCAGACTCTCTTCCGTTGAAAAAGATGCATATTTATCCATAAAAAGTTCGGGGCGTGCAAGCCGGAACCGATAGATGCTCTGCTTGACATCTCCCACCATAAACAGATTATGCCCGCCTTCCGGCTCCATGGAAATCGCACGCATGATCTCTTCCTGTACCTGGTTGCTGTCCTGATACTCATCAATCATGATTTCTGCAAAATGTCTGCGGAATTCTTCTGCGGTATGCCGTGGCTGCTTTGTTTTTCGTCCACGAGAATCCGCAGAGCAAAATGCTCAATATCGGCAAAGTCAACAATTCTCTTCTTTCGTTTTGCCGTTTCCATTGCCTGTGTATATTCAAGTGCCAGCCTTACCAGCTCTTCGAGAAACGGACACAAGCGTTTCTGCTGCAAAAGAAGTGTCTCCAGATCCATCGCAAAATATTTTTTCTGCAGCGTTTCCACTTCTTTTTTCACATCCGACCGGATCTCCATGACCGTTTCCTTTTTTTTGACATCCCCGGAGAATTTGCGGATCGGTGACAATTTTCCAAAGACCAGACCATTTAAAAAAATGTCTGTACCTGCAGATATCCTGCAGATTTTCTGCCTGCTGCAGCTGCGTCAGATCCGCTTCCAGTGTCTTTGCATATGCCTGCGGTCCATCCGGCTCATTACACAACTGCAGTGCCTGTGTCATCTGTGTGCACATGTCACACAACAAAAGCCTGGCATGTTCCGCAATGTCCTCAAGCATCTCTGTCTGCACCAGTTCCTGTGCACGTTCCACCTGATACGGTTCGGTGAGTTTTTTCATCCACGCCTGCGGCCACGGACTGCTCAAAGACATCCGGTAAATCTTTGCCACCATCTCCCGCACCCCGTGGTCGTTTCTTTTTCCGGCATAGGCATCGATCAGTGAAAGAAACGTCTTTTCCTGCCGCGCATAGTTATCTTCAAACACCTGCTCCAGCACGTCCTGCTCCAGCAGCCGGATCTCTCCTTCATCTGCAATCCTGAAATTCGGGTCCAGACTGATCTCTTCAAAATGATTCCGTACCACAAAAAGGCAGAAACTGTCAATCGTTGTGATCATGGCATTGTGAATCAGTGCCGACTGTCTGCGCAAATGCGTGTTTTGGGGATCTTTTCACATTCTGCCTCAATGGCAGCCCCGATACGCTCCCGCATCTCCGCCGCCGCTGCCTTCGTAAATGTCACAACCAAAAGCCGGTCGATATCAACCGGATTCTGCGGGTCGAGAATCCTTTGGATAATACGTGCCACAAGCACCGCTGTTTTTCCCGATCCCGCTGCCGCCGAGACGAGAATATCCCGGTTTCTGAAATCAATGACGTTCTGCTGTTCCTTCGTCCATTTCATCTGATCGCTCCTCCTTTCCCCTGTTTCTGGCAAGCTCTGTCTGCATCTGGTCAAGCACTTCTTCTTTTTTCATGGATGCAAACTGCCGGTATTCATATCCCGGAATTTTTGCATCCATCCCGCACACCGATGCATATGGACAATAGGTACAGCTGGTTTCTATATCACTCCGGTAAGGATTCACCGCAATATTTCCCGCATAGATGGCTTCCCCACACTGCCGGATCTCGTGCTCTACATAGCGGGTAATCACCGCAAACTCTTCCGTCGATGCCACTTTTGAACGCGCTGTGGAAATTTCACCGTTTTTCTTGATTTCCACGGGTATCATCTGCGATTTTCCCTCAAAATTCTGATCCATGGCACGATAGATTTCCTCTCCGGAATTCACCAGTCCATCCGGACGCAGTGCGAAAAGCAGCGCCTGCTCGGCCTCTTCGTCTGACAATGGAGTATCCGATTCGAGTACCGGATCATCAATGTGATAATAGAGAATTCCCCGGGAAGGATTTCTTTTTCGGATGCTGTCCCCGCAGCATTTCCATCACCGCATCCATATAAACCACCAGCTGCAGCTGCAGTCCGCGGTACACACGGATCAGATCGAACTTTGTATTTCCGGATTTATAGTCCATTACTTTAATCGAAATTTTATTTTCATCTTCAAAGGTATCCAGACGGTCAATCCGTCCTTCCAACCGCATGGTCACATCATGCGATAACCGGTACTCGAGACTTTCCTTTCCCTCCAGTTCGTCAAATGTCACCTCAAATTTTTCCGGTACAAACTGCCCCGCACGCACCTGTCTGGTCAATGCCCAGACCGTCTGGTCAAAAATAGCAAGCATCCGTTTTCTCTGATAGGCATTTTCTGCCGTATCGCAGACCGCCATACCCGTATACCCGGCAATTGCCTCCTGCATGGCATTCTCTGCCATCTGCCGGCGCACGGCATCCGGCACCACAAACCAGTCATATTCCGATTGTTCCAGCTTCCGGCTGTAGCGTTCTAAGGCCGTATGATAGATATTTCCCATATCCACACTCTCAAATGCACTGGTTTCACGCTCCGTAAGTTTTAAACCGTATTGCAGAAAATGTGCATATGCACAGGCGGCAAACCGTTCCAGCCGCGTAATACTTCCGTACGGATGTCTTCCGTACAGTGCAAGCGCAACCGCCCGGCTGATTGGCTCTCCCTCATACCGTGTATACGGCGCATGCAGAAGTTTACGGATCTTCTCCTGCTTTTGCATATCATTCTCCTGCAGGAACCAGCGGGCAAGCGCATACCAGGCTTCTTCGTGCGGTGAAGACGAGATAATCTTCGGCAGCCTCTTTGGTATAAAAATCTGTATGCGCCTCCATATGCTCCGGTTCCTGCAATTTCAGTGTCGGAAACAGTTTCCTCAAAACTCCGGTCAGATAAGAAGGACGGATGGCTTTTCCCTCACTGTCAACCTTTGCATAACTGACATATAATTTTTCTGAAGGTTTGGTAAGATTGCGGTACAAATAAAAGCGCTGAATAAATGCCTGCTCCCTTGCCCCCGGTGCTAACTCCACTTTTTCTGCCAGAAGTTCTCTTTCGTATTCGGAAATAATTCCTCCGGCATTTGCCGCTTTCGGAATAATACCGTCGTTCACACCGATAAAAAATAAAATCCTGATATGATTTAATCGTGTACGTTCGATATCTCCTATCGTAACACTGTCATAGCCCGGTGGAATCACAGCCACGTCTGCAGCGGAAAGTCCTGCCTCCAGCACTTCGGTAAAATCCCGGATCTGCAATGGCTCCTTCCCCAGTAATAGATTATATTTTTCCAGAAGTTGCATCACGATTGTATAAATCTGTGCATATTCCGGGATCTGGTTTCCTCTCCCTGCGCCAGAAGCTGCTGTTCCCTGTTCCATAACTGATGCTGGGTGTCCAGCTGTGTCAGCAGCTCATACAATGCCCGGATGCCATCGAAACACGGGCATCTTTTCGGGCAAATACTGCTGCAAACGGCTCAAGATACCCATATATTTTTTTCCCGGAGTTTTTCGAGCTGTTCCAGATCGTAAAGCGTTTTCTGCCGTGGCATATGCCCCCATCGTCTGCTCCACGCCGCTTTGCCGCGGATACCGGTTGCAACCAGATAACTGTCCAGCCGGTCCAGATCGTACTCCGCAATATCACAGAATCCACACCGCAAAAAGCGCATGACTGCCTCATAACTAAAATTCGTATCCACAATTTCAAGCGCGGCACGAATACATTCAATGAACGGATGAAATAACACTTCTTTGGTCGTATCCATAAAATATGGAATCTCATATTTCGTAAAAACCGGATCCATATAACTCTGATAAGCTTCCACTGCGCCTGTCACCACAGCAATTTCCCGATAGCGGTATCCCTGTCTGATTAGCGCATTGATCTGCCTGGCCACAAGAATCAGTTCTTCCTGTGGATTTTTTACTGCGGCAAGATGGATTTCTTCTACCGGCTTGGTATATTTTGCCGGACGGGGACGAAACAGATTCTGTTCCATAAATGCCAGTGCCGGAGCCAGCTTAAAACGCTTGTGTGCACTGACTGTCATTACCACCGGTTCCATCACCTGCACATGAAGTTCTTCTGCCATCTTCATCAAAGACAGAATCGTTTTTTTGGACAGTGCAAATAATTCTTCATTTCCACTGCAATGATAAAAATCTTCTGCAGCATCGATTGTAAGCGTAATGTAAATATGCTCTGTCACCTGCAGCAATTCCCGCATGAGATCATTCTGTATCGGTGTAAAACCGGTAAACTCATCAAATACCAGCACCGCATCCCGCAAAGTTTCCGACTGCGGCACAAGATTTTCAGAACATTTAATATCTCTTCCGCCGTCACAAAACTATCTTTCATAAAATCACAAAAAGCGCGATACATGGTTGCCACGTCGCGCAGTTTTGCAGAAAGTACCGGTGAGATTGTTTTGTCCTCCGTCAGATCCACCAGCTGTTCCGGTGAAATCCGGTACTGCACCAGCTCTGAGATCATTGATTTTACTTCCCCGATATATCCCATCCGGTTCATATTTGCCCGAAGAACGGTAAGCGTCTCCTCCTGTTCCTGTGCAAGCCTGCGCAGCACCAGGTTTTTTCCGGTTTCTTCCAGAACCTGTATGTCCTGCATCCCCATATCATCAAACACACGGTATGCCAGACGCTTAAAACTTAACACATCAATGTTCATAATTGCATGATTCGGTGCAAGTTCCACCAGTTTCTGCTGGGTCTGCATCGTAAACTGCTCCGGTACAATCACCAGATAATTTTTCTTCGGATGTTCCCCTGCCTGCCGCACCAGACGCTCATAGATGTATTCTGTTTTCCCGCTCCCCGAACTTCCCAGTACAAATTGTAAAGCCATAACCCCTCTTTTTCCCCTTAATAAATATGTGAAAAGATCAGCGATACCACAACCGTCATCAGACCGGAGACTGCAATTGACAGACTGCTCATTGCCCCTTCAATCTCTCCCATCTCCATTGCCTTTGATGTTCCCATGGCATGCGAAGCAGATCCGATTCCAACGCCTTTTGCCACCGGATCGCTAATGTGAAACAGTTTACAGATATTCTCGGCAAACATATTTCCAATCACCCCTGTGACAATGATAACTGCAACCGTAATGGTTACAATTCCGCCCAGTTCTTCGGACAATCCCATACCGATCGCCGTTGTGATGGACTTTGGAAGCAGTGTGACATACTGTTTGTGTGATAATTTAAAAATCAGTGACAATACCAGCACACACAGCGCAGAGGTCATGGCACCCGCAAAAATTCCTGCAAGAATCGCCTTCCAGTTTTTCTTAAGAGGCTCAATCTGCTCATACAAAGGTACCGCCAGCGCAACCGTTGCCGGTGTCAGGAAATACGAAAGGTATTTCGCCCCACTTTCGTATGTGTCATAATCCACATGAAAAATCAGCAGAATAATAATGATCAGTGCCATAGAAATCAACAGTGGATTAAAAATGGCGATCTTTAATTTTTTTCTTGATCAATACCCCGATCTCATAGGTAATAATACTGATAAATACTCCGAAAAATACAGAGTTCTGTAAAAGTTATTCATTCTTGTCCTCTTTCTTTCCATGATGCATCATCTGCTGTGTAACCTGTCCTGACACGCCCATAACCAGTACGGTAGAAACGAGCAGCAGAACAATGACCGGAAGCAGAATCGGCCGCAGTTCTCCCCAGCTGTCAATCAGCCCGACACCCGCCGGAATGAACATCAGCGGCATAATCTCAATCAGAAACCGCGCGGCTTCATGCACCTGCGGCAATTTGACCAGTCCTGTCATCAGTGCAATAAATAAAAGCACCAGACCATAAATACTTGCCGGCATCTGAATCGGAATCACCGCGTGCAGGACTTCCCCGATAAACGAGAAAATAAGAATCATCAATAGTTGTCTTAAATACTTCATTTTTAACTCCTTCTTTCGCTTTTCCCATTTTAGCACCTTTCAGGATTTTTGGGGCAAAAATAAGGATTGTATTAATAAAATACAATCCCCATTCTTAAATCCTTCTCCCTATTTTTCCTGTGCGGTGCAATCTTTTACATACTGCATAATGATATCTGCCGTACCTTCAATTCCAAACCGCGTATCATTAATGCAAAGATCATAATTTGCAGCGTACCCCAGTCCTCCCCCGGTATAATACATATGATACTGCTTACGCCGGCCTTCCGTCTTCTCAATGATGGCCTCCGCCTCATGCCTTTTCACCTTATGCTTCTCCATCAGATGATGAATCCGGGATTCCCTGTCACCACTTAAAAACACCCGTACCACATCGTTTTCCTTCCGGTAAGCATAATTTCCGGCTCTGCCAATCAGAATACACGATGTCTCCCCAATCAGTTCATCCAGAACTTTCCTCGGTGTCCTGTGCACAACACTGTCTTCCCCATCGTCTTCCGCAATGACTGCCAGAAGCGTTCCCGCCGGATTCTCACCGAAATAATCCGGATAATGCTCCAGAATTCCCTTTTTCTTTGCGAGTTCTGTTAATGTCTTTTTATTGTAAAGTGGAACATTCAGTCTGTCTGCCAGAACCTGTCCGACTTCATCTCCATAACAGCCGCACTCTCTTGCAATTGTAATCTTCATGCCGTAATCCCCTTCTTTCCTGTTACCGCAATGTTAGCACAATTTTATCCAGAATTCCAGTCAAATGTGCAATTGTAATCCCATAATTTGTCATTGAATGTTCTGTGCCTTTGCGCGGTCGATTCTTGATACTACATATCTGCGGTTAAACATACACGCGCCACACTGAATGATCAGGTCATACCCTTCCAGATCCTGTGGAAAATCCGTGCCACTCACATGATCAATCCTTAGCCGTTCTCCAAATCGTTTCCGCAGCATACGCGGAATTTTTACCCTGCCGATATCCTCGCTCAAAGGGGCATGCGTACAGCATTCCGCTATCAGCACATGAGAGTTTTCGTTCATTGCATCGATCTGTCTGGCACCTTCCATATAGTACGGCAGATCCCCTTTGTATGCGGCAAACAGCACAGAAAAAGATGTCAGCATACTTTCCGCCGGTTTATTCTGGTATACATAATCAAACACCTGGGAATCGGTAATAATCAGCTTTGGTGCCTGCTGCAGCATGTTGAGTGCCGGAAGCAGTTTGTCCGTGGTCACACTCATAACCATACACTTTTTATCCAATAATTCCCGCAGCGTCTGCACCTGTGGCAGAATCAGACGTCCTTTCGGTGCCTGAATATCCTGTGGCATAACAAGAAGCACAAGATCTTCCTCCGTGACCAGATCCCCCGTAATCAAACGGTTTCCAAAATTCTCCGGCACTCTGCGGCTCATTGCCTCCCGAACATTTTCCATACCGGCTCCGGTCAATGCACTGACTACCAGTGCATCTTCCTTTGTTTTTTTCTTTCAGATAGTTTTTCAGAGGTGCTGCATCCGCCACGTCCGCCTTGTTAATGATCAGAAGAACCGGAATTTTACGCTCCTTAAACCAGGTGTACCATTTCAGTTCTTCCTCATAGGATTCGCCGCAAACCGGACATGCAGAAAAAACAATAATTGCCAGATCAGCTTTTTGGGCTGCAAGCCGCGTCCGTTCCACGCGCTGTTCTCCCAGCGTACTTTCATCATCGAATCCCGCCGTGTCCATAATCGTGCACGGTCCCATCGGATAAATTTCCATTGCCTTGTATACCGGATCGGTTGTCGTTCCCGCCACATCTGCGACGATGGAAACCTCCTGCCCGGTAAAAGCATTGATAAATGAAGATTTTCCGCTGTTTGTTTTTCCAAATACACCGATATGCAGACGATTTGCAGACGGTGTTTCATTCCATGTTGCACCCATATGCGTTCTCCTTCTTGTGCGTTTTGCTGAATCAGTGATAATCTCCACGGTTTACGACCACTTTGTATCCGACACTTTCCATGCGGCGCGCCATACAGTGCCGGCACTCTGCCGCCTCATCTCCCGTACAGATTTTATTATCATATAATTTATATTTTTCCCGCACTGCTACCGGGGAAAGATTCGGCATCACAACATTTGCCCCTGCCTGAATTCCTTTTTCCCTGCCCAGCGGATGAATGGTTCCCAGTGCAGTTGTTGATGGCAGCAGCACATGCGGCTGCAACAGCCGGATAATGGATAAAGCCGAAGCGTATCTTCCATTGTTCCTGCCTTTTTTCGCCAAACGGGGTATCCTTCTGGGGAATAAACGGACCGATGCCTACCATATGCGGCTGCAATTTCCGGATAAACTGCAGATCTTCATACAGCGTATCCACCGTCTGCTCCGGCGAACCGACCATAAATCCACATCCCACCTGATAACCGATTCCTTTTAAATCCCACAGACAGTCCATGCGGTGTTTCCAGAACATTTCTGCCGGATGCAGTTTTCCATAATGCGCCTCGTCCGCGGTCTCATGACGCAGCAGATACCGGTCCGCACCGGCATCAAAAAATGCCTGATAGCTGTCGTGCTCTTTCTCCCCGATGGAAAGCGTCACCGCACAATCGGGATACTGTGCCTTGATCTGCCGTATCAGGGCACAGATTTTATCGTCCGTAAAATACGGATCTTCCCCGCCCTGCAGCACAAAGGTCCGAAATCCCAGTTCATACCCATTTGCACAACAGGAAAGAATTTCTTCCTCCGTCAGGCGATAGCGTTCTGCCTTGCGATTGCTCTTTCGAATGCCACAGTAAATACAGTCATTCTTACAGTAATTGGTAAATTCAATCAATCCACGGATAAACACCTGCTTTCCGTAAATGGCATCTGCTGTCTTACGTGCCCGCTCGTGAAGAAATGCAATGTCCCCGGTATCCGTTGTCTCCAGCAGCAGAGCCAGCTGATCACGGGTTATATTCTGTCTGTTTTCAATTTCCGTTATGATCTGCTTTAACATTTGCATACACCGTTCTGGCACTTGCGCCATCCAATCTTTGAATTTTTATTTTGTGGATTCTTTAAGTACTACTTCATACGACAACAGTGTCCGATCCGGTACCGTCTCCCCTTCAATCTGTGCCAGCAGATTCTTACAGGCTTCCATTCCGAGTTCTCTCGCATTGAAAGACAACGAAGTGATCGATGGTATATTGTTCTCGAGCACGGAACTGTTGTAAAACGATGCCACACGGATATCCTGCGGCACTTTTATGTGTTCCTGCCGCAGCTTGCGAAGTACCTGTATGCAGATGGCATCATCCATGCAGACAATACAATCCGCCCTTTTTCCAGCACTTCTTCCACTGCACGATCCATAAAGGCACAGCTCTCCAAATTCCGGTAAACAAGCGTTTCTTCCACTTCTCTTCCCGCTTCCTGATATGCCTGCTGGTATCCTTTATACCGGTTCTGGTTGACTACGAAAGATTCACTTCCTCCGAGCAGAGCGATATGCTTCATCTGGCGCATCAGTAAAATAGATGTCAGTTCGCGGCAGGCGCTCTGCTGGTCATTGTCCACCTGTTTGACTTTGCGGTAGGTAGTACTACCGGTTGTAACAAACGGAATCTTTTTCTCTAAAAGCAGTTCAATCTGCGGGTCTTTTAAAAAGGTCCGCAGCAGCACAATCCCGTCCACCTTGCGGTTTCTCACGATGCGCTCGAGACTGGTAATATCATTTTCCTGACAGATACACAACAGAATGTCGTACTCATTCATTCCTGCAATTTCCTGAATTCCTGTAATGACTTCCTGAAAAAAACGGAAGATCTACCAGTGCATAATCCTCCGGCATAACCACGCAGAGATTGAATGTTTTTGACTGTGCAAGTCCTCTTGCAATTACATTCGGTTTATAATCATGCTCCTCTATATAAGCCAAGACTTTTTTGCCTTGTTGCCTCACCGATTCTTCCCTTTCCGGATATTGCCCGGCTGACTGTCGTTTTGGAAACGCCAAGTGCTTCCGCAACATCCGAAATGGTGATTACATTTCCCTTTTTCATATTCTTCTCCTAACTGCACACCTATGCATCCATTGCATGTTAAACGGTTGCGCTGTTACATTTTGCAGTTTTTTATCAATTTTGTCAAGTATCCCCTATTCCTTTGAATTTTTCTGCAATTTTTGTAATTTTTCTTCTGCTTTCTTTAATTTATCATAATTTGTGACATACACCTTATCATTGGCAGTCAGTTTATCATACGCATTTCTTGCCTTTTGCACCGCTTCTTTGGAATCCTTTGTAATGGTTCCGAGTGCGTCAATCAGTTTTACGACCTTTTTTGCTTCTTCCTTATCTGTTGCATCGGTACTTTCCGTTCCAGGAAGTTCATACACCAGCACCGGATAATTCTTCTTAACATTTTCAAATACTACCTTTGCGACTTCCGGCGGAAGATTGATGCAGCCATGTGATCCTGCATATTTATAAATACTTCCTCCGAACTTGCTGCGCCAGTAGGCATCATGCATACCGACATTTCCCGCAAAAGGCATCCAGTATGTAACCGGCGTCTCATAGTTTTCTCCGCGCAAAGTTGCATTTTTCTCGGTATATGTCACGCCATATGCACCGGTCGGTGTCGCATTATTTTTCGATACATTTCCCGATACAAAATCCGAATCAATCACCAGTTTTCCATCTTTATATAAGAACATATGCTGTGCCGTCAGATTGATCTCAACGTAAGAATCGCCATAATCATTTTTTCCATGGGAATTGGCTGTCATGGAATAATTCAGTTCTCTTTCCACTGCTTTCCCGACTTTGATCTCACTCGTAATCTGGGCGATTTCCTTTTCCGTATCAATCTTCCATCCATAATGGCTCTCCGGAATCGTAACCGTCTTTCCGTAAGAAGTCTTTAACGTTTTGGCACTGTAACAGGTATTATATTTTTTTGCAAGATCACTGACGTATGCTTTTACACACTCCGTCCAGTACCGGTTTTAACTTTTTATTTAACCGGAACCAGTCACCAAATACGGAAGCATCGAGTACCTCTTTGGAATCTCCACGGTAAATGTAATCTTTGTCTTTGCATACCCGTTCATTTTCTTTACGGCTTTTACCAGATTCTCATCATCATCTAAAACCGTCGGATCTTCATAAACGCCGGCTTTTTCCAGAGAGAGGTTCTCTTTTAATCCTTCCACCGCCTCCTGCACTGCCTGATACATTTTCTCTGCATCAATGGTCGTTCCCATGACGCACCCAACCACGGTAAATCCTTCCGTCTTATCATAAGAAGAAACCGAAGCATTCTCCGGTGCCGTCTGATTGTCTGCATCCATACAGTCCAATGCATCGATCTGTGTCTGCAGCTTATCTTTGTCATAGTCGACAAGTGTTGTATTTTTCAATGTCTGTTTCTGGAAAATTTTTACCGGCCATGCAAACATATTCTGTGCGTGTACCAGCTCTGTTATTTCGTCTCCCCACTGTGGTTCCAGCGAAATATCCTGTCCGGAAATTTTTTCTGTATGCTTGTCTCTTGTTGCTATCTTTAACTGGTAGGAATGGATTTCTTCCGTAATCTCATCCATCACTTTCTGCGCGGTATACCCTCCCGCTTTTCTTCCATTTAATGTCGTTTTCGGGAAAAAGTGATTGTGGAAATAAACGGCCAGTCCCAGATACAAAAGAACGGCCAGTCCTGCCACCATCCATATCATTTTTTCTTCTCTGTTTTCTTTTCATTCGTGCTTTTTTTCAAAATTCTTATCCTCCGTCACTATTGTATTATACAAAAAGCACAAGAGGTTGTCAATGTGCCAAATTTTTAAAGTTTTATGAACATTGCGGGTTTTATATTGTCGTGCTTTTTTCCCCGTGCTATAATCAGTTTCAGAACAAAAGAAAAAGGAGCTGCACACAGATATAAAAGGAGTATTTATGTTGCCGGAAACCCAAAGTAAGCGGACGTTTGTGTTCCGAAAATATTATGAAAAATATAAACATTTATGGATTTTGTTATATTTTTTCGTGTACATGGCATGGTTTAACTATGTAGAAAAAACCGTCACGACACATTTTCATGTCATCCATGTACCGATTGATGATTATATTCCGTTTTGCGAATACTTTGTCATCCCTTATCTGCTCTGGTTTCCTTTTTGTCGGATGGGGCATCGCCTATATGGCATTACATAATAAAACAGATTACTATAAATTGTGTGCGTTTTTGTTTACCGGAATGACAATCTTTTTAATCATCTCCACGGTATACCCGAACGGTCAGTATCTGCGTCCGACCTATTTCACACACCACAATCTGTGCACCATGCTCTGTGAACGCCTATATGCCGGTGATACTCCGACGAATCTGTTTCCGAGTATCCATGTATATAATTCGCTCGGCATTTATCTTGCGGTGACACACAATAAAAAGCTGCGCAAAAACAAGCTGGTCTGTCTCCTGACACTGATTCTGACGGTCAGCATCATTCTGGCAACGATGTTTATCAAACAGCATTCTTTCTTTGATGTATGTTGTGCATTTGTTCTTGCCGCAGTCATGTACCATGTGGTTTACCGCCACAACTGGGCGCGTGCTAAAGCTGCCGCCACCTCATCCAAAACCGATAACAATTTTTCTGTGGAATAATAAAAGAGCTGGCCTCTCTGGTCAGCTCCTTTTTTTCCTTTTATTTTTTGCGTTCTGCCGCATGCCGGTACACGGTTTCCATGGATTGAAGAAGTTCATCAAAATTTTTCTTCTGACTCTCCATTTCTTCTGTAAAATCCTCCATCTGCATCCGGTTGCGTTCCTCGGATTTGGCAATTTCCTCATCTGCATTGCGAAGCACAACAATCTGGTTTTCCATCTCTTTGAAATTTGGACATGGTTTTAAACGATTCCATTCCTGTGCCTGACGCGCAGCCTCCTGACAGGATTTCATCAGTTTGGTCATTGCAACATTGTTTTCTTTCAGCAATGTAACCATCCGGTGTACCTGCTCTTCCAGCTCTGCAATTCTCTCATCCGAATCTGCCAGCCTCTTATGTGCCTGATCAATCAGCTCATCATACGTTCCCGCAGATACACGGATCGTTTCTGCAGCCGTAACAAACTGTTTTCCTCCCTCTCCCATACGCCCGGCTTCAATCGCCGCATTGAGGGCAAGCACTCCCATCTGCTTTCCGCAATCCTGCATCTTTTCCAGTTCCTCTCGGGTCTTTTCATTTTCCGCCTTGAGTGCAACCGGAAATTCGTTCAGGAATTTGGATGGCGTGGTGAAATGTTTGTTTTCCTCCACCAGCTGTGCCATCTCCTGTTCGATCTGTGCAAAATTCTGCAGCATCTGCTCTCTTTTTTCCGATGACTGTACTTCCTGCTCCTGATATGACGCCAGCTGTCCGGTCAGCTCCTGCTCCTTTTCTCCGTTGTCTGCCGCCATTTGTGATGCTTCTTTTATATTTTCTTGTATCTGGGTGATTCCGGCTCCCAGCTGCTGATATGTATTTCTGATTTCCCTTGCGGTTGCATCAAACATATCTTTTCCGTCCTTCATATGGGCAAAAAAGCCTTCATCCAGCTGTGCCAGGTTTCTCATCCGTACCAGTGTTTCCTGTTTTTGTTTCTTTTTTCCGAACATTACTTGCCCTCCATTGCATTTATTTTACAATTTCTTTCCCGTTTTTTCAATGGAATCAGCGATAATATTTCATCTCCAGCTGCAGATTTTCATTTCCCTGATAAAATCAACCTTTGCTGTATACACCATAGAAAATAAAATCCGGTTTTTTCTGCCATGCAGCGCATTCTCCACCTCTTCCTGACCAAACTTTTCGGTAAAATATGCAAACAACGTCTCCACATCCCCAAAGAAAATAACCGGAACCGGCTGTCCGTATTCCGAAAGAACACTCATCCGAAGAACATTCCGGTTCTTTCCTATCACCCACATGCGGCTGATGGACAGATTCCGGTCTGCAAACAGTGGAGATGGATTGTCTTTTCCAAACGGCTCCAAAAGTGCAAACTGATGGACCAGTTCCGTACTCGCATATCCCACCGGCATGGCCATGTCAATGTGAATATCCGGACAGACTTCCTCCACCGTAAGCGGACAGTTTTCATTGATTTTTCTGCGGAATTTTTCCACATTTTCTTCCGGAAGGGATAACCCTGCCGCCATCGGATGTCCGCCAAATTTTGTAAACAGTTCCGCACATCCACACATATTTTCATACATGGAATAATTTTCCGTCGATCTTCCGCTGCCTTTGACTCCCTCTTCTCCCCGCGTCAGCACAAATACCGGCCGGTTATACATTTCCCGGATTCTTCCGGCAATCAGTCCTGCAATGCTTTCGTGGACATCCGGCAGAAACAGAACAAGTATCGGATCATTCTCATATCCACCTTCCTCACAGAGTTTCTTTGCCATTTCCACGCCCTGCAGTGTCAACTCCTTGCGTTCCTGATTCAGATCAACCAGATCCCGGGCAATCTCTTCTGCCTCCGTTTCCTGCCCGGTCTCAAACAGCCGAAGGGCATGCCTTGCCGTGTCAAGCCTGCCGGTTGCATTGACACATGGCCCTAAGACATAACCAAAATGGTATGCACTGATATTCTCCGGCTGTACATTGCATGCCTGCATAAGTGCCTGCAATCCGATGTTTTTCGTATGACGGATTCTCTTTAATCCCTCTTTTACCAGGATACGGTTTTCCCCGGTGAGCGACATGACATCACAGACAGTTGCCATAGCAACAAAATCCAGCAGATCTTCCGCTTCTCTTTTGTCCATATCATAATTTTCATACAATACACGGATGACATTCCATGCCACACCGGCGCCGCACAGCTCTTTATACGGATACCCGCAGTCCTGCTGATGCGGATTTTACCACGGCATCTGCCAGACTCTTTTTTCTCTGTTCTTCTGCCCTCATGTTCTTCAAACGGGACTGCATGGTGGTCGGTCACAAGTACTGTCATTTTCTGTGCTTTTGCCCACGCAATCTCATCGATAGCGGCAATACCGTTATCACAGGTCAGAATTGTATCCACACCATCTTCTTTCGCCTGTTGTAATAAATGCAGGCTCAGCCCATATCCGTCCTGTATCCGGTGTGGAATAACCACGTCCACTTTTTGCTCCCACACGCCGCAAAGCCGTCAGAAACAGATGGGAGGAAGTCACACCATCCACATCATAATCGCCGATAATCCGGATATGCACCTGTTTCCGGATCTTTTGTGCAAGAATCTCCACCAGCCGGTCCATATCTTTCATCTGATGCGGATCTGACAGGTCCGAAAGGTTCCCACCCAGATAAATCCGGATATTTTTTTCTCCGATTACCTCGCGGTTTCTGATAATCCTTGCCACAACCGGATCCACATGAAATTTCTCTGCAATCGCATAAAAATCCGCTTTTTTAGCAGCGACCATCCATTGTCTCATATGTCACTTTCTCCAATCGTAATCCCTGCGGCGGTGCCGTATAGCCCGCCTGCTTCCGTTCCTTTGCCTTAAGAAGTGCCGGCATACTTTCCGGAGCCCGTTCGCCTCTTCCCACTTCAATCAATGTTCCCGTGAGAATCCTTACCATGTTCTGTAAAAATCCATTGCCACAATACAGGATCTCAATCTCACCGTCTCTTTCCACCAGATCAATGGAAAAAATGGTACGGACCGTTGATTTTTTTTCATATGACGGTTTCCGCAAAAAGAAGCAAAATCATGCGTTCCCACAAGTGCCTGTGCCGCTTTTTTCATTTTATCCACATCAAGCGTTTGTCCATACTGATACAAAAATTTTCGTTCAAATACATTCGGCACCGGACTTGTCCGTATCCGGTAACGGTAGGTCTTTTCCACAGCCTGATATCTGCTGTGAAACCGGTCATCGACCTCCTTTATTTTTGTCACTGCGATATCTTCCGGAAGGTGCCGGTTCAGATCTTCAAAATTTCCTCTGCCGAAAAATGTTCGTCCAGATGGAAATTAGCCACCTGCCCGATTGCATGAACTCCGGCATCGGTTCTTCCAGAACCGATCACTTCCACCGGATGCCCGGCAAGCGCCGAAAGCACCATCTGCAGCTTTCCCTGTATGGTTGCATCGGTGCTTTTTAATACCTGCCATCCTTTATATCTGGTGCCATCATATGACACGGTAATTTTATAATTTTTCATCCGTATTTTTCCTCTCTTTTATACAAGTTCTGCGATACGGGAAACCGCAACATAAATATCTGAAATTTTATACCAGGTCGGATAGTCCACAATACCGGTTACCGGAAGTCCGAAAACCGACTGAAACTTTTCCACCGCTTCCCTCGTCCTTGATCCGTAAACTCCGTCCGCCGTAATCGTCGGTATCGCCGGATAAGCACGCGAAATTCTTGCCAGCTGTTCCTGCAGCTGACGTACCTTTGTCCGCTTGCTCCCACGCCCAGATCATATCCCGGCCAGGATGCCGGAATTCCCGGAAATTCCCTCCGCGGAATTAATATACATATCATTTCCGTAATAACTGCGCAGAATATCAATGGCAGAATATCCCTGATCACCCAGATATTTGCTTCCCCACTGCGACATCCAGTCCGGACAGGTCACTCTCTGTCCGTCACAGTACTGTGTAAGAATTGGCTGACGGACATTTGGCCGGGACAGATAATTTTCAAACATTTCATCCACTACCTGTGAAATACTCTGGAAGAAATTTCTTCCGTAAATAAATTTGTGATCGTATGCCGTGGAAGATGTGATGGTAAACACATACCCTTTGCCCCGGTACCATTCCGTATAAACCCGGTTTAAAGTAAATGACATAATAGCCAGCACATTGGCACGGATTGTGGCATCCGGCCAGGTCGCATAGATTTCACTGGAAGCTACATTTTTAATATAATCCCGGTAGCGCACATAATAATTCGGAGCTGTGGAATCTCCCGGTGCTCCGTCATGTACCACAACATATTCCGGAATTACTACACGGCTTAAGACAATTTCTCCGGTTTCTTCCACCGTCTTAATCTCACTCTCCGGAATTTTCGGTGGATATTCTCCATACAGGGTATGTGCATCAATCACGATCGTATCAATCGGATCGCCCGGCGCATCCTGTGCCTCCATTACCACTTCCTGCGTCGCATCTTCCCCGGACAGGATATTGATCGCCGAAACCGTAATGTCCCGATAGCCTGTGGCCTGCACCTTGATCGTATATTCCGCATATGGCTGGTTTTCACCCGGCTCCATGGAGTACTCCAGTGGAGGAGCATCAAGCGTAATCTTCTCAGTGTTTCCAGAATCGTCGGTATCCACCTCCTCCAGCACCTGCTGCGGACCTCCCGTATAAGATATGGTAATCCTTGCTCCTTTCACCGGAATTCCCGTCGAAGCATTTGTCAGGTGAATCTGAAGCGTTCCCTCATCCACCTGATTTTCCACTCTATTCTGATCCATACATGATCTCCCTCTCTTCCTGCCAGAAAACCTGCCACGTTTCTCTGCAGTGGCATCAAACAGTTCCAGACAGCTGCATTTGATTCATAGTATGCATCTTGTAAAAAAAAGGTTACACTGTTATACTGTTGATACATAAAATAAATCAGGAGGTTTATTATGCACACATTTCAACCATATCCAATCGATAAGATGGAATTCAATCCATTTACCAAAATAGGAAAAGAATGGGCTTTAGTTTCCGCCGGAGACAAAACCAGATGCAACACTATGACCGTCAGCTGGGGAGGCGTGGGCGTCCTCTGGGGAAAAAACGTTGTATTTATTTTTATCCGTGATTCCCGCTATACCAAAGAATTTTTAGACAACGGAGATCTGTTCTCTTTGTCTTTCCTGAATGAAGACTACCGCGATGCGTTAAATTACTGCGGCAGTCACAGTGGCCGCGGAGAAGAAGACAAATTCGCCGCTGCCGGACTGACAAAGGCATTCCGGCATGACATTCCTTATCCGGATGAAGCCAATCTGGTATTTTTATGCAAAAGATGGCTGCCGTACCGGTCAGCGAAGACAGTTTTACCGATTCCACACTGATGGATAAATGGTACAGCGATCACGATATGCATATGATGTATGTCGGAGAGATTGTCGAAGTAACTGCCCGTTAATCTTATCGGTCCTATCATTTAAAAACGCTGTCCGCAGTGGCCAAAGACCACCACGGGCAGCATTTTTATCTGCACTCTGTGCTGATTGATTCGATAGCAACCGAACCTCCGCGCACAACGGAAATATGCTTAAACTTTTTTTCTTTAAGATGGCAATCAGATCGTCATGTTTCTGCTCTGTTCTTCTGCACTCAAGCATAACACTGCCGATTCCGATATCCACCACATCCACACGCATGGCCTGTGCAATCTGAAACACTTCCGTCATCTGTGTCTCATTCAGTTCCATAATCTTGACAAACATCAGCTCTTTTAACCGAAGCGGAACATTTGTCAGGTCGATCACCTTGATTACCTCAACCATACGATTTAACTGCTTTTTGATCTGCTCAAACGTGATATCATCACTCTCCACACTGATCGTCATACGGGAAACCGTCTCATCTTCCGTCGTACCAACCGTCAGTGACTGTAAATTGTAGGATTTTCCGGAAAACAGTCCGGAAACCTTCGCAAGTACACCTACATCATTTTCTACATACAATGCAATCCAGCGTCTTTTTCATTTCAGACATTGCTTTCCTCCTATTTTAAAATCATTTCACTCATTGGATTTCCGCTCTTTACCATCGGAAGTACCAGTTCATCGGTGGCAATCATAAATTCAATGATCGTCGGTGCATCCGTATGCTTCTTTGCCTCCGCAAACGCTGCATCAATGTCTTCTTCCTTCTCTACACGGATTCCGTATGCTCCATAGCTTTCTGCCAGTTTCACGAAATCCGGAACATATTCCGGACACTGGTCATTTGCCCCTTGCATCCACCCGGACAGGATGGGCGCCGGCGCAGACAGGTCGCACTGTAACGCTTTCCATAAAACAGTTCCTGCATCTGGCGGACCATACCAAGATAATTATTGTTCAGCAGACAGATCGTAATTCCGGTACCCTGCGTTACCGCCGTTGCCATCTCCTGAATATTCATCTGAAATCCGCCATCTCCCGTGATACACACGACCGGTTTCTTGGGGTTTGCAATTTTTGCTCCGATTGCGGCCGGAAATCCGAATCCCATCGTTCCCAGTCCGCCGGATGTGATGAGCTGACTCTGTTCGTCCAGCTCCAGATACTGGGTTGCCCACATCTGATGCTGCCCGACATCCGTCACATAAATACTGTGTGGAAACTGTGCATTAATGTGCTCCATGATCATCTGTGGACTGATCCCCACGGGTCCCTGCGCATGGCAAGCGGATTCTCTTTCTCCCACCTGTGAATCTGTTCCTGCCACTTTGCCGTATCCTTTTTCTCTGCCCACTCTAACAGCTTTTCAAGCGCCACACCTGCATCTGCAACCACCGGCACATCCACAACCACATTGCGCGAGATGGAAGCAGTATCCACATCAATATGAACAATCTGTGCATGCGGTGCAAATTCATTTAAATCTCCGGTAATCCGGTCATTGAAACGGGTACCGATGGAAAAGAGCAGATCACATTCCATAACTGCCATATTGGCTGCGTACTTTCCATGCATTCCGCAATTGCCGATATACAGCGGATGGGTGGTCGGCACTGCGCCTTTGCCCATGATTGTTGTGACAACCGGAACATTTTCTTTTTCCATAAATTTCTTCAGCTTCTCTCCCGCATGGCTGATGTTGACACCTCCGCCGGCAAGAATCAGAGGCTTTTTTGCAGACTTAAGCATTTTATAAGCTTTCTTCAACTGTCCGATATGTACCCCGTGAATCGGCTTATATCCCCGGATATCCACATGGGAAGGGTACTCTGCCGGTCCGGATGCCGTCTGGATATCCTTTGGAATATCAATCAGTACCGGTCCTGGTTTCCCGGTCTGGGCGATATAAAATGCCATCTTAATAATCTTTCCGAGGTCTTCCCGTCTTCGCACCGTCACACCATACTTAGTAATGCTTCTCGTCATACCAACAATGTCCACTTCCTGAAATGCATCATTTCCGATCAGTCCAAGTGGCACCTGTCCGGTAAAACAAACCAGCGGAATGCTGTCATAATGGGCATCTGCCAGTCCGGTAATGATATTGGTCGCTCCCGGTCCGCTCGTTACCAGACATACGCCCACCCGTCCGGTAGACTTGGCATATCCTTCCGCCTCATGAATCAGTCCCTGCTCATGCCGCGGCAGGATCAGGTTGATACTGTCAGTCTTATATAATTCATCAAATAAATCCGTAACGGTTCCACCCGGGTACCCAAAGATAGTGTCTACCCCTTCTTCCTCCAGAGCCTTTACGAATAATTTTCTTCCTGTAATATCCATAAAAATGATATCCTCCTATATCAGTCCAAATGTGCGAAGTAAAAAGATCCAGAACGTCAGCGTAAATGCCGCAAACAACGTCGTTGCAACAATAACACTCGCCGTCAGAACCCCATCATTTTTCATACTCTTTGCCATGATGTAACAGCTTGGCGTTGTCGGGGATGCCAGCATAATTAAAATTGCAATAATCTTTTCCCCGGAAAATCCCATATAAGCTGCTACCGGTAAAAAGACCAGTGGCTGGATCACCAGTTTGATTGCAGCTGCCCAGCACGTCGGTTTGATCTTTGCGATAGCTTTGCGCCCCTCAAATCCCGCACCGATCACAATCAGTGCCAGCGGTGTTGCAAGCTGTGCGACAGAGTTAATCGTCTTATTGACAATGGTCGGAAAATGAATCCCCAGAAGGGAAACGATAAGTCCCAGAAAAATCGAATCAATAATCGGATTTTTCACGATATTGACCAGTGCCTGCTTAATTTTCCCTTATCCCGTTTTCCTTCCTCGTCCTGCGCCTCAAATGTCAGTACAATAACGGAATACACATTGTACAGCGGAACCGCTCCCACGATCATCAGCGGACCCATGGCAGAAGATCCGTAAATATTGTTGATAAATGCCATTCCCATGACGGCTGCACTGCTTCGGAACGAAGACTGTACAAACGCACCACGGATACTGTCATCTTTGACCGCAAATTTACTGATCCCCCAGATGCCCCAGAAACAGATACTGCTGACAATTGCACAGTACAATACAAATTTCAGATCAAATACTTTTGATATTTCTACGGAAGCAATATCCCGAAACAGCATAAACGGCAGTGTCACCTTAAAATTGAAACGGTTTGCCACGGTGACAAAATGCTCATCCAGCATACCGATCTGATGCAGTACCCAGCCTATAACCATCACCAGAAAAATAGGAAATGTGACATTGACGCTAAAGATAAAATCACTCATTACTTCTGCACTCTTTCATATTTATAGAAATAAAATTCCAGATCAAAATATGTCTGTTCTTCACTGTCTGCGGTAATTTTCCACTCCGGTTTTTCATCCAGATTCGGGAAATACGCATCCGCGTCATATGCATAGTCGATTTTTGTAATATGTGCAACATCACACTCATCCAAAAGCTGCTCATATATTTTCTGTCCGCCAATCACATAGACGTCATTGGTATCATACTTTTCCAATTCCCTGTGCAGCTCTTCCATGGAATGCACGACAATCGCATCTTTAACCTGATACGCCGGATTATGTGTCAACACAATATTGGTGCGGTTTTTCAACGGAAGACCATTCGGAAAACTCTCCAACGTCTTTCGTCCCATCACGACAACTTTCCCGGTTGTTGTCTCGCGGAAAAATTTCTGATCCATCGGAATCCGTACCAGAAGCTCATTATTTTTTCCAATTGCCCAATTTTTATCTACTGCTGCAATGATATTCATAATTTTCTCCTTCCTGACTGCTATATTGCCACCGGAATGTTTTTGATCTGCGGACCGGTCACATAATCGGTCACTTTGATATCATCCGGTGTAAGCTGATAAAAATCTTTAATCTCCGGATTCAGCCAGAATTTCGGTGCCGGATGCTGCTGGCGCGTAATCAGCTCTTTTACCAGTTCCACATGCCGGTCATAGATATGTGCGTCCGCAATCACATGTACCAGTTCCCCGACTTCCATATCACACACCTGTGCCAACATATGCATCAGCACTGCGTACTGGCATACATTCCAGTTATTTGCAGTAAGCACATCCTGCGAACGCTGATTCAAAATTGCATTTAAAGTCAGTTTGTCATCTCCCTGTTTCTGTGTCACATTAAAAGTCATACTGTATGCACACGGATAAAGATGCATCTCATGCAGATCCTGATGCACATAAATATTGGTCATGATCCGGCGGCTGTACGGATTATTCTTCAGATCATAAATTACCCGGTCCACCTGATCCATCATACCCTCACGGTACTGATGTTTCTGTGCCAGCTGATAACCGTATGCCTTTCCGATAGAACCGTTTTCATCTGCCCATTCATCCCAGACGGTACTGTTTAAATCATGGATATTGTTGGATTTGCGCTGCCAGATCCACAGCATTTCCTCCGTACATGTCTTGATTGCCGTCTTGCGCAGTGTGATTGCCGGAAACTCTTTCGACAGATCATAACGGTTCACCACACCGAATTTTTTGATCGTATAGGCACTTGTACCATCCTCCCAGTGCGGCCGTACCTTTTCGCCCTCGGTACTTGTCCCGTTCTCCAGAATATCCTGACACATAGTTACAAATATTTTATCTGCTAAACTCATTGTTAATCCCCTATCTCTTGGCCTGGACTTTTACTTTTCATTATACCTTATTCTCTCAAAATGTCTATGAGAAAATCTTCTGTACTATCAGTTTATACTCCGGCAGAGATTGGCATTTGCGGATCAGCTTTAAATATTTCTCTCTGTCCGGAAATGACTTTGTCAGATAAAACCAGATTTCTTTCAAATGAAAAACGACATCTTTTTTTCCGCACGGAAAGTATCCAGACATCCCTCTAAAATTTCATCATGGAACGCCCGCAGCCTGGCTTTATCTGCTGGTGGGTTTCCTTTGATTTCTCCGACCAGTCCGGGATTTTCCAGTAATCCCCTGCCGATCATGATGCGATCAATAGCAGGGAAAGCAGCTGTCACTTTCTTATAATCTTCCACACTGCATATATCTCCATTGTAACAGAGCGGCACATGGATCTGCTCCAGAGCACGGGCAAATGTTTCCATCCGCGGTGTTCCGCTGTAATAATCGTTCTGCAGGCGCGGATGAATAATCAGTTCTTCCAGCGGAAACTTTACATAGACACCGCAGAGAGCTTCCCACTCATCCGGGTCTTTGATTCCGACTCTGGTCTTTACCGATACCGCAAGCGGACTTTTCTCCAGCACTTCTTCCAGCAACATTTCCAGTTCTTTCGGATCTGCCAGAAATCCGGCCCTTTTCTTTTCGAGACAACGGTTCCGGACGGACAGCCAAAATTAAGATTGACACTGGTAAATCCCAACTCTTCCAGCTGCCGGATCATCATCAGAAATTCATCGGCGCGGTTTCCGATCAGCTGCGGCACCAGCCGGATCTGCTCATTATTTTCCGCTGCCAGATCCCGCTTTATTTTTTTGCTCATTTTTTTGCTGCCGGGATAAACGGTGTAAAATATTTATCTATATATGGAAAATAATGTGCATAAGCATTGCGCACAATATATCCCGTAATTCCCTCCATCGGAGCAAGATAAAATAACATAATTTTCCCTCCATTTTTTTTCTATTATAAGAATTTTACCGGTAAAAGCAAATGATTTTCCGATAAGAATTGACAAGTTTTCACCCAAAGCCTATAGTTACGGTTAGAACGAACTTAAAATAGGAGGTGTTCGACTTGGATAATCACAACGAGAAAAAGACAAAACAAATCAAACGGATACTGGCTATCATTACCATTGTTTTTGTAATCCTGATCGGATATTTTATCGGACGTCCCCTGGTTCATTTTGTATCGGATCCCAAACAATTCCGTGTCTGGGTCAATGACAAAGGAATATGGGGAGTCCTTGGTTTTATTGGAATGAACATCCTGCAGGTACTCCTTGCGGTAATTCCCGGTGGTCCTTTTGAAATTGGTGCCGGATACGCTTTCGGGGTAATCCGTGGTACACTGATCTGTGATTTTGCCATGACAACTGCAAGCGTCATCATCTTTCTGTTTGTGCGCCGTTTCGGCATGAAGTTTGTGGAATTGTTTGTAAGCCGTGAAAAAATAGAATCTGTAAAAATATTAAAAAGTTCCAGGCGTTCGGAGAGCATCATTTTTCTGCTCTTCCTCATACCCGGAACTCCCAAAGACCTGTTATCTTATCTCGTCGGACTGACCGACATAAAGCTTTCCCACTGGATCATTATCTGTGCAGTTGGCCGTATGCCGGCAATCTTTCTTTCCGTCTTAAGCGGCAACGCATTAAACAAAGCGGATTACACATTTGTCATTCTGATGTTTGCTGTCATGATTGCCCTGTCCATCTGCGGATTTTTCTTTTACCGTTCCCGCAACAAAACAGACAGCGGTTCCGAGAACGACAAGGAATAAATTCAGTACGGAGCACGGCAGACTCTCTGCTGTTCTCCACAACTGCTGCATTCGTCCAGAAATTTATTAATGCAGACGTGACACACATCCCCATCTTTGTCCCTCACACGGATCACATGTGTGGATACCCACTGATAGCGATCTCCCCGTCCCTTCTGATACAGCTTGACGCAGACTTCTTTCCGTCCCTGCCCCAGCATCTGTAACAGACGTTCCCTGGAGAAATTGTCCAGAAACGCACGCTGGTAATTCGGGTGTATGTTTTCCACCCCGACATCAATCAGATCATCATATTTTCCACTGCTCGGCATGTCATTTGCCAGAAATCCGTCATCCTTGATCATGGTATATGTATTTTTTTTGTAAGATTTGCTGCCACAATCATCGGCACCGCTTCTGACACTGCCTCAAACACTGTCAGTACCTCCTCCATGCTGATTCCATTCAGTGCTTCGAACTCTTTAAACGATCTTGCACTCTTCATCTGATGCACCTCCCAAACTTCTGTTTTCATTTGTTTTCCCCTCTTTTACCCCCTGCCTTTATTATAAATAAAACGCGTCCTTTTTACAATAGACAAAACCTGCGGAATGATAAAGAAAAACAGCCGAACCCATATCCTCTATGTTTCCAGCTGCTTTTTCAAGAGCGATAGACGGGGCTCGAACCCGCGGTCTCGACCTTGGCAAGGTCGCGCGTTACCAACTACGCCACTATCGCATATGCAAATATTTACTTTTGAGAGCGATAGACGGGGCTCGAACCCGCGGTCTCGACCTTGGCAAGGTCGCGCGTTACCAACTACGCCACTATCGCATATGTAAGCTCTCTCGTGAGCACAGATAAGATAATAACAGATACATGCTCTTCTGTCAACCACTTTTTGAATTTTTTATACATTTTGAAAAATTTATACCAATCGGAAGTTTAAAATTAAACGCATGAATGTGTATTCCCTGCATAGAATATACCAAAGCTGGAAATGGAGGTAACAAATGAGTGCAAAAACCAGAATTGTCGTTCTTCATATGAAAAACTTGTGTTTGCAGGTGTCATCACAGGACTTGGTATCCTGCTTGTGATCTTCCTTGGAATCCTGCTTGGCAGTTCCCACAAACAGTCCGCAGACAACGAAGCGGTAGAAACCATGTACGTTCCGGGTGTCTATACCTCTTCTGTCATGATTGACGGAAATCCGTTCGATGTACAGGTATCTGTCGACGAAGACCATATCAACGAAATCACCATGGTTCATCTGGATGAAACTGTAGAAACCATGTACCCATTGTCCGTCCTACGCTCGATGAACTGGCAAAACAGATTATTTCCAGCCAGTCCCTTACGGATCTTACATATTCCAAAAACAACCAGTATACCTGTCGTCTGCTCATCGGTGCAGTATCCGAGGCATTGGAAAAGGCATCACCCGATCGGTGATGCCCCACATGCAAATATCTGATAAGCAGATCTTATTGTGCCTCTGTGTTTAATCCACTCACGTAGCTGGACAATGCAGAAGTATCGGTATAATACGTCTGTGCCGGCTTATTATCCTCATAATAACTGTATCCGGTATAACCGGCCCATCCAACGATGGCAACTAAAATTGCACATCCACAGATGATACCAATGATTTTTTCCGTTTTCTGCTTTGCCATCTCTTTTTTACGATTGGCTTTTTCTTTCTTATATTTATCTACCTTTGCCTGACTCATATTTCCTTCTCTCCTAAATCTGTTGATGGTTCTATTCTACACATTTTCAACAGAAAAAGCAAGTAAACGGTTTTACATATTGCGGGAGATATCCAGGCACTTCATCATTGCCTCGATCACGCTGCTGCGCATGCCTTTTTCCTCCAGCACACGCACTGCCTGAATGGTGGTTCCTGCCGGAGAGCATACCATATCTTTTAGTTCTCCCGGATGTTTTCCTGTCTCAAGAACCATCTTTGCACTTCCAAGTACCGCCTGTGCTGCAAATTTGTACGCCTGCTGTCTCGGCATTCCACCAGCCACTGCTGCATCTGCCATGGCTTCAATAAACATAAATACATAGGCCGGAGAGCTTCCGCTGACGGCAGTAACCACATCCATCAGATGCTCCGGGATGACTTCCGTCTGTGAAAATCCACTGCAGAGATCCCGCACCAGAGCCATATCCGCATCCGTCACACGTGCTCCCGCACACATACCCATCATGCCTTCTTTGACCATAGATGGGGTATTCGGCATCGTACGAATCACTTTTAAATTTCGTCCGAGCACTTCATCAAACCATACCAGTGTCTTTCCCGGCGCGATGGATACCAGAATCTGCTCTTCTGTAAGAAGATCCTTGATTTCCTCTAACACTTCGGCATAAAACTGTGGCTTTACTGCCACAAACAAAATGTCTGCAAATGCTGCCACATCCCGGTTGTCCGTACTGATCTGCACTCCGAACTGTGCTTTTTTTCTTCCAGTGTTTTCTTCGTACGACAGGAAATCATCATCTCCTGCGGAGGGCATTTTCCGGATTCCAAAATTCCCTGTATCATGGCTGTTCCCATATTTCCACAGCCGATAAAACCGATTTTCTTTTCCATGTTCTATCTAGCTCCTATAATCTCCATTAATTTTTACATAATCATACGTCAGATCACATCCCCAGGCTTTGGCAGATGCCTCTCCCTGATGCAGATCAATATTGATATAAATTTCATCTTCCTCTAAGATTTCTTTTGCTTTCTCCTCAGAGAAATCTACACCGGCAGCATTTCTGCATACGGCAATGGTTCCCTTGGACGATGCCAGATCCACATCCACTTTGTTGATATCAAACTCCGCATCCGCATAACCGATTGCACATAAAATACGTCCCCAGTTGGCATCTTCCCCAAACATTGCACACTTAAACAGTGGGGAACGGATCACACTCTTTGCAATAATGATTGCGGTATCCTGATCCGGCGCGCCGCTACAGGTACACTCCAGCATCTTCGATGCTCCCTCACCGTCCTTGGCAAGCATCTTGGTCAGCGTCATGAGTACCTGATACAGCGCCTGACGGAACGTATCATAATCCTCTCCCTCTGCTGTGACTGGCGTATTTTCTGCCATGCCGTTTGCCAGAATACTGACCATATCATTAGTAGAAGTATCTCCATCAATGCTCAGACAATTGTACGTCACCTTTACAATCTCAGAAAGTGCTTTCTGGATCATTTCTGAGGAAATCGCAACATCGGTTGTAACAAAATTTAACGTGGTAGCCATATTCGGATGGATCATGCCACTTCCCTTCGCCATACCGCCAACCGTACAGGTCTTCCCGTCAAGCGTAAAAAGAAACCGCGGTCTCCTTGGCATAGGTATCGGTTGTCATGATGGCATTTGCTGCTTTTCCATGATTCTGTGGAGAAAGTCCGCGTGCCAGCTCCTGCACATGATCACGGATCGGTTCAATCGGGAAGCTTCTGTCCAATGACACCGGTTGATGCCACGATCACCTCGTCTGCCTTTATTCCCAGCTCTGCTGCAGCCAGATCACACATCATCTGTGCCTTTTCTTCTCCGTCTGCATTACAGGTATTGGCATTCTTACTGTTGACAATAACAGCCCTCGCCTTATTTCCGGTTGCTGCCAGATGTTTCTTTGTCACAAGGATTGGTGCACCCTTTACTTTATTCGTTGTATAGACAGCCGCTGCCGTACACTCTTTCTCTGACCAGATCAGTGCCAGATCATTTTTGTTCCGATCCGGATTTAACCCACAGTTTAATCCGTTTGCGGAAAATCCTGCAGCCGCACATACACCGCCCTCGACCTGTTTCATTGTTACATTCATAATTTTTATCTCCTTCTAAGTTATAGTAGTAAAAATCCTCAGCAGAATTTCTCCTGCTGAGGCACCTTTATCTCATTCCATCTGTTTACTTTATGTACTTATCCAGTTCATGAGATACCGCAAGCACATTGTCAAGTTTCTGTTTTGCCTGCTCGGCATTGTTTAAATTCTCAACTGACAGATCCGCTACCTGTACGGAAGAGGCCGTCACTTCTTCCGTTGTTGCAGAAAGATTACTGATATTGTCTACAATCTGATTGTTTGCATCCGACAGACGGTTTAACATGCCGTCAATGCCTTTGATCTCCTGAACCAGTGTATTGACATTCTCATTCATTCCCGAAAAACTCTCCGATGCTTTCGCAATCATGGAATCCTGCGCATTGGTAGCCTCAATCGAACAGCTCACCGCCGTTGCTGCATCCTCTGCATTTTTAAACAATTCATCCAGAATCTGTGCAATGCTTTCTGTCTCACTTCTGGTTTTCTCTGCCAGCTGACGGATTTCATCAGCCACTACAGCAAACCCTTTTCCGGCTTCCCCTGCACGGGCACTCTCAATAGAAGCATTGAGCGCCAGCAGATTGGTCTGACTGGAAATGGAAAAGATGGTATCTGCAATACTCTTTACTGCCTCGGTACGCTCCTGTAACGCTTTCATGGAATCTGCCACTCCGGAGTTTGTCTCTGCGATTACCGCGGACTGTTTCTTCAGATTTTCCATGATCTCCATACTCTTCTGATTCAGTTCCCCGGACTGCTTTGCCACTTTTACCATATTCTCGGAACTTTCCAGTGTCTGCTCAATTGAATGCTGGATATCCTGTGTCATGGTTGTCTGTGTCTGGATATTTTCCGCCGTGCTTTGCGTGCTGGAAGAAATATCTTTCATCGCACCATTGACCACCTCTGTCGATCCATTCAGATCATTGACAATCTTCATCACGGATTCCGTACCCTTACGCACTTCTTCCGCCACACCGATCACATCGTCTAAAATTGCCTGCTGCTTCCGCTGCTCCTGCTGTTCACTGTGCCGGGTATCATGGTTGAATTTCTGTGCCACATTTGTTGTAAAGATCACAGCAAATACCAGTACCCCCAGTGCCAGCAGATCCAGTACAAGATTGGTTGTCCCGGCTACGCCTTCCGGCTGCTGACGGATCTGACCAAAGACAGTCAGCGCATTCAATACAAGATAACCGATGCCGCCGATTCTGGAATATTTCGGATCAAAAAACAAAATACAGCCGATAAAAGGAGCCAGTCCCAGAAAACGGATAAAGCTCTCCGTATATGCAAAAGTCATGAAAAATGATACGAGATATAACCCGATCAGTGCCAGATATCTCAGCCGCTCCGATTCCGGACGCCGCTTCCATCCAATGAGCAATGCACCTCCGGAGACTACTGCAATCACACTGACAAATGCCGCAAAGCCCAAAGAACGTACTCCTTTTGCTCTTGATGCCCAGAGCATAAACAGAATAAATGCATAAAAAATCAGATATTCTGTTACAAAAAAACGGTTTACTCTCTGTATCTGCTGCCCTTTTTCCGCAAAGCGATAATATTTTTCTTTTATTTTCATAATCAGTCCTCTCCCCTTTTATAGTTATAACACACGAAAGTTTCTGTTTCCATACTAGCACAGAGCAAAATAAAATGCAATTCTGTCCGCTGTAATAATCTTATTCCAGTTCTTCCATGACACTCTTATATGCTGGACGAATAATTTTGTTGCATCCCACCAGCTCCTCCAGCCGGTGTGCACTCCATCCTGCAATTCTTGCAATGGCAAACAATGGTGTATACAATTCCGACGGAATGCCAAGCATTTCATATACGAAACCACTGTAAAAATCCACATTCGGGCTGACACCCTTGAAAATATGACGCTTTTCTGCGATCAGTTCCGGAGCCACTTCTTCTATCATATTGTAAAGGTTCATGTCTTTCTGGCGTCCTTTTGCTTCCGCGAGATGCTCCACATAGCTGCGGAACACACGCTCTCTCGGATCAGACAGGGAATACACGGCATGTCCCATACCATAGATCAATCCCTTCTTATCAAAGACCTGTCCATCCAGCATCTTTCCAAGATAGGACTTCACCTCGTCACGATCGCTCCAGTCATGCACATTTTCCCGGATATCATTCATCATCTGCATAACTTTGATGTTGGCACCGCCATGCTTTGGTCCTTTCAGGGAAGACATTGCCGCAGCGATGGCAGAATATGTATCCGTACCGGCAGAAGTAACCACACGGGTGGTAAACGTACTGTTATTACCGCCGCCATGCTCCATATGAAGCATCAGTGCCACATCAAGCACCTGTGCCTCCAGCTGTGTATACTGCTTATTCGGCCGCAACATACGAAGGAAATTCTCTGCCGTGGAAAGCTTCGGGTCCGGTCGGTGAATATACATACTCGAATCATTTTCATAATGATTATATGCGTGATATCCATATGCCGCGATCATCGGGAAATTGGCAATCAGCTGCATACACTGACGGATATTGTTCTCAATGGAAGAATCTGTCGTATACGGATCATAGGCCGCAAGTGTCAGAATACTTCGTGTCATGGAATTCATGATATCCTTAGAAGGCGCCTTCATAATAACGTCTCTGGTAAAATTGGTCGGAAGTGTCCGGCTGTTGCCGAGCACCTCACAGAATTCATCCAGCTGCGCCTGATCCGGAAGTTCTCCAAACAGCAGCAGATATGCTGCTTTCTCGAAGCCGAATTCGTTCGAGTCCAATGGATTTGATCAGTGTTTTTACATTATATCCGCGATACCATAACTCACCGTCACATGGCACCTGTTTTCCATTTTCATCTTTGAAGGACACAATCTTTGAAATACGGGTCAGACCTGTCAATACACCCTTTCCGTTGACATCGCGAAGTCCTCTGTTTACCCCATACTCCTGAAACAATCGGTCCGAGATCGTATCATTCGTAATACACATATTCTGTTTTGATGCTGCGTAATTTGCTAATAAATCTTTTTTTCTCCATACTTCACTCTCCAATCTGTATAGTCTTAATTATATCGTACTTGGTTCTCAAAAAAAGCATTTCATAAATTTTTTATATCTTTTTACGCTTTGTATATAAATTTTATACCCCATAAAATTTCATCAGTGCATCGTAAACATTCATTTTTCCATAGCCCCAGGCGGTATTCGGATAGGATACATCCGGGTTCCTTTCGCACCCGCGGATCAGAATATTTCCGATCTGCACCGAATTTAAAAGCAGTCTTCTCCCACGGCTGTTTCCCCACTCCATGATCTGTGCACATGCTCCTGCCGCAATTGCAGAAGCTGCACTCGTTCCCGTCAGTGTCACATAATTTCCAAGCCTTCCTATCGCCTGCACGCCCACAGCCGGAGCCACAAAATCCGGTTTTACAACCGACGCAATGGTATTCCCCCCTCCCGGAATCCAGATATAAAATACCACTCTTTTGATCCATTCCACCCACCCCAATCGGAATTTTTGCCGAAGACGGCACGGTAAGTGTCACATCCGGATCCGGACGCAAAAAACACCACGTCTTTTTCTAACATTCCACTCATTGGCAGCCAGATATGAAATTGTCCTGTGATCGTGGTACTCGGATTAACATACAGCGTCCAGATCCCTGCCGCCGGGTTTTCAAACCGGATAAACACCAGCTGATCCCCCGCGTGCGTCCCACCTGTGCATAATCAATTTCCACTCTTGTCCCTTCAAATATAAATTCCTGTTCTGATGCGAATTTCCGGGCACATTCTGCGCCGGCATAAGAGTGCCTCCCGGCGAACGCACCGCCACCACAAACAATTCCGGTGCACTGGCCCACAACTCAAGATAAAATCCCCGCATCCGCTGTTCCACATTCACCTCTACCGCAACCATTGAATTTCCATCACTTTTCCCGTAAAAATGATGTCTGGCATTCGCCTCATTTCCGGTTGCCACAACCGCACACCGGCGCCATCTGCCCGCAATATCATCAAGAAGTTCCGAAAGATTGCTGCCACCGGAATGGCTTCCGTTGTTTGTCCCGAGCCCAAGGCACAGAATAAGGAAGCCGCCCCAGTTTTCTGGCAGTCTCTTCGAGATATTCAATTGCCGCCATAATGTCATTTTCCTGATAGGCAGGCATCTCTTGCGGAATATAAAAAAAGTCTTTCAGATATGGTTTTGCCGGTTTTAACTTTACAACCAGAAGTTCCGCATAAGGAGCCGCCCCAGTAAAACCAGCCTGCAGATCTTCACTTCCGCAGGCAATACTTGCCAGCATGGTTCCGTGCCCATCTTCATCCGTCACTGGAACCAGTTCCCGCGGATGTTCCTGTTCCAGTGCCTCATTGATCTCTTTTTGTGTATATTCCGTTCCGTACAAAAATCCCTGAGGGTATTTTTCTCCCCGTCGGAATACTCTGATCCCAGATTGAGCGGATTCTTGTACTTCCATCGGCATTCCGGAAACAGGGCAGTTCATAGGAAATTCCCGTATCAACAAATCCAATAAAAATACCCTGTCCCCGAAGGGACAGGGCTGGCTGATTCTGCAGCTGCAGGATACCGGTTGTCTCCAGTGCAAGCGTATCCAGCAGTCCGAAACATTTTGGGATAATCGAATATCCGTATGTCTTAATGCTCAGCTGCGGCACCTCGTCCCGGTCAAAATATTCTGCCACAAATTTTTCACCGATATTTTGTATACATTCTGCCCGGTCGTCAGAAATCTCCAAAGACTCTCTGGCAATCAGGATATCGTAGGTATTGTTGGAGCGGATAAATGCATCACAATTTCTATCCATAAGAAGCTCCCACACTTCTTTTCCGTAACTATATGCACAAAACTTTCAGAATAGAACTTATTCTTTTACACATGCCACGCCATACGGTTCCAGTGTAAGAATTCCCTTGATCACCTCTCCCGTCAGAAGATCAATTCCCTCTACCCCGGAAACAATCTGCGGTCCGGTCGTATCATTCAGATAAAATACATACCGCATACCATCCGCTTCGCGTGTGTGACGTTCCACGCCATATGGAAGTTTATACATCGAAACTCCCGCTTTTTTCAGTGTACGCGCATACAGGTGCTGCATGGAAGCATCATCCAGCCGGGCCGCGATATACATGGCACTGCCGTTTTGACATGTGCGCTCCGTCACTGCTGCCATTCCTTTGTAATAATCCTGTTCATAGGTACCAAGCACGTTTGTGCCATCTGTCACACGCAGAACTTCCGCATAATCCCGTACTTCCCCTTCTGGCATTTCGGCAAAATGTACGCGGTTGCGGTCGGACGGATACAGTGTATCAATTTCCTCACTGATCACGCCAAAGAGATCCTTTAATCCGTCTCCCGGAAATCCGCCCAGATAATTGAGCTGGTTTTCATCCACATATCCGGTCACATAGGTTGCAATCAGATGACCTCCCTGCTCCACAAACTGTTTCATGCGCTCCCCGACATGCGTATGCAGCAGATACAGCATTGGTGCCACAATCACAGAATAACCGCTATAATCCTCTTCACTGGAAATCACATCCACATCCACTCCGAGTGCCGACAGATTGCGGTATGCTTTCCTGCAGGTCTTAATATAGTTGCGGGTGGACTCTGCCAGCCCCTTCATTCCATCCGTTGCCCAGAGGCTGTCCCAATCGTATAACACGGCTACCGGTGCTTTTTACGACTGTCCCTGCCAGATCTTTGAGTTTCTTTAATTCTTCCCCAAGATCTGCCACTTCACGAAAAACTCTGGTATCATCCGTTCCGAGATGATCCACAACCGCCCCATGGTACTGCTCAAACGATCCCCTTCCTTTCCGCCACTGGAAATACTGCACCGTATCGGAACCGAGAGCCACTGCCTGCAGCGAAGCCAGCCGGTGTACGCCCGGACGTTTCATTTTATTAAACGGATGCCAGTTGACCAGCCCCGGCGCGCTCTCCATGAGCATAAACGGCTGCTCTTTTTTCAGACAACGGATCATGGCATGATCAAACGCATTTTCTGTCATCGTATCTGAAAACGACTCCTCATCATTGTGAAACCGCGGATAAGAATCCCAGGACACCACGTCCAGCGGCTGCTGCATTTTATGATAGTCCAGTCCGTCATATTCTTTCATAAAATTCGTTGTCACCGGAATCTGCGGGGTACGTTCTTTTAAAATGGCAATCTCTGCCTTCATGTAATCCGTCATATTCCAGGTGGTAAACCGTTTCCACTCCAGATTCAATCCCATAATGCTGAATTCTCCGTTGCGGTACGGCGGTTCAATCTGGGAAAAATCATTGTAAGTATGACTCCAGAACGTTGTCCACCATGCCTTGTTCAGTTTTTCAATATCATGGTCAAACTTTTCTGCCAGATAATCCTGGAACCGCTTTACACAGTGCGGACAGTAACATTCCCCGCCAAATTCATTGGAAATATGCCACATCAGAAGTCCCGGATGATTTCCGAATTCATCTACCAGCTTATTGACGATCACAGAAACCTTTTTACGATAAACCGGTGCACTCATACAGTGGTTGTGCCGCACCCCGTGATGTTCACGCACCCCGTAAGAATCCACGCGTCTGCACTCCGGATATGCCTCATCCAGCCATGCCGGGCGCGCTCCGGACGGTGTCGCCAGTATCGTATAAATGCCATTGGCATATAACTTATCCATGATGTCATGCAGCCATGCGAAATGAAATTCCCCTTCCCGCGGCTCATAGGTTGACCAGGAAAATACCCCAAGTGTTGCACAATTCATCCCAGCTTTCTTCATCATACGGATATCTTCTTCCAGAATGTCCGGCCGGTCCAGCCACTGTTCCGGATTGTAATCCCCTCCGTGCATAATTCCGCCGATCTGCGGAAATAAAATCTTTTTCTCCATGTTTCCTCTCCCTTTATTTTGCGTTTTCTATATTCCGGCTTGCATGACAGGTAAAATATAAAATCTGATACTCCCCGGAAATTTTTCCAAACAGTTCATTGCCATGTGCCATCTTTTCTTCATCCAGATTGACAAACGGATCGTCCAGCACCAGAAACGGTTTTTCCTTCGGATACATCGCATCCACCAGCGCCAGACGCATACAGATTCCCAGCAGATCCTGATATCCAGCAGACAGCCACTTGGTTTCCCGCATCTCGCCCTGCTCTTTCATCTGCACCTCGATGTTGGCATCCACCATCCAGTCTTTTTCTTTATCCCCGGTTAGAAGCGTGTAATACTTTCCAAACCCGTTCTCGATCGGACCCAAATATCTCGCGGAAAACTGCTCCTTTGCATTCTGCAGGAACTCTCCCGTCAGACGCAGGGTTTCATATAAATGCTGTTCTTCTTCCTGTTCCTGTCTGCAGATGGAAAGCTGCTGTTCTTTTTCATCCCGGATATCCAGCTGATCCTGCAGATCTTCGAGCTGATGATGGTACTGCTCGATGGCTTCCCGGATATCCTCGCTCCGCTCATCCACATCACGGATCATGGAATTGAGTTCGTCCAGAGAATATGGACATTTTTCCACCGCTGCCAGTTCTTTCATATTGTGTTCCTGTTCAAACAGTTTCTCTTTTTTCTTGCCTCTGCGTATGCTTTCTGTGCGATCCGGTACTCGGTTGCCTTCATCTGCAGCTGGCTGATTCCTGCTGCAAGATCTTCTCCGAAATCCATTCCCGCTTCTTTTCCAAATGCAAGCAAAGAGTTCTGTTTCCGCTCAAATTCCTGTCTTGCCGCATCGCTTTTTCCGGCACGGCTGCGCAGACGCTCATATTCCTGCAGCTGGCTGCGGAGTTCATACAGGCAGGTTCTGGCATCCTTTTCTCCCGGAACCATCTGATACTGCTCCAGAAAATGCTTGGTCTCCTGTTCGATGCGCGAAGCTTCTTTTCGAAGCCTCTTCCATGGTTTTTGAATTTCTTCCACTCGGTCCGCGGAGCTTACGCTCCTCTTCCAGATGCTGTACCCGGAGTGCACGCACCTTTTCTTCTTCCTTTGATACCTGCACCTTGCGCACCACAAGAAGCACCATACCTGCCACTGCCGCAACCACCGATACCGCCAGAAGCGGAAGGAAAAACTTATGTACCTGTGGCAACAGAAACGACAACACACCACCGGCAGCACCGATCACCAGCAGGATAATGCCGCAGATCATCATCGGAAGACGATTTTTACCGTATAATCCGGTTCTTCCCGCTTCATTGCCATCGCTTCAAAATAGGACATTTTCGTTTCCAGCTGCGTTTTTCTTCTTTGAGTTTTGCAAAACGCTCCTGCTCTTTTTCCATTTCCGTTATTTTTTCTTCAGAAGGAATCTGGTTTTCAAACTTATCACCAAGTTCCTGCAGGCGGTTTTCTTCTTCCTCGGTCAGCCCCAGATTAAACAAAGTGGTTTTTAACACCCCAAGCATCTGTACATCCTGGTTCTGCTTTGCAAACTCCTCATCCTGCGGCACCTGTCCCGGAAATACATCCGCAAAAGCATCCAGTGCCGCTTTCTTTTCCTGTTCCTCCTGTTTGGTGGCCGCATAGGCCTGCTTGATTCCTTCTCTGCGGCTCTCTTCACTCGCCACCTGCAATGCTTTTGCATACTGATCCCGAATCCCGGCCAGTTCTTTTCTCTGCTCCTGTTTTTCGGTAAGTTTTTCGGTAATCTTTTTGTAAGACGCCTCTGCCGCATCATAGCCACGCAGTTCTTCCGTTAACAGCGTGATCATGTTCGTCCGCTTTTTCATGGAACCTGTTGCACGGTCCGGCGAAAGTTTATTCATCCGGTCATGAATCTTTTTCTGGGCAGTTTCAAAATTATTGATATCATTTGTATTCTCTACAAGATTTCCCAGCTTGGCATTAATCGCATCTGTCGAGCAGCATTCGCAGTCATTTTGTGCAATAAATGCGCTCCTTTTAAACGATGCACTGTCGAGTCCGAAAATTTCACTTCCGATCTCGGAAGAGAAATCATGACATTCAGATTGGTAGAAAGATCATATAAATGAAAAACATCTGTTTTTTCTGTTTTTCCAAATGTACGGCTGATCCGGTACTCTTTTCCCTGATAGGAAAAATCCAGTTCTCCTCCATACGTTCCCCCTGCCACGGGCGGAATACCACACGTTCTTTATCAAACAGTCCGGATTCTCTCTTAGAGTCAAACCCGTAAAACATCACCCGCAAAAAAGCGGCCAGTGTACTTTTTCCCCATGCATTCGGTTCGTGAAACAGATTGACCCCGTCCTGAAATTCCAGATGCAGATCCGATAGTTTTCCAAAATTGTCGATATGACAGGAACGTAATTTCATCCTATATCTCCTCCCCGGACAATGCCAAAATTCCACAGCGGATCACTTCTGCCTTCTGCTCCTGTGACAGTTCAGATCCAAGTACCATACGGATAAACTCCCCCTTTAACGAGGCATCTTTTTCATAATCACTGTAGTCGACCCGAAGGGTTGTCCGGTCTTTCACCTTTTCAAAATAAAAATAATCCGAGAACAGATTCTGCAGATACTCGCAATTGATCTCCGCATCCACTTCCACCTCACCGGTCAGTACAAATTTGACAAGGCTTCCCGACGGATACTGCGCCTGTTTTACAGCTTCTTCCATCCGCTCAGCCGCTTCTCTTGTCGTCATGACATTGCTCACATCCACTTCAAGCGTGTACAGCGTGCGGGCTGCCATCTGAACAAACTGCATCTGGGCACGGCAGGTCTGCTCGTCCACATCCAGTAAAACAAATCCTTTCGGTTCACACTCGTCAAATCCGCGTCCTTCCAGACATCCACAGTAACACCAGGTACCGCGGTTATCCAGCTTGTCCTGCATGAAGGTATGTACATGTCCCAGCGCCAGATAATCAATATTTTTATTTTTCAGCTGGTTCAGGCTGATATTCTCTGCCTGTGTGCGACATGCATAATCTCCCGCCTGTCCGTGCATCATGACAATATTGAAATCTTCATGCCCCAGCACAAGGGAATTGTAAACGGTCGCCCGGTTTGTTCTCCGAGCTCGATTCCGCTGATCACAATATTTCCATACCGGTATGCAGTCCATGTATCGGAAAACAAAAGCAGATTGTCCGGTACTTCCTCCAGCTTGGAAAGGAAATTGTCACTGTCATGGTTTCCTCTCAGATATAAGAAATCAATCTGGGGATGTGTACAGATCATGTCCCTTACGGTGTTGCGCGCCAATGCTGATACATTTCGTGTATCAAACAGATCTCCCGATATCATGATCAGACTCACCCCTGTCTTTTTCTGCATATTCGACCATCCGTGTAAACGTACGGATGATTTCTCTTTTGCGCTCTCTTGCCTGCTCTTTTGTCAGGTTTGCTGTCATCTGGGAATCCAGATGCAAATCCGCACAATGAATGATTTTCATACATCCTCCTTATGAATTACGAACAAAACAATACTGTTTCTATCATATCATACAATAGGGAAAAGAAAAAAGACCTGATGCCCTCCGGCATCAGATCTTTTATTTCGGTTTTTCTACATTTTATGCGTTTGCTTCCTGTTCCGGAAGTGCCGCAACTCCACGCATTTCAATGAGCGGTCCGCCCTTTTTCTCCACATAATCCTCTGTGATCGTCACTTTTCCGATATTGTCATCCTTTGGAATCTCATACATGATATCCAGCATGAACTCTTCAATAATGGCTCGCAGTGCACGGGCACCAACTTTTCTTTTCTTTCGCCTGCTTTTTTGCAATTGCATGCAAAGCGCCCTCCGTAAACTCCAGATCCACTTCATCCATCGCCAGAAGCTTTTTGTACTGACGTACAATCGCATTCTTCGGCTCTGTCAGAATACGCACAAGCATATCTTCCGTCAGTGCTTCCAGTGAAAACAGAATCGGCAGACGTCCCAGAAACTCCGGAATCATTCCGAATTTACGGACATCCTCCACTGTCACTTTACAGAGAAGATTTTCTTCCTTGTCGTATTTATCTTTCAGATCTGCCTTAAAGCCGATGGACGCCTCCTTGTTTAAGCGCTCCTTGATAACCTCTTCCAGTTCTGGAAAGGCACCGCCACAGATAAACAGAATATTCTTCGTATCTACCGTGGTCATCGGAACCATCGCATTTTTGCTGCTTGCTCCAACCGGAACTTCAATCTCTGCGCCTTCGAGAAGCTTTAACATTCCCTGCTGCACCGACTCTCCGCTTACATCCCGCTGATTGGCATTGCGCTTCTTTGCAATCTTGTCGATCTCATCAATGAAAATAATACCGTGCTCTGCACGCTCCACATCATTGTCAGCTGCAGCCAGAAGTTTGCTGACTACGCTTTCGATATCATCACCGATATATCCGGCTTCGGTCAGGGATGTCGCATCTGTGATTGCCAGCGGCACATCCAAAAGCCGTGCCAGTGTCTTTACCAGATACGTCTTTCCCGATCCGGTCGGTCCGATCATGAGCATATTGGACTTTTCGATTTCCACGCCGTCATTGGTGTCTTCCATCACACGTTTATAGTGATTGTAAACGGCAACGGACATCACTTTTTGGCATGTTCCTGTCCAACAACATACTCATCCAGACGCGCCTTGATTTTTGTGCGGTGCCGGAATGGAATGAATATCCAGTTCCGGTTTCGGCTGCTCATCCTTTGGTTTCTTTTTCTTTAACTTCTGTTTGTTTGGAACCGCATTCTGCAGATCCGCCAGATTGATCATACTGATATTCGGCATTTTTCCCATGTTCATATTCATGAAATCGCCCATGTTAAAGGTACCGTTGTTCATGGTATCAAATGTTTTCTGCATACAGTCCTGACAAATGCAGATATCATTCTGGATATGTATCATCTTTCCCGCAACACTCTCCGGTCTGCGGCAGATGTAACAGACATCTTCATATTCACTTGTATTGTTTGTATCGGATGTCGTGGTATTTTCTTTATTATTCTGGTCTTCCGCCATCGTATAAACTCCTTTTTTACATATAACATTGCCGCCGCAGTAAGCGACGGCAAAATTATTATACGATATTCAGCCTGTAAAGACAAGTTTTCCCCTGTTTTTTCATTTTTCTTTAAGATTTAAAGCAGTTCCTTTAAGATTTTATTTACGATTCCCGGATTTGCCTTGCCTTTGGTTGCTTTCATCGTCTGTCCGACCAAAAATCCGATTGCTTTCTCTTTTCCGTTGTGGTAATCCTCCACCGACTGCGGATTGTCTTTGACAATCTGCTCTATCGTTGCGCGAAGTGCATCCTCATCGTTAGCACTCTTTAAGCCATGCTCTTCCACATAACGCTCCGGATCAATGTCCTCATCAAAGACTTTTTCAAATACTTCCTTGGCAACGGAATTATTAATCGTTCCGGCCTCTGTCAATTCGATAATTTTTGCCAGATGCTCCGGTGAAAAACGGAGATCTTCGGCATCCATTTCCCGGTCCTTTAACAGACGCATCGTTTCTCCCATGAGCCAGTTGGATACTTTCTTTGGTTTATTGCAAATCGCAGAAGTCGCCTCAAAGAGATCTGCCAGCTTTTTCTCCGATGTAAGAATCTGTGCATCATACTCCGGCAGACCAAACTCTGCAATATAACGGGCCAGTTTTTCATCATGAAGTTCCGGCTGATTGTCCCGGATCTGCTGCAGCCATTCGTCACTGACAACGATCGGTACCAGATCCGGCTCCGGGAAATAACGATAATCCTGTGCATCCTCTTTGGAACGCATCGCATAGGAATATCCCTGATCATCGTTCCAGCGGCGGGTCTCCTGTACCACCTTTTCCCCGGATTCAATCAGATCAATCTGGCGGGCTGTCTCGGCTTCAATGGCATGTGCGATTGCCTTAAACGAACCGATATTTTTCATCTCGGTACGGGTACCAAACTCTTTGGCGCCCTTTTCACGAACTGATAAATTGACATCCGCACGCATGGAACCCTCCTGCATCTTGCAGTCACTGGCACCCAGGTACTGGATCGTCATACGCAGTTTCTCCAGATATGCAATGACTTCCTCTGCGGAGCGCATATCCGGCTCGGACACGATCTCGATCAGCGGAACGCCGGAACGGTTGTAATCCACCAGAGATACCCCTTCCCAGTCATCGTGTACTAACTTTCCGGCATCCTCTTCCATATGGATTTCATGGATACCGATGGTCTTTTCCCGCCGGATTCCGTCTCGATCTCTACCCCTCCGTCATGGCAGATTGGCAGATAAAGCTGGGAAATCTGATAGTTCTGCGGGTTATCCGGATAAAAATAATTTTTCCGGTCAAATTTGCTGTACTGATTGATCTGACAGTTTGTTGCCAGACCAACTGCCATGGCATACTCTACCACCTGCTTGTTCAATACCGGAAGGGATCCCGGCATGCCTGTACATACGGGACAGGTATGGGTATTTGGTGCACTTCCGAATGCAGTGGAGCAGGCACAGAAGATTTTTGTCTTGGTCGCTAATTCTACATGGACTTCCAGTCCGATTACGGTTTCATATTCTTTTGACATCTCTTCTCTCCTTTCTACGCTTCTGCTGCCGGACTGTGCTGATACGTTCTTGTCTGTTCAAAACTGTAGGCCGCACGGATGATGTTTTTCTCCTTGAAACAATCCCCGATCAGCTGCAGACCGATCGGAAGTCCTTTGCTGTCCACACCGCACGGCACGGAAATTCCCGGCAGACCTGCCAGATTGACCGAAACGGTATATACATCTCCAAGATACATCTTCAGCGGATCACTCAAAGACTCTCCCAGTTTCGGAGCGGTGGTCGGTGCCGCCGGTCCGAGAATCACATCATACGTTGCAAATGCCTTGTCAAATGCCTGCTTGATCAGGGCTTTGGTGCGCAGTGCTTTCAGATAATAAGCATCATAATATCCGGAACTTAACACGAAAGATCCAAGCATAATACGGCGCTTTACTTCCGGTCCGAATCCTTCGGAGCGGGACTTCTTGTACATATTGTGCAGTCCCTCGTACTCTTTTGTGCGGTATCCGTATTTTACTCCATCAAAACGTGCCAGATTGGAGCTTGCCTCTGCTGCCGCAATGACATAATAAGCCGGAATCGCATACTCTACGAGACTTAAATCAAATTCCTCTACGATTGCGCCTTTTCCTTCTAACGTCTTTGCCGCTGCAAGAATGGCTTCCTTTACTTCCGGGTCCAGTCCCTCGCCCAGATAGTCACGCGGAATACCAATCTTCATTCCCTTTACATCATCCACCAGTGCCGATGTAAAATCGGTTTCTTCTCGTTTTACCGATGTGGAATCCTTCTTATCATAAGAAGTAATTGTCTCCAGAATTGTGGCACAGTCGGTCACATCCTTTGCAATCGGTCCGATCTGATCCAGAGAGGAACCGTATGCGATCAGTCCGTAACGGGAAACGGTACCATAAGTTGGTTTGATTCCGGTCACACCACAAAATGAACTTGGCTGACGGATAGATCCTCCGGTATCCGATCCGAGTGCATAGTAACATTCCTCTGCTGCCACTGCCGCACAGCTTCCACCGGAAGAACCGCCCGGTACATGTGCGGTATTCCATGGATTTTTTGTCTCCGCCATAGGCAGAAGTCTCTGTAGTACTTCCCATTGCGAATTCATCCATATTTGTCTTTCCGATAATGACTGCTCCGGCTTCTTCCAGTTTTTTCACTGCTTCCGCCGTATAAGTTGGAATAAAATTATATAAAATCTTAGAACTGCAGGTCGTTAACATTCCCTTTGTACACATATTATCTTTGATGGCAACCGGAACACCTGCCAGAGGCCCGGTCAGTGTCCCGTCATCAATCATTTTCTGTACTTCTTTTGCGCGGATCATCGCAGACTCTTCATCTACGGTGACAAAGCTGTTGATATCCTTTTCTTTTGCACGAATCGCGTCAAGAGCAGCTCTTGTTGCTTCCTCAACGGTCACTTCATGCGCTTTTATTTTCTTTCCCAGCTCTACCGCTGTGAGCGATAATAAATTCATAGCTGCCCCTCCTTACTCTACCGTCTTTGGAACTACAAATGCGCGGTCGCGACGCTCCGGTGCGTTCGCAAGTGTGTCCTCTCCACCATCGCCGTTTTCCACAACATCTTCCCGGAACACATTCTGTACCGGAAATACGTGGGACATCGGTTCCACATTGAGGTATCCAGTTCGTTTAATTTATCAATATAATCCAGCATGCTCTCCATGTCTTTTTTCGCAGCTTCTTTTTCCGCGTCAGACAATTCCAGCTTTGCAAGGATTCCAACATATTCCATTGTCTCGTCTGAGATTACGTTTGCCATATTTTGTTCCCTTCTCCTTAATCTCTAACCTTAATATGCACTTCACGAAGCTGCTGCTCGGTGACCTCGTTTGGTGCTCCGCACATCAGATCCTGTGCTGTTCCGCTCATTGGGAAAGCGATGATCTCTCGGATGTTTTCTTCGTTGCGTAAAAGCATGATCATACGGTCTACTCCTGGTGCCATTCCTGCATGTGGTGGTGCACCGAACTGGAATGCATTGTATAATGCGCCGAACTTGTTCTTTAACACTTCTTTGTCGTAACCTGCAATCTCAAATGCTTTTTCCATGATCTCCATGTCGTGGTTACGCACAGCTCCGGAAGATAATTCCACACCGTTGCAGACGATATCGTACTGGTAAGCCAGGATATCCAGCGGGTCCATGGTATTAAGTGCTTCTAAGCCACCCTGTGGCATGGAGAATGGATTATGGGTAAATCCGATCTTCTTTGTCTCCGGATCTTTCTCAAACATCGGGAAATCGTTGACATAACAGAAACGGTATGCATTCTTCTCGATCAGATCCAGCTTCTCACCGAGTTCGTTTCTGATCATTCCGGCGTAATATGCAGCGCGTTCTTCCTTATCTGCCATAAAGAAAATTGTATCGCCAACTTCAAGTCCTGCCAGTGTGCGGAATTCTTCCTTACAATCATCCGGAATAAACTTATCGATTGGTCCCTTGTAAGAGCCGTCTTCCAATACTTCCAGATATCCTAAACCACCCATGCCAAGTCCGGTTGCAAATTTAAGGAGTTTCTCGTGAAACCTTTGGACATATCGGCGTGTACGCGGATTGCTCTTACCGAACTTTTCCCGATGAACGGCTTAAACGTACATCTCTGGAAAAAGTCAGTGACATCCACAATGCGGAGTGGATTACGAAGATCTGGCTTGTCTGTACCAAACTCAAGCATCGCCTGCTTATAACTTATGATCGGATATGGTGCCTTGGTCACAACGCTATCCTTCCGGTGCGAACTTTTCAAATACAGACGAAAGAACTTCTTCACCAACTGCTGAATACATCTTCCTGTGTAGCGAAGCTCATCTCGAAATCTAACTGATAAAATTCTCCTGGTGAACGGTCAGCTCTTGCATCCTCATCTCTGAAGCAAGGTGCGATCTGGAAATATTTATCAAATCCAGACACCATAAGTAACTGCTTATACTGCTGTGGTGCCTGTGGAAGAGCATAGAATTTTCCCTTGAATTTTCTGGACGGTACGATATAATCTCTTGCACCCTCTGGAGAAGATGCGCACAGGATCGGTGTCTGTAACTCCAGAAATCCCATACTTGTCATTTTCTCACGCAGATAAGAAATCACTTTGGAACGGAAAATGATATTATCTTTTACTTTCTGGTTTCTCAGATCCAGATACCGATATTTCAGACGTACATCTTCTGTACCACACTCTTGCTGGTCATTACTTCAAATGGAAGCTGGGTATATACTTCTCCGAGTACCGTCACTTCCTTTGCATCCAGCTCGATGGTTCCGGTCGGGATCTTTGGATTGTAGGTTTATCTCTCTTTTCGATCAGACCTTCCACGGTAATAGCCTGCTTTCTTTACGGATTCCTTCTAACAGCTTTCCATCGCGGATAACGATCTGCATCACTGCATACATATCTCTTAAATCGATAAATGATACTCCTCCGTGGTCACGGATATTCTCTACCCAGCCAGCGACACGGATCGTCTTTCCGATGTCCTGCTCGCTTACCTGATTCAGTGTGACATCTCTGTAAATGTTACTCATCTTTTCTTTTCTGGACAGGTAAAACTCCTGTTTCTGTCCGGCTCCTCTTAATGAAAAAAAGAAAAGCCCCGGAATACTATAATTGTATTCCGGGGCGAATAATTCAGATTATCCGCGGTACCACCCGCATTGAAAAATGAGACATTCTCATCTTCCCTCTCTTACGCGTAACGTGCGCTCACGTACGAACCTACTTCCACATTCCGGTTTTTCAAACCATCCTGCCTGTGTTCAATCCGTCTGCTCCGGCAGTGTTCCCATAATCATCTCTTTCAAACAGCGCCTCAGTCGGTGACGCTGTATTCCTGTCGATGTCTGATGATCAGAGTCTCCATCTATGCATTTTCTGTCGTACATCCCTGATGTACGTTCCTTTTGTAATCTGTTTTATCACACAATTCCAGTGATTGCAAGAAAAAATTTAAAATACTCCTTTAGTGCTACAAGTGATTCCACTTTTTTATATATAAATTTCTCCAGTTCGGCATCCGGCTGTGTCAGATCCGGCACCATAAACACCTTACATCCTGCACTGTATGCACTGTGAATTCCATTTGGAGAATCTTCCACCGCATAGCATTCCTGTGGCTGCACATGAAGCTGGCTGCAGGCGTACAGATAAACATCCGGCGCCGGTTTGCCATGGGCGACCTGCCGGGCAGAAACAATGTGGTCGAGATAGTCATACAATCCCCTCTCTTCAGCAGACTACTGCTGCGCTCCACACCTCCTGCGGTGGCAATCGCTGTACGCACACCTTTTTGCGCAAATATTTTAACAGTTCCTCTGCTCCCGGTTTTGCCTCAATCGGTCCCTCATCAAGCACCTGATCCGTCAGTTTTCTGCGATATGTATGCACTTTGTCATAGTCAAAATCTTCTCCATACAGCTTTTTAAAATGTTCCGGTGCATAAGGCATCCCAAGGGAACGCACGCTGTATGCCTCCTCATCGGTCATATGATATCCGAAATGCGCCATAGCCTCTTTCCATTTCGCGCAATAGTATTTTTCTGTATCCAAAAGGGTCCCGTCCAGATCAAAAATAACGGTCTGTATCATGTCTTTTTCCTCCTGTGTTTCTGTTCAAAGGCTACCCGGCGAACAAAAGCTTTCCCGACTCTATACCTCAAGAAACCGGTTCCACTCCTGCGTATCGCCGCTTCCGGTTACTTTCAGCGCGTAGGTACGGTCGTTGGTTCCGTCAATGATAAACGTATAAACACCGCTCTGTAACGTCAGTTCATATATGGTTCCCTCCAAAAGAACCTGTGCCACCTCATCATACTTTGCTTTTTCCACTTCCTCGTCCGGATACGTGTGCTTTAAATTTCCATCAGCATCGTATTCGTTGTATCCTTCCTCAACAAGTGAAATGATTTCTGCATCTGAAATCTTAAATAAAAGCTCATTGGTACGCATCATCCGGATGTCGCGGTTGCAGGAATTTTCCGGACAGATTTTTACATTGTCCAGTACCAGATGAAACATGCGCTCTGTCAGCTGGATGTCCCCAACCACAGCCTCGCCAAATTCAAAATGATTTACCTCGTTAATTGTGCTGTATTTGTATTCCATGTTGTTCTCCTGTGTTTTTATGATTCATTATCTGCAATGAATCCTGTTATTTTTCTTCCCTTTTATCTCCACATTTCCTTCTGTGTGAGAATTTTTTTCGCACATAATTTCTCCTTGCAGTTTCTGTGCCACTTTTTCATATGCGGGCACCGGAACCTGATATCTGTGCGCCATGCGCACCACTTCGTATACCAGACCATCCACTTCCGACGGTCTGTGTGCCATCACATCCCTTTGCATTGACGTGGTTGCCTCCGGCGGAAGATTGGATAAAATTTGCAGATTTACGGAAACCATATCCTTTTCAAACGGAAATCCCATGGCCGTCGCCAGTGCGACGATTTCCCTTATCATCGTGCATAACAGTTCTCTTGCTTTCCCTCTTTCTGGAAATCTCCTGCCGTGGCATTTAAGTAAAGGCCCGCCGCTCCGATCGGTGACACATAGGAAAATTTCTCCAGCGCATCCCGCTGGATCTGTTCTGATAATATCCCATCGATTGCACTGTCACGGAAATCTTTCTGAATCTGCTCTAACAGCTGGCATTTTTCTTCTTTTGGCGCACGCCGAAGAAAATGCGCAGAATCTTTCCGTGCTGCAAAATAACTCCCGGCTCCTTAATATTGGCTGACACGTAAATACATCCGTCCGTCACAAGCATTCCCAGCAGTTTTTCCTGCATTTTAGCTCCGGTTCCATAAATATTTAAAATTGGAATCACAATCGTCTGCGGTTTTGCAATTCTACGGATAAATTTGTAAATTCCATCCAGCGAATATCCTTTTACGCAGACTAAGATCACATCCGGCCGGTCTTTGTAATGCTGCATGTCAGATGCCTTTACCGGTATGGTCTTTGTGTTCTCATCCCACATGGTCTGAAGCGTCAGTCCCTTTTGCTGTATACACTCCAAATGCGCATTTCTGGCGATCAACGTCACATCTTTTCCTGCCTGCGCCATGTGAAACCCGACAACTCCGCCTGTGCCACCAGCTCCAATGATCAGATATTTCACCCAATGTCACTCCTTACTTACCGGGGAATTTCGATTTCTTTTGAAATGTCCCCTTTCTGCTGTAAATAATACAGGAATCCTTTGCATCCTGCAACCACATCTTCATAAGTTTCATCAAAATTGCCGGTGTACCATGGATCTGCCACATCCCGCGCCCCGGTAAATTTCTGCGTGTCTTCATAGCCCACAATGAAAGCATCTTGTATATTTTATCCTGGCTGTCCGTGCCTCCCGCGATTCTTGTCATGTTCCGGATATTTGCGGAATCCATGCCGATCAGATAATCAAAATACAGATAGTCATCCCTTGTCATCTGGCGCGCCCGGTGCGGAACAAGCGGAATGTTTTCTTCGTATAATTTATTTTTTGTGCCGTAGTGCGGCGGGTTGCCGATCTCCTCACGGCTAGTCGCAGCGGAGTCGATCTCGAACTGGTTGTCGAGGTGCAGCTGGTGGACCAGGTGGGTGAGGACGCTTTCGGCCATGGTGCTGCGGCAGATGTCGCCGTGGCACACGAATAGTACTTTTATCATTCCTTAAAAACTCCTTGAAAATACTGATTTTCCTTGATTTTACGCCACTTTCTAAGATTTATCCCGATAGAGTGTTTTATGCACTTTTGTTGCATATCGTGGCATAAGTTCGTATATTTTGTCATCCAAATTTAGTAAAAATCTTAGTAAAATGTCTGGATTTTTTCATTTTACTAAAGGCTTTTTTTCACTTAGGTTTTCTTTTAGTTGTATGTATATTTTTTATTTTTTAAGCCATTTTTGCAAATTTGCCAAGTTCTTCCCTAGCATCCTCTGCTCCCAGATGCGTATAGGTATTTAACGTAACACCGATATCAGCATGTCCCATAAGATACTGAAGCGTTTTCGGATTCATTCCACTTTTTGCCATATTACTGCAATACGTATGCCTGCAAACATGCGGTGTGATTTTTGGCAACTGTTCTTTATAGATCCGATTATGTTTTGCTAAAGCCCATTCAAAATGCTTTTCCCAATGCAATGCAACTTCCGGCATATCCTTCTTGTCTAAAAACAAAAATCCCTTATATCCATCTATCGCCGGTTCCTTCTTTGGCTTTTTCCGGTTTTCTATAATGCGTTTGAAGCACTCATACACTTCTTCCGTCATAGGAATCGTTCTGGTTTCGCTCGTTGTCTTGGTATCCTCAATGATATATTGCATATCTCTGGTTCTTTGAAGCTGATGGTCTACACTTATGAGTTTCTCTTCAAAATCAATATCAGAAAGTGTCAATCCTCAAAACTCCGAAATACGAAGTCCGGTTTTAAAGAGGATAAACATTCCGTCATAGTATCGTTTGTAATGCTCATCATTCTTAATAAATTCCAAGAACTTTTTCTCTTGCTTTCTGGTTATGGCTTCTCTTGTTACACTATCGTTTACAACTACTGTACATAGTTGAAACTCGAACGGATTTTTTCGAATTAAATCATCGTCTACAGCCATTTGAAACGCAGGTCTTACCACACCTCGGACTGAATGAATGGTACTGTATCCCCTGCCATCTGCCTGGAGCTTAATCAACCACGCTTTTTGCATCGGATAGTTTTACTTTATCAATCCTTAATGTGCCAAATTTTTCTTTCTTAATAATGTTGATAACAAAATTATAATTTGCTCTCGTATTATGACGAACACCTGTCTTTTGCCCTATATACTTCTTTACCAGTTCAAGAACTGTCAAATTATCACCATATGGAGTAATACCATCATTGATATCCCTTAATATGGCTTTTTCCTTTTCTCTCAGTGACTGGCAAGGTCTTCTTCCTGCCGGAAGCGGATCTGTCGATTCTAACTTCCAACTGTAAAGAAATTTTTGTTTTCCAAAGCAGTCTGTATAAACAAATGCATATCTTCCATCCGCTCGCTGGCTTTCTCCGTTTCGTAAAATACGTCCTTTTTTATCACGTCTTTTCTGATTGCGATTTCTTTCACTCAAACGTCTTTGCTCCTTTCTACGAAGAAGCCCTAGCACGATAAATTTATTATACCATACCAGAGCTACATTTACCACTTTAAAGTGATAAAGTTTTATGTTTTTTATTTTCTACAAAGCTGTCGTCTGATTAAGAAATTCTTCAAATTTTCGTCGGTTGATCAACGATTTATTTCCCACCTGAACAGTAAAGCAATAATCAGAATCCGCATTCTCAGAAATCAGCATCCTTATCTTCTTTTCACCAATTCCAAAATATTGAACTGCTTCGTCAACCGTCAGCATATACTTCTCCCATATTGGAACCATCTTGCCCTTTACTCTTTCTTCTATATTATTTATTATGAACACCTCCAAATTTTTAAAATAGGCAGCACTTTATCTGCCAATGACAACCCACACCATTGCAGGCTCTCATCGGCAGATAAAAATGCAATACAGGTGGCAGGTCATTACTCTGCCCACATCGGTCTTGCACCGTCATTCAAATTGACCGGATTTCAAATCTCTTTACAATCCGGAAGTATCATTATCACAGATATACTTCATCGCCCTGTGTAACTGCTACACATTTTGCCAAATTCTTCTCGCTCCATACCTTTGCTTCAATGTAGTGTTTCAACACTTCTTCGCGTTCACCCTTAAAAGAGCAGGTACATCTTTGCGAACCTACCTAGTGGCTCGGCATATCCTCACGTCCTGTATGCAAATCAATATTCAGTTGTCAAGGTACAACGCTGCATCATTTCCAATCAATGAATAGAAAGGGAAGTTTCTGATCGGATGCTATGCAACTTCAAAAGCCAATATTTTTGTAATCAGCTTGGTTTCCAATCTGCGACGCAGCGTTTCATCAATGCAGTAATGCATCTGTCCACTTTCGTCATATAACTTTCTGGTAGACAATTTGATTATGTATCCCTCATAGTGCTTTAACACTGCATTGATGGCACTTACATCGCCCTCTGATGCTGCCTTTATAATATAGAAAGGCAACAAATTTTCCTTATTTCTGCTTTTATACATCTTTTTCATCTGCTATTCCTTCCATAATCTTCTTCAAAATTTCAAGTGAGCGTGTCCTGTGTTCATGAATGGTACTGCGAACCAGATTCATTTCTCTTGCAATATCCGCATCGCTCATTTCCATAAAATACGAAAGTAAAATAACATTCCTTTTTCTTTCTGTAAGTTCCTTCAAAGCTTCCGCAATCAGGGTATTTTTACTTCAATGTCATAGCCATGCACTTCAAAATGATGATATTCTGTTCCATACTCATCCATAGTAAATAATTTGCTCAACTCCTTTTCCGACAGTTCAGAGAATGCAACTTCGTGTTTCCTGCGATAGTCCATGTGTTTGTAATAATTTACAGCTTCGCCTTTTAATGCCATCTGGCATAACCGGTCAAACTGGTGCCGGATAGTCATTTCATCCTTAGAAGAAGGTTGCCCCATACGAGTTCACCTCCTCCCGTTCCGAATGCAAAGGCTTTTGCCTTTTTTCCCCTTCCGGAGTATCTCCCAAATGAAACCGGGGAGATGTTCGGGTGGATTGAAAAATTTTTAGAAAAATTTTTCTGTATATAAAAAACGCCCTTATGGGCACATACCCACAGGACGCCGTTTATAGCTGATATTAAATTTTCTCCACATTTTACGAGTGTATATAATGCACTTTCAATTGTAGAATTTGCCACATTACTTAAAATGTGACCTATTTACCTGTCCTTCCACGCAATGGGCAGGATAATATTTTCAAATACAAAAAAATCCTTTTAACGGTTCAGAATACATAACTCTCCCAAACACATTCAAAGGATAAAAACATGAGAAAAAAACCTTTGAACATTGCGTGTTTTTTTATATGCAATATCCAAAGTTTCTTATTTTATTAAAGTGCATGATACCCCTCTAATATAGTGATTTATTAGTGCATTTTCTTTTTAAATGGTGAACTATACACTATATACGGAGGTGCATGATATGGCTAAATCTAAGAAAATTGATAAAGACATGGGTTTTCGCCTGAAGAAAGCCAGATTAGACCAAAAGCTGACTTATGATGAGTTATCCGAAAAATCCGGTGTCTCATCAAGATATATCAAAGAGATTGAAAATCATGGCAATGTTCCAAGTCTTGAAAAACTCGGACAACTCATTCGTGCTTTACATATCTCTGCTGATCCGTTCTTTTATCCGGCAGCTCCAACCGATAATCTGGATTACCAAAGGCTGCTGGTCTATCTCTCACAATGTACAGAAGAACAGATAACAACGATTCTTGCCATTGTGGAAGCCTATCTTCGTACATATAAAACCCATGAGACAGAATAGCAGAAAGATTTCGATTTTTTCTGGATTGTTTCTGAATAATTCTGAAGAAAAACAGGGTGGTCAGCTTGCCTGTAAGCCATCCACCCTGTTTGAACTATTCTTTGATATGCATAAGCACTTCTTTCACTTTGTTTCTTTCCTTTAAAATCCCCAGTCCGTCAAATATCTGCATTACATCTACCATCCACTGATAGTAGGCTCTTTGTTCTTCTTGAAAATGAGCGTGATCCACTATATCCATATAATTTTCGAAAAATTCTCTGTGCTCTGCAGAAAGCTCAGCCAACACCGTTTCATATTCCCGATTCGCCTTTTTCAATGCTTTATCTGCATTTTCCGATTCGTTTGTGTGAACAGAATACTCTCGTTCTTCTGCTTCGCTTCTAAGTTCCTCAATACCTCTGCTACTGTTTCAAATACTTCATTCATTTTGTGTCCACCTTTCCATATAAGTATTGCATTTTTGCAGTCAGTATTATCAATCCCAAGATTACATCAAATAAATTTATTTTCTTATATTTCATCTTTAGAAGTATATTATCAAGATTATTCCGTAAAATCAATCATGTGACACTTCATCTTTAGAAAGTTGGTGATGATATGAAAATTTACTGGAATAAAGAAAAAAATTCAAAAACCTTATTGGACAACGTGTAAAAGAATTACGAACTGAAAGGCAGCTATCGCAAAAAGCACTGGCAGAACAGCTCCAGCTTGCCGGATATGAATTTAGCGATTTGACTGTATTACGAATCGAACAAGGCACACGATTTGTGCCGGATTATGAAGTAGTGGCTCTGGCAGAATTTTTTCATGTATCATGTGAATATCTTTTAGGAGTTAAAAACGAAAAATAAGCAGTGATCTGTACTATCATTTACAGACCACTGCTTAAATTTTTGTTAAAACGATAGCCCACACCCCATACCGTCTGTATGTAAATCGGTTTACTTGGATTATCTTCTATTTTTCCACGCAGGTTGCGGATATGGCTCATGACAATATTATAATCACCAAAATATGGCTCTTTCCAAACAATATTATATATTTTCTCCTTGCTAAATACCATTCCAGCATTTTGCGCTAACAGTAAAAGAATTTCAAATTCCGTAAAAGTAAATTCTATTTCTTTGTTTCCTTTTTACCGCCAACCGTCTTTCAGCATTTATTGTTAATCCCTGAAATTCTAAGCATTTTTTTATGTTCTTATTTTCACATATTTTCATTTGCTTACTTTCTAATATGCTTAATATCTCGCTAATAACATCATCTTCACTATTTTCAAATGACAACAGCAACATTTTCCCCATAACTTTCCACCTCCTCAAATCTTACTTATGTAATAGTTCAATTATTACATAAGTAAGATTTACAGTCAACTATTTTTCCAAAATTGACATTTCAACAAATACAGAATATACTATTTTTATTACAGGCGTAAGATTTAAGGAGTGATTTACATGAAGAATT
>VOFB01000697.1_pt1 | contig 166000 bp, 156 predicted proteins | sample 5384141 | NCBI WGS metagenome assembly VOFB01 (sample SAMN12384721, study PRJNA508395) | human gut metagenome | isolation source: healthy gut A | host: Homo sapiens
GCACTGGTGCGGATGTGCTTTGCATCTACCTTGTGGGCATTCTGGCCGCATGGGCCAACGCCCGCATCATGGTCAACGTAACGCAGGGCACGCTGCGCAATCTGCGCACCAAGCTGTTCACCCACATGGAAAGCCTGCCCATCCGGTATTTTGACACCCATCCCCACGGCGATATCATGTCCGTGTACACCAACGATGTGGATACCCTGCGCCAGATGCTCAGCCAGAGCATCCCGCAGCTGGTGTCCAGCGTCATCACTATCGTGTCGGTGTTCTTCAGTATGTGTATGCTCAGCTGGCAGCTGACCATCGTTACCATGCTCATGGTGGCGCTGATGCTGTTCTGCTCCAAGCAGATCGCAAAAAGCTCTTCCAGGTACTTCATCCAGCAGCAGCGGGATCTGGGCAAGGTGAACGGCTACATCGAGGAGATGATGGAGGGCCAGAAGGTGGTCAAGGTGTTCACCCACGAGCAGCAGACCCTTGCCGGCTTCCGTGAGCTGAACGACCAGCTGAAGGAAAGCGCCAAGCAGGCCAACGCCTTCTCCAACATCATGATGCCGGTCAACGCCCAGTTGGGCAACATCAGTTACGCCATCTGCGCGCTGGTGGGTGCCGCCATGGCTGTGGGCGGCGTTGGCGGCATGACCCTTGGCACCGTGGTGGCCTTCCTCAGCCTGAACAAGGGCTTCAATATGCCCATCAGTCAGGTGTCCATGCAGGCCAACAGCGTCATCATGGCGCTGGCCGGTGCCGAGCGCATCTTCAAGATGATGGACGAGCCCAGCGAGACCGACGAGGGCTATGTAACGCTGGTAAATGCCAAGTACGACCGCAACGACCAGCTGGTGGAGACGAACGAGCGCACCGGCATCTGGGCGTGGAAGCACCCCCATCACGACGGCACTACCACCTACCACAAGCTGGCGGGTGACATCACCTTTACGGACGTGGACTTTGGCTATGTGCCGGAAAAAACGGTGCTGCATGACATCAACCTGTATGGCCGTCCGGGGCAGAAGATCGCCTTTGTCGGCTCTACCGGCGCGGGCAAGACCACCATCACCAACCTGATCAACCGCTTCTACGATATTCAGGATGGCAAGATCCGCTACGACGGCATCAACATCCATAAGATCAAAAAAGCCGACCTGCGCCGCTCGCTGGGCATCGTGCTGCAGGACACCCACCTGTTTACCGGCACGGTGATGGAGAACATCCGCTACGGCCGGCTGGAGGCCACCGATGAGGAGTGCATCGCCGCCGCCCGTCTGGCCAACGCCGATGGCTTTATCAAGCGCCTGCCGGAGGGCTACAACACCATGCTGACCGGCGATGGCGCCAACCTGTCGCAGGGCCAGCGTCAGCTGCTGGCCATTGCCCGCGCAGCCGTGGCCGACCCGCCGGTGCTCATCCTCGATGAGGCTACTTCCTCCATCGACACCCGCACCGAGGCTCTGGTGCAGCGCGGCATGGACGGCCTGATGTACGGCCGCACCAGCTTCGTCATCGCCCACCGCCTGTCCACGGTCCGCAACGCAGACTGCATCGTGGTGCTGGAACAGGGCCGCATCATCGAGCGCGGCAGCCACGACGAGCTGATCGCCAAGAAGGGCAAGTATTACCAGCTCTATACCGGCAATCTGGCCGAGAACTAAGCAATTTCCCACCTTCTCACAAAGCCGCCGCACAGCCATGCCGCCGTGCGGCGGCTCTTTTTACTCCCATGAAGAAGCAATTCTGGAAAATCCGCAGATTTTCCAGAATTGCAAATATAAAAATAATTTTCCGCTGAAGATGGCCAAAGCGCACGCGGCGGCCATTTAAAATCGTCCGCTCCACGGTATACAAATGCCCCGGGCTGTGCTAGAATGGAGCAAACGAGAAAAAGGCTGGTGAGTGTATGCACCCTCTGACGGAATATCCCCGCCCGGCCATGCGCCGGGACAGCTACGAGAACCTGAACGGCCTGTGGCAGTACGCCATCACCGCCTCGGCACAGCGCCCGGCGGGCTGGGATGGCGAGATCTTAGTGCCCTACGCGCCGGAGTGCCGCGCCTCCGGGGTGGGACGCACAGTGCAGCCCGGGCAGTGGCTGCACTACCACCGATATTTTGCGCCGCCCGCCGGGACGGGCGGCAGGGTGCTGCTGCATTTCGGCGCAGTGGACTACGCCTGTGCCGTGCAGGTGAACGGCCATCTGGTGGGCGGCCACCGGGGCGGCTACTGGCCCTTTACGCTGGATATCACCGCGCAGCTCAACGGCACAGGCCGCAACAGCCTGTGGGTGGCGGTGCAGGACCCCACCGGCCACGGCACACAGGCGCGGGGTAAGCAGACTTTGCAGCCCGGCGGGATGTTCTACCCGGCGCAGAGCGGCATCTGGCAGACGGTCTGGCTGGAGCGCGTGCCGGAAAACTACATCCAGTCGCTCACGGTCACGCCGGACTACGATGCCCGCACCGTGACCGTAAAAGCCCATACCTCTGCACCCGGCGGCGCGGCGAACCTGTGGGCTGTAGTGCGCGCCGGGGGCGTGACCATTGCCGAGGACTGGGGCAGCGATGAGGCCGGCCAGGACGGTGAGGTGACGCTGCATATTGCGGACGAGTATTTCTTCCCGTGGAGCCCGGACACGCCCTTTTTGTACGACCTGACCGTGGGCACCACGCAGGGAGAGGAGGAACAGTTCGACACCGTGCACAGCTACTTTGCCCTGCGCAAGTGGAGCTGCGCACCGGACGCACGGGGCGTGCTGCGCTTCTGCCTGAACGACAAGCCCATCCTGCTCAACGGCCTGCTGGATCAGGGCTACTGGCCGGAGGGACTGTACACCCCGCCTTCGGATGCGGCGGTGGAGCGGGAGCTGAGCGAGGTAAAGGCGCTGGGTTACAATCTTCTGCGCAAGCACGCAAAGATCGAGCCGCAGCGTTGGTACTACCACTGCGACAGGCTGGGTCTTGTAGTCTGGCAGGATATGGTCAACGGCGGCAGCAAGTATAACCTGTGGTTCGTCACCTACCTGACTAATGTTTTGCAGCCGCTTATGCGCCGCCTGCCGGACAAGGCGGCGCTGTGGGGGCTGCTGAGCCGGGGCAGCGAAAGCAGCCGGGAAGAATACCGCCGGGAGCTGGAAGATACGGTACAGGCGCTGCGCTGTCACCCCTGCGTGGGCTGCTGGGTGCCCTTTAACGAGGGGTGGGGACAGTATGATGCCGCCGGGGCAGTGCAAGCCATCCGCGCGCTGGACGACACCCGTCTTGTGGACGAAGCCAGCGGCTGGTACGATCAGGGCGGCGGGGACGTATACTCCCTGCACAACTACTTCTACCCCCTGCGGGTGCGCCCGCAGACCCGCACCGTGGCGCTGAGCGAGTACGGCGGTATTGCATGGCCTATGCCGGGGCACGAGCCGCCCCGCAGGACCTACGGCTACGGCACAGCCAAAAGCCGGGAGGAACTGACCGCCCGCTACAAAAAATTGCAGCTGGGCGCAGTGCTGCCGCAGCTGCAAAAGGGGCTTTCGGCGCTGGTATACACCCAGCTGACCGACGTGGAGGACGAGGTGAACGGTCTGTTCACCTACGACCGCACCGCCATCAAGCCGGATGCCAACGCCGTCCGCTCGGTGAACGCCGCCCTTGCCGCAGAGTTTGCAAGGGTAGTAAAATAGAACGCCTTTGGCGCGGGACGATTGGGAATGGACTTCGTCATTTTTGACAAACCCCGACAGCCCGGCTTAGAGTCTTCACCAAAGTTTTCGGCGCATTCTTGACAGTGCTTTTCTGATATATTAATATATTAACGACAACTCTCATCTGATATGGTGAGGGATTTCCGTACGGCATTCACAAACTGTATTCATTTTTTCGACTAAGAAAAGGAGAAAAGACCATGGAACTGAGCAGACGTGACTTTATGCGTAGCACCGCCGCCTTTACAGCTGTTGCCAGTGTGCTGGGCACCAGTGGCATCGCCTTTGCCCAGGACGCCGACCAGAACTGTCTGGTCAAGGTGGACAGCCCCGACCGCAATGCGCTGGCCAAGCGTTTCAAGGCCGGCAGTGCTGCCGGAGTGGAGTACTATGCCTACAACCCTCGCCGTTACGCCCCTGCCCTGAAGGGAAAGCTGCCCCTGATCGTTTTCCTCCACGGTGAGGACGGTGTGGGCCCCAACGGCACCCAGCTTACCGCCAACGACGGTGCCACCTTCTACATTTCTGACGAAATGATCCAGAAGAACCCCACCTACCTGTTTGCACCCCAGTGCCCCGGCAAGAACTGGACCGACCCGGACACCGTTACGGCCTTGAAGTCTGCTATCGACAGCTATGTGGCTGCCCACCGCATCGACCCGGACCGTATCTACATCGAGGGTATGTCCATGGGCGGTACCGGTGTCTGGAACATGATCCTGGCCTACCCCTACTACTTTGCCGCTGCCATCCCCATGTGCGGCATGGTGCCTGCCCAGTGGTACAACGTCCCCGGCGCATTTGAGGCCATCAAGAACACCCCTGTCTGGGCCTACCACTGCAAGGATGACCCCGAGATGCCCTGAGGCTGAGACCGCCAAGGCTGTGCAGGCCCTGAAGGATGCCGGCTGCTCCTGCGTGAAGTACGAGGGCTTTACCGCCGGTTCCATGCCGGAGCCCCACAAGGTCTGGGAGCGGGTGTACAGCATCGGCACCCCCTATAACTGGATGTTCACCCAGTCCCTCACCCGGACCCAGCACGGCAAGCTAAACCCCAACATGATGTTCAGTCACTACCCGGTAAAGTACAACATCACCCGTGTTATGGACTTTGGCATGGACACCCTGTGGGTGCTGGATCTGGGCAAGGAAGCCCTGGTCATTGACACCGCCATGGGGTTCCGGCGCAGCAGACCTTTATGCCTACCTGCGGGAAAACGTGCTGACCAACCCTGACGCAGAGCTGGATATCCTGCTGACCCACAAGCACGGCGACCACATTCTGGGCATTCCCTCCCTGCTGAAGTCCGGCAAGGTCCGCCGCACCTATATCCACCCCGATGACCGGGAGGACCTGATCTCCAGCATGCAGAAATTCTTCGGTCTCACCGCCGAGGACCTGAAGCTGGTGAACATCGTAGATGGTGACACGGTCCGCATCGGCTCTGAGGAGCTGGAAGTGGTGGACGTGCCGGGCCACACCAAGGGCTCTGTGGTGTTCTTCTACAAGGACTACATCTTTACCGGTGACGCCGTTGGTTCTGGCGACCTGTTCATGATGGAAGCTGCCACCGACACCTATCTGCCGAGTCTGGAGCACTTCATGGCAGAGGTGCTGCTGCGGAACGAGGATGTGGACTACGAGCTGCTGACGGGCCACTGGGAGAACCTGAACCCCTTCAGCGTGGAGTACCTCCGCCATATGCTCATTCTGGTCAAGGGCGTCATCCGGGGCGATATTCCCATCGGCTACTACACCCGCAAGCCCGGCCGCTGGGCAGGCTACTTGGATGCCAACATCTTCTACCCCTACGCTGTCCTCAGCTACGAGAACGAGAAGTGATGTACGCTAAGACTCTGTTTCCTTGGCGGCATTCCCTGACTTTCTAACATATAAAGCAGACCCGGCACCGGCTCCGAAAGAGCCTGCCGGGTCTGCTTTGTAGTTCTATAATAAAAAATGGGGTCGGGATTTTTCCCGACCCCATTTTGCGATTTTTATACTGTTATCAGCTGTTGGCGCTGTTGGCGTTCACGATCTTGGAAGCGGGCAGCTTGCTCATAGCGGAGCTGCTCAGGCTGTTATCCAGCTGGGCACCGTAGGCGGAAAGAGCGTCGTCCAGCTCCTCGCCCTTCATGTCGCTCAGGATCTGGCTGCGCAGAGCATCCAGCGTGGAGACGCCCAGCGGGTCCAGACGGACGGCCAGCATCATGGCGTAGCCGGAGTACTGGATGGCGGCTGCCTGCCCGTAGGCAAGGCCGCGCAGGGTATCGGCGGCACCCTCCTGCGTAAAGGCGTCGGTCAGGTCGCTCTCGCCCAGCAGGTCGGTCTGCAGGGTGCTGGTGGAAGGAACCTCGGCGTCCAGCACAGCGCAGATCCCGGTCAGTGCGCTGCTTGCGATGCTGTTAAAGGTGGTCAGCTGGCTGGAAGTGTCCTCCGGGGCGCTGGCGTTGTAGTTGTCCGCAGCTTTCTGGGCAAGGGAGAGCATCTCGGCCTTCTGGTCATCGCTGGCAAAGGCGAAGGTGCTGGTGTTGTACAGCGGCACGGTGATAAAGCCGATCTCGTACATGGTGCTGTCCAGATGCTCGGTCAGCTCGCCGTCCTCCACAGGGGTCTCGCCGTTTTTACCGTAGACAAGATCCAGCAGCAGGGTGTGCTTGTACTGCAGCTGCTGGAACAGCTTCAAAGTCTCCAGCCCGATGCCGTTGGCGGTGTAGGTGTCGCCGTAGTTATCCATCAGCTGCTGGGCGTAGCTGTCGGCGGCGGACTTCTGCTCCTCGGTCAGCTCACCGCCCAGCTCGGTAAAGCGGGCATCCACAGCGGCAAGGGTCTGCAGGGTCTCCAGCGTCTTTTGCGCCACATAGTCGCTTACCACGGCGGTCTCGCCGGTGTCGGCATTGGTGGTGATGGTGGCCTTAAGGAAGGACTTTACCTTGCTGGCGTCCTGCTCAGAGCCTGCCAGCTGTGCAGCCTGCTGATAGGCATCGTACTGCGCCAGCAGATATAAGCCGCTGGTCACCTCAAAATCGCCGATCTTGCCCACGGTGTCCGGGGTGGAGAATACACAGCCTACAAGGCTGACGGTCAGTGCAAGTGCGCATACCAGCGCAAGCAGTTTCTTTTTCATTGGTTTGGCTCCTTGTTGTTCAAAATGGCATCCATGGCTTTCAGGATGCTTTGCAGCAGTTCCAGCGGCTTTTCGTCCGGCTGCAATACCACCGAGAGATAGGGCTTTGTGCCCGCCCCAGCGGTGACACGGCCATTGAAAGCTTGCAGCAGGCCGCGTATCATGGCAAGGTCCAGCGTTTCCAGATTCAGCACAAGGGTATCCTTCTTCTGGGTCACCTCGTACACGCCCACGGCAGCGGCCTGTACGCGGACAAGGGAAACGTTGACCAGATCACTCACCGAGGGCGGTGGGTCGCCGTAGCGGTCGATGAGCTCGTCCAGCACATCGGCGGCGTCCTCCGGGGTCTGGATGGCGGCAATGCGCTTGTAGGCTTCGATGCGTCCCGCGCCGTCCGGGATATACTTTTCCGGGATAAAGGCGTCCACCCGCAGGTCCACAAGACAATCGCTCTTGTCCCGCTGGACGGGCTCGCCCCGCGCCCGGGCAATGGCCTGTCCCAGCATTTTAACGTAGAGGTCGTAGCCCACGGCTTCCATGTGGCCGTGCTGGCTGTGTCCCAGCAGACTGCCCGCGCCGCGAATTTGCAGATCCCGCATGGCGATGCGGAAGCCCGAGCCGAAAGCGGTGAACTCCCGGATGGCAGAAAGCCGCTTCTGGGCGATATCGGTCAGGGTCTTGTCCCGGCGGAAGGTGAAGTAGGCGTAGGCCTTGCGGCCGGAGCGCCCCACCCGCCCACGGATCTGGTACAGCTGTGCCAGACCCATGCGGTCGGCATCCTCAATGATGAGGGTGTTGCAGTTGCGCACATCGATGCCGGTCTCAATGAGGGTGGTGCAGACCAGAATGTCGATCTCGCCGTTCAGCAGGTGCTGCCATACGGGATTCAGCTCTTCTTCGGTCATCTTGCCGTGGGCGATGCCCACCCGCGCCCCCGGCACCATCTGGCTGACATGGGCGGCGCAGGCTTCAATGTTGTCCACCCGGTTGTGCAGGTAGTACACCTGCCCGCCCCGGGCAAGTTCCTTCTTCATGGCTTCGGCAAGGATAACATCGTTGTATTCCAGCACAAAGGTCTCCACCGGCTGCCGCTCGATGGGCGGCTGCTCGATGGTGGAAAGATCCCGGATGCCGCTCATGGCCATGTTCAATGTGCGGGGAATGGGGTGGCCGACAGGGTGAGCATATCCACCCCGATGAAGTTTTCCTTCAGCTTTTCCTTGTGCTTCACGCCAAAGCGCTGTTCCTCATCAATGATGACAAGGCCGAGGTCGTGGAACTTCACATCTTTGGACAGCAGCCGGTGTGTGCCCACCACGATATCCACGCTGCCGGCCTGTAAGCCGCGCAACGTCTCCTTTTGCTGCTTTGCGGTGCGGAAGCGGGACAGCATCCCGATCTTTACCGGGAAGGCCTCCATGCGGGAGAGCAGGGTGTTGTAGTGCTGCCACGCCAGCAGGGTGGTGGGTGCCAGCAGGGCGCATTGCTTGCCGCCCATGATGCACTTGAAGGCGGCGCGCAGCGCCACTTCGGTCTTGCCCACGCCCACATCGCCGCAGAGCAGCCGATCCATGGGGTAGCCCTTTTCCATGTCCTGCTTGATCTCGGCGGTGGCGTGCAGCTGGTCGTCGGTTTCGTCGTAGTCAAAGCGGGTCTCAAAGTCCCGCTGCCAGTCGCCGTCCGGCGGGAAGGCGTAGCCTGTGGCCTGACGGCGGCGGGCGTAAAGCTCGATCAGCTCCTGCGCCATCTCCTCGGTGGCCTTTTTCACCTTGGCGCGGGTGCGCTGCCACTCGGTGCCGCCCAGCTTTGCCAGCTTTACCTTTTCCTCGTCACCGGGAGCGGTGTAGCGGCTGAGCAGATCCAGCTGGGTCACCGGCACATACAGCACGTCCGAGCCGGAATACTGCACCTTGAGGTAGTCCTTGGTAGCGCCCTGCACCTCCAGCCGCTGGATGCCGGCGTACATCCCGATGCCGTGGCTCTGGTGCACCACATAGTCCCCGGGCTTGATGTCCGAAAGGCTGGACAGGGCGTTTTTGTTCTTCTTGCGCTTTTTGGCTTCGGCGGCGGCTTCCTCGTCCAGCCCGTGGCGGCGGCTGGAAAGCACCGCTGCGTGGGCAAAGGGAAAGGTGCACCCGGCGGTCAGATGTCCGGGCAGCACCTGTAAAATGCCCTTGGCGGGGCGCACATCCCGGCTCATGCTCACGGCGTAGCCCTTGTCAGCAAGGTCACGGGTCAGGGCGGCTGCGCCCTTGGGTGTACCGGCAAACAGGGTGACGGCATAGCCTTGGGCAATGAGTGGGTCTAAGTCCTCCCGCAGGGAGGCAAGGTCGCCGTTCCAGTTGGGGGCGGCAAAGGCCTCTGCGTTGATGAGGTCTTTCAGTTTGAACTCATTCATCCCGCGCAGAAAGTTCTCGCACAGCAGGGTACTGTTGCTCTGGGCGGCAATGACAAGATCGTCCATGGTCTGGTACAGCACATCCAGCCCGGGGCAGAGCACGCCCTCTTCCAGCAGTCCGGTCAGCTCCTCGCTGCGGCGGAACTCAGTGGCCTTTTGGGCATCCCGGATGCCGCCAACTTCATCCAGAATGAACAGCGGCGCGTCCAGATGGTCCAGCAGCGTGGCGGGGGCGGGGTAGCGGATGCCGTAATATTTATCCATGGCCTCCGGCATCAGGCCGGAATCCAGCTGGGAAAGATCGGCTTCGGTGGCCTTTTCCAGCGCGGTGCGGTGCTTGCCGCGCGCCTTTTTGATGGCATCGCGCAGCGCTTCGGCGGTCTCGGCGGTGCTGCCGAACAGCACCTCGCGGGCAGGGGAGAGGTATATTTTTTCCAGTGCGCCGTCCCGCCGCTGGGTCAGCAGGTCAAAGGAGGACATGGAGTCGATCTCGTCGTCCCAGTACTCCACGCGGGCGGGCTGACGCATATCCGGCGCGTAGATATCCACGATATCGCCGCGCACGCTGAACTGTCCCGGGCCGTCCACCTGACTGCGCCGCACATACCCAGCGGCAAACAGCCGTGCCACCAGTGCTTCGCGGTTATACACCATGCCGGGCTTTAAGGTGAGGGTATTCTGAATGAACTCGGTCCGGGGCACGGTGTACTGCAAAAGCGCTTCGGCGGGCACGCAGACGGCCTGCAGCCGCCCGCCCGCCAGTGCGCCCAGCACCGAAAGGCGACGGTACTCGTACTCGCGGCCTGCACCCTCCACCGGGCGCAGCATAAAGTCGCGCGGGGGGAACACCGCAGCAGTAAGCCCCAGCGCCTTGAGGTCGTCCGCAAAGTGGGTGGCCTCGGCCTCGCCGGGGGTCACGATGCAGAGCACCCGGCTAAGGTCTTTTTGCAGTGCGGCATACAGCAGCGCCCGGCCTGCGGGCGGCAGACCGAACAGCGCCGCCGGCCCGGCCGAGCCAAAGCTTGCGGCGACCTTCTGATATTCCGGTGTGGCCCTGAGTAAGGCTTCGTACATGGAAAAACCTCCTTTCCTGTCAGGATGCGGGAGAATGATTTTTACCCGTTATACTTGCTCTGTGCCAGACTGAGCTTGCCGTCCATGATAAGCTTTGCAGCGGCTTCAAGGTCGGCGTAGCGGTCGGCGATGGCCTTGGCGTCCTCCGGCGGGAACTTGCCCAGCACCCATGCGGCAAGGTCGTAGTCCGGGTGGGGCTTTGCGCCGATGCCGATGCGGATGCGGGGAAAGTTCTCCCCGCCCAGCCGGGCAATGATGCTCTTCAGGCCGTTGTGTCCGCCCGCAGAGCCGGAGGGGCGGATGCGCAGCTTGCCGGGGGCTTGGGTGATGTCATCGCACAGCACCAGCACATGGTCGGCAGGGATCTTGAAAAAGCCCGCCATAGGGGCGATGGAATCGCCGGAGAGATTCATGTAGGTCAGGGGCTTCAGCAGCACCACCTTGTGGCCGTCCACCTCGCCCTGTCCCCACAGGCCTTGGAACTTGGTTTTGCCCACAGAGATGTTCCACTTGTCGGCCAGCGCGTCCAGCGCGGCAAAACCGGCGTTGTGGCGGGTGCCATCGTACTTTGCTTCGGGGTTGCCCAGCCCTGCAATGAGCCAGATATCGTTTTCATTCATGATATGATAATACCTTTTCCTGATAATAGTGTGATACAACATCTAAGTATAACATACGCGCGCGCAAAAAGATATACATTATAAGCAAAAAATGCCCCCATGCCGCAGGGCACAGGGGCAGAAAAACACTATATTACAGGTTCAGCGTGATGGCAGAGGCCTTCCAGCGGCCGTCCTCCTTCACCATGGTGATGGTGCCGGAAACCTGCGCGGCGGCGGTGCTGTCCGTGGCGGTCAGCAGGGCGGCGGAAAAGTCGTAGCAGTTTTCTGCCCCGGCGCGCTTTTTCAGGGTGAGGTCAGCGGGCACCAGCTTGTCGCCGGACTGCCCTGCCAGCGCGGTGATGCGGGTGGGCAGACGGTTCGCCATGATTTTGTCAAGGCAGTCCGCTGTCATGGCATCGCCCAGCTGCGCCTGAAGAAAGGCGTACAGCCCATCGGTGTCCACAGCAGCAAGCCCCGGTTCACTGCCGGAGGGCGCAGCGGCGTCCACGGCCTGCTCCACGGCAGAGGAGCAGGAGAGCAGCTGCTGCACCACGAACTCCGCCTGCTTTTTGGCGGGGTCGCTGCGCAGGCGGGTCAAGGCGAACACGGCGGCAACAGCCGCGAAGAAAAGGACAAGGCTCAGCGCCTTCTTACGAAAGCTTTCAGACTTCATACATGGCTCCCTTCCGACAGAGCGTTACTTGCTCTGCTCGTTTTCCAGTTTCTGCTTTTTGGCGATGTAGGCTTCCATCTTGGGCTCTGCCCAGCCGTCCAGATTGGTCTGGCGCTCCCGGGCGATGCCCAGCGCCTGTGCGGGCACATCCTTGGTGATGGTGCTGCCGGCAGCGGTGTAGGCCCCGTCGCCGATGGTGACGGGGGCGACAAGGTTGGTGTTGCAGCCGATGAAGCAGTAGTCGCCGATCTGAGTGCGGAACTTGTCCTTGCCGTCGTAGTTGCAGGTGACGGTGCCGCAGCCGAAGTTGCAGTACTTGCCTACGTCGCTGTCGCCGATGTAGGTCAGGTGGCTGACGGTGTTGCCCCGGGCGAAGTTGGAGTTCTTCGTCTCGACATAAGCGCCCAGATGCACGCCGTAGTCGGTGACGGTGTTCACCCGCACATGGGTGAAGGGGCCGATGTTGTTGTGGGGGCCGATGTGGCTGCCGTAGATCTGGCTGGCGTTCACGGTGGTGCCTTCATCCACGGTGCTGTCCTCGATGAGGGTGTTGGGGCCGATGACGCAGCCAGCGCCGATGACCGTCTTGCCCCGCAGGATGGTGCCCGCAAGGATCACAGCGCCCGGGGCAATGACCACCTCCGGGTCGATCTGCACGGTGCGGCTGTTGATGCAAACGCCGTTTGCAATGTCTGCACAAGGATGTCCTCACGGGCAGCCTCGGCGGCATCCAGCTGTGCCAGAGCAGCGGCGCGGGCCTGTTCAGAAATAGGATTCTGCATGAAAAAAATCTCCCTTCCCACCAAAGCGCGCGGCGGAAGAGAGACAGGAAAGGCGACCGGAAAATTGTTGCCTGTCCGCCCCAGCACCCCGCTGCGGAAAGCTTTGTTCCGACAAAATAGAATTTGAAAAGTTACAGGGATAGAAAGTTGTATCCAACAGGACGAGAAATCGCGTGTACAAACAAAAAACCTCTCGAACTTTCTCCCATTCTATACTACCTTAAAACTTAGCAAATTTCAAGGGATTTGCATAAAAAATAACAGACAAATTCGGGATTTTGCATGGTGGAAAGGAATGGATTTTCTGGTATAATAGTTTAGCATTCCTAAAACAATGTTCATCGTACGTTCAAGACAAGGCAAACGATGAGACCGCGGCGCCATGCCGCCGGTCACGAATGGGAGGTAAACAACGCATGAGCAAAAAGTATCTGTACTACTTCAGCGAAGGCAATGACGCTTTCGGCGGTGACAAGGTCACCATGAAGAACACGCTGGGCGGCAAGGGTGCCGGTCTGGCCGAGATGACCGCAGCCGGTATGCCGGTGCCGCAGGGCTTCACCATCACCACCGACGCCTGCACCCAGTACTACGCAGACGGCCGTCAGATCAACGACGAGATCACCGCTGACATCTTCGAGCACGTCAAGGGCCTCGAGAAGATCACCGGCAAGACCTTCGGCGACAACGCCAACCCCCTGCTGGTCTCCGTCCGTTCCGGCGCACGTCAGTCCATGCCCGGTATGATGGACACCATCCTGAACCTGGGCCTGAACGACGAGGCTGTTGAGGGTCTGGCTAAAAAGACCGGCAACACCCGCTTTGCATACGACTGCTACCGCCGCTTCGTGCAGATGTTCGCCGACGTCGTTATGATGGTCCCGAAGAGCCTGTTCGAGGTCGAGATCGACAAGATGAAGGAAGCCAAGGGCGTCAAGAACGACGTGGACCTGACTGCTGACGACCTGAAGGAACTGGTCGGCACCTTCAAGAAGATTTACGAGGAGAACGAAGGCCGTCCCTTCCCGCAGGATCCCCGTGATCAGCTGATCGAGGCTGTCAAGGCCGTGTTCCGCAGCTGGGATAACCCCCGTGCAAATGTCTACCGTAAGATGAACGAGATCCCCTACGAGTGGGGCACCGCTGTCAACGTGCAGCAGATGGCCTTTGGTAACTCCGGCGACCGTTCCGGCACCGGCGTTGCATTCACCCGTGACCCCGCCACCGGCGCTAAGAAGCTGATGGGCGAGTACCTGATCAATGCACAGGGCGAGGACGTTGTTGCCGGCGTGCGCACTCCTTCTCCCATCAGCCACCTGAAGGATCAGATGCCTGAGGTGTACGATCAGTTTGTCGAGATCGCTACCCGTCTGGAGAACTACTTCCGCGATATGCAGGATATGGAGTTCACCATTGAGGACGGCCACCTGTATATGCTGCAGACCCGTAACGGCAAGCGTACCGCTCAGGCTGCTCTGCAGATCGCCTGCGATCTGGTGGACGAGGGCATGATCACCGAGCAGGAGGCTGTCCTGCGCGTGGAGCCCAAGCAGCTGGATACCCTGCTGCATCCCCAGTTCGACGCTGCTGCCCTGAAGGCTGCAGAGGTCGTCGGCAAGGGTCTGGCAGCTTCTCCCGGTTCTGCCTGCGGCCAGATCGTCTTTACTGCTGAAGAGGCAGAGGAGATGGTCAAGTCCGGCAAGATGAAGAAGGTCGTTCTGGTGCGTCTGGAGACCAGCCCCGAGGATATCGTGGGCATGCAGGTCTCTCAGGGCATCCTGACCGTCCGCGGCGGCATGACCAGCCACGCAGCCGTTGTTGCCCGTGGTATGGGCACCTGCTGTGTTTCCGGCTGCGGCAACGACAACGAGGTCAAGATCGACGAGGAGGCAAAGACCTTCGAGATCAACGGCCACAAGTTCGTCGAGGGCGACTGGATCTCCATCGATGGCTCCACCGGCAACATCTACGGCGAGCAGGTCGCAACCGTGGCCGCTACCGGCAACAAGAACTTCAACCGCTTCATGGGCTGGGCAGACGCAAAGCACGTCAGCTGCTGGTCATGACCAACGCTGATAACCCGCGTGACGCACAGCAGGCAGTGGATCTGGGTGCTGAGGGCATCGGCCTGTGCCGTACCGAGCACATGTTCTTCGCTGAGGACCGCATCAAGGCCGTCCGCGAGATGATCTGCGCACGCACCGTGGAAGAGCGCGAGGCTGCTCTGGCCAAGGTTGAGCCGTTCCAGCAGGGCGACTTCGAGGCTATGTACCGCATCATGGGTGAGCGCCCGATGACCATCCGTTATCTGGACCCGCCTCTCCACGAGTTCCTGCCCAGCAAGGACGAGGACATCAAGGAACTGGCTGCCGACATGGGCATGACCTACGAAGACCTGAAGAACGTGGTTGCTTCTCTGCACGAGTTCAACCCCATGATGGGTCACCGTGGCTGCCGTCTGGCTGTTACCTACCCCGAGATCGCTGCTATGCAGACCCGCGCTGTGATCAAGGCTGCTCTGAACGTCTCTGCTGAGACCGGTCATGTGATCACTCCGCACATCATGATCCCGCTGGTCGGCGAGGTCAAGGAGCTGAAGTTCGTCAAGGACGTTGTCGTCAAGGTCGCAGACGAGCTCATCAAGGCTTCCGGCGTTGACATGAAGTATCTGGTCGGTACCATGATCGAGATCCCCCGTGCAGCTCTGACTGCCGGCGAGATCGCCAAGGAGGCTGAGTTCTTCAGCTTCGGCACCAACGACCTGACCCAGATGACCTTCGGCTTCAGCCGTGACGACGCTGCCAAGTTCCTGGGCGCTTACTACGAGAACAAGATCTACGAGAGCGATCCGTTCCAGCATCTGGATCAGGTCGGCGTCGGCAAGCTGGTCAAGATGGCTGCCCACGACGGCCGTGAGACCCGCCCCGATCTGGGTCTGGGCATCTGCGGCGAGCACGGCGGCGATCCTTCCAGCGTCGAGTTCTGCCACAACGTTGGTCTGGACTACGTCAGCTGCTCTCCCTTCCGTGTGCCTATCGCCCGTCTGGCTGCTGCTCAGGCTGCTATTAAAAACCCGAGAGCGTAAGGATTTTATAGCGAATTATCGTTAAAAATCAAGTATAAAATAAGGCTCACCGTCAATTTTGGCGGTGGGCCTTATTTGTTTGCTCATGTATGAGGTGAATTGCGTTTAACACAGAGCTGCTTCCCAGAAGCATCACAGATACACCTCCACAGTCAGGTCGGTCCACGCTGCACGGCGGAACTGGTGGGGCATCTTGTTGGCTTCCCGGTAACGCTTGGCGGTCTCAAAGTCGATGGTGAAGGTAAGAATGGGCTTTTCCGATACAGCCGTCAGATTGGTGCGCTCCTCTTTGGACTTCTTGCAGCCGGTGTTCAGCTTCCAGCGGTAGGAGTAATCGGCAATGGGGGTGACTACTTCAACGAACTGGTCAATCAATTCGGGAGCAAGACGGGCACCGTGCACATCGACCTTCTGAGAGAGAAAATCGTAGATCGCTTTCATGTCCGAAGAAACCGTCTGCGGTTCGGGCGCAGGGGAGAGGGCTTTCAGTTCCTGCTCCAAGCGGTCAATCTCATCATCAGCCTGTTTACAGAGGGCTTGGTATTCCTCTCTTGGCAGTTCGCCGTCTGCACGCATGGCAGCGTAGTTCAGCTTGCGCTTTTTGATTTTTTCAATCTTGCTCTGAATCGGTGCAGCGGACATTCGTGCAGTAGCTTTTCCGTTCTGACAGCTTTCGATCATCTTGCAGGCACGAAGGATGGCTTTATTCTGATTGCCCCAGACCTTTTCAAAAATCTTTTATATCATTACACCGCTTTCTTGTGGTATAATGGAAGTATTAAAACCGAGGAGGCACGACGGATGAGCGAAACCTTTGAATATGGTGTATCCAATTACAACGAAAAAGCTTTGGTCGAGACACTGAATGATCTTGTTCAGCATGTAGAAAACGAAGTTGTGGAATTTAAACTTGCGAGCAATAATTTTGATTTGCATAAACTCGGTCAATACTTCTCTGCCATTAGTAACGAAGCAAATCTTCGGAATAAAAAATATGGGTGGCTCATTTTTGGTGTAGATGATGCTACTCATGAATTTCGTGGCACAAATTATAAAAACAATCCAGTATCTATGGAAAAATTAAAACTTGATATCGCAAAAGAGACAACCGGAGCAATTTCATTTATGGATATTTTTGTGGTGCATCCGTTTTCTTTGGAAGGAAAGCCTGTTCGCATCGTTATGTTTCAAATTCCTGCTGCGGTGACTGCGATTCCTACAGGATGGAAAAATCGTTTTTATGGACGTGAAGGAGAATCTCTTGTTGATTTATCGCAGGAGAAAATTGATAGAATTCGAGGTGAACGTAGAACCGACTGGACTAGAGAGATTGTAGACGGAGCTTCGTTATCACATCTAGATACAAAAGCTGTTTCAATTGCCCGAACTAATTACAGAGAACGCCTTTCCAATGCGGCCAATTCTAATGCGGTGGAAGAACTTGACAAAATGGATGACTATCAATTTTTATCCAAAATTAAACTCATTAGGAATGGAAAAATAACAAAGGCTGCATTTATTTTGCTTGGAAACAGCGATTACTCGGATTTCTTTGAGGTTCCACCGCAGATTATGTGGCGACTTTATGATCATAAAGGAAATACAATAGATCATGAAATATTTGATATTCCATTTTTGTGTGCAATAGATTCAGTTTACAAAAAAATTCGTAATCTGACATACCGCTATATGCCTAATCAGCTAAGTTTGTTTCCGACGGAAACGCAAAGCAATATGATTCTTGGCTGCTACGAGAGTTGCTCAATAATTGTATTGCACATCAGGATTATACTGCGGATCGGAGGATATATGTAGATGAATTTGAGGATCGTATTGTGATATCAAACGCAGGCCAATTTCTGCCGGGAAATATTAAGCCAGTATTAGAGCCAGCATATGCACCACCTTATTATCGAAATCCACTTCTCGCGCAAGCAATGGTCAATTTTAAGATGATTGATACTGCATCAATGGGAATTCGTCGAGTTTATTCTATCCAAAAAGAAAAGCTGTTCCCTATGCCAGACTATGACTTGTCAAGATACCAGCAGGTTCGTGTTACGGTTTATGGAAAAATTTTGAACGATAATTATACAAAAATTCTTTTTGAGAATCCCGATATGGATTTAGATACAGTATATTTGCTTGATAGAGTTCAGAAAGGAGAAAGTATTAGCAGATTGGAAGCTGCTACATTGAGAAAAAACTTGGATTGGTTGAGGGCAAAATTCCAAAGCTATTTGTTTCCGCAACAGTAGCAGAAGCTCTAGATCAAAAAGCTCAATATATAAAAAATAAGGGATTTGACGATCAATATTATAAACAACTGATTGTTGATTATCTGAACAAATGGGGTAAGGGGCGAAAGAACGACTTTGAAAAATTGCTGTTTGATAAACTGCCGGATTCCCTAACGGCTGAACAAAAAAACACTAAAATCAGAAATTTGCTATCATCTCTTAGAATACATGGTGTTATTGAAACGGATTCGGAAAACCATCAGCGCTCTAACTGGGTGTTGACAAAAAATAGAGTTTAAGCAAGTATCTAAGCAAGTATCTAAGCAAGTGCTAAGCAAGTATCTAAGCAAGTGCTAAGCAAGCATCTAAGCAAGCGCTAAGCAAGTATCTAAGCAAGCGCTAAGCAAGTGCTAAGCAAGCTTGATTACGGAAAAGGGCGTGTAGCTTTGATGGACGCTGTCGACTTTTGAAAGTTGCAATATGATGAGGACAGCAAGTATCCGTTTGCGCGGAGAAGGATTAATGATGCCAAAAAGAGTTTTGGAGGAGGTGACCTAAAAAACTTTTTGCGGTGAATTATTGTTAAAAATCAAGCATAAAATAAGGCTCACCGTCAATTTTGGCGGTGAGCCTTATTTGTTTGCTCATGTATGAGGTGAACTGTGTTTAACACAGAGCTGCTTCCCAGAAGCATCACAGATACACCTCCACGGTCAGGTCGGTCCACGCTGCACGGCGGAACTGGTGGGGCATCTTGTTGGCTTCCCGGTAACGCTTGGCGGTTTCAAAGTCGATGGTGAAGGTAAGGATGGGCTTTTCCGATACAGCCATCAGATCGGCGCGCTCCTCTTTGGACTTCTTGCAGCCGGTGTTCAGCTTCCAGCGGTAGGAGTAATCGGCAATGGGGGTGACTACTTCAACGAACTGGTCGATCAATTCGGGAGCAAGACGGGCACTGTGCACATCGACCTTCTGAGAGAGAAAATCGTAGATCGCTTTCATGTCCGAAGAAACCGTCTGCGGTTCGGGCGCAGGGGAGAGGGCTTTCAACTCTTGCTCCAAGTGTGCAATCTCGTCATCTGCCTGTTTGCAGAGGGCTTGATATTCTTCTCATGGCAGTTCGCCGTCTGCACGCATAGCAGCGTAGTTCAGCTTGCGCTTTTTAATTTTTTCGATCTGGCTTCGAATCGGAGCAGCAGACATTCGTGCAGTAGCTTTTCCGTTCTGGCAGCTTTCGATCATCTTGCAAGCACGGAGAATGGCTTTATTCTGATTGCCCCAGACCTTTTCAAATATCTTCTTCGCCATCAGTTCCAACTTCCACTCCGGGATAGAAATGGCATCACAACTGAGCTGCTGGGTCATGTTGTGATCCAGAACGAAGGAACGGGTCGGGTTGACGGTTCGCATATTGCACTGGTAGCCAAAGACCGGCGTTCCGTCCTTCAGTTTACGCCAGTTGAAAATGCGGTAGGAAGAACCGCAGCGGCAGCGAAGTTTTGACACCCACAGGTTCTTGGTAGTTCTGGCTCCTTTGCGCCTTGTTTCTCCATCAGGAAGGCGCAGGCTGGAAATACGGGACTTGCGGATAATTGAAAATGAAAAAGAATCGACTTTATTGGACACGTAATATGATTCCTATTCTATGTCTCTTTGGGACATGCCTCAGTTTTGCTTCCCGAACTGTTTCTGAGGCTCAGGCGGGACTGTTCAGCTCGGATAATTTATTGCGAATGGCATTTCTGCCACTTGCCTTTTTCTCCATTCTATATTTTTTATGGAAGTGGAACCTGTTCAGAAGGGTGATCATACCGGCACCGTTGACATGGATTTTTCTTTTCTGGTTCTTATCAGCATTTGCATTTTTGAACAACAACTGGCTCTCGTACTCCTTTGTAAAATGGGTTGAATATTTTGTGGCCTTTATGATGAATGTCAGGGCATTATGGGGAACGCAGAATTTGTACTATTGCCGTCTATTTGCTACGAGGGCTGTTCCATGACGGTCATTGAGGCATTCAGTCTTGGGAAACCTGTTATAGCAACAGATATTGGCTTTATGCACGAAGCGATATCCGCTGTCGGTATGAATACTGTGTTCCCTATGAAGGACTATAACGCGCTACGCCACAAAGTCATTGAACTTTGGAACGATCCGGATTTGTGCAGCCAATATGGGAAAATCGCCCGAAACGAATATGAAAATAAGTACTCGGAGCCAATCGATATTGCAAATCTGACGAAGATATATTATAATTGTATCAGTGAGAATAGCTGAGTGGAAAGTCTCAGGGGGGGTGTAGATAAGGGTATCTGGAGCCAATGTGGAAAATCATTCAGCAGCTTTGCGAGGATATTCGTGGTAATCTGACCGTGTATGAAGCTGTTGTCTTAATGATAACCGCTTTGGGGTCATTACGGTGTCATGACAAAAGTCGGGTGATTCCGGTTGGATATAGTATGCTTTTGATTCTCTATATCACGCTTCTGCGTCGAACACCAGAGTATAATGAAGAAATCCGTTATCATATATCGTTCCTGCCCGATGTGAAAGTTTGGACAGGAAATCTGCTGAATGTTATTTTATATATTCCACTTGGAGGAACGATATATAACATGGCTGTTTCCATAAAAGGTACTGCGTTTGCGGCATTGCTTTCATCCGTTCTCTGTGAAATAATCCAGTATTTCACGCATAGAGGTGTGGCAGATATCAACGATGTGCTATTCAATCTAATCGGCGCATGTGCAGGGGCATTACTGTTCAGAGCGTTTAGAGCTTTTAAGAAGAAAAAAGACCTTCAATAAGTTAGCCGTAAAATGTGAAATAAAACACGAGGAATAAAAAATGAAAGATTTGATATACCTTGAGGGCGCGGAAGGCATGGAAAAATTAGCGTCTTATGCTGTTGCGCGAAACCTGATCCCGTTCTTTGGTGCTGGCTTTTCCGCAGGTGCAGAAGCTCTTAATGGAAGCGTTCCAGATTGTACCGCAGCACAGGAATATATGAAAAAAGCACTCATTGAGGAAAATCCAGAGTGTGCGGACTATCTTGCAGAGCTTGATTTTACGGGGATTGCAGGTGAATTTTATAATGATGTTTCGGAACTCAAACGTGCGAGATATTTTGAGGACAATTTCACAGATGTGAAATTGGGGGACAACTTAAAAGCCTTCCTGCATGAAATAGATTGGCCCTATGCATATACCATCAATTTTGACGATGGCATTGAGCAAAGTGTTCCGGAAGGAAACACAAAATTTCGCATTGTTCTGCCTTATAGAGGATTCCGCAAGCCGAGAAGTTCTGTTCGGCTGTTATATAAATTACACGGGGACGCCGAATATGAATGCCGCTATTACAGGAATTCGGACAGAACGGTGGACAAAAATATCATTTTTAGTTCGGATCAATATCTGCAGTCCATTACAGATGAGGAAAACCGTGACATGCTCAATGCATTAAAATCCGATTTTTCAACTAGAATCGTCTTATTTATTGGATGCAGCTTACAGGATGAACAAGACATTCGGTTTGTGTACAATCAATGCAAGGAAGAGTGCACACCGGGTTCGATGCGCATTGTTGTCCGCACCGAAAAACCGTCCGTCACAGAAAAAGGCAATCTGATGAGGCATGGTATATCGCATGTGTTACTTGTTGATAATTATGTTCGATTCTACACGGAATTTTTGAATAAATATAAAGAGCTGAAAGAGCAGCAGTCACAGATCTATCGGTTCTACAATCCGGCAATACGGCAGGTTGACGATAAACAAGAGGCTTTAGAACTTCTTTCTCATGGAACAGCGTTTAATACCGAACGGAACTCTTTTGATTGGAGTAAACTATATGTAACCCGTGATATTACCGTACAAGTCATACAGGAGCTGGAATCGTATGATTGTATGGTTATTGAAGGCCGCAGATTTAGCGGAAAGACAGCAGTGTTGTGTGAAATATGCAAAAAGACGCCACAGTATGGCCATTACTATTTTCCATCGAAGTTTGTTCCAGACGAACAGGTTGTGACTAACCTTATCACAAACACAAAACAAGGGCTGTTTTTGTTTGATAGCAACTCGATCTCGCACGAAGTATACCACTACATTATAGATTCTTCTGACCTTATCAAACAGAACGGACACAAGATTATTATTGCGATCAATTCCAGTGATAACAATATTTTGTCCAAAATGTTATCGAAGCCCTTTTCACTCCGATATCAATTCAGCTCGATTGAATTGAGACAAAACCAGAATAAGGCAGATGAACTTGGACTTTCACGAAGAAAAACCAAGCAGACAAACGTTGACTATGTACTTCTTTTGGCCGAGAATAATACCATTGACCTTGCGTTTATGCCAAAAGATAAAACGGTTTATTCACTGCATGAAAGTGTGCTCTTGATAATCCTTGCTGCATTGGACAAAGTATACGATGCTGATGCTATCGCGTTGGGTATTCCGATGTATGAAGTCGGGACATTTATCACAAAAGTCGGAGAAAAGCTTGCCCAAAGAGAACTCTGCTCTCCGGATGAGGCGACGAAGCATTCAGCAATGAAGCTTGTCCATAACAGCAAATTTGCACTTTTAAAGATTGTAAACGGATTGGATGAAGAACAAGTTATCGAAAGTGTTTTCCATATTGTCCAACGTTGTCAGCATGATTATACCAGAAAACGCCTTTATATCAACGTCATGCTCTTTGATACATTGAATCAGCTGTTTCAGGATTCACCGAAACGAGCGGAACTGATAAAGAAAATATATGATAAACTTTCCGAGTTGTTATATTCGGATATGCACTACTGGCTCCAACGAGCAAAATGTACATATCGTTACGCCAAAGAACAGAGCGCATTGGAAACAGCTTACACCTATGCAAAGAAATCGTATGATGACGGCGGACAGGATATCCATTATAAAGCATCGCTGACCCTTTCCATCATTTGTTGTGCCATTTCTGAACACGAGAAAGGCCAAGATAAGATCAATGAATGCAGATTGGCGATCCGGTATGCTAACGAAGCGGTGTTCTCGGACTTCTATCAGCAGAACAATACTTCATTGCAACTGGAGTTGGATGCAAAGCAAGGTAAAAGCCACAGCGGAATTCAAATGGTTGTAAATGCTTGTAACTTTATCAAACAAAATTCCACGGATATGGAGGATGTTGAAATAAGCGAAAGCGTTCTTGACCGCCTACATAAACTTTCTTTGGAGAAAAATAGCTAAACAAAAAAAGACTACTGTGAATCACAAGGCTTTATTCTGTAGCAAGCAGGGCGTCCGTATATACAAACGCCATTTTTGCGTTGCAAAATGCTTGTTGGGATAGTCCCAAACCCTTTGTGTACTGCATCCGCCGGATGCAGGCTGCGCATTTGTGCCAAATGCTTCTATAACGAAAAAGAACACCGAGGACTCTCTCCCCAAAATGGGAAAGATCCTCGGTGTTTTCTGCTTAACGGGTCTGCGATTTTTCCTTGGTGTCTTTTTTCTCGGCGAAGAACAACTCTACATTCTTCTGTGCTTTTTTTAATTCCTGCATTTCATCCCGTGCCTTGCGGTACTTCGGATAGGTAGCTTTCTTTTGAGAAAGCAGTGCGGAGTATTCGGTATCCAGTTCTTTTACCTTTGGCAACTTTTTCAAACTCGCTTCGTCAAAAGCGGCTTTTGCCGCCTTGTGTAGCGTGATTTGTTCCCGGTGTTCTTCCAAAAACTTCTTGCTGTACCCAGCCTTACGGTAGGCATCATACACAGGTCGTGTCCTAGCGTAGTTGACGATGTGCGCCCGCAGGACAGCAATCTTTGCCATGCGTTGCTCTGCGGCCTTGATGAAATCGCCTAGCTCATGGTATCGTGCAGTCGCTGCATTTACTCGCTCCTGCATTTCCTCGATGCTGCCGATTTTATTTTCTTGCAAAAAAATCAGGGTCTTGGACATCTCTTTCAAACTGTAGCATTTCGCCCACTGTGCATAGCCCTCGCTTTTGCCCTCGGAGAGCTTTGCCTGAATGTCCACCAACAGGTGGAACGGCTGCTCTTTCGGTGGCTGCTTCTGATGCGGGCGGTGTTCGACTTCTCCTGCAATGACCGCCTTGATTTCATCTTCGCTGTACCCTGCGCCCAGTGTCCGAAAACGGATAAAGCGTTTCTGCCGTGCACCTTTGACCGAGGTGTGCTTTCCTCGCTTGACCTCATAGCCTTCTTGTTCCAGCTTTTGAAGAAAGATTTCAAAGTCCAAAGGCTTCTCGTTCAGCAGGATGCCGTCAATTACAGAACACAGCTTGTCACGATTGCTTTCCTTGGGTGGATAAAGGGTGCACTTTTGTCGCTCCCGATACGGCTTGATTTCAATGACGGACAGCTGATGTTCCAGACAAATCAAATCGCTCAACCGTTGCACAGCCAGCCCGGACAATAAAAAATCCCGGAATTTCCGGGTGCTGTCCAACGCAGTGGAGTTGTAGATAATGTGATTATGAATGTGTTCCCGGTCCGTGTGGGTTGCAACGATAAACGCATACTTGCCCTTGGTAAACCGCATGGCAAGCTCATAACCGACCTTATTGGCTTCCTCGGCGGTGATCTCTCCGGGCTTGAACGATTGACGAATCTGATAGGCGATCACATCGCTTTTCTGCCTGCGCCCGGTCATCAGTTCATACTGGCGTTTGGAGAGCATAAATTCTTCATCCACGGTCAGGGGACTGCATTCGTAACTGCTGACCAGTTCGCCCTCCTGTGTCTTGTCCGGGTTCTGGGCGTAATCCGTGCGGCTTTTCAGGCAGGCCGCAACGGATTTCCCCTTGTTTTTGTGCAGTGCAATTAATCTTGTTGCAGCCAGTTTGACCACCTCCCGGCAAAAAGAAAATGCCGCACAGTGGCGGCATTTTGATGGAAAGCGTGAATGTTCAATACTCCGAACTCAGAAGAAAATCTGCAATGTGCATAGTTTTGATCCCCTCATAGTTGCCACCCGCAAAAGCATCGGTGGTGAGAACATATTTGGGGTAATTATCGTGGATTTCCAGTAGGCGCTCGTATTCACGCTTTTCTGTGTTTATGGAATTGATCTGCTGTGTGACCTGAACATACAGCTTTTCGTTCTGGCGCACAGCAACAAAGTCGATTTCGCCATCGGGTGTTTTGCCGATTTGGACAGTATATCTCCGGCGGCAAAGCTCCAGATAGACAATGTTTTCAAGGCTGGCAGCAACGCTGTCGGCGTTATAACCGAGAACACTGTATCGTAAAGCGGTATCTGCAAGGTAGAACTTTTCCTGCGTTTTCAAAATTTCTCTGCCACGCAGGTCATAGCGGGAACAGCGGTGCAGCAAATAGGCATTTTCCGGCTTTTCGAGATAGCTGTAAACGGTTTCATTGTCAATGGCACGACGCTCGGACTTCAGGTAATCCGCAATCGACTTGGCAGAAAATGTGTTGCCGACATTCTGAAACGTGTATTTGACGATGCGCTCCAGCTGGTCGATTTTCTTGACCTGATTCCGACGGACAATATCAGAGAAAATAGTGGAATTATAAATGTCCCGGACGATCGTGTAAACTTCGTCCGGCGCATATGCCTGCAAGTGTGTGGCAGGAAAACCGCCCAGACGAACGTAGTTGGCAAGTTCGGCTTTCGGATCGCTGAGTGTAGCGTATTGCTGTTTGAACGTCAGGTATTAGCGCGAATACAACAATAGAGCCGCCGATGACCTGCCCGATGTACTGCGGCCGCTTTTCGCCCAGATACCGGGCGATGAGCACGGTGATGCCCATTGCAAACTGTGTTACCACGAAGGTGACAAGGTTTAGCACCTGGCTGCCGGTGGACACGGCCGAAAGGCCAGAGGTTGAGCCGAAGTGTCCAACCACAAGCAGGTCTACCGCGCCGTAAGCGGCCTGCAGCACCAGTGCACCCAGAACGGGTAGCATAAAAAGCACCAGCTTTTGCAGGATGCTGCCCTGCGTAAAATCAGATTTATCACTTTTCATGGACGTTTCTCCTTTCACACATGACCTGATAGAATTTTTCAATGGTTCGGATGGTACACTCTGCGTCTGCCTCCGGGATATCGTCCAGACAGGGGGCAAGGCTCTGGAAATAGTCGCTGTCGTATTTTTTCGAGAGCAGCCTGCCTGCGTCTGTGAGCAGCAGATAGGTCACCCGGCCATCCTCGGCCGAAACCTGCTTTTGCAGGTAGCCCTTGCGCTCCATCTCCTTTACGGTGCGGGTCACACCGGGGCGGGGCAGGTTCAGCGCATCGCTCAGGTCGGAGACTCTGGCCCGCACGCCCTTTGCTTCCAGTATCTGGATGACATCCAGATACTGAATGTAAGAGGACGTCACACCATCGGGCAGGGGAGGCAGCAGGTCCCGGGCACGCTTTGCCAGATAGCAGGTATCCATCAGCTGCTTGATAAGTTCGATCGTCATAAAAAGTCCTTTCTGAAAGTTGCTTATGATAATTATCTTTGGTAATTATAATGACACGAAAGGATTTGTCAAGAGCTTTTTTACAGGCAGGCCCGGATGCAAAAAACGAGATGCAGCACCTTCCAAGACAGAAAAGGTGCTTTGAATCTCGTTTTTATATGGGGGAAAGGAAAGAATGGCAGGCAGAAAGATCATTCGGCGCACAGGTCGCCAAGGATCTGGATGAAATCCGGATAACTGGAAGCGGAAGCCAGCTGTTCCAATGTTTTGTGGTCGCGCATACGCGGGGAAGGTAGGAGAAGATGTCGGAAAAATCCGACAGATCGCTCTTGGAAACGCAGATCATGAAAATGATGCGCACGCTGCTGGTGCCCCAGCTCAGCGGTTTGCGCAGCAGGGACACGGCGATGGCCGAGCGGGCAGCGCGGCAATCAGACGGGTGCGGAATGGCGATCATGCCAAAATTGGTGGGGGAGATCTGCTCCCGCTCCAGCGTACTTTCGATAAATTCTTGCGGTACGATGCCGCGGGCGCACATCTGACCGCCGATGGTGCGGATGGCGCTTTCGCGGTCGGCGTAGTCTGCACCGGGGGTGAACAGGTCGGCATCGATCAGAGTTTGCAACAGGCTGATCAGGCGTTCTTTTTCACGTGCTGCCTTCAGGCGGTGGATCACGTCGCTGATGACCTGGCGGTCATTGTTGCTGATAAAATTGGAGATGAGCACCACAGGCGGCGCTGCGGTGAGCGGAAGGGTGGAGAGGATCATATCACACTTCAGCCCGGCCAGTTCGTGCGGGGCGGTAACGACCGATTCGATGGTCAGATCGTCCGAAAAATAGCTCTGCAGCCGGTCGAACTGGCGATGGTCGTAGGAGTAATATTGCGGGCAGAGCAATACCGCACACAGCTTGCCGCGGCGGTTATAGATGTCCTGGATGTGTGCACCGATGTGAAGCGCAATGTAGGCGATCTCATCCTCACACAGCTGCACATGCTCCTGGTGGTTGATCAGGTTGGAGATATAGACCGCAATGTCGTAGATAATGGGCGACATTGCTTTGATGCTGTGCAGCAGGGGTTGTGGACCGACACATTCTGGCGGATGCGCACAAGCATATTATCAATGTGCAGTGCAAACGGAATGAAGAAATCAATGTCGGTCAGGTCGATGTCATACACCTGCTTCACAGCCTGAACGATGGAGTCTACCAGGCGCATCGTGCTGGGGTGGATGGAAAGCGTGGCACGGCTTGGCAGCGATACATCCTGGTTGCGCACGGCGCGTGTCATGAGCAGGAGGGTGAACTGGTACTTGTTGCTGCGGGTGAAAACGATGCCGTATTCCCGCTCAAGTTCTGTGCAGATGCTGTCGATGATCAACACAAAATGCCGGTTCAGTTCAATGAGGTCGGTGGAGACCTCGTACCGCGGGGCATTGGGGGCGGTGCCAAGCTGATCCATCGTGATGAGCATGTGCAGCAGGAGATTGGTCAGAGAGTATTCGTCGATAAAAAAGTGCTGGCTGTTCAGGCAGGCAAGGATATCGCTGCGGATCTTCTGGATATCGTAGCGGGGGAAGATGGCATGGAGCGTCTCCATGCTCACAAGCGTGTGCTGCGCTTCGTTGTAGATCAGGTGGATCATGAGACGCTTTTTGTCTTTTTCACTTCCGGAAATAAACAGGGTGTTGTTTTTGGTGCGCAGCGAAAGATGATATTCTGCGATCTCATGCCGGATGAGCTTGACCTCGTTCTGCAGCGTTACCTCCGAGATGAACAGCGAAGCGGCCAGCTCGTCCAGATCCATCGGCTCGCTTCGGGAAAGCAGGGCGCGGAGGATATAGCGGGAACGTTCCTGCTGGGAGGACGGCACCTGCGCAGAAGGAGAGCTTTCTTCGGGAATCTGCTTCAAACGTTTCACCTGGCCGCGGCCGACCTGCAGGCAGGCAGGATATGCGTCCTGAACCGAACGCAGATGGTTGCGGATGGTGCGCGGTGTGACGGAAAAAAAGGCGGCCATATCCTCTATGGCCTGCACATTGCCGTGCTGGTTCAGATACTGGATGACATCTTTTGTTGAAAGCATGGGACTGCAGACCTCTTTTTTGTGATCAGGAATCTCTCGGTTCAGAAATCCTTAATATTTTATTCTATTATATAATACCCTTTTCGCAAAAAAAAAGACCTGGAATTTCCAAAATAACGGAAAAAACGCAGACTTTTTTTCCGGATCCTGCCGGGCGATAATAGAGCCAAGAAAAGGGCCGCGGCGCAGCGACCCTGCTTCTCAAAACACCTCATGAAAGGAGAAATTATCATGAAAGCGTACAAGATCTTACTTTGCTGCGGCGCAGGTATGAGTTCTGGCTTCCTGGCACAGGCGGCACAAAAGGCGGCCAACACAAAGGCCCCCGGCACCAAGGTAGCTGCCAAGAGCCAGAGCCTGGTAGAAGATGTGATCGAGGATTACGATCTGCTGCTCATCGGCCCGCACTTCGCTTCCCACAAGGATGAGTTTGACGAACTCGCAGGCCAGTACGGCATCCCGGTGGAAGTCATTCCGCAGTCTGTCTATGGCTCGCTGGATGGCAACGGCCTGATCGATTTTGCGTTGGATGTTCTGAATAAGAGCTGACAGGAGGAAGATGTTATGAGTAAAAAACCCATGCAGAAATTCATGGATTGGCTGCAGTATAAAGTGACCCCGGCGGTGCAGAAATTTACCGAGCGGCCCTGGGTGCACGGCTTCTCCGCAGGCATCGTCAAGTGCTTGCCCTTCATCCTTACCGGCTGCCTGATCTTCTTCTACAATGTCGTGCAGCCCTACTTCCCCAACATCCTGCCCAACCTGAGCGCGGTTTCCAACTATACGTTCAGCATGCTTTCGCTGCTGGTGGCGTTTATGATGGTCTACCAGGAAATGGGCTCTCTGAAACATCGGAATTATCAGGTGGTCGGCGGCCTGACCGGCATCTGCGCCTACATCCTAGCGATGAAGGGTACCACCGTGGACGGCGTCTACTCCGTTATCTGGAACCGCTTCGGCCCCACCGGTATCGTGGTTGCGATCTGCATCGGACTGTATGTGTCCATCATCTTCCACCTGATCGCAAAGCTGAACCTGTTCAAGAACAACAACACCATCCCTGAGTTTGTGCAGGAGTGGATCAAGAACATCATCCCCATCTTCCTGTCCATCCTGCTGCTCAAGATCGTGATCATCGATCTGGATGTGGATCTGTATCCCATCGTGCTCAAGCTGTTTGCACCCATCAATGCCATTGCACAGACCTATCCGGGCTTCATCCTGCTCAACCTGTTCTGCTGCTTCTTCTATTCTCTGGGCATCTCTGGCTGGACCTTGGTCTGGCCCCCGCAACGCCATCTTCATCCCCGCACAGGCTGCTAATGTGGCTGCTGTGGCAGCCGGCGGCACTGCAATGTACCTGACCACTTCCGAAGTCTGCAACGGTATCGCACTGATCTGCCTGGGCGGCATGGGCTGTACCCTGGCACTGAACATCTGGTGCCTGTTTTCCAAGAGCAAGCGCCTGAAGACGCTGGGCCGTGTCTGCATTGCCCCCGCGATCTTCAACATCAACGAGCCCATCCTGTTCGGCACCCCGATCGTCTTTAACCCCATCCTCATGATGCCCATGTGGATCTGCACCACTGTGAACGCCACCATCGTGTGGATCGTGATGCGCACCGGCCTGCTGGCCATTCCCACCATTGAGCTGGCAATGGTCGCAACCATTCCTGCACCGTTCTCCACCGTGATGTTCACCGGCGATATGCGTGGCGTAATCTGGTGGGCTGTGTGCCTGGCAGTGGATCTGCTGATCTGGTATCCATTCTTCAAGACCTACGAAAAGCAGGAAGTCGAGAAGGAGGCCGCCGAGGCTCTGGCAAAGGCATAAACCGGAAATTCGATAAAATTAAGAGGGAAAATACCACATATGAGCGATAAAATGGTAGAGGTCGCAATGGGCATTATCATCAATGCCGGCGACGCAAGGACTTGTGCTGCCGATGCGATGCAGGCCGAGCTGCGGGGAGACCGCGCTGCAGCCGATGCAAAGCTGAAGGAAGCCGACGAAGCAATCAAAAAGGCGCACAATGCGCAGACCGATGTGATCCAGGACGAGTGCCGGGGCAACCCCACGGAGCTGTCGCTGCTGTTTATGCATGCACAGGACACCGTTATGACCATCATTTCGGAGGTAAGCATGATCCGCCTGATGATACAGATGAACCGTAACCTGGAGGATAAGATCAATGGAAATCGTAACTAGTTTCCCAGAAGGGTTCCTGTGGGGAGCCGCAACCAGCGCCTACCAGTGCGAGGGTGCCGCTGAGGGTTATGGCAAAAAGGATAACCAGCAGGACGTGATCAACCGTGAGATCCACGATGAATACGGCTATGCGGATGCCAGCGTTGCCAGCGACCATTACCATCACTACAAAGAGGACGTTGCCCTGATGGCAGAAATGGGGTTCAGCTCCTATCGCTTCTCCATCAACTGGGCACGCGTCCTGCCCGATGGTGTGGGCGAACCCAACCCGGAAGGCGTGGAATTCTACCACAACCTTCTGCACGAGCTGCACGCCCATAACATCGAGCCGGTGGTCACCATGTGGCACTACGACCTGCCGATGGCACTGGTGAACAAGTACGGCGGCTGGGGCAGCCGCCAGATCGTGGATGACTTTGAGTATTATGCCCGCTTCATCCTCAACGAGTACAAGGACGAGGTCAAGTACTGGCTCACCATCAACGAGCAGAGCATCGTGGTCAACTATATCGACCGTAAGAATAAGCTGACCAACGAGCAGAAATTTGATCCGAAGTTCCGCTACCAGGCAAACCACTACATGAATCTTGCTCACGCAAGAGCGGCCATCGCGGTTCACGAGATCGTGCCCGGCGGCCAGTGCGGTGCGGCACTGGATATGGCACCCTATTACCCCCACACCTGCGACCCCAAGGATATCCTGGCTGCAAAAAATGCATCCAATTTCAAAAACTATTTCTACATGGATGCCTACATCCGCGGCGAGTACACCGAATCGGTTCTGGCATATCTCAAGCGCCAGGGGCTGATGTTCGATATCCAGCCCGGCGATATGGAACTGATCAAAAAAGGCTCCGAGTGCTTCGACTTCCTGGGCATCAACTATTATCAGAGCGCCTGCGTCAAGGTACCTACCCCGGGCGCCGCACGCCGCTCCAAGCAGAACAACAAGATCGGCAAGGGCGGCCATGTGGTGTACGAAGTGCAGCCAGATCTGTTTGAAGGCTGCAAGAACGAGTTCATTGGTGATACGGACTTCTCCATGCCCATCGACCCGGTCGGCCTGGAGTATGTGCTGGAGGACATCAACGATCGCTACCACATCCCGGTAATGATCTGCGAAAACGGCTTTGGTGCTTATGATAAGCTGGAAAAAGACGGTTCTATCCATGATCCTTACCGCATTGAGTACATCCGTGAGCACATCAAGGCCATGAAGGCTGCCATTGCAAACGGCGTGAAGCTGCTGGGCTACAATCCCTGGTCTGCCTTCGACCTGCTCTCCACGAGCAACGGCATCGCCAAACGCTATGGTTTTGTGTATGTGGATCGCACCGATGACGACGTGAAGGAATGTAAGCGCTACCGCAAGGATTCCTTCTACTGGTATAAGAACGTCATTGCAACCAACGGCAAAAACCTTGAGTAAGAGCTTTCTTTCATCTTAGCAGATTCCTCCTTTACGCTAAAAGGGCCGCTGCATCGTGCAGCGGCCCTTTTGCATTGGATAGCTGAGCGAGCGACAACCACCAGCTATGCTGGTGGAGTAAAAAAGCTTTAGCCCTAGACAAAAAAGAAACCTTCCGGTAGAATAGAGTGTGGGTTTGCCAACCACATTCTAGGAACAGGGAGGTTTATCTTTGAAATGAAAGATAACAAAGACGTAGATAGTTTAAGCCATACAGCATGGAGATGTCAATACCATGTGGTGTTTGCACCAAAATACCGGAGAATGGTAATTTACGGCCAGATTAAAAAGATATCGGTCAGATACTCCGCCAACTGTGTGAACAGAAAGGAATTGAAATTATCGAGGCGGAAGCATGTCCTGACCACATCCATATGTTAATAAGTTTTTTATAGCATTTCTTACGTCATGGGCTATCTCAAAGGAAAAAGTAGCCTGATGATTTTCGACAGACATGCGAATTTGAAGTACAAGTATAAACCGTTATAGCACTTTCCGAGGGATAATCAATATCGGGTTCGTAATATTTCTTATTCGCCTTAGAATACAAGAATGATTCCTGCTACGCAGAAGGAAGAAGTTCGTCTCAGGCTAAAGAAACAAATACTACTAACACTACTAATGGGTTTTGACAGTCGAGGAAGGGAAGCACAATGACTGTGGACGAATTGAGTGTCAAACTGCCTCATCTAAAATGTGATTCGGATGTTCAAGAACTCGGAGTTAAATAAGATGGCGGAAGGATGATATGGTGTGGAGCTGTGGATTTCTGGATTTAGCAAGTGGTAGAGTGAAAAGTTCACATGGATATGATTGATTCGATCTGTGCGCTGTGGTAATATAAAGAAAAAAGAAAGGCGGTGAGTCTGTGGCAGAAAAAGACGCATCTGAAAAGATTCTGGAATCCTACAATGATGTATTCTCTGATATCGTAAACGTGCTGTTATTCAACGGAAAGCAAGTTTTAGGTGCAGATGAATTGGAAGATCAGGCTCCACGCACCTATTATAAAGCGGATGGCAGACTCCATGAAATTGAACGTGATGTTGCCAAACGATGGAAGAATGGTAATATCCGGGTGGCGTGTATCGGGTTTGAGAACCAAACAGCCTCTGACCCGGATATGCCGCTCCGAGTGATAGGTTATGATGGTGCAGAGTATCGGGCGCAGCTTCTGGGAGATTATGATACAGGAAGCCGTTACCCAGTCGTGACGCTGGTGCTCTATTTTGGTCATGAAAAACCGTGGAGTGGGCCGCTGTCTCTGAAAGAACGGCTGAACGTTCCAAAAGAGTTTGAGCCATACGTCAACGAGTATAAAATCAACCTGTTCCAGATTGCCTATCTGACCCATGAGCAGGTAGAACTTTTCCAGAGCGATTTCAAGGTCGTGGCAGACTATTTCGTACAGAAACGGGAAAGCGGCGACTATATTCCGAGTTCACAGGATTTGACCCATGTGCAGGAAACGCTTCAACTGCTGAGTATTATGACGAATGATAATCGGTTTGAGGAAGCGTACAATACAAATACCGATGGCCAGAAAGGAGGCCCACGCAATATGTGTGATGTGCTTGATAAAGTGGAAAGCAGAGGCATTGAAAAAGGCATCGTGAAAGGCGAGAGCCGCGGAGAAAACAAAATGGCTTTACTGGTAAAGAAGCTCCTTGACCAGAATCGCATTGACGATGTAAAGAGGGCTTCCGAAGATGAAAAGAGCCGTGCGGAGTTGATGAAAGAGCTTGGAATCAACTGAAAAATTGAAAACCGCGATGTGTCGTTACTCCGAACGCCCTGTAATTTTGGCTGCTGCTCAGGCTGCTATCAAGAATCCCCGCAAGTAATTGCGTGAGCGCTTGAGAAAGCACAAATAAAACAAACGAACCGCCCCGGTTTCCGTAACAGGAAGTTGGGGCGGTTTTTGTGTTGCAACGTACAGGAAAAGCAGAAAATATCTTTTACAGAAAGGACATGCAAACTGTCCAACAGGATCGTTATAATAGACAGACAAAAGGGCATAAACGCCATCAAAGGAGAGTGCACAATGAAAAAAATATGGATGTTTCTGCTGGGCGCGGCATTTGCCGCCGAACTGTTTCTGGTTGTCTGCATAGCAAGCAGAAGTGCATCAGCGCGTCAGGTAATGTACACTTTTAAGGATGATGTATGGGATGTGATCTACCGGCTGAACCGCAGATGGAATTTGTGAGAAAAGCACTTGGCTTTTTGGAGGATGGACAGACAAGCTGTCCATCTTTTTTTGTATACTAGGATTGTGCAAAAGAGACAAAAATTTTGTGGCTGTTTCACAAAACAACAAAATTTCACACAAAGAATTGCGGCTGTTGTTGCACTGTGTTACAATGAACAGAGAAGGAGAATGAACTGTGCGTAATAGTAGATTGGACCGTATACTCTATATCCAACAGGTGCTGGTACAGGGCGGGGTGCTGAATAAACAGCAGACTGCTGACCGCTTCGGTGTCAGCGAGAAAACCATCCAGCGCGACCTCGACACGTTGCGGAATCATTTTGCAGACAGCGAGCCGCGCCGGGAGATCTTATACAACTCCGCAAAGGGCGGCTATCTGCTGGATGACACGCTTTCGCGCTTCCTCACCAGCAGCGAGATTCTGGCTGTCTGCAAAATCCTGCTTGAAAGCCGCTCCATGGTCAAGGAGGAGATGTTCCCGATTCTGGACAAGCTGATCTGGGCTTGTACACCGCTGGATAGGCTGAATCAGGTCAAAGACCTCATCAGCAACGAACGTTTCCATTACGTTGAGCCGCAGCATGGCCGGAAGTTTATCGAGAGCTTGTGGGAGATCGGCACGGCAGTAGAAAATCACAATGTTATGGAAATTACCTACTGCCGCACCCACGATGGCGAGACTCGTGTGCGCACCATCGAGCCGGTTGGCATCCTGTTCAGCGAGTATTATTTCTATCTGGCAGCGTTCATTGAGGGCATCGACAAGGATAAGCATTTCCAGAACCCGCAGGACAACTCCCCGACGATTTACCGCATCGACCGTATCCAGAACTATAAGACCCTCGACCGACACTTTGCACAGCGGTACACCGACCGCTTTCAGGAGGGCGAGATGCGCAAGCGCATCCAGTTTATGTATGGCGGTGAATTGCAGACGATTAAGTTTGAGTATACCGGGCCGAGTCTGGAGTCCGTGCTTGACCGGCTGCCCACTGCAAAGGTTTTGCGTGTAACAGAAAAGGGCTGGCTGCTGGAAGCCGAGGTGTTCGGCACGGGCATCGATATGTGGGTGAGAAGTCAGGGAGACTATATAAAAATTATAAATACATAGGGAGACTATCATCATGAGCAAAATTCAGGTGGAAGTACGTTTTACGGATAAACTGAAGTCTATCCGTGTGGGTGGGCAGGAGATGGAAATCCCGAATGCCATCAAGACAAAATCTGTTGAAGAATGGTTTGAGCCGGCGGCTGGCCGTGTGAATTGGGATGGTCTGGGGGCTGAAATCAAGGCTATGGGTTTCAGCAATGAGAAAAATGCTGTGTACAGCTTCCTGTTTATTGGCCCGGAAGATAAAAAGCGAGAATTCATGGGCTTCGTGGAGAACTTTTGCCTGGGTGAGGAAGCGCAGCAGGAAACGCAGGAGGAAACCGAGCAGGACTACCTGCATAATGCCCAAAATTATCAGCAGGCAGGCAATGCGGAAATGGCGTTCCAGCAGTACATGGTCGCGGCCAGAGATTACGGACGCCCCGAGGCACAGTTTGAGGTGGCACGGTGCTATCAGAACGGCACGGGCGTGGAAAAAAACGAAGAAAATGCGGTCGTGTGGTATAAAAAGGCCGCAGAGCAGTGCGATGCCGAGGCACAGTGCGCGCTGGGCGAGTGCTATTATCAGGCTCGGGGCGTTGAAAAGGACGACAAAGAGGCCCGCAAGTGGTACGAAGCGGCGGCGACTCAGGGAAATGTGACGGCCCAGTATATGACCGGACGGCTGTATGCGGCACTCTCGTACAATGTGGCGGCTGTGAAGTGGTACACCAAAGCGGCAGAGCAGGAATGCCCGGAAGCACAGTATGAGCTGGGCGTGTGCTATGAGGCCGGCGACGGCGTCGGCAAGGACGAGGCAAAAGCCGCAGAACTGTACCGCAAGGCGGCAGTGCAGGGCTATGCGGAGGCGCAGAACGAGTTGGGCGCTTGCTATAGTAATGGCACAGGTGTCGCAAAAGATTTGGAGCAGGCGTTTGAATGCTACAGCAAGGCGGCAAAACAGGGCAATGTGAAAGCGCAGTACAATCTGGGCGTTTGTTATGCGATTGGCGGTGGCGTAACGAAAGACCCTGTGCAGGCCGCTGAATGGTCTGCGAGAGCCGCAGAGCAGGGACTTGCGGCGGCACAGTATAATCTTGGCCATTGCTACAAGGAAGGAGAAGGCGTAGAAAAAGACCCGAAAAAGGCTGCGATGTGGTGCGAAAAAGCTGCAGAACAGGGATTTGCGGAAGCACAATATGAATTGGGCGAGTGCTATTATTATGGAAATGGCATAGATGAAAATGAAACGGAAGCGGTAAAGTGGTATCAAAAGGCCGCAGAACAGGGTAATACAGATGCACAGTTTGCGCTGGGTAAGTGCTATTATTATGGAAATGGCATAGAAGAGAATAATGAAGAAGCCGTAAAGTGGTATCGCAAAGCGGCAGAGAAGGACGTCGCAAATGCACAGTGTATGCTGGGAGAGTGCTATTATTATGGTTATGGTGTAGAAGTGAATAATGAAGAGGCCGTGAAATGGTTTCGGAAAGCGGCAGAGCAAGACGTTGCAAAGGCGCAGAATCTGCTTGGTGATTGCTATTGTTATGGCTATGGCGTAGAGCCAAACAATGAGGAGTCCGCAAAATGGTATGAGAAAGCAGCGAATCAGGGCAATACGAAGGCACAGTACAGTCTGGGGCGCTGTTATAGAAATGGTACAGGCAAAAGAAAAGACCTTGCTGAAGCAGTAAAATGGTACGAGAAAGCAGCAGAAGGGGGCAACGCGGACGCTCAGAACAGTCTTGGCTATTGCTATGAAGTGGGAGAAGGTGTAACAGAAGACCTGGCCAAAGCAGCAAAGTGGTATCGCGAATCAGCAGAAAATGGCAATGAAGTTGCACAGTGTAATTTTGGCCTTTGCTATGAGTATGGAAAAGGAATAAAAAAAGACCTGGCCGAAGCAGCAGTATGGTACGACGAATCTGCAGAGCATGGATACGCAAGAGCTCAATTTAAGATTGGTCTGTTCTATGACAATGGATATGGCGTGGCACAAAACAAAGAAGAAGCGGTGAAATGGTATCGAAAGGCCGCAGAACAAGGTGATGCAGATGCGCAATGTAATCTTGGCTATTGCTACAAGACAGGAGATGGTGTAACAAAAGACCCTGTCAGGGCAGTGGAGTTGTACCGTAAGGCTGCAGATCAGGGAAATGCAAGTGCGCAGAACAATTTGGGCTATTGCTATAAAAATGGAGAAGGCGTGGAAAAGAACAGCGCGAAAGCAGTTGAATGGTATCGTAAATCTGCGGAGAATGGTAATGCATTTGCACAGTACAATCTTGGGTTGTGTTACGAATATGGTACAGGTGTAACGTTATCGAAAGCAACTGCGGCAGAGTGGTACCGGAAAGCTGCGGACCAGGGCGATGCTGATGCACAGTATAAACTTGGCGTGTTCTATGAAAATGGATACGGCGTGATAAAAGATGAAGCACAGGCCATGCAGTGGTACAAGAAAGCGGCCGATCAGGGCAATGAAAGCGCAAAGAACGCTATTGACAGGATGCAGAGCAGCGGTATGGGTGCGGCAGTGGCAGCCGGCGCCGCGGCGGCCACTGTAGGTCTGTTGTGGAAGATTTTGAGGGGTTAACAGCAGAAAGGAAAATAAATCATGGCAGACGAGCTTGAGGTGCTTGAAAAACAGCAGCTTTCTGCGCAGCGGTCGCTGAATGACCTGACGGACCAGCTGACCCTTGCAGACCATCTGGTGTATAAAAAATATCTGACGGAACTGCAGAACTATGGCATGGTGGAGCTTTCCCAGCAGATGCTGGACGTGCAGGACCCTGCCCAGTGCATCCAGCTGTTCCAGCTGCAGAAATTGACCCTGAAAAAGGGCGAAGATATGTTCCAGAAGCTTTCCACGGTGTACTATTCCAGCATGGCACAAGGCTGTAGTCTGGCGGTGATGATCGATGTGCCGGAAGGAAATGCCGGTGCCAATATCTATCTGGGCGTTCGCGAGGATCCCCTGAAACAGAGCATGAAGAGCCGCAAGCTGGAAATTTCCAGCAAGGCGTTGCAGAAAGTGCTGCTCTCCAACTTCCCCGGTTCCGATATAAAAGGCATTTCTCAGAAAGATGAAAAAGAACTGCTGGATGAAGCCTTTGGCGAAGCGCAGGAGGCGGTGGCCTCAGTGTCCTGTGTGGCAGCTCTGCGGGATAAGTCCAAGACGGAAGACAAAGCTTTTGTGCAGGGCATTGAGCGCTTTATGGATGCGATGGAAGGAGAAAAGTATACTGCGCTGTTTTTGGCAGAGCCTGTCTCCAATGAAACGCAGGCGGAGATACGCAGCGGGTACGAAAACCTCTACAGCAGTCTTTCGCCCTTCCGCAAGAGCACATGGTCCTATAGCGAGAATCAGAGCACGGCTGTGATGGAGAGCCTGTGCAGCGGGACTTCCCACACCATCAGCGATACCGTCAGCACGACCACAACGGACGGCACGAGCCAGTCCTCCTCGGTGACGGATGGCACCCAGAAAACGAAAGGGGTCAGCGGCGGCATCAACGGCGGTGTCGGCAGCAGCTCCGGCACCTCGGTCACAAAAGTCTCGCCGGTGGCTGGCGGCATTGCAGGCATTCTGGGTCTGGGCGGCTTGGCAGCTTCGGCCCTGATTCCGGGCGCGGGGGCCGTCATCGGCCCGCTGCTTGGCACGGCTGGCAGGGCCATAGGAGGCATGGCACCATCCAGAACGGCTTTCAACAGCATTGCCCGGAACATCGGCGGCTCCATGGGCGTAAACACCTCGTGGGGTACCAGCCACTCTGCCACCGAGCAGACCGGCACTTCGCACAGCACCTCCGATGGGACGTCGCATGGAACATCGGACACCACCAGCCAGCAGGAGAGCCACGGCACAACGGACACCCGCGGCACGGGCCGTACCCAGCAGGTCGAGCTGTGCAACAAATCGGTGGAAGAATTGCTGGAACGCATAGAAAATCAGCTCAAGCGCGCCAAGGAAAGCGAGGATTACGGCTGCTATAACTGTGCAGCATATTTCCTTTCGTCTACTCAATCCACAGCACTTTTGGCGGCCAATACTTACCGTGCATTGATGGTGGGCGAGGGCTCCTCGGTGGAGAGCGGCGCTGTGAATGTCTGGCAGAACGATGAGGCACAGGTGGCCCAGCTGCGGGAGTACCTCAAGCGGTTCATGCAACCGGTCTTTGCTCGCCCGCTATGGGAGAATGCGCCGGATAGTCTGCTTTATACACCTGCAACGCTGGTCAGCGGGCGGGAACTGCCGATGCATCTTGGCTTGCCCACCCGCTCAGTGCACGGCTTGCCAATCATCGAGCACGCGGAGTTCGGCCGCAATGTGCCGGATGAGGCGATGCCGGATGAGGACAAGATGAATCTGGGCAAGATTTACCACATGGGTAAAGAGGAAGCGGCAGGACTGATCCTGAATCGGCAGGCAATGGCTTCCCATACCTTTGTCACAGGCTCGACCGGTACGGGCAAATCCAACGCAGTCTACCATCTTCTGGACGAGATAACAAAGGATGGACGGACGTCGTTTCTTGTGGTGGAACCGGCCAAGGGCGAGTACAAGAATGTGTTCGGCAATCGTACAGATGTGCAGGTGTTTGGTACAAACCCCAGAGAAACTCCGCTGCTGCGCATCAATCCCTTTGCATTCCCTGAGAATATCCATATTCTGGAACATATCGACCGTCTGGTGGAGATATTCAACGCCTGCTGGCCCATGTATGCAGCCATGCCTGCCGTGCTGAAGGATGCCATCGAGCGCAGCTACCAGAAAGCCGGTTGGAACCTACGCAATTCGGAGAGCGAGAAGGGAGTTTTCCCGACCTTCTTCGACCTGCTGGATATTCTGCCGGGCGTCATTGAAGAGTCGCACTACTCCAAGGACACCCAGAGCGATTATGTGGGCGCTTTGTGTACCCGTGTAAAGTCGCTGACCAACGGCATTTACGGAAGTGTGCTCTGCGCAGAGGACGCGCTGACCGACGCAGCGCTGTTTGACTGCAATGTGGTCGTGGACCTGAGCCGGGTGGGGTCGATGGAGACAAAATCGCTGCTGATGGGCATTCTGGTCATGAAGCTGCAGGAATACCGGATGTGTGGCAGCGAGATGAACAGCAGACTGCGCCATGTTACCGTGCTGGAAGAGGCGCACAATCTGCTGCGCAAGACGTCGGCGGAACAGTCGCAGGAAGGGGCAAATCTGCAGGGCAAGTCGGTGGAGATGCTGGCCAACGCCATTGCGGAGATGCGTACTTACGGCGAGGGTTTTATCATTGCGGATCAGGCTCCCGGCCTTCTGGATATGTCGGTCATCCGCAACACCAACACGAAAATCATCCTGCGCCTGCCGGACGAAGAGGATCGCAAGCTGGTAGGCAAGTCTGCCGCTCTGAAGGAGGCACAGATCGATGAATTGTCCAAGCTGCCGCTGGGTGTAGCTGCCGTTTACCAGAATGAGTGGCCGGAGGCGGTGCTCTGCAAGATTGAGGCGTATCCCATGCCGGAAAATGCTGTTTACCACAAGCCTTCAAAAATGCCGCATGAAATCAACGCAGAGTTTGTATTTGGACAACTGGCAGCGGGCAAAGAGCTGGAACCGCTGAGCATTTCGGAGATGGAGCAGCTGAAGCTCTGGCTGAAACGCCATGAGATGATGTTGAAGCCGGAGGACGGCCGCTACCTGGAACAGGTCTTTGCAGGCGGCGAACTGGATGTGGCTAAGACCCGGAAAGCTGTGTTTGATTTCTTTGGTGGAATCAGCACGGTCGTTGATTACTGTGCCGCAGCCGAAAAATCGTTCACACCCCGTAAAGAATTTCTGGAACAGTTGCAGGGACAGTACGGCCTGAAAGCTGCTGCCGCAGACTGGGTGCTGAATAGCGTGATAAGCATGGGCATGAGTCTGAACCCGGATGCAAAGGCTGTAGAAAATCTAAGGACGAATTTTGAACAGCAGGGAGGTCGTGTGCTGTGAGGCGAGAAATCTCAGAAACGAAACCGATGGAAGCAAAAATGCACATTGGGTTGGATGATGTCGTCAAACAGTCATTTGAGCGTCTACAGAAAGGCGCGATAGAAAAGCCAGAAGAAAAACTGGATGCTGCTACGGAAAAGTCATTTGCAGAGCTAGAAAAAGAGCTGGAATACAAAAATAACGATGATGGAATGCCGTACCGTATGGAGCAGGATCTTTTGTCGGATGCAGAGTATAAAAGAAACGGATATGAGTATACTACCGATCACCTTGGAAGGTTGTTTACAGCCGAAGGAGACCTGCATCTGAAAGAGCATGATGGTCGTCTGCAAATTAAAGACAGCATCCATGACATTGGAAAAGGATATGAAAAAAGTACCGATGATCGAGGTCATGCAATTGCAGATCGCTTTGATGGGGCAAACGATTTGGAAAATCTCATTCCGCAGGATTCTGGACTAAATCGGAACGAATTCAAAAATTTTGAGAATAAACTGGCACAGGAAGTGGAAGCTGGGAAAAAAGTCAATCTGAAATTGGAAATGCATTATCCGGGAGACTCCTTCCGCCCGGATGCCATTACTGCTGTGACAACGATTGACGGAAAGCAGGAAGTTAAAGTATTTCTGAACGATAAGTATTTATAAGTCCACTGCACTTTCAGGTTATTACAATCTCGGTCGATTGCACATACAATACAAGCATCACTTCACAAAACGGAGGGGACTTGTATTATGGTGGACTACGCCGACATCGGAAAACGCATCCGTGCCTGCCGCCTTGCAAGGGGCATGACGCAGGAACAGCTGGCCAATGAGGTCGGCGTGGTGGTCACCCACATCAGCCATATCGAAACAGGAAACTCCGTGCCCAGCCTGAAAACGCTGATCGACATCATCAACGCACTGGACTGCTCGGCGGATGAGCTGCTCTGCATCGAGATCAAAAAAGCAAAGCCGGTGTTCGACAGCTGGATGACCGAACAGCTTGCAGATTGCTCTGCCGATGAGGCAAAGATCATCAAAGAAACGGTAGTCAGTCTGAAAAAATCGCTCCGAAAGGTGTACGGAAAGTCCTCTAAATACAGATATGACTAAAACTTCAAAAAGCTGAACGCCAGTTGGTAGGCATTGAGTGTTTGAAAGAACACCAATAAACAGAATGAACCGCCCCGGTTTCCGCAATGGAAGCCGGGGCGGTTTTTTATACAAAAAGAAATCGTTTTTTTGTAGCTTTGATGAATTGGCGCAGAGTCATTGACAGCAGAAGGGCAGAAGCGTATCTTTGGAACAGAAAACGGAACCGGGCTACAAATAGCAGGTTTCTTTACCTTGCGAGGACACTTTCGTTTTGATGAGGCACGACCCGGTGTGCCGCTTTTTTCATTTGCGGAGATAAAATGCAAAAAGTACGGATTATAGTACACATTATCTGCTATGCTCGGTACACGGAAAGCACACACCGGAAAAGGAGCAAAAATGCGCTGGACGTTGAATAAAACAAGGCTTTTGGCTGGTAAAACGGACCCGGAGAATACCAGCCTGTGGCTGCCGCTCTGGATGCACCTGTGGGATACGGCGGGCATCATGGAGCGGCTGGTCCGGCAGTGGCTCCCGGAAAGTGTAAAACGGGCCATGGGCTTTGAGTGCGAGGAAGCGTTGCTCGCGCATGCCCGGTTTCTGGGCGGAATCCATGATATAGGCAAGGCTACGGTAGCCTTTCAGGCAAATATCCTGCGCACTCTGCCGGAGGCGCGGCAGCGGCTGGAAATGTTGACGCCGCTGGACTGTCCTGAACAGAACCGCCGGGAGTCGCCGCATGCTCGGGCGGGAGAGGCAATTCTGCTGTGGGATGATTGTCCCGGTGGGCTAGCCTCCATTGTGGGGGCGCACCACGGCAAACCCCAAAACTGTGCGGCGGTCGATGACCAGTTGGAGTGCTGGGAGAGCAACTACTACCCCAAGGGACAGGAAAAGGTCTGGCAGGGCTTCTGGACAGAACTGCTCATGACTGTTTTGCAGGACTGCGGCTTTGATGATACGGCGGAACTGTACGACCTGGACCCGCAGGAGGAAGTGCTTCTGACCGGACTTCTGATCATGGCAGACTGGATCGCCAGCAACACGGAGTACTTCCCCTGATCCCGGTGGAGGAGCTGGGCAGCATGGAAGATTACCCGGCACGGGTGGATAGGGCGTGGGAAAAGCTGGCGCTGCCCTTCCCGTGGGAGGCACAGCCGGGCATCGCAGACCTGCAGGAGTTTGCGGTGCGGTTCGGCTTTGCGCCCAATGCGGTGCAGAGGGCTGTTCTGAAGGCTGCAGATACCGCAGCGGAACCGGGCATTCTGATCTTGGAAGCACAGATGGGCGTGGGCAAAACCGAGGCGGCGCTGGCCGCTGCGGAGATCATGGCCAGCCGGTTCGGGCTGGGCGGTGTCTTTTTCGGGCTGCCCACACAGGCCACGGCCAACGGCATCTTTCCCCGGCTGCTTGGCTGGGCAGACACGCAGTCTGAGGAGACGCTGCCGCAGGCTATAAAGCTGGCGCACGGCATGGCAGAACTGAACGAGAACTATTTGCGGTTACAGGGGCGCGGAGTGCAGCTGGAGGAGGACGCGCAGGAAGAGCATCGGGTACAGGTACACCAGTGGTTTCGGGGAAACAAACAGGCACTGCTGGCAAACTTCGTGATTGGCACAGTTGATCAGCTGCTGCTGGCGGCACTTGCCCAGAAGCACGTTATGCTGCGGCATCTGGGACTTGCGGGCAAGGTGGTCATTATTGATGAGTGCCACGCCTACGATACCTACATGAACTGCTATCTGGACCGGACACTGGAATGGCTGGGCTGGTATAAGGTGCCGGTCATTCTGCTTTCGGCCACCCTGCCCGCCCGGCGGCGCACAGAGCTGGTCGAGGCCTACCGGCAGAAAAAGGCCGCCCCGGACGCTCCGTGGAAAACCAGCTGCGGCTATCCGCTGCTGACATGGACGGATGGCGCAGAGGTAAAGCAGACGGCCGTCCCATCGGATGCACCCGGTCAAACGGTGCAGCTGACCACGCTCACAGAGCCGGAGCTGCCCGCGCTGCTGCGCCGGAAGCTGGCAGAGGGCGGCTGTGCAGGGGTGATCGTAAACACGGTCAAAAAAGTGCAGAAGATCGCGCAGCTGCTGCGGGAAAGCCTGCCGGACAAAGAGGTGCAGCTGTTCCATGCGCAGTTCCTGATGCCGGACCGCGCGGCGCGGGAAAACCAGCTGATGGCACGCATCGGCAAGGGCTCTGCACCGGAGTGCCGGAACGACCTGATCGTGGTGGGTACGCAGGTGATGGAGCAGTCGCTGGACATTGATCTGGACGTTCTTGTCACAGAGCTTTGCCCCATGGATCTGCTGCTGCAGCGCATTGGACGGCTGCACCGCCACCACCGCAGCCGCCCCGCTCCGTTGCAGCAGGCCTGCTGCGCGGTGCTGGACACCGGGGAAGATGCCTTTGACGCGGGCAGCGAGGCGGTATATGGACAGTGGCTGCTCTGGCGCACCCGGAAGTTTCTGCCCCGGAGCATCCGGCTGCCGGAGGAGATCTCTCCGCTGGTGCAGCAGGTCTACGGCTGGGAGCGGGAAGCTCCCGGCGGGGCGCAGGGCGAGCCCCGCCCACTGATGCAGAGCGATGATGCACTGGAGCGTTGGAGTGCGCTGTGGCAGCTGGGGCATTTCCCGGCAGAGCCTGTCCGGGACTATCTGGAGCAGTGGAAGGACCGCTTCTGGCTGTTCCATCCGACACACCCCTTCTGGCAGGTGCCGCAGGCAAAGATCGGCACGGAATACGGCGCGGCCAAACTCAACGGTGAAATGTCGGAAAGCAGCAATAAACTCCGGCTCTTTCCGCTGTATGCGGGGCAGAGCAAGGAGCAGCTGAGCTATCCGCAGGCGGCGCGGTGGCTGCTGTGCGTGAACGGCTATGATGACACCTCCGCGAAGCCAAAAGGAAAGGGACTTCCGTCCGTAGGAGCCGGGTGGCTGGGCAAGATCGGTTTTATTCAGGCACAGGGTGATAATCTGTACGAGACCCTGATGCTGAACCTGACGCTGCTGCGCGACGGCCGGGAATGCTGGGGCGAAAGCAAGCCCTGTTGGGAACTGGAAGCACCAAAGAGCGCGGAACGGACAGAAATTTGCTGCCCGGATAACCCGGCACAGCTGCTCACCCTGCAATCCAGAAGGCTGTTGCTGCACAGGACAGGGGAGAATGTAGATGGGTTCTGTCTGCTGGGAGGAGATTTCTTCCCTTTGGACTTCTTACAGCCGGTGTTCAGCTTCCAGCGGTAGGAGTAATCGGCAATGGGGTGATCACTTCAACGAACTGGTCAATCAATTCGGGAGCAAGACGGGTTCCGTGTACATCGAACTTCTGAAAAAGAGTATATCTCAACAGCCCTGTATTTGATTTCGATACCAAATACAGGGCTGTTTCTTTGATTTTAATACTATATTTTGTACTTTCTTCGAATATCTTGACACCGTACCTTGTGGCTTGTCGCTTATTTGTCGCTTAAATCTGCAATAAGACACTGAAAAATAGCAGAAGAAATTAGAAGATTGCCTGTTGAAAAACGGCGGGTGTATGCTATACTATTATTTGTATTATTGTACCTGAAAGGTAAGGTCAGGCTATGGACAAGTACATTTTGGAACGGGATGGACAGTTAGACTTTTATAAGGTCTTTTTGCCCCGTGTCAATCCCGCTTTAGATATTGATGAAATACTTGCAGACAATAACGATGGGGTTATCAACGGAAACTTGCTTGAATTCAAGTTGCACGTTACCGATTTGAACGCCGTTCTTTTCCAATGTATTAAATACCTGTCTGCCTTGCGCGTCAAAGGCAAGCCCGTTCCGGCGAATATTTTGATTATCGATGTAAACGCCGCCACGCTTTGGCTGTACCGCTCCGCGCCGTATTTGTCGGATATTGAAAAGCTGTATTTCGGCGGCGCATCAAAGGACAATAGTGGATTTATCGGTTGCAACGCTGAAACAGTGTTGCACTTTGATAAACCGCTTGACGTGGAAAGCATTGTTACCCTGCTCAAAGAATGCAACTATACAAAGATACACATTGATGAAAATTGCATTGTTGGGTGGGCTATGTCCTTTTACAAAGCAGTACCAATGGCGCGGAAAGAAGATTTCCTTGGTGATGATACAGGCAAGCACAAAACAATCGGGGAAATTAGAAAACCCGTTCATTTTGAACGGTACATTTACCCTTATACCGGGCAAACAAATGTCAAATTTAATTATTTGATGGATAAGCTAAATGACACGCTTCAGAAAAAAGAACTTGGGGGCATTTTACACGCACAAGCTGTATGCCGAAAAGTCCCTTGAATTGGTGCGGGCTGCAATCGCCTGTGTTCCCACCGGAAATGACTATATCATTCTTGACAGGTGCGCCGGAACAGGAAACCTTGAAGCAGGTTTGACAGACGAGGAACTTTCACATTGTGTTGTTTCAACAGTAGAATATTATGAGTACAAGGTACTTCAAGAATTGTTAGGGGCAAAGGTTCGGCACATTATCCCGCCTATTGAAATGACAGACACATTTAACGCCGGGCTAGTTTCGGGCGCAGACGCTTTAAGCAAAGAATATATAGAAAATCCGGTCATAAAGCAATACATTGCCAACCCACAATGCACGATTATATTGTTTGAAAATCCACCGTATGCAGAAACAACTTCTGCCGAACACCAACGACAGGGGCAAAGCAAAAAATCATCTACTTGGAAACAAAGCTATGTAGTAACTGAAATGAAAAAAGAAGTCAAAGGAACAGCGTCCAACGATTTAGGAAACGTTTTCATTTGGTCTGGTTTTAAATATTATTTGCGGCAACCAACAGATAGCTATATAGTGTATTCTCCTGTCAAGTATTGGAAAGCGCAACATTTAATTGACAGGAAATTTGTCAAAGGATTTGCATACAATCGCCGCCATTTTCACACTAATATTGACGCTTGCATTATGTGCGCATATTGGCAAAATATAGCTGACAGCAGAAAGGAAATTGAAATAGCGGCTTATGATATAGACGATAACACAGGCACGTTGGTTTCGTGTGGACTGCTCCCTGTAAAACAGGTCTTTACAACATACAGCAAAATATACTATGACAAACGCCCTATACCAGATGAGCAGCGGACGGGTATTCTTGCAGGGTTAAATGGTCTTGAAAAGGTAGGCGGCAAACAACGAAACAAGCCCGCAACCGCACCCGATATAATGGGATATATGGTCGCACACAGTTCGGGATTTGATAATCCAGACTTGGATTCTAGCCTTTTGATAGCGGCTCGCTATGATGGAAACGGCTTTTTCCTGCGTAAAGATAACTATCTTGAAAAACTTCCTATGTTTTGCGCTTCACGCTATATTACATATAACAGAGCATGGACGGAACGTGCCCGCATTATGAAGTCGGCGGACGGCGCGGACAGATACAATGCGGACGTTGCAAGTGGTAAACTTGCGCAATTCCTCTTGAAATGCCTGCTTTTCACCTGTACAGAAATGCAGAACCATATGCGCACATTCACGGGGAGCGATGGGCGGTTTTATCGCGATGAACTTTGCCTTGACGGTACGAACGGAAAAACAATCGCCCTGCGCGATATAAAGGGGCTTATCCCCGGTGATAGGGAAAAGGCTATTTTGAATCAATGGGAAACGGTTCTGCAATGGGCAAAGAAAGCAGAAAACTATAGCCCTTCTTTGACATATGGTGTATATCAGATTTACGCTGAACTGGATACATCGCACGTTGACGAAACGACGGGCAATACAATTTGGGATAACGTGGAATTGCATACTGCTCTTGCGGGCTTGAAAACGCTTGTCAAAGACTATTACAATTCTGAAATCGTCCCAGTGCTTTTTGAATATGAGTTTATAAAATAACAAAAACGGCGGCAGACTTTTGGAGTTTGCCGCCATTTCATTTGTTTTTTCGCTTGCAATACAGCTTCAAGTCTGCCTTGTAGCTCTCGAACGGGTCGATGTGGACAATATCGTACTGCACGCCCCGGAACAGTATCATGTGGCTTGTGGTAAGGTTAGCCCGGTAGCCGATTTGAAACAGCGCAAACAAAAAGCAGGCAGTGTCGTGGAAAGGAGGAGGAAAGCGACACTGCCTGCTGTATAGGAACCCCTGAACATTGCGGCTTGATCAGGAGGGATTTGGTAGTCTGTCCGCCGTTCTGGCTATTGCCTCGCATAGAAACGGGAGACAGTTTTTTATGGGCCTGCTGTGCGCCGCTGCTGCGGCCGCACCCGCAGGGAAATGTGCCTGCATGGGCTTTGCGGGGAGAACCTTTCGGAGGTTATGGGGGATGTCCGTTCCGTTCTCCCTGAATGCACCCTTATTATGCCAGACAATCGTGGCAATTCTTTGTGGTAAATTTGAACAGTTTGCAAATATTGCAGTTTGCGTTTATAATGTCCGAGCAACATCCGCAAACTGCATATCGCAAATATGCCGTTTTGACAGGCACTGTTTTTGTAAATTGCGATAAACGCCCTGCCCATAAAAAAGACTGCTGAAAAGTCCGCGCTTCTCAGCAGTCCGAATCTGTAATTTTTCCGCGTTACACTCCAAAGAACTCCTTGGCGATGTCGGCGCTGCGCTTGGCGTCCTTGGCGTACCAGTCCGCGCCGATCTTTTCGGCGTATTCCGGGGTCAGCACGGCACCGCCCACCATGATCTTGCAGTCCAGCTTAGCGGCGTGCAGGGCGGCGATGGTCTCCTCCATGCTTTTCAGGGTGGTGGTCATCAGCGCCGAAAGGCCTACCAGATGCACGTCCTTTTCCCGCACGGTGTCCACCACCGTCTCCACCGGTACGTCCCGGCCAAGATCCAGTACCTCAAAACCGTAGTTTTCCAGAATGACCCGGACGATGTTCTTGCCGATGTCGTGTACATCGCCCTTGACGGTGGCAAGGACGATGCGTCCCTTGCTGGCGCTGCCCTCGCCCTTTTGGGCAATGGCAGTCTTGATCTCCTCAAAGGCGCTCTGGGCGGCGCTGGCAGCCTGCAGCAGCTGCGGCAGGAACAGGGTGCCTTTTTCGTATTTGGCACCCACGATGTCCAAAGCGGGGATCAAGGCTTCGTCCACCACTTCCAGCGGCTGCTTTTCTGCCAGCAGGGCGCGGGTATGGGCGGCGGCGTCACCCTTCAAGCCCTTTTCCACCGCTTTCATCAGGGCGGCGTAGGGACCGGTAAGTTCTGCTTCGGCGGCACTGGCGGCAGGCACGGCTTTTGCAGCCTGCGCCAGCGCAGTGCTGGCGGGCACGCGGTCGGCAAAACGCTCAATGTACTTTGTGCTCTGCTTGTCCCGGTTGGTCAGCACATTGTAAGCGTACACTGCCGCCATCATCTCCTCGCTGGAAGGGTTCATGATGGCAAGGTCCAGCCCGGCGTACATGGCCATGGTCAAAAAGGTGGTGTTCAGGTAGGCGCGGCAGGGCAGACCGAAGCTGATATTGGATACGCCCAGCACGGTGCGCACTCCCAGCTCCTTTTTTGCAGGCTTCCAGTGCCTGCACCGTGGCCAGCACATCCTCCTGCTGGGCGCTGGCGGTCAGGGTAAGGCAGTCAATGTAGATATCCTCCCGGGGAATGCCCGCTGCCAGTGCTGCCTCGGTGATGCGGCGGGCAATGGCCACACGGTCTGCAGCTTTGGGCTGGATGCCTTTTTCGTCGATGGCCAGACCCACGATGGCGGCACCGTACTTCTTGCACAGCGGCAGGATGGCGGCAAGCTTTTCCGGCTCGCCGTTGGTGGAGTTGACGATGGGCTTGCCGTTGTACACCCGCAGACCCCGCGCCAGCGCCTCCACGTTGGAGGAGTCCAGCTGCAGGGGCAGGCTGGTCACGCTTTGCAGCGCCTTGACCACCTGCTCCATCAGCACCGGCTCGTCCACGCCGGGTGCGCCCACGTTCACGTCCAGGATCTGTGCCCCGGCCTCTGCCTGACTGACGGCCTGTTCCAGCACATAGTTCATGTCGCCCTCCCGCAGTGCCTGCTGGAAGCGCTTTTTGCCGGTGGGGTTGATGCGCTCGCCCACCACCGTGATGCCGTCTACCGTAACGGTGTCCACCGGGGTGCACAGCACCGAGGGCATCCGGTGCGCGGGACGCCCCGGGGTGCAGCCTGCAAAGGTGCCGTTGAGCAGCTTGATGAACTCCGGGGTGGTGCCGCAGCAGCCGCCGGCGGCAAACAGGTGCAGCTCCCGGTAGGGCTTCATCTGCAAAGCAAACAGCTGCGGGGTGATATCGTAGCCGCTGCCGTCCGCCCGGGGCAGACCGGCGTTGGGCTTGACGAACACCGGGAAGTTGCCGGGCACGGCCTCGGCCAGCCGCTTTGCCATGGGGAAGATCTCTTTGGGTCCCAGCGAGCAGTTGATGCCCACAGCGTCTGCCCCCAAGCCCCGGGCGGTGGCGGCAAAACTTTCCACTGTGCAGCCGGTAAAGGTGCGCCCGCCCGCTTCAAAGCTCATGCTGGCCAGAATGGGCAGATGCGTATTCTCCTTGGCAGCCAGCAGGGCAGCCTTCAACTCGTACAGGTCGGTGTAGGTCTCAAAAAAAATCAGGTCCGCCCCGGCGGCTTCGCCCGCCTTTACGATGCGGGCATACTCGGCCACGGCGTCCTCAAAGGCCAGCGTTCCGCTTGGCTCCAGCAGCTCGCCCAGTGGGCCCACGTCCAGCGCGGTCAGCGCACCGTAGGGCGCACAGGCACGCTTGCAGTTTTCAATGCCTGCGGTGATGACCTGCTCCAGCGTGTAAGCACTGCCTGCCAGCTTGTGGGCAGAAGCGCCGAAGGTGTTGGCGTTGACGATGCGGCTGCCCGCCGCAGCGTACTGCCCATGGATGCCCTCGATGAGCGCCGGGTCGGTGATGTTCAGCTCTTCCGGGCGTGCGCCCAGCTTGAGCCCGGCAGCTTGCAGCATGGTGCCCATGCCGCCGTCCAGCAGGATGGTATTGCTCTGTCTGAAAAGTTCATTCACTTGCACAGGTCTTTCCCCTCTTTCTGTATTCGCAGCGGGTGCGCAGCACGCAATGGCCGCACCCGGCCAGTTTTCCCTTTACCGGGTGGTCGCTGACCCCCAGCAGGGCAGTCACGCTCTTGCGCGGGGTCATCAGGTTGGTGTCGGTGACGCACAGCCCGGCCTTGCGCGCGGTGTCCAGCGCCGCTGCCACCAGCGGCTGTACCGCGATGTCCCAATCGCCGTAGCCGGGCGAAAAGCGCCCGGTCAGATACTTTCCCTCTGTCGCCGCCCACTGACGCAGCTGCGCCTCGGCGGCATCGGCGGCCTGCTCGGCCAGTGCGCTGCCCAAGGCATCGGAGGCTACCCCGGCGGCGATATCGCCAACACCTGCCCGGCGGATCTGGGCATCCACCCCGGGGCCCAGCGTCACCGCCAGCAGAATGGCCTGCCCGCAGCCTGCCAGATGCTTGTGCACATCCTCGCCGGGCAGAAGCCCGGCCTCGGTCAGGGCGGGGGTGTCTGCCAGCAGCCATACCGCCCGGGGCATCGCCGCCGCCAGCAGCGGCACGGCGCATTTTTGCAGCAGTGCCAGCGTGGCGGCGTCCGGCTCGCCGTGCGCGCCGAAATACCGCGCCGCCTGTACAAGATCTACGGCCTGCGGTTTTTCTATCGCCAGCGGGCGGGGCACACCGATCGCCATGGGCCGCACCTCCTTACTTCGCTCGAATAAAGTACTATTCAGTATACCGCACTTGTGGGCTTTTATCAATCCCGCAAAAGGGGAGGAAATAGAAAAAGGCTACTCTGTTTTTGGAAAACGGTCTTGCAGTGTGCGCAGTTTTTGCACACATTCGGATTTTTACCGGCAGTTTCACAAGCAAAACAAAAACGCACGCCGATCCTTACCGAATCAACGTGCGTTTGCAGGATCGGAGTGGCGAGACTCGAACTCGCGGCCTCCTGCTCCCAAAGCAGGCGCGCTACCAACTGCGCAACACCCCGACATCTGGCGGCACAGCTGCACCGCCAGAATATAGTATATCTTTTTTTGCGCGGTTCGTCAATATGGAATCCGCTGTTAGGGGCATCGGTGCTTTTCGACTTTTTCAGCCAATAAAAGCAGCAGTGAGGAAGCGGGCGATGACAGGCATCTTTTGCAAAAAGGTGAGGTTTTGGTGCAACTGCCGAAAAGCGGATGCAAAAACTGGACAGAACACAAAATTTGTTGCGCTCTAGTTGCAAGCAAGCCGGAAAGGTGCTATCATAACACTATATCGCCGGGAAGTGCGGCGGTGGGAAATTAGACAGAGGTTGAAAAGAAAGGCACGGCGTAAGCGATGACGATACAGGAATGCTATAAAAAGATGGGCGCGGACTATCAGGAGGTGTTGGGACGGCTGCACAACGAAGCCATGATCGGCAAATTCGTGCGGATGTTTTTGCAGGACGACAGCTTTCAGATCCTGGAGGAAGCGCTGCGCAGGGGAGACGTGAAGGAGGCGTTCCGCGGAGCGCATACCCTCAAGGGCGTCTGCCAGAATCTTGGCTTTTCCAACCTGTATGCGCCCGCCTATACCCTGACCGAAACCCTGCGCGCCGGGCAGCTGGAGGGCACACAGGAGCAGTTTGCAAAGGTGGAAGAGCAGTATCAATGCACGATGGACGCCATCCGTGCACTGGACTAAAATAGAATGCGGTGTCGGGCGGCTTTCGGGCTGCCCGGCATTGTTGTCTTTTACGGGATGCGTCTGAAAGCACAGAACCGCCCCCTTGTGACGCCGCACAGTTTGCGGTATGATAGACAAAAAAGAGGGAAGGAGACTCCATTATGTCCAAACATATCCTTGTCTGTCTGCCCATCAGCGCAGAGCAGAGGAACCGCATTGAGGCGGTGCAGGGCTTTGCATATCGCTTTACCACCCCGGATACTGCCACGGTGGAGGATGCCCTGTGGGCAGATGCCGTGCTGGGCAATCTGCCGGTGCCGCTGATCCGGCAGAACGACCATCTGGAGTGGTTCCAGTCCAACACAGCGGGCCCCAATAACTATCTGGAGCCGGGGGTGCTGCCGGAGGGCTGCATCGTGACCAACGCCACCGGTGCTTATGGGCTTGCCATCAGTGAGTGCATGCTGGCAATGTGGCTCAGCCTGCTCAAGGAGCTGCCCACCTACCGGGATAACCAGCGGGAGCACCGCTGGGCACCCACCGGCCACTTTGTGGGCAGCATTGCGGGCAGCCGGGTGCTGTGCGTGGGCATGGGCGATATCGGCTCGAACTTTGCCCGGCGGGCGTATGCGCTGGGTGCTGAGGTGGTGGGCGTGCGCCGCACCGTGCACCCGGACGCCCCCTGCCCGGACTACTGCACCCGTGTGGTGGCGCAGAGCGCATTGGACGCAGAACTGCCGCAGGCCGACCTTGTGGCGCTGAGCCTGCCCGGCACGCCGGAGACACGGCATCTGTTCGGCGCAGAGCGGCTGGCGCTCTGCAAGCCCGGTGCTATCCTGCTCAATGTGGGGCGTGGCACTGCCGTGGACGGCGAGGCGCTGGCAGCGGCTGTGCACAGCGGGCGGCTTTCCGGTGCAGGGCTGGACGTGACCGACCCCGAGCCGCTGCCGCCGGAGCATCCCTTGTGGGCAGAGCCCAACGTGATCATCACGCCCCACGTTACCGGCGGCTTCAGCCTGCCCAAGACGCTGGACAATATCGTGGATATTTTTGCACACAACCTCAAGCGCTATGCCGCCGGTCAGCCGCTGGATAACCAGATGGACCGCCGTACCCAGTACGCCAGCGGCGCACGGCTGCAAAGCACCCTGCAAAAAGCAAACACTGCCGCACAATTGTGCGGCAGTTTTTGTTTTTGTAGTTTACAGCATCACTGCGCCTGTGCAAGGCAGGCGTCCATGGCGGTAAAGATGGCTTCGCTGGTCATGGTGGAACCGGTGATGGCGTCCACACCGGCGGTGGAGCCGGTCTGTGTCAGCTGGGCAGCCAGCGTCTCGGCAGCTTTGCCGCCCAGCTCCGGGGTCTCGGCAGAGGCGTCCACCTGTACGGCGGTCACCTTGCCGCCGGTCACGGTGACCGTGACGGTCACCTCGCTCAGGCAACCCTGTGCAGAGGAGGTGTAGCTGCCATCGGTCAGAGGTGCGGCGTTGTCGGCGGCGGGTACGGTGCCGGTGTTGTGGATATACAGGTTCAGCACAATGCCCATCAGCACGGTGGCCACCAGCATGAGCAGGATATTACGGGTCATTTTTGCGGTCATGGTATGGTATCTTCTCCTTGGGGACGATTATTTTGCGGGCTTGAAGCTGTCGCGCAGGGTGACTACCCGGTTGTACACGCCGGGGTTCTTGCTGTCCGGGGTAAAGAAGCCGGTGCGCACGAACTGGAACTTTTCGCCGGGCTTTGCGTCCTTCAGGCTCTCTTCCAGCTTGCAGCCGGTGCGCACGGTGACGCTTTCCGGGTTCAGGTAGTCCTTGTAGTCGCTGCCCTCGGGGATGCCGTTCATATTGGCCTCGGTGAACAGCTTGTCGTACAGACGCACCTCGGCGTCCACGCAGTGTGCGGCACTTACCCAGTGGATGGTGCCCTTGACCTTGCGGCCGTCGGCGGGGTTGCCGTTGCCGGTCTCGAGGTCGGCAGTGCAGTGGATGGCGGCGATGCTGCCGTCGGCGTTCTTGTCCACGCCGGTGCACTTGACGATATAAGCACCCATCAGGCGCACCTCGCCGTCCACGGTCAGGCGCTTGAACTTGGGAGGCGGCACCTCAGCAAAGTCCTCGGCGTCGATCCACAGCTCACGGGTAAAGGCCACCTTGCGGGTGGTGGTATCGTTGGCCTCGCGGTTGGGGTTGTTGGCTACGTCAAAGTATTCGGTCTTGTCGGCAGGGTAGTTGTCCACCACCAGCTTGACCGGCTCCAGCACGGCAATGCGGCGCTGTGCGGTCAGGTCCAGCTCGCTGCGGATGCAGGCTTCCAGCTGGCGCATATCGATCAGGTTGTCAGACTTGGAGATACCGGCCTCCCGCACGAAGGTGAAGATGGAGGTGGGGGTGTAGCCGCGGCGGCGCAGACCGCACAGGGTGGGCATACGGGGATCGTCCCAGCCGTCCACGATGCCCATTTCCACCAGCTCACGCAGGTAGCGCTTGCTCATGACCGTGTTGGTCATGTTCAGGCGGGCGAACTCGCGCTGCTTGGGGAACTCGGCACCGAAAATGTTCTCGATGACCCAGTTGTACAGCGGGCGGTGGTTCTCGAACTCCAGACTGCACATGCTGTGGGTGATGCCCTCGATGGCGTCCTGAATGGGATGGGCGAAGTCGTACATGGGGTAGATGCACCACTTGTTGCCCTGACGGTGATGCTCGGCGTATTTGATGCGGTAGATGGCCGGGTCACGCATATTCATGTTGGGGCTTGCCAGATCGATCTTGGCACGCAGGGTCTTTTCGCCCTCCTTGAACTCACCGGCACGCATCCGGCGGAACAGGTCCAGATTCTCCTCCGGGCTGCGGTCGCGCCACGGAGAGGGGCGGGAGGGCTTGCCGGCATCGGAGCCGCGGTACTCGCGCATCTCCTCGCGGGTCAGGTCATCCACATAAGCCTTGCCCTCGGTGATGAGCTTCTCGGCGTACTCATAGCACTTATCAAAGTAATCGCTGCCGTAGAAGATGCCGCCGTTGGGGACGGCACCCAGCCGCAGATCCTCGATGATACTGTTGACATACTCCTCGCCTTCGCGGGCGGGGTTGGTGTCGTCCAGACGCAGGTTGAATTTGCCGCCGTACTGGTTGGCAATGGACCAGTTGATATAAATGGCCTTGGCGCTGCCGATGTGCAGATAGCCATTGGGCTCCGGCGGGAAGCGGGTGTGGATCTGCTGCACCTTGCCCTCGGCAAGGTCGGCATCGATGATATCTGTCAGAAAGTTTTTATCAGCCATATAGGTTCCCCCTGTCAGGGCACAGCGTGCCCCCTTTTACTCATAATACTATATAATACACTATTTTGCGTTTTTCTTCAAGTACGGAGTTGCACGGAACACGGGGGCAATCCTCTGAATAAAGGCTTCCCCCGGTCGGGGGAAGCCTTTATTGGAAAATGGATGAAAAAAGGATACAAAGCGGTCTTAGTTGAAGGAGCGGAAGCCCTTGCCGATGATCTCGCTGGAGTTGACGATGGTGATAAAGCTGTGCGGGTCGTTCTCCCGCAGGAAGTTGCGCAGCTGCAAAGCCTGACGGCGGGTGAGCACGGTCACCAGCACGCTGAGCTCGTGGTGGGTGTAGGCACCGTAGGCCTTTTCCACCGTGGCGGAGCGGTTCATGTCGTGGATGATGAAGTCCAGAATGGGCTGCGGGTTGGCCGTCACGATGGTGCACACCTTGCGCAGGCGGATGTTCTCGATGGCACCATCCACCACAAAGCTCTTGCCGATCAGGCCCAGGATACAGTACAGGCCGGTGCCCATGCCGAACCGCACGGCGGCCGCCAGAACGATGAGGATATCGCTGACCATCAGCGCTTTGCCGATCTCCATGGAGGTGTACTTGGCAAGGATCAGCGCCACGATGTCGGTGCCGCCGGTGGAAGCACCGATATCAAACACGATGGCAGCGCCCAGTGCGGGCAGGAACACCGCGAACACCAGATCCAGCATGGCATCGCCGCTCAGGGAGACGCCGGAGGGGTACAGCCACTCGCAGCCGGACACGAAAAAGGAGAGCGCAAAGGAGGAGTAGATCGTCCAGCCCATGCACTTGATGCCCAAAAAGATAAAGCCCAGCACCACCAGCACCAAGTTGATGATCCACATAAAGCCGCCCACATTGATCCGGGGGAACAGGTCTGCCAGCAGGATGGACAGGCCGGAGGTGCCGCCGAAAGCAAAGTGGTTGGGATTTTTAAAATATACGATGCCCACTGCCGTAAGCACAAGACCGAGGTTCAGCAGGGCAAAGAAATTTAGATCCTTCAGCAGATTCTCGCGGCTGAAGGCTTCTTTTTAAACCATTCATGGGTTTCCTCCATCAAAAAATACAGTGATTTGGCCTGAATGCCATGCAAAAATATACTCTCCTTATACGGGGAAGTCAAGGGATAACGGAGAAGTTATAGAAAAAGACGGAAAACAACCGATAAAAGGTGAAAAAACAGGAATATCCGGCGCATTTTGGACGTAAAAGGGCAAAACAAAGCGCCCCGCAGACGGCATTGTCTGCGGGCGGCGCGGAGATTCAGTTCAGGAAAAGGGGAAAGCGCTTACAGGTTGAAGTAGCGCTTTGCGTTGTCGAAGCAGATGCCGCGGACGATCTTCTCCAGAGCCTTCTCGTCGTTGGGATACTCGCCGTCCTCGACCCACTGACCGATGAGGTTGCAGAGGATGCGGCGGAAGTAATCGTGGCGGGTGTAGCTCAGGAAGCTGCGGCTGTCGGTCAGCATACCGACGAAGTTGCCCAGCAGGCCGAGGCTGGCCAGACGGGACATCTGCTCTTCCATGCCGATCTTGTGGTCGTTGAACCACCATGCGGAGCCGTGCTGGATCTTGCCCGGGACCTCGCTGTTCTGGAAGCAGCCGAGGATGGTGCCGATCTGAGCATCATCGCCGGGGTTCAGGCTGTAGATGATGGTCTTGGGGCACTCGTCGGTGTCGTTCAGGGCGCTCAGAGCTGCGATCTGGCCGCCGCAGGTGGCGGTGTTGATCATGTCGTAGCCGGTGTCGGGCCCCAGCAGGGTGTTCATCTTGCGGTTGACGCCGCGCAGGCAGTTGTAGTGGATCTGCATGGCGATGCCGAGGCGGTGATACTGCTTGCCCAGATGGATCAGGATGTAGGTCTGGTACTTCTCAGCCTCTTCCACGGTGCAGCTCTCGCCGGTCATGACCTTCTGGTAGATGGCGTTGACCTCTTCCTTGGTGGCCTCACGGTAGGGATGTAGTCCAGACCGTGGTCGGAAGCGCGGCAGCCCATCTCGGCAAAGAACTCGATGCGCTTGGTCAGAGCGTCGGTGACGCAGTTGATGCAGGCCAGCTTCTCCTTGCCGACAGCAGCGGCCAGCTTGCCCATGTACTCAGCAAAGCCGGGCTTGTTGATGTTGAGGACCTTGTCGGGGCGGAAGGAAGGAGCCACGGTGAACTTGATGGTGGGGTCTTCCTTGATCTTCTTGTGCCACTCGAGGCTGTCGATGGGGTCATCGGTGGTGCCGATGAAGGCCACGTTGCTCTGCTCGATGAGGCCGCGGACGGTCAGCTTGGGGTCGTGCTGGAGCTTGTCGTTGCACAGGTTCCAGACTTCCTCAGCGGTGTCGCCGTTCAGCACGCCGTCATAGCCGAAGAAGGTGTGCAGCTCCAGGTTGGTCCAGTGGTACATCGGGTTGCCGATGGCCATGGGCAGAGCCTCTGCAAACTTCTGGAAGCGCTCGCGGTCGGGCTTATCGCCGGTGATGTACTCCTCGGGCACGCCGTTGGAGCGCATGACGCGCCACTTGTAGTGGTCGCCGAAGTAGCTGCCGTCCGGGTTGCGGCCGCCCAGCCAGACCTGAGCGATGTTGTCGAAGCGGCGGTTCTCGTAGATCTCACGGGGAGGGATGTGGCAGTGGTAATCGCAGATGGGCATAGCAGCTCGGCGTAAGCGTGGTACAGGTGCTGTGCGGTGGGCGACTGGAGCATGAACTCCTTATCCATAAATGCTTTCATGGGATTTTAACTCCTTTTCTCTGATGAATTTGTTAAAATTTAGACAAAAACGGGCATGAAATTGCACCTGCTTTAAACAGGCAGGCTGCCTTATCCTTAGTATACCGGAAAACGCCGATGTATACAACTGAAAAACTGCCAAAATTTCACCCTTGGAATTGTACAAACCGCTGGAAATGCGCTGAATAGCCATTTTTGGACTAAAAACATTGCACAAAAACACTTGACTTATTTGTATACAACAGGATAAAATAGGAGCAGAAGATGGCAGGGAAAACGAGAGCCTGCCATGCAAAGCAAGTTTATAAAGGAGATCAATAAGATGGAAACTTTGAATTACAAGGTCCTGGCTAAGACCGGCTACAACGGCTATATCCTCAAGGATGCTCCCGTTAAGGTAATGCAGTTTGGCGAGGGCAACTTCCTGCGCGCTTTCGTGGATTATTTCTACGATATTGCAAACGAGAAGGCCGGCTATAACGGCAAGGTCAAGCTGGTGCAGCCCATCGGCAACTTCCCCCAGATGGCAGACTGGATCAACGAGCAGGAGGGTCTGTACACCCTGTACCTGCGCGGCAGCGAGAAGGGCCAGAAGGTGGACGCAAAGCGGGTGATCTCCTGCGTGTCTGACTGCGTGTGCCCCTACATCGATGGCAAGTGGGACGAGGTTCTGGCTCTGGCTCGCTCTGAGGATCTGGAAACTGTTGTATCCAACACCACCGAGGCCGGCATTGCCTACACCAAGGGCGACAGCCAGTTCGATCAGGTTCCCTCCCAACAGCTTCCCCGCAAAGCTGACCCGCGTGCTGTTCGAGCGCTACAAGGCTTTCAAGGGCGCTGCGGACAAGGGTCTGGTCATCCTCTCCTGCGAGCTCATCGACAACAACGGCAAGGAGCTGCAGAAGTGCTGCAACAACTACGCTAAGGATTGGGATCTGGAGCCCGCCTTCATCGACTGGATGAACACCGCCAACACCTTCTGCTCCACTCTGGTGGACCGCATCGTTCCGGGCCGCATCCGTGACCCGAAGGAGCTGGCTGCTCTGGAAGAGGCCAACGGCTACCACGATGCCGCTCTGGACGTGGGCGAAGTGTTCGGCGTCTGGGTCATCGAGGGCCCCGCAGGTCTGGAGGACAAGCTGCCGTTCAAGAAGGCCGGCGTCAACGTCATGGTCGTGCCCGACGTTACCCCTTACAAGAAGCGCAAGGTCCGCATCCTGAATGGCGCACACACCGGCTTTGTGCTGGGCGCTTATCTGGCAGGCTTTGATATTGTCCGTGACTGCATGCACAACGATACCGTGCGCGGCTTTATGAACAAGATGCTGCACGAGGAGATCATCCCCACCCTGCCGCTGGACAAGAAGGATCTGGAGGACTTTGCCTCTGCTGTTGAGGATCGCTTCAACAACCCCTTCGTCAACCACGAGCTGATGAGCATCTCCCTGAACTCTACCTCCAAGTGGAAGGCCCGCAACATGCCCTCCTTCCTCGCTTACATCGAGGAGCAGAAGCAGCTGCCCAAGTGCCTGACCATGTCTCTGGCAGCCTACATCGCCTTCTACTCCAACGACATTCAGGAGCGCACTGCTGACGGCCTCATCTGCAAGCGCCCGGCCGGCAACACCTACAAGATCCAGGATGACGCATGGGCTCTGGACTTCTACTATGCACACAAGGACGACACCGCTGCGCAGCTGGTGCATGCTGTGCTGACCAACACCCAGATGTGGGATCAGGATCTGACCAAGATCGAGGGTCTGGAGGCCGCTGTTCTGGCAGATCTGGAGCTCATCCGCACCGAGGGTGCCGAGGCTGCTTACAAGAGCTGCCTGTAAGCTGGAAAAATCAACCTACCCGCACAACAGAGGGCTGCTGCTTTGGGCAGCAGCCCTTTTGTGCGTCAATAAGGAGAACAACTATGCCGCAGGCAATTCATATCAGCCCCATCGACAACGTGGTCGTTGCCCTGCATCCCATTGCCAAGGGCACGCTGGTGGAGGTGGACGGCCTTGCCGTCACCGCTCTGGAGGACATCCCGCAGGGCCACAAGATGGCTGTCAAGCCCATTAAGAACGGCGAGAACGTCATCAAGTACGGCTTCCCCATCGGTCACGCCACCGCAGACGCCGCCCCCGGCACCTGGATGCACACCCACAACGTGCACACCAACCTGTCCGGCGAGGTGGAGTACAGCTACAACCCCGCCCCGGATCTGGCTCCGCTGCCCAAGGTGGAGCCGGAGACCTTCATGGGCTTCCGCCGCAAGGACGGCCGCGCCGCCATCCGCAACGAGATCTGGATCATCCCCACCGTGGGCTGCGTGAACGATATCGCCAAGAAGATGGTTGCCGACAATCAGGATCTGGTCACCGGCTCCATCGAGGGCCTCTACACCTTCACCCATCCCTTCGGCTGCAGCCAGACCGGTCATGACCATGCGCAGACCCGCAAGCTGCTGGCCGCTCTGGTGCGCCACCCCAATGCCGCTGCCGTTCTGGTGCTGTCTCTGGGCTGCGAGAACCTGCAGCACGACCAGTTCGTGGAAGAGCTGGGAGACTACGACCACGACCGGGTCAAGTTCCTGACCTGTCAGGACGTGGAGGACGAGTTTGCCGCTGCCCGCGATATCCTGAAGGAGCTGGCTGCCTACGCCGGGCAGTTCAAGCGCGAGCCCATCCCCGTGTCTGAGCTGGTGGTGGGCATGAAGTGCGGCGGCTCGGACGGTCTGTCCGGCATCACCGCCAACCCCACCATCGGCCGATTCTCCGACATGATGGGACAGCGTGGCGGCTCTACCGTGCTGACCGAGGTGCCCGAGATGTTCGGTGCAGAGGGCTTCCTGATGGACCGCTGCATCAACAAGGAGGTATTCGTCAAGGCCGAGCACATGATCAACGGCTTCAAGGATTACTTCATCAGCCACAACGAGGTGGTCTACGATAACCCCTCTCCGGGCAACAAGGCCGGCGGCATCACCACGCTGGAGGATAAGAGCTGCGGCTGCGTGCAGAAGGGCGGCACTGCCCCCATCATGGACGTCATCGGCTACGGCGACCCCGTGGTGACCAAGGGCTTGAATATGCTGTACGGCCCCGGCAACGATCTGGTTTCTGCCACCGCCATGACGGCAGCAGGCGCACACCTGATCCTGTTCTCCACCGGCCGCGGCACCCCGTTCTCCGCTCCGGCTCCCACCCTGAAGATCTCTACCAACACACCGCTGGCAGAGAAGAAGGGCGGCTGGATCGACTTCAACACCGGTGTCATCGCAGACGGTGAAAAGACTATCGACGAGGCTGCAAAGGACCTGCTGGACCTGGTGATCCGGGTGGCCAGCGGCCAGCAGACCAAGGCGGAAAAACACGGCTTCCGGGAGATCTCCATCTTCAAGGACGGCGTGGTGCTGTAACTGAAAAGGGCTGCTGTACGGCAAGGGGCGGTACGGCGGCCTTTTTGTGCTTGAAAATACGGAAAGGAAGTGTATTCTATATGATGGGTGCAAATGGCGCAGTATTGCTTTCTCTGCTGATCTATGCGGCGCTGATCTACGGTGCTGTGCGTCTGATCAAGTATTTTATCCGCTACGGCATCGATTACTACTTCAAAAAGCTGGATGCACGGCAGACCGAGCAAGAAAAATGACCCGCCGGGGCGACCCGGCGGCAATAATAGGAGGCTTTTACTTATGAACCAGATCACCACCCGTTACGTCACTGAAAATGGTGCCTGCTACGAGCAGTATGTCATCTCCGACCCCGAGGCAAAGACCGCCCTCACCATCACCCCGGAGCGCGGCGGCATGATCACCGGCTTTACGCTGGACGGCGACGAGTACATCTGGACCCGCCGCCCCAACTTCTCGGAGTGCAACCGCCCCCGCTTTGGCGTGCCGGTGCTCTTCCCCAGCTGCGGCAACCCGGACGGCGGCGTGCACATCTTTGACGGCAAGGCTTACCCCATGGAGACCCACGGCTTTGCCGACCTGTGCGCATGGGACGTGGAGAGCGTCGGCCCCGACGGCGTGACGCTGGCTCTGGAATCCACCCCGCTGACCAAGTTCCTCTATCCGTTCGACTTCACCCTGCTGGTGAACTACAACCTCGAGGGCAACAAGGCCGCCATCAGCCTGACCGTCATCAACGAGGGCGACAAGCCCATGCCCTTCAGCTTCGGCTACCACCCCTACTTCATGGCTTCCGCTCTGGAGAACGTGGACTTCGACATCAAGTGCGCCACCTGCTCCGAGAACGCCAAGGGTGAGCAGCCCGCCGCCCCGGAAAAGATCACCCTCACCCGCAAGGAGGGCGCAGACAACACCATCCGTCTGATGACCGGTGTTGAGTTCCCCATGACCTTCACCGACAAGGGCAACGGCCACAAGGTGACGGTGGACGCGGACGAGACCTTTGAAAACGGCGTGCTGTGGCAGCAGGATGCCGAGAACTTCGTCTGCATGGAGCCCTGGAACGGCTGGGCCAACAGCGTGAACGAGGAAGGCAGGCACGAGGTGCTGGAGCCGGACGAGGCCATGACCAGCGAGTGGAGCATCACCATCGAGAAGGCCTGAAAAACCATTTGAAATGCGCGCCGCGCTGCTTTGCGCATAGTCAGCGGAAAAATTATTCTTAATTTGGGGCTCAGGAAAGTCTGCGGAGCTTGTCGGGGCAAAGCCCCTCCATCTGCTTGCGCAGACCGCTCTGCCGCTTAAAAGCCTCACTGGGGCTTTTATTGCTGCGCAAACGCGGACTTTCCTGAGCCCCTTTTTCACGGGAAAGGAGCACTCTTCTCAGGATGGTGCAAAGCTTTTGATTTCAGTAAAGAAAATTTAGCACGCTGACCCGCAGCGCCGCGCTTTCGCAGAAAGCGGCGCTGCGAATGCCGTTTTCAGCCACGACCCACCTGTGAAAATGGAATACCGGAGCGTCCGCAGACGCTCCGGTATTCCGAAATTATAAATATTTTTTCCTTAGCTTATGCCCAGAGCGCAAGCGGAGGGCATTCAAAATCGTCCCGCCCGGAAAGGGGAGCGGCCTTTAGTGGCAGCTGCCAGCGCAGCCGCCCTTGTCGGCGTGGCAGGCGTGAGAGCCGCAGCTGTGGCTCTCCTCGTGGTCGTGGTGGGTGCAGCGGGCGTTGGGGTCAAAGACCAGCGTGCCGGCAAGATAAGCCGCCGCAGCGCTGTCGGCGTCGCCGGTAATGCCGCCGCACAGCCGGATGCCGGCCTGTGCCAGTGCCATCTGTGCACCGCCGCCAATGCCGCCGCACAGCAGCACATTTACGCCGTTGCGCACCAGAAAGCCCACCAGTGCACCGTGCCCCTGCCCGTCGGTGGAGACCACCTCGGCACCGGTGATGCGGCCCTCCTCAGCGGTGTAAAGCTTGAACTGCGCAGAGTGGCCGAAGTGCTGGAACACCTGACCGTTTTCGTAGGGAATTGCGATCTTCATAATAAGAGCTCCTTCCTGTATGCAATATTCTCTTTCCCTATTCTAACAGATTGCGGTGAAATAGGGAAGGACACCCGCGCTTTTTGTGCCTTTTGGAGCGGAAAACATAGCCGGTATGTAAAAATGATATCAGAAACTGCTGCAAAATGTATTATAATAGAGCCCGAAAAGAGGGTACAAGTATGAAAACAAAGCATCACGGGCAAATGTCCGAGTCCTTTCTTACGGCGGTGTTCCTTTCGCTGTCCGGCGGCTTGCAGGATGCCTACACCTATCTGTTCCGGGGCAAGGTGTTTGCCAATGCCCAGACCGGCAATATCGTGCTGCTGAGCACCAATATCATGGATGGCCGGTGGGATAAGGTGCTGCACTATCTGGTGCCGTTGTGCGCCTTTGCGCTGGGGGTTCTGGCTGCGGAAAAAATGCGGGAGCACTTTCAGGCGATGCAGCGGCTGCACTGGCGGCAGCTGGTGGTGCTGGGCGAGGTGCTGCTGCTGTTCGCGGTGGGCTTTCTGCCGCAATCGCAGAACCTGCTGGCCAACGCCATTGTTTCCTTCTCCTGCGCCATGCAGGTACAGGCTTTCCGCAAGGTGAACGGCTACGCCTTTGCCAGTACCATGTGCATCGGCGACCTGCGCAGCGGCGTGGAGGCCTTTTGCATCTGGCGCAAGTCCCATGAACCCCACGCAAAGGATAGGATGGTGCGCTACTTCGGCATCATATTCCTGTTCGCGTTGGGGGCAGGGCTGGGCAGCAAGAGCGCGGCGCAGCTGGGCGGCAGAGCCATCTGGCTCTCCTGTTGCTTTTTTTGCTGGTCAGCTTTACGCTGATGTTCATCCGGGAGGAACTGGAAGAGAACCCGGTCATCGAAAAAGACCTGACCGCCATCCGGCAGGAGACCCGGGAGATCGACCGCACCCTGAAGCAGGAGCTGCAGGAGGAGCAGCGGGAGCTGACGCAGAGCGCCCGGAAATAACAAAAAGGGGCTGTTGCACATCATTGGTGCAGCAGCCCTTTTTGGCTGAAAGCTGTCGGAACAAAGGCTTCCCCCGACCGGGGAAGCCTTTTTGTAGAAACCGTTAGGATTGCAGTCGTGTAATAACGCCCGGAGTATTGGTTTTATTTACGCTCTGCGCTCCGTGTCCCGGCCTTGGTCAGCAGCTGCTGGAATTTCCGGGCGGCGGTGTTCAGCGGGCGGTGATGGTCGTAGACAAGGCAGATGGAGCGGGAGGGGATGATCTCCTGCAAGTGCAGCTGTACCAGTTCTCCGCTGGCCAGCAGGGGTGCTGCCATGGGCTCTGGCATAAAGGCCAGTCCCAACTCGCTTTTGACCAGCGTGAGCATCTGGTCGGTGGTGGCGGCCTCGGTGTCAGGTTTCAGCACTGCGTCATGTTCCAGAAAGAATTGCCGGTAAAAGCTGCGGGTCATGCTCTCCTCGTTCAGGCAGATCAGGGGATAACCGGCCAGCTCCTTCAGGCTCAGGGTCTGGCTGGCCAGCGCCGTAAAGGTCTTTCCGCCCACAAGGACTTCATAAAAGGGCATCAGCTCTACCATTTTCAGCCCGTTTTCCACCTCTGCGGGGGTGGTCACGATGGCAAAATCTACCTCGCCGTTGCGTACCGCCTGCACCGCCTGCGGAGTGGAGTGGTTGGAGATGCGCAGCCGGATGCCCGGGTACTCTGTATGGAAAGCGCGCAGCTTTTCGGACAGGTAGATGTTCAAAGCGGTCTCGGTGGTGCTGATGCTGATGGCACCGTGCTCCAGCGTGGCGGTGGCGCTCAGTTCCTCCTCTGCATCCTGTATCTGCACCGCCGCCGAGGCAATGCGGGAATACAGCAGCTCTCCCTCCGGCGTTAAGGTGACGCCCCGGTTGGAGCGGATGAACAGTACACAGTTCAGCTGGCTTTCCAGCCGGTTCATGGCGTGGGTGATGTTGGGCTGATTATTGCCCAGCACCCGCGCCGCGCGGGTAAAGTTCTGATACTTTGCCACATAGTAAAAGATTTTGTAGTATTCCCAGTCCACATACATGAGTGAGGCCCTCTTTCCTGTCGGGCTTCCGGCGCGGCCAGCGGCAGAAGCGGCTTTATGCTCTTCTTGTATCATAGCACGGCGCGCCGGAATTGCAAGCGCTTTTTACGGCTTGGCTGTGCCGGATGCGGGCAGCAGCCTCTGCAATGTAAAAAACATATTGCTGCTATACACAGGATACTTTTTACATATTCTCTGCACGCTCGTATAATAGACACCGCGAACAGGAAACAAGAATGAAAAGAAGGTAAATGAAGTTTATGCTTACCGCAGTTACTGGCATCAACTGGGGCGATGAGGGCAAGGGCCGCGTCATCGATCTGCTGGCCGAAAATGCCGATATCGTTGCGCGCTATCAGGGCGGCAACAATGCCGGTCATACCGTTGTGACCGAGAAGGGCAAGTTCATCCTGAATCTGCTGCCCTCCGGCATCCTGCACCCGGAGGTGACCTGCGTGCTGGGCACCGGCATGGTGATCGACCTCGAGCATCTGGCCGGAGAGATGGAGGCCATCGAGGCGCGCGGGGTGAAGGTGGAGCCGGAGAACCTGAAACTCTCCGATAAAGCTACCATCTCCATGCCGTGGCACAAGGTACAGGACGGGCTGGAAGAGGACCGCCTTGCTAAAAAGGGCGGCGCGTTCGGCTCTACCCGGCGCGGCATTGCTTACGCTTACAGCGACAAGTACCGCAAGAAGACCCTGCGTCTGGGTGATCTTTTGCATCTGGACGAGGAGCGCACCCAGAACCGTCTGCACATGATCCTGGACGCCAAAAACATGGAGCTGGCGGGCTGCTATCATCAGGAGCCCATGAGCTACGATGCCCTGCTGAACTGGTGCAGGCAGCAGGCTGCGTACTTTGCGCCCTTCATCTGTGATGTAGGCGCTTTCTTGCAGCAGGCGCACGACAGCGGCAAGCGCATCGTACTGGAAGCGCAGCTGGGCGCAATGCGGGATATCGACTACGGCATCTTCCCGTTCACTTCCAGTTCCAACACGCTGGCGGCCTACGCGCCGCTGGGTGCGGGCATCCCGAACTGCAAGCTGGACCATGTGGTGGGTGTGCTGAAGGCCTACTCCACCTGTGTAGGCGCAGGCCCCTTTGCGGCAGAGAACGCAATGGGCGAAGCGTGGAACGAAAAGCTGCGCAAGGCCGGCGGCGAGTACGGCGCAGCCACCGGACGTCCCCGCCGGGTGGGTCCTTTTGACTGCGTTGCCAGCCGCTATGGCCTGCAATGTCAGGGTGCGGATAAGATCGCACTGACCAAGCTGGACGTGCTGAGCAGCATGAAGCAGATCCCGGTCATCACCGGTTACAAGCTGGACGGGGTGGAAGTCCCCCGCTTCGACACCCTGTCCGACCTTGACCGTGTGCAGCCGGTGGTCACGCTGCTGCCCGGCTGGAACAAGGATATCTCCGGCTGCCGCAGCTGGGCAGAGCTGCCCAAGGAAGCCAAGGCCTATGTGGAATTTTTGGAAAAGCAGCTGGGGCACGAGATCCAGTTTGTTTCCACCGGTGCCGAGCGCGAAAAGTTTGTGCTGAAGGGAGAATGGCTGTGAGACATTTTATTGAGCCCGGCAGCTTTTCTCTGGCTGAGCAGCTGGCACTGCTCGACCTTGCCGACCGGATGGAGGCTGACCCCGCGCCCTACGCCCACCTGTGCGATGGCCGCATTCTTGCCACTTTGTTCTACGAGCCCAGCACCCGCACCCGCCTTTCCTTCGAGTCCGCCATGCTGCGGCTGGGCGGCAAGACGCTGGGCTTTGCAGGGGCGCAGCTTTCCAGCGCCAGCAAGGGCGAAACGGTGGCCGATACTGCCCGTGTGGTAAGCAACTATGCAGACGTCATTGCCATGCGCCACCCCAAGGAGGGCGCACCGCTGCGGGCGTCCATGTATGCGCGAGTGCCGGTCATCAATGCAGGCGATGGCGGCCACGCCCACCCCTGCCAGACCATGATCGACCTGATGACCATTCGCCAGCGCAAGGGGCGGCTGGATCATTTGACCATCGGCTTCTGCGGCGACCTCAAGTTCGGCCGGACGGTGCACTCCCTCACCGCCGCGCTGAGCCAGTTCGAGGGCAACCGGTTCGTGTTCATCTCGCCGGAGGAGCTGCGCATCCCGCAGTACGTCAAGGACGAGACCCTGACTCCGCTGCACCAGAACTATAAAGAGACCGCCGACCTTGAGGCCGAGCTGCCCGGGCTGGACGTGCTGTACATGACCCGCATCCAGCAGGAGCGCTTTTTCAACGAAGAGGACTACCTGCGGTTGAAAGGCTGCTATGCGCTGGACGAAAAGCTGCTGCAGCTGGCACCGCCTACCATGCCGGTGCTGCATCCGCTCCCCCGCATCGACGAGATCAAGCCGGACGTGGACAACGACCCCCGCGCTGCTTATTTCGATCAGGTGCATAACGGCGTTTACATCCGCATGGCGATCATACTGGCGCTGCTGGGTATCCCCGACCCGCTGACCGGGAAAAAAGTGCTGGAAAGTATATAAGTTGTGAACAGGGCTGCTGCACAAAGTAACGTGCAGCAGCCCTGTTTTTGCGTCTGGTGATTCATGAAATGAAAATTTTTCCCGCTACCCCCGCAGCGGCGGGTCTGGCATAAAGATCATGGTGCCCCGGGCAGAAAAAAGCAGCTGCGGCATCATGCAGCTGTACCCCAGCCACAGCACCGCCAGAATGCACAGCACCAAAAGCACCCTGCGCAAAAGCACCGGATGCCGGGCGGGGGAATAGCGTTTTCTGCGGTCACGCTGCATAGGCTGTGCCCTCCTTTTTCAAGGCTTTGCCCAGCTTATGCTGCGGCAGAAAGAATTGTGCACAAGCGGGGTTTGTGGTAAGATAACAGGGAAGAACCACGGAGGAACTGCTTATGCTGACCATTACACTGCTGGGCACGGCTGCCACCATGCCGCTGCCGGAGCGCGCCCTGACCGCCGCTGTGGCGGAGTGCGGCGGGCACAGCCTGCTGCTGGACTGCGGCGAGGGCACCCAGACCGCTGCCCGCCGCGCCGGGGTGAACCTGATGCGCGCGGACGCCATCTGTCTGACCCACTACCACGGGGATCATATTTTTGGTCTGCCCGGGCTTTTGCAGACCCTTGGGGCGCAGGGACGCACCCGCCCGCTGACGCTGCTGGGGCCGGAGGGGCTTTTGGAGGTCTGGCGGGCAGTGTATGCCCTGACCGGGCCGCTGCCCTACGCGGTAAAGCCGCTGGTCTGCCGCGCCGGGCAGCCTGTGGCGCTGGATGCTCTTTCGGATGGATGGCCCGCCGGGGCAACGCTGCTGCCGGTGGCAACAAAGCACCGAGTGCGCAGTCTGGGCTACCGGCTGGACTTGCCCCGGGCGGGTAGGTTCGACCCGGAAAAGGCGCGGGCACTGGGCGTACCGGTGACACAATGGCGGCTTTTTGCAGCGGGGACAGGCCGTGCAGCTGGCAGAGCGTATGGTGCAGCCCGCCGAGGTGCTGGGCGCGCCCCGCAAGGGGCTGCGGTTCGTCTTTTCCGGCGACAGTGCGCCCTGCCCGGCGCTGGAACAGGCAGCGCAGGGGGCAGACCTTCTGCTCTGCGATGCCACCTATGCCCTGACGGAGCAGCAGGCGCAGGCCGCGCAGTGGGGGCACAGCACCTTTGGCCAAAGCGCAGCGCTGGCGGAAAAGGCCGGGGCAAAGCGACTGTGGCTGGTGCACTATTCCCCCATGGTCACCGACCCGGAGGAGCATCTTGCACAGGCGCAGAGAATCTTCCCGGCGGCAGAATGCGGCTTTGACGGCAAGCGCATCACCCTGCATTACGAGGAGAACGAGGAATGAAGCTGACACTTGACCCCGGGGCGGCCGCTCTGCTGGACACCCTGCACGCGGCGGGCTACGCAGCCTATGCCGTAGGCGGCTGCGTGCGGGACAGCCTTTTGGGGCGCACCGCCCACGACTGGGACCTGTGCACCAGTGCCCTGCCGCAACAGGTGATGGAACTGTTCGGGGCAGAGCAGTGCATCCCCACCGGGTTGCAGCACGGCACGGTCACCATCAAATACGGCGGGCAGCTGTACGAGACCACTACCTTCCGCACCGAGGGCAGCTATACCGATGGCCGTCACCCGGACGAAGTGCAGTTCGTACCGGACGTGCGGGAGGATCTTGCCCGGCGGGATTTTACCATCAACGCCATGGCTTATAATGAAGCCGAGGGTCTGGTAGACCCCTTTGGCGGGCAAAAAGATCTGCAGAACGGTCTGCTGCGGGCGGTAGGCGAGCCGCAGCAGCGGTTCACCGAGGATGCGCTGCGTATTCTGCGGCTGTACCGCTTTGCCGCAAGGTTTGGCTTTGCGTTGGACACTGCCACTGCCCGGGCAGCGCGGCAGCTGGCACCCCACTTGGACTGCATCTCTGCCGAGCGCATTCAGGAGGAACTGGCAAAGCTGCTGGCAGCCCCGCAGCCGGGGGCATATCTGGAGCCCGCCGTGCTGGCTGTGGTGCTGCCGGAGCTGACCCCGGCGGCGCTTGAAGCCGCAAAGCCGGTGGTGGATGCTTGCCCGGCGGGGGAGAAAAACCTGCCGGTGCGCTGGGCGGCGCTGCTGGGCGCTTTGGGCGAGGCCGACACCCGCCGGGTGCTCAAACGGCTGCGCTGCTCCAACGCCTGTATCGAGGAGACCGCCGTGCTGGTGCGGGAAACGGCAGGGGAGGGCGTGTGCGGGAGCTTTCTCCTCGGACACGAATTCGAGTTGCGGCACCCAACGGATGCTTCGTGCCTTGAGCAGCACTCGCATCCTGCTGGCCGCTGCCCCAACAGCAACTCCTTGTTTCCGCCGCAGGCGGCAGTCGTTGCTGTTGCAGGCCATTCCATCGCCCGCCCTACTGCCTGCGGCAGCAGGGTCCCACCCCAGCGGACGGTCCTCGGAGAAACTCTCGCACACGCGGGAGAGGTTGCCATCCGGCGGCTTTTAGGGCGGTATGGGCTGTGCACCGTGGAGCGGCTGTGTGCGCTGTGCGCGGCGCTGCACCCGCAGAATGCTCCGGATTGCGCCCTTGCGGCGCAGCGGGCGCGGCAGCTGGAGGCCGACGGCGTATGCTGCCGGGTGAGCCAGCTGGCGGTGAACGGACGCGACCTGATGGCAGCGGGCATCCCGGCAGGGCCTGCGCTGCGCCGGGTGCTGGAGACGCTGCTGGACGGCGTCATCCGCGCAGAATACCCCAACGAAAAACCGGTGCTGCTGGCTGCGGCGCAGAAAATTATAGCGTCTTGACAAGCGGTTTATGCTGCGGTAGTATTATACTACTACTTTAGTATGTTGAACCCATAAAAGGAGAACCTATGACCACACAGAACCCTGCAAACCGTCCCCGCGCCCTCATTGCCATGAGCGGCGGCGTGGATAGCTCGGTGGCGGCCTGCCTGATGCAGCAGGCAGGCTACGACTGCACCGGCATCACCATGCGGCTTACCCACAACGAAATGCTGGGACAGTCCGGCTACCAGACCTGCTGCTCGGAAAAGGATATCGAGGACGCCGCCGAGGTGGCCTTTGCGCTGGATATGCCGTATCAGGTGCTGGATTTCACCGCCGATTTCCGGGCACAGATTATTGAAAAATTTATCCGCGTCTACGAGGCGGGCGGTACCCCAACCCCTGCATCGACTGCAATAAATATATGAAGTTCCGCCACCTGCTGGACTGGGCGGAGGCACACGGCATGGAGTATGTGGTTACCGGCCACTACGCCCGGGTGGAGCAGGATGCAGAAACCGGCCGCTGGCTGCTGAAAAAGGGCTTGGACGAGGGCAAGGATCAGAGTTATGTGCTGTATAACCTTACGCAGGAGCAGCTGGCGCATATCCGTCTGCCGCTGGGTGCGCTGCACAAGACCGAGGTGCGAAAGATCGCGCAGGAGCACAGCTTTATCAACGCCCAAAAGCACGACAGTCAGGATATCTGCTTTGTGCCGGACGGCGATTATGCCCGCTTTATGGAGCAGTTTACCGGCAAGCACTACCCCGCCGGGGATTTTCTGGATCGGAGCGGCAAGGTGGTGGGCACCCACAGCGGCGCAGTGCGCTACACGCTGGGGCAGCGCAAGGGGCTTGGCCTCGCGCTGGGTGCGCCGGTGTACGTCTGCGGCAAGGATATGCAGGCCAATACCGTTACCGTCGGGCCGGAAAGTGAACTGTTTGACCGCATCGTTTACGCAGAGGATGTGAACTGGATCGCCATTCCGGCGCTGACCGGGCCGCTGCGGGTCACTGCCCGCACCCGGTATCATCAGGCCGAGCAGCAGGCCACCGTCTACCCCGCAGAGAACGGTTTCCGGTTGGAATTCGACCAGCCTCAGCGTGCCCCCCCCCGGGGCAGGCTGCCGTGCTGTATCAGGGCGATGTGGTGCTGGGTGGCGGCACCATCACCCGCGTAGAAAAGTAAGGAGAACAAAATGCAGGATCAATATTCCCGTACCCAGCTGCTGCTGGGTGCAGAGGCTATGGAAAAGCTGCACCACGCCCGGGTGGCAGTGTTTGGCATTGGCGGTGTGGGCGGCTATACGGTGGAGGCACTGGCACGCAGCGGCGTGGGCGCACTGGATCTGATCGATGACGATAAGGTCTGCCTGACCAATCTCAACCGTCAGATCATCGCCACCCGCAGCACGGTAGGGCAGTATAAGGTGGATGTGGCAGAACAGCGCATCCACGATATCGACCCCAACATCAAGGTGACCACCCACCGGTGCTTCTTTGGCCCGGAGACGCAGGACGATTTCGATTTTACCCAGTACGACTATGTGGTGGACGCCATCGACACCGTTACCGGCAAGCTGGCGCTGGTGATGAAGTGCAAGGAGGCGGGCACCCCCATCATCTGCTCCATGGGCGCAGGTAACAAGATGGACCCCACCCGCTTTGAGGTGACCGATATCTACAAGACCTCGGTCTGCCCGCTGGCCAAGGTGATGCGTACCGAGTGCCGCAAGCGCAAGATCAAGCACCTGAAGGTGGTCTACTCCAAGGAGCCTGTCATGACTCCCATCGAGGATGACTCCATCAGCTGCAAGGACCACTGCATCTGTCCCCCGGGCACCCAGCGCAAGTGTACTGCACGGCGTACCGTGCCGGGCTCCAACGCCTTTGTACCCTCGGTGGCCGGTCTGATCATCGGCGGCGAGGTCATCAAGGACCTTGTGGGCTTTGTACCGCTGAAGGGGTAAGGATACTAAAAGCCACCGGCATCTGCAAAAATGTGCAGATACTGGTGGCTTTTTTACATGCTGCAACGTTCCATAACATAAAATTGCAACCAATTTGCAATTTGGTATTGCAATTGGGAAGGATATCGTGTATAATCTTCCCTGCACGAAAATGCAAACTGATTGCAAATTGTTGAGAGACGACCCCCTGTGGGTCTTTGGAGCGATTATTTATGGAACTGTTTCTGGATGTTTTGGGCGAAACCTTGGTGGATACCGCCAAGATGCTGCCCTTTCTGTTTCTGGCCTATCTGCTGATCGAGTATATCGAGCACCGCCACGGCGAGCGCATCGAGGCGCTGCTGGCGGGCGGCGGGCGCTGGGGTGTTGTGCCGGGTGCGGTACTGGGCTGTGTGCCGCAGTGCGGCTTCTCCGCCATTGCCTCCAACTTTTATGCCTCCCGGGTGGTGACGCTGGGCACGTTGATGGCGGTTTTCCTTGCCACCAGCGACGAAGCCATCCCGCTGCTGGTGTCCATGCCCGCTTACTGGGATAAGCTGGCCGTCCTGATGGTCATCAAGGTGGTGTACGCCATCGTGGTGGGCTTTGTGCTGGATTTTGTGCTGCGGGGCGTGCTGCCCAAGGGGCTGCGGGGCGGCTACACCGGCCATGCGGACGAGGTGGACTGCCACGAGGAGCACAGCGATGCCGAGGGCAACGAAAAGCCCATCTGGCAGGCGGCGCTGCGCCATACGCTGGAGATCTTTGTGTTCATCTTCGCCTTCAGTCTGGTGTTCGGCATGATCGTGGAGGGCGTGGGCGAGGACGTATTCGCCGAAATGCTGGGCGGCATGGGCTTCTTCCAGCCGGTGGTAGCGGCTCTGGTGGGCTTGATCCCAAACTGCGCCGCCAGCGTATTGCTGACCCAGCTGTATGTGGAAGGTGCGCTGCGCTTTTCCAGCCTTGTGGCGGGTCTGTGCACCGGTGCGGGTGTGGGCTTGGCTGTGCTGTGGCGCGCTAATCCCTCGTGGAAGCAGAACCTCTTCATCACCGGCCTGACATGGGCTGCCGGTGCCTTTGTGGGCGTGGCCATGCAGGTGATCGTGGCGGTGTTTGCCTGATAAGGAAAGATATTTTGAATTTCGGGACAGTGGGATGCCTGCGGGTATTCTGCTGTCCCATTTTTCTTTTCTCCCTCTCCCGCTGGACTTTGAAATGTGTTATACTGGGAGAAAACGATGTACACAGGAGAGATGACCATGCAATATAAGATTCTGGCAAGCGATTACGACAACACGCTGATGCCCTTTGGGGAGGCAAAGCCCCGCCCAGCGGTGGTAAAGGCGGTAAAAAAGCTGCAGGCCGCCGGGGGCAAGTTCGTGCTCAGCACCGGCCGCTCCTACCCCGGCATCCGGGACAAAAACCAGTTGGGCGGCATCCGGTACGACTACGCCATTACCTGCAACGGTGCCTGCGTGGTGGACAGACAGGGCAACGTGATAGCCGAGCATCCGCTTACCAGCGAGGAGATGTATGTGCTGGTGGATTTCTGCGAGGATTATAACTACCCGCTGCAATTCAACTTCCGGGATGCCTATTACGCCTACTGCGAGTACGAATATCTGCACACCGGCTATCAGATGATGAACAGCCCCGGACTGGACTGCGTGGACGGCGAGGATCAGGACAGGCATCTTTTGGATATGCCCCACGCCGCCTTTGCCGCCATGCCGCCGCAGGAAGTGGAGCGCTTCCACGAAAAATACGGCTACCTTGGTCTGCACTGGATGCAGACGGGCGCGCAGAACGCGGACGGCTACTGCTACTACGATATCGTGCGCGGCGGCATGGATAAGGGCGTAGGGCTTGCCGACCTGTGTGCACAGATGGGGCTTACGCTGGCGGATGCCGTGGCTGTGGGCGATTCTGCCAACGATGTGGGGATGCTGAAAGTCGCGGGCCTGAGTGCCTGCATGGCAAACGGCACCCCGGACGCCAAGGCCGCTGCCGACCGGATCATCGGGGACGTGCGGGAGGATGGCGTGGCGGCGCTGATCGAGGAACTGTGGTTCGACGGCCCCCGCGCGGAGCCCTCCGGCAAAGACTTTGGCTCCGCATGGGGCAATATTGAAAGCGCAGGCGGCAGCTTATGAGCTTTGCACCGGTGTACGATGACCACAGCCGGGCGCTGATTTTAGGCACATGGCCCAGCCCCAAAAGCCGGGAGATGGCCTTTTACTACGGCCATCCGCAAAATCGGTTCTGGCCGCTGCTGGCGGCGCTGACCGGGGAGCCGCTGCCCGTGCGGGAGGATATCGCCGCCAAAAAGCAGCTGCTTTTGCGCCACGGGCTGGCACTGTGGGATACGCTGGAAAGCTGCACCATCACCGGCGCATCGGATGCCTCCATCCGGGATGTGGTGCCCAACGATATCGCCGGGCTGCTGCGCAAGGCACCCATCCGGGCGGTGTTCTGCAACGGTGCCACAGCTTACCGTATCTACACAAAATATCAGCAGCCGCTTACCGGCATCCCGGCTGTCCGTCTGCCCAGTACAAGCCCCGCCAACGCCGCCTGCAGCCCCGCCCGGCTGGAGGAGCTTTGGGGCGCTGCGCTGGCGGACTGGATCGTAAAATGATGACAAGGCTGTAAATTCTTTTGCGGGATACTTGCGTTTTTTTGCGGACGTTGTATTATGGATATCATAAGGGGCGCACTGCCCCGGACAAGGAGAAATGACCATGAGCAAGATCATCCGCACCCAAAAGCCCAGCGTGCTGCCCTTTTATGCGGCGGCGCTGGTGTTCGTGGTACTGTGCGCGGTGCTGCCGGTATACAAATTATGGGCACTGCTGGTGGCGCTGGGCGGTGCCGCCGTGGCCTTTGGCGTGGCACAAAAAAACTGCCCGCCCCGGGTGGTGGAGCACGAGGTACCCTTCCACACCGGTGTGGAGGATGTGGACCAGATGCTGACCGATATCCAGCAGAAGCTGGACACCCTGCACGCACTGAACGAGGCTTTGCCCGACCCGCAGCTGTCTGCCGCCATGACCCGCATGGAAAAGGCGGGACGCTCCATCGTGGAAGCCGTGGAAGCAAACCCCGCCAAGGCAAAGCAGGTGCGCCGGTTTGCCAACTACTATCTGCCGGACGCCGTAAACGTTTTGCAGCAGTACGCAAAGCTTGCAAAGCAGGGTGTGCGGGGCGAGAACGCCGCCGCCATCCGCGCCGAGGTGGAGCACAACGCCGCCTCCATTGCCACGGCGTTTGAAAACCAGCTGGATGCCCTGTATGCGGCAGAGAGCATGGACCTGTCCGCAGACCTGACCGTTTTGCAGAATATGCTGAAAGGACAGGGTCTGAGCAAGTAAAACCAGAATATCCCCTCGGGATTTTGAAAGGAAGGAATCACTTATGGCTGACAATACTCTGAACTTTGATCTGGATGCCCCCGCAGTACCCACCCTGACGCTGGACCCCACCCCCGCCGCTGTGCCGCAGGAGGAAAAGCCCGCCGCTGCCCCTGCCCCGGAGGCACAGGTGAACCTGAGCCCCGAGGAGCAGGCCATGGTGGATCAGTTTGCCCAGAAGATCGATATCACCAACAGCCAGCAGGTGCTGCAGTACGGCTCTGCCTGCCAGAAGAAGATCGGCGATTTCTCCGAAGCAGCCCTCTCCAAGGTGTCCACCAAGGATCTGGGCGAGGTGGGCGATATGATCACTGACCTCATCGGTGAGCTGAAGAGTTTTGACGCCAACGAGGAGCAGCAGAAGGGCATTATGGGCTTCTTCAAGAAGAAAACCAGCCAGCTGGATGCCCTCAAGACCAAGTACGACAAGACCGAGACCAATGTGGAAAAGATCCAGTCCATGCTGGAAGCCCATCAGGTGCAGCTGCTCAAGGACATCGCCATGCTGGACAAAATGTATGAGCTGAACATGGCCTACTTCAAGGAGCTGAGCATGTATATCCTTGCCGGCAAGAAAAAGCTGGCCGATGTGCGTGCCAACGAATTGCAGCAGGCCATGGATAAGGCCAAGGTCTCCGGTCTGCCGGAGGACGCACAGGCCGCCCGCGACCTTGCCGACCAGTGCGAGCGCTTTGAGAAAAAGCTGTACGATCTGGAACTGACCCGCAACATCAGTTTGCAGATGGGCCCCCAGATCCGTCTGCTGCAGAACAACAACACCATGATGGCGGAAAAGATCCAGTCCACCATCGTGAATACCATCCCGCTGTGGAAGAACCAGATGGTGCTGGCACTGGGTCTGGCACACAGCCAGCAGGCCATGCAGGCAGAGCGCGCCGTGACCAACATGACCAACGACCTGCTGAAGAAGAACGCCGAGGCGCTGAAGCTGGGCACCATCGAGACCGCCAAGGAGAGCCAGCGCGGCATCGTGGATATCGAGACGCTGCAGCAGACCAACAAGAGCCTGATCGAGACGCTGGACGAGCTGAACAAGATCCAGAGCGAGGGCCGCGCAAAGCGCGCTGCCGCCGAGCAGGAGCTGACCCGCATCGAGGACGAACTGAAAACCAAAATGATGGAGATCCGGAGCTGAAATGGCAAACGCTGATTTTTCTCAGAACAAACAAACCGCTCCCGGCGGTTTTGACGCGGGCAGCTACCGCGAAAAAGCAAAGCCGGAGCAGACTGTAAGGCTGACGCCCCGCCAGCAGAAGCTGGCCGCACTGGAAGCAAAGCTGCCCGCTGCGCTTTCCACCCGGGCGGCGGCGCTGGCCTTGAGCGTAGTGGTGATGCTGGCCGCCTTTTTCGGCTTTGGCAGCGCCAAGCTGCGGGGCAAGTACAACACTGCCCGTCAGTGGTTCACCACAGGGGTCGCCGCCGACAACGGTTATAACCTGAGCGAGGAGCTGACCACCCGGGAGAATACGGCGGCGAACATTCTGACCACCGCCTCCAACACCCTTGGCGCAGACAGCGCCGAGGCGCTGGCTGCACAGAATGCGCTGAACGATTTTTCCGCTTGTCTGGAAGCGGTGCAGAACGGCGGCAAAAGTCAGGCGCTCACCTCGCTGCCCTATTATCAGGGCAGCGCGATGCACGCGCTGTATCAGGCCGATCAGGCACTGGGCGCTGCCATCGACCAGCTGTATGCAAAATTGCAGGAGCAGGCCGCAGACCCCATGAAGATGGGCGCAGTGCAGGGGCAGTACGGCCAGTTCAACAGCGCAGGCACCATCATTGGTACTTTGCAGTACAATACGGCGGTGTATGAATATCAGAAGGATGTCGGCGGCTTCCCGGCCAGTGTGCTGGGCGCAGTTGCCGGCGTGAAGGAGGTTGAGCCCTTCGCATGAAAAACTTTGCAAAACGCATCAGCGCACTGGTGCTGGCCGTGGTGGTCAGCGCGGCGGTGCTGTGCCCGGCGGCCTTTGCTGCCCAGCTGCCCAGCCTGCCCAAGGATCAGTGCGTGGTGGATGGTGCCGGTGTGCTGAGCAGCAGCACTGTGCAGACCATCACCGAACTGAACGCCCAGCTGGAATCCAGCTGCAGCGGCGCGCAGATCGATGTACTGACAGTAGAATACACAGGCAATGATTCCACAGAGGATTACGCCACACAGGCTTTCAACGCGTGGGGCATCGGTTCGTCCTCCAACAATAACGGCGTTCTGATTTTGCTGGTGATGGAATCGGCGCAGTACGCGGACGGCGACTACTACCTGACCTACGGCGACGGTTTCCGCAACACCACGCTGGCAAAGCAGTCCAGCGCCATCGCCCAGACGATGGAGGATCAGTTTGCCGCAAAGGATTATGACGGCGCAGTGACCACTTGTGCCCGCAACGTGGCAAACACCATCGCGGATATTTACGGGGTCAGCCTTTCCGGCAGCGCCGGCAACGGCAGCACCGTGCAGCCCGGGTATCAGGGCGGGCAGAGCAGCGGCGGCAGCGCCCTGACCGACATCCTGACCCTTGTGGTCAGCGTTGTGCTGCTTATCGTCATTATCCGGTCGATGGCCTATGTTTTTGCCAGCCCCTGCGGCTGGCTGTGGTGCTTCTGGCGGGCCCCGGCCTCCCCGTGGACGGCGGCGGCGCGGCCGCATAACCCGCCGCCCCCCCGCCGGGCGGCTTCTACGGCGGCTTTGGCGGCATGGGCGGCGGCTCCTTCGGGGCGGTGCCGGCCGCGGCGGTTTCGGCGGCGGCAGCTTTGGCGGCGGCTTCGGTGGCATGGGCGGTGGTTCCAGCCACGGCGGCGGCGGTGGCCGTGGGCGGTAATGAGAATAAAAAGAGAAAGGCAGTGGCTTTACCATTGCCTTTCTCTTTTTTACGCCTTTTATCGTGAACGAAATTCATTTGACAAAACAATTTTGGTAACATATACTGGATGACATCACGAAAAATAAAGGAAGTATCTGTCATGCTGACTCTGGATAAGATCTACCACGCTGCCTTTGTGCTCAAGGACGTTGCCCGCAAGACTGACCTCATCGAGGCCCCCAAGCTGTCCAAGGACTGCCAGCTCTACCTGAAGACCGAGAACCTGCAGGCCACCGGCAGCTTTAAGGTGCGGGGCGCTTACTATAAAATCAGCCAGCTTTCCGAGGAGGAGAGCGCCAAGGGCGTCATTGCCTGCTCTGCGGGCAACCATGCGCAGGGTGTGGCGCTGGCGGCTACCCGGCGCGGCATCCGCAGCATCGTCTGTATGCCGGACGGCGCACCCCTGATGAAGGTGGAAAACACCAAAAATCTGGGCGCGGAGGTCTGCCTTGTGCCCGGCACCTACGACGAGGCCCACGATAAGGCCGTGCAGCTGCAAAAGGAGTACGACATGACCTTTATCCACCCCTACGATGACGAGCAGGTCATCGCCGGGCAGGGCACCATCGGCTTGGAGATCCTTGACCAGCTGCCGGATGTGGACGCTGTGGTGGTGCCGGTGGGCGGCGGCGGACTGATCTCCGGCATTGCCTTTGCCATCAAGACCCTGCGCCCGGAGGTCAAGGTGTACGGCGTACAGGCCGAGGGTGCTCCCAGTATGTACCGCAGCCTGCACGAGCACAAGTACCAGACCCTGAAATCTGCTTCCACCTTTGCGGACGGTATTCAGGTCAAGACCCCGGGCGAGTTGACCTATCAGCTGTGCGAGCAGTATGTGGACGATATCGTTACCGTGACCGAGGACGAGACGGCGGCGGCCATTCTCTCCCTGATGGAGAACCAGAAGCTGGTGGCTGAGGGTGCAGGCGCCGTGCCGGTGGCAGCAGTACTGTTCCACAAGCTGCCGGTGGAGGGCAAAAAGGTGGCCTGCGTCATCTCCGGCGGCAACATTGATGTGAACATCCTGAACCGTGTCATCACCCGCGGTCTTGTCATGAGCGGCCGCAAGGCAAACCTGACCATCGCGCTGGAGGACAAGCCCGGCCAGCTGAAAAAGGTGGCCGAGGTGGTATCCCGCTGCGGCAGCAATGTGGTGTCGGTGCAGCATGACGGCTCCGACCCCAATATGCCCATCTCCAGCTGCTTCCTCAAGCTGACGCTGGAGACCCGCGATGCCGCCCAGATCGAGCAGATCCGCACCGAGCTGACCAAGGCCGGCTTCCAGCTGGTCAGCGAGCGGGTGTAAACTTCATCGTTTGCAAGAGCGAAAGCCTTCCCCCGGACGGAGGAAGGTGGATGCGAGCGTAGTGAGCAGACGGATGAGGGCGCAGGCAAGCAGCAGCTTACGGAAATTACCCCTCATCCGGCTCTATCCGAAGAAAAAAGCGAATTTGTTCTAAACTTGATGTAATATAAAGGAGAAAATATACCATGAAAGTCGTATCTACCACCAACGCACCTGCCGCCATCGGCCCTTACAGCCAGGCACTGGATCTGGGCAATATGGTATTTGTGTCCGGGCAGATCCCGGTAGACCCCGCCACCGGCACCATGGCCGATACCGTGGAAGAGCAGGCCGCCCAGAGCCTTGCCAATCTGAAGGCGATTCTGGCCGAGGCGGGGCTTTCCATGAACAACGTGGTCAAGACGGTGATCTTTCTGGCCGACATCAACGATTTTGCCGCAGTGAACGCAGAGTACGCCAAGGCCTTTGCCGAGCCGTTCCCCGCCCGCAGCTGCGTGCAGGTGGCAGCCATCCCCAAGGGCGCAAAACTGGAGATCGAGTGCATCGCCGTGCGGGACTGAGCGAATAAAGATAAGAAAAGCGGGACACCAAAGCATCCGCAGATGCTCCGGTGTCCCGCTTTTTGATAACGTTTAAAACTGGTGCGTTTACTTCTGCACCCCGGCCTCGCATTGCTCGATGAATTGCTTGGCCACCCGGGGGCTGCGGCCGCCGGCACGCAGAGCGAAGGCCTCGGCCTTGAGCAGCAGCTGCTCGGTGGGCATCTGGATGTTGTGCTGCTTTGCCAGCTCCTCCAGGATGGTCTCGAACCGGGCCTTCTCCGGCCGCTGGAAGGTGACCGTCAGGCCGAACCGGGCCGAAAGGCTCATCAATTCCTGGCGGGTGTCGGCTTCATGGATGTCGTCGCCGGTGCGGTCCGAGAGGGTTTCCTTGATGAGATGGCGGCGGTTGGAGGTGGCGTACACCACAACATTCTGGCTGCGGCCGCCCACGCTACCTTCGAGGATGGCTTTCAGCGCCGCAAAGTTGTCGTCGTTGGCCGTGAAGCTCAAATCGTCGATGAAGAGGATGAACTTGAGCGGGTTCGCGGCCAGCTTGTCCATCAGGTCGGGGATCTGGTACAGCTGGTTCTTTTTTACCTCTACCAGCCGCAGTCCCTCGGGCGCAAACTCGTTGGCAATGGCCTTTACCGAACTGGATTTGCCGGTGCCGGCATCACCGTACAGCAGCACATTGTTGGCGGGCATCCCGGCCAGCAGTGCCTTTGTGTTGGCGATCACTTTTTCCCGCTCCTTCTCGTAGCCGGGCAGCTCGGAAAGGCGCTGCGGGTCGGGGTATTTTACCGGCACAAGCTGGCCGTTCTCCACCGTGAAGACGTGGTGCTTGGCGAACATTCCGTAGCCCTTTTTGCCCACCTCGCTCATCCGCTGGGTGTAGGCGGCGGCAAGGTCGAGTTCACAGGTCTGCCACCGGGGCAGGAAAGCCAGTTCCGGCCGCTGCGCCTGCTCCGAGTAGGCGGTCTGGAACAGTTCGTCCAGCGTCAGCCCGCACAGCTGCTGCAAAAACTGCAGCTCGCTGTCCAAGGCGCTTTGCAGCAGCGCGTCCAGCTGCCCGGCGGCGGCCTGTCGCACACAGATGGTCTCGGCCTCCAGCACAGCGGCGCTCAGGTAGCTGCCCCAGTTGGTGGTGTACTCGAACAAAGCGGCCTCAAAGGCGGCTACGGCATCGCACACCGGGCCGTAGGAGGAGCAGCCCGCCTCCATGCGGTCGGTCAGGTCTAAAAGCTTTGCCACAACAGGGTCGTTCAGCAGGGCACGGAACACAACAAGCCCATGCAGATGGGCATTCCATTCTCTTAATTTCATAGGTCGATCCCTTTTCCTCTCCATTGGCACATACCCTACAAAACGCAGGTACGCGGATATCAAAAGTATACAGCGGTTCGGGCGGGGATGCAAGGGGTGTTAAAAATGCTTCATCTTTGGGCTGATTCAGGTTACAAATTGTCGATTGACAAAAGCCCGGTTTATAGTATAATTTACATCAACAAATGCGCAGATGGGAAAAAGTACCACACGATCCCCACTGTTCAGAGAGCTGCCGTCTGGTGCAAGGCAGTCAGCGTTTCGTGCGGAAAATCATCCCGGAGCAGCCTGCCCAACGGGTGCAAAACCCTTGTAAGCAGCGCCGGTGGCGGCCGTTAGAGCGCAGGGCTTTGTTGGAAGCCCGTGAGAGGGCGCGGAAAGCGTCAACGAGAGTGGTACCGCAGAGAGCTTGATGTCACAAGGTCTTTGTCTCTTGAAGGAAGCAGGGGACAAGGGCTTTTTATTTTTCAAAAGCTCTCCCTGAGGGAATGGATAAGAAGTGGAACAGGAATAGGAGCAACACCATGCAGTTGAATGGTTCTCAGATCTTTGTAGAGGTCCTTTGCGAGCAGGGCGTGGACACTCTTTTTGGCTACCCCGGCGGCGCAGTGCTGAACCTCTACGACGAGCTGTACAAAAACGCCGACCGCATCACCCATGTGCTTACCGCCCACGAGCAGGGCGCAGCCCATGCTGCGGACGGCTACGCCCGCGCCACCGGCCGCACCGGCGTGGTGCTGGCTACCAGCGGCCCGGGTGCCACCAATCTGGTCACCGGCATTGCCACCGCCTATATGGACTCGGTGCCCATGGTGGCCTTCACCGGCAACGTAGCCACCAGCGAGCATCGGCAAGGACGGCTTTCAGGAAGCCTACATCGAGGGCATCACGGTGCCCATCACAAAGCATAACTTCACGGTGCGCCGGGTAGAGGACTTGGCTGACACCATGCGGGCAGCCTTCCGCATTGCGCAGAGCGGCCGCAAGGGCCCGGTGCTGGTGGATATCCCCAAGGACGTGACCGCAGCGGTGTGCGAGTTCACCCCCAAGCAGCCGGAACCCATCCGCACCGTCACCACCTTTGATAAGGAGCAGGTGCGCTGGGCAGCCGACCTGATCAACGCGGCACAGCGCCCGCTGGTGTACTTTGGCGGCGGCGTGCGCAGCGCAGCCAGCTGCCAGCCGTTGCGGGATCTGCTGCACAAGGCGGAGATCCCTGCTACCTACACCCTGATGGCCGCAGGCGTTGTGCCCTACGGCGACCCGATGAATCTGGGGATGCTGGGGATGCACGGCTGCTACACCTCCAACCGGGCGGTGGCAGAGTGCGATGTGCTCATCGCGGTGGGTACCCGCTTTTCCGACCGCGTGGCGCTGAACCCCAAGACCTTTGCCAAGAACGCAACGATCATTCAGATCGACATTGACCCCAGCGAGCTGGGCAAGAACGTGGATGTGGATCTTTCCATCACCGGCGATGCAGCCTACGTCCTCAACGCCATGCTCCCCCAGATCAAGCCCGCCAAGCACCCGGACTGGATGACGATGATCCAGAGCTGGCAGGCACAGGATTACCACCCTGTGTCCGACCCCACCCGGCTGATGCCCCATCAGGTCATCGGCGAAGTGTGCAACCAGTGCGGCCCCGAGGCCGTGTATGTCACCGACGTGGGCCAGCACCAGATGTGGGCGGCACAGTACCTGCGCCACGCCAAGAGCCGCGGCTTTATCACCAGCGGCGGCCTTGGCACCATGGGCTTTGGCTACGGCGCTGCCATTGGTGCCCAGATGGCACTGGGACGCCAGCAGCGTGTGGTGATGTTTACCGGTGACGCCTCCTTCCACATGAACCTGAACGAAGCCTGCACCGCCGTCAGCTACGAGCTGCCCATCATCACGGTCATCTTCAACAACTCGGTGCTGGGCATGGTGCGCCAGTGGCAGACCAGCTTTTACGGCAAGCGTTACAGCCAGACCGACCCCCACCGCAAGACCGATTTTGTCAAGCTGGCAGACGGCTTTGGCCTGAAGGGCTACCGCTGCACCAACCTGCCGGAGTTTCAGGAAGCCTTTGCAGATGCCCTGCAGCAGAAAGGCCCCACCTGGATCGAGTGCATCATCGACAAGGACGAAAAGGTGCTGCCCATGATCCCCGGCGGCGGCGATATCAACGATATCATCATGGAGTAAGGAGGACACAGCATCATGGAATCTGATCAGCGCAGGGTCATCAGCCTGCTGGTGGACAACCAGAGCGGCGTTCTGGCCCGGGTGTCCAGCCTGTTCTGCCGCCGCGGCTTCAATATCGACAGCCTTACGGTGTCCGCCACCAACGACCCGGCAGTCAGCCGCATCACAGTGACCATTACCAGCGATGAAAAGGCCTTGCAGCAGCTGGTATTGCAGACCGAGCGGCTGGAAGTCACCCGGCAGGTGTTCGTGCTGGACAGCGAAAAAGCGCTGGAGCGGGAGCTGCTGCTGCTCAAGGTGGAATCGGACGTGCACAACCGCACAGAGCTGCGGGAGATCGCCTGCATCTACAAGGCAAAGATCATTGATCTTTCCCCGGACAGCATGGTGTTTGAACTCATCGGCCGGCCGGACAAGCTGGACGCTTTCCTGAAAATGTTCGAGGGCTACAACATCCTTGAGCAGTGCCGCACCGGCGTTACCGCACTGGAGCGCGGCGGGATGCACCAGCATATCCAGAAGCCGCCGCAGGAGGTGCGCTCCGTCCAGCTGCCCCCGCCGGGCGCAAGACGGGCATAAATCACATTGCTTTTCCGCTCAGGGTGAGCGAAAGATAGAACAGAGCATACAAGACCGGAAGATAAACCAATCAGAAAAATAAAAGGAGACTAACGATTATGGCTATCAAGAAATACTACGATTCCGACTGCAACCTCGGCGTGCTGGACGGCAAGACCGTCGCTGTCATCGGTTTCGGCAGCCAGGGTCATGCACACTCTGAGAATCTGGCCGAGAGCGGCGTCAACGTTGTGGTCGGCCTGCGCAAGGGCTCTGCCCACTGGGCAAAGGCTTCTGAGTTCGCTGCCACCCATGACAACTTCAAGGTCATGGAGGTGGAAGAGGCTGCCAAGGCCGGCGATGTTGTCATGATGCTGGTTCCCGATGAACTGTGCGCTGACATCTACAACAGCCAGGTTGCCCCCTACATGACCGAGGGCAAGGCACTGGCCTTTGCACACGGCTTCAACATCCACTTCAAGACCATCACCGCTCCCAAGAACGTGGACGTCATCATGATCGCTCCCAAGGGCCCCGGCCACATCGTGCGCCGCCTGTACACCGAGGGCGAGGGCTGCCCCTCTCTGATCTGCGTGGAGCAGGACTACACCGGTAAGGCCAAGGATATCGCACTGGCTTATGCTTCCGGCATCGGCGCAGGCCGTGCAGGCATCCTGCAGACCACCTTCAAGGAGGAGACCGAGACCGATCTGTTCGGCGAGCAGGCCGTGCTGTGCGGCGGCGTTTCCGAGCTGATCCACGCCGGTTTCGACACCCTGGTGGAGGCCGGTTACGAGCCTGAGATGGCCTACTTTGAGACCTGCCACGAGATGAAGCTGATCGTTGACCTGATCAACGAGGGCGGCTTCTCCAAGATGCGCTACTCCATCTCCAACACTGCCGAGTACGGCGACTACCGCACCGGCAAGCGCCTGATCACCGAGGAGACCCGCAAGGAGATGAAGAAGGTCCTGACCGAGATCCAGGACGGCACCTTTGCTTCCGAGTTCCTGACCGAGATGAGCCCCAAGGGCGGCCGCAAGGTGCACTTCCTTGCCAAGCGCCGTATGGAGGCCGAGCTGCCCATCGAGAAGGTGGGTGCTGAGCTGCGCAGCATGATGAGCTGGCTGAAGAAGTAAGGGGAAAACCCTCTCAGGCCGCCTTTCGGCGGCCAGCTCCCCCGAAAGGGGGAGCTTTTGTTGAAATGAGAACCTTATAGATCCTCCGCAAAAACCTCTCCCCTTCGGGAGAGGTGGCACGGCGCAGCCGTGACGGAGAGGTTTTTTGTCAGAAAAGAGGATTTGAAATGAGAAGCGACAATGTGACCAAGGGCTCGGAGCGCGCGCCCAACCGCAGCCTGTTTTATGCGCTGGGCTACACCCCGGAGGAACTGGAGCGCCCCCTCATCGGCGTGGTGAGCGCCTACAGCGAGATCGTGCCCGGACACATGAATCTGGATAAGATCGCCGAGGCTGTCAAGGCCGGTGTGCAGATGGCCGGCGGTACGCCCATCCTGATCCCCGCCATCGGTGTATGCGATGGCATCGCCATGGGTCATGTGGGCATGAAGTACTCTCTGGCCTCCCGCGAGCTGATCTGCGACAGCGTGGAGACCATGCTGATGGCACACCAGCTGGACGGCCTTGTGCTGGTGCCCAACTGCGATAAGATCGTGCCCGGCATGGTGATGGCAGCGGTGCGCATGGATGTGCCCGCTGTGGTCTGCTCCGGCGGTCCCATGCTGGCCGGTACTTACGGCGGCGAGGAAGTGAGCCTTTCCAAGATGTTCGAGGCCGTGGGCGCTTATAAGGCCGGTATGATCACCGACGAGCAGCTGGAGGACTGCACCTGCAACTGCTGTCCCAGCTGCGGCAGCTGCTCCGGTATGTACACCGCCAACAGCATGAACTGCCTGTGCGAGGCCATCGGCATTGCACTGCCCGGCAACGGCACCATCCCGGCTGTGTACTCCAAGCGCCTGCAGCTGGCAAAGCACGCCGGTATGGCCGTAATGGAGATGGTGCGCAAGGGCATCACCGCGCGCCAGATCATCAACGAGCGCTCCATCCGCAACGCACTGACCTGTGATATGGCGCTGGGCTGCTCCACCAACACGGTGCTGCACCTGCTGGCCATCGCCCAGGAGGCGGTGTGCCCGGTGGACCTGGCCCTGTTCAACGAGATCAGCGCGAAGACCCCCAACCTGTGCCACCTGGCCCCGGCGGGCCCCACCCATATGCCGGATCTGTACGCAGCGGGCGGCATCCCGGCAGTACAGGCGGAGCTGGCCAAGAAGGGCCTGCTGGACTTGGACGTGCCCACCGTCACCGGCAAGACCCTTGGCGAGAACATCAAGGGTGCCCATATCCTGAACGAAAAGGCCATCCGTCCCATCGAGAACCCCTACTCTGAGACCGGCGGTCTGCAGATCCTGTGGGGCAACATTGCCCCGGACGGCTGTGTGGTCAAGCGCAGCGCTGTCGCCCCGGAGATGCAGCAGCATTCCGGCCCGGCGCGGGTGTTCAACAGCGAGGAGGAAGCCATCGCCGCCATCTACGCGGGCAAGATCGTCCCGGGCGATGTGGTGGTCATCCGCTACGAAGGCCCCAAGGGCGGCCCGGGTATGCGGGAGATGCTCAACCCCACCTCTGCGCTGGCAGGCATGAAGCTGGATAAGACGGTAGCCCTCATCACGGATGGCCGCTTCTCCGGCGCATCCCGCGGTGCTGCCATCGGTCACGTCAGCCCGGAGGCGGCCTCCGGCGGCCCCATCGGCCTGATCGAAGAAGGGGATACCATTTCCATTGATATCCCCAACGCCTCCATCACGCTGGAGGTCAGCGATGCAGTGCTGGCCGAGCGCAAGGCAAAGTACGTTGCGCCCGAGCCCAACATCAAGACCGGCTGGCTGAGCCGCTACGCCCGCATGGTCACCAGTGCAAATCTGGGTGCGGTGCTGAAATAAACGTAACGAAAGCGCCTGTTGTGCGGATGCACAACAGGCGCTTTTGTCACTCTCCATATTTCATGAGCATGGCGCGGACGGTGAGGAAGATGATCTTCCAGTCCACCCAGAAGCTGCGCTCCTGGATGTTTCAGATCCAGCGCCACCCACTCGTCAAAGCTCATCTCGTTACGGTGGGGTGCGATCTGCCAGTAGCAGCTCAGTCCGGGGGTGACGTACAGCCGCTGGCGCTGGTAGTCGCTGTACAGCTCTACCTCCCGGGGCAGTGCGGGGCGCGGCCCCACGATGCTCATATCGCCCTGCAGCACGTTGAGCAGCTGTGGCAGCTCGTCCAGACTGGTCTTGCGCAGAAAACGTCCCACCCGGGTAATGCGGGGTCGCCCTTGATCTTGAACACCGGGCCGTCCATCTGGTTCTGGCTCAGCAGCTCATTCAGCTGCTCCTCGGCGTCCGGGCACATGGTGCGAAACTTATACAGCCAGAACAGCTTGCCGTCCCGTCCTACCCGCCGCTGCCGGAAAATAGCTCCGTCTCCGGGGCTGTCCAGCACGATGGCAAGGCTGATCAGCAGTGCCAGCGGCGCAAGCAAGATCAGCGCCAGCAGGGAGAACACGATGTCCTGTGCACGCCGCAGCACCCAGTAACGCCGGTGGCTGCGCAGCGTCTTTTCCCGGTCGATAGAAATTTGCGGGGCGGCGCTGATTGTTGACTCCATGCAATGACCCACTCCTGCCTGTAAAATGTGCAGAATCTTTACCTTATTTTAACATAAAACAGGACGCAATTCAACCGGATGAAGCGCGGCGGGCAGGGGACTGTGAGCCTGCTGAAAAAAAGTGAAAAAAGGTGGTTGACAAAACCCTTTTCTCATGCTAAAATAAACAAGTCGTCCGGCGCACGGATGCACAACAACTGAATATGGGCGTGTTCCCGAGTGGCCAATGGGGACAGACTGTAAATCTGCTGCTTTTCAGCTTCGGTGGTTCGAATCCACCCGCGCCCACCAAACAAGAAAAATCCGAACCTGTTTCCGATTGGAGAAGGGTTCGGATTTTTCGTTTTCTTCGGGTACAACAATGAAGGCTCCCGTGGACGGCGCAAAACTCCGATACCTTGTCATAGACCGTAACCACACAATAAGCGTTTGGAGGACACGATGATGAAGTACGATGCAAGAGCCTGTTCGTTCAACATGGATACCGGGTGTGTGGAGTTGACTCTCCAAGATGGGCGAAAAATTTCCATTGACTGCACCGGGGTCGAGGATGCGCTGAATGTGACCATGGTGCAACAGACAGAACTGGACTACCTTATCTACAATGATCCACTGGGCTATGCCGATTTGATTCTGAATGGCGATCCGAGGGAATATTTGAAGAATGTGGCTGGGAGCCATGGGCTAGAAGATTAAGGGCAAAAAAAATAAGAGGTGTGTCCAACTGGACACACCTCGGTGAGATACATCTATATAAGGCAGGGCGTTCCCTCTACCGGGAGCGCCCTGCTGTTTTTATGCGGCAACAGGCAAGGCTTGTAGTGCTTCCTGCTCTTTCAGCCATTCCTCATATTCACGCTGGCCTTCCTCGCTGTTGAAAAAATCAACCATGGAGGGATAGAAACAACGTGCCAGCGTTGATTGCTTCATCCGGGTAGCCGGATCTGTTTGACTTCTTCTTTTTGTTCAAATAGTATCCTCCGAAAATCAAAGTTCCATATCCTGCCCGCGCCTGCGGTTTCGCTGCTGCACATTCATGGTGCGCTCCTGCTTGGGGGCAAGAATTTTTTCCAGAAAGCCGTGCACCAGTTCGGGCGCACGGTGGAGAGCATCCAGATAGGGTTTCACGTCGTACCACAGGTCGTGGTACTTGTTGCTCCAACGAACGGCCTCTTTCTTGGCGGTGGAAAGTTCTTCTTTCAGGCGGCGGTTCTCCACGTCCATCATATAGCCGTGGTCAGCCTGTTTTTTTAGTTTGGAAAATTCTTCTTCGGTCAGCGAATAGTTGCCGAGGAATGTGCGCTTGCCAATATAATCCAGATCGCGCGCATGAATGAGGGCTTCTTTCGTGAGTGTGGCCTTTTTTTCTGAACAGCGGCAAGTTCCTTCTCCTTTTTGGAGAGGGTCTGACTGGTTTTGGCAAGCGACTGCGCCTTTTGGTCGGCTTGGGCGGTCAGGCTGTCCAGCCGCTCCTGCTCCCGCTGGACTTTGAACTGGGTGACAGTCAGGTGTTCTTCGGTGCTGCCACGCTCACCGCGCTCTACATCGGTATACCCGGCGCTGTGCATATAGTTGAAGAAATCGTCTTGCAGGATGCTGTACGACTTCTTCAAAACAGGCTTGCCGTTTTTTTGCAGGACGGGCTTTCCGGCATCGTCCAGCAGGGGCTTGGATGCCCACTTCTTGCTCCGGCTGACCTGCATGACGGTCTCCTTGACTGTTCCGACCAGTGCCTTGTCCTTGCAGCGTTTCGACCAGAGGATCTGCTTTTCCACCACAGGCACATAGACCACATGGAGATGATAGTGGTAAACTTCGCGGCCTAGTGCTTCGGTCATGGCACGGTTGATCTCATCGGCGTGCATGACTGCCGAGAGGATATACTGCTCACCGCCCACGATTTGAACGGCAGCTTGTAGGCATCCTCATAGAACTGCTTGGCGAACTCGTAGCCGCCGTGGTTGTCGAAGTAGGCCGAGTTGACATCAAAGACAAGCTCGCAATAATGGGTGGCATCCGGCTTCAGGCCGCGCGTTGAAATCGTACCAGCGGTTTCCAGTTGGGCGAACAGGTCAGTGTAGCTGGCGGTAGGCTTTTTGAAGTGGACGTTCCATGCAGCGCGCTGGGGGATAATATCGGGGTTCCGATAGCTGTCCTTTTCACGCTCATTGTGCTGCTGGGTGTTGCCAACGGCCTTGTCTGAAACGGCGAGATTTCGGACACTGGTGCGGTCAACGCCATCATTTCTTGCCAAAGGGTATCCCTCCTTTCGGGGTTCAGAGGAAGGTGACGGGGACGGAGATGCACTTCTTTGGAAGTGTAATAACCCACTATGACACTTTCATCCCTGCGGTCTGCAAAGTGTAGTGGGCTCTTCGAGGGCTCTCCGAGGGGGAACGTCTCCTGCGGGAGAGTCATCTGAAAAAATTGCGTACGAACTTCAAATAACCTGTACGGTTCGTACGGCGTACAGAAACCGAAATATAAACGATACCACGTCTTAATTTGCTTCGATTTGCCGTACAGGTGCGTACAAGTACAGACCGTACAGGTTGTACGAACTTCTTCCGTGAAAAAATGCACTTTTTACGGGCAGGGGTGGACAAGCGGCTCGATGCCTACAAAACCGCGCACCCTGCGGCCACCGGGCAGGTAGATGTTGTTGGTGGCTTCAAGGTTATAGCGGCGGTCATTCTGGCGCAGTTCTGCGCTGAAACGGATCGCCGATACGCTGTGGCAGGCGTTGTCCTCGCACCACTGCTTATAAATGTCGTAGAACTCCTTGGAACTGATGGAGTAGTCAGCCTTGAAATGGAAATAGCCCTCGGATTCCATGAAGTCGATAACATTGTTGCTGCTGCGCTTGATGGTGTCCACGTTGGCAGCGGCACGTTGGCGCTGACGGTAAAGCGGAAGTTGTTCTGCACCAGCCGGTGCAGCCCTTCCAGACACCACAGCAGGATGCCTTCCAACTCGGCACACATCTTCTCGACAAGGAAAGGGTCATCCATGCGGTCGGCGGGCTTGTCCTTGGTGGTCAGGATGAGCTGACGGCGAAAGAAGCCGTCCGAATGGTCATACAGCGAGGTCAACGCACCGTTGCCGAAGCAGAGAAACCGGGCGTAAATGTCCCGCTGGTAGCTCTGGACACCCTTGCGCTCCAAGTCCAGCTTGGCTTCGGCGGTCACGATCGTTTTAATATAGTTGGTCTTGGGCAGGGCGTTCATGTCCATGTCATCATCGATCATCAGCAGGCGGCGTTCCAGATCGGCACGGGCAAAGCGGTTGTTCTCGACTTTCTGGACGCTGCCGTTGCTGGCGGCATCTCCCATGAGCCGCTTGAGCACCAGCCCAATGCGGGACTTGCCCTCGCCGCCCTTGCCAACAATGAGCATCATCTTCTGGCCTTGGTGCTGGGGATGAGGCAGTAGCCCAGATACTCCTGCAAGGTGGGGATGTCAGCATCGTCCAGCAGCTCGTGCAGAAAGGTCAGCCAGCGGTCAGGGCTGGCGGCTTTCGGGTCATACCTCACAGGTAAGCGGTTCTGGCAGAACAGGCGGCTCTCCTGAAAAGAGCCGTCCGGCAGATGGTACACGCCGTTCTGGAGGTGGATGCAGTCCTGCTCGATGGGAAACGGGTCGGAAAAGGCCAGCAGCTTGATGGTCTCCAGAATGTTGGTGACCTTTTTTGACAGGCCGGAGGTGACATATTCCTCGATGTTTTCCAAAATCGCTGCTTGATCTCGCTCTCGTCCTCCACCGGGCCATCCAGCGTGTACAGCGTTCCGTTGACGCATTTCAGCGGCCACTGTTCCAGAAAGGCACGTCCAAACTGGACTTCGTCAATTTTCTTGCCGTTGTACCAGTCCGGCCATAAGGGGTTGCGGGAAATGTTTTTCTTCATGTGGTGGTTCTCCTTTAGAAAAGTGAAGTGGTGGGTCTCACGGTGAGACCCACCACTTCAGGTGAATCAATTGTCAGGCGCACTTTGCCAGAGCAAGGCGGTCGGTGCGCTCCTCCAGCATCAGCAGGTACGACCCGGACAGCAGCCGTGCAGCGGCATCGGCCTTCTGCTGGGGCGTCCCAAATGCAACGCAGTCCGTCAGGTGCTCGATGGTCTCGGTCGTGTGGAGGGCTTCTTCAAACCGTGGGTCATGCGGCTCCTCCGGGGTGGCGGGCTTGTAGCGCTTTCGCCAGTCGTGCAGCAGGTCGAGATAATCGGTCAGCACCCGCAGGCAGTAGGCGATGTCTGCCCACTGCTCGTCCGTCAGGCCACGCTTGGGCGGCAGCAGAGCGATGGCATTGGCGGGCGGCTTGTCCGGGTCAAGCCCGAAGTCGTGTATCAGCTTCTCGGCGGCTTGCCGGGGGTTCAGGTCGAACAGCTTGGCGGTGAGGTCGATGGCATCGCCGTTGGCTCCGCAGCCAAAGCAGTAATAATAGGTGTCGTTCAGCTTCATGCTGGGGTCGTCGTCGGAATGGAACGGACAGCACACCATGCCATGGCGGTCGGGCTCCATGCCGTACATCTCTCCCACCTGCCGAACGGTGATGGCGGACTTGACAGTTTGATACAGGCTCAAGGGCATTCCTCCTTTGTTTCGTGCGTTGCACCAGAGACCCCAAAGTGGGAACTCTGGTGCTTTTTGCTTCCTGCCTGAATATACGGAAAATTTTGCAGGAAGGGCGCAAAAGCGGCAGAACTGCAACGGAAAAAGAAAAATGCCCTCACTGGTTGCAGGGCTGCAACAGCAAGGGCGGAGAGGTAACCGTATATTGAACAAAACGGCAGAGCGTATTATAATGAGGAAAAAGATCAAAAAGGAGGGCCGACCACATGGCACAGGAATATCTGCCTGCACCGTCCAACATCCGTCTTGCGGACTTGATGAAAGAGCACAACATCAGCCAACCAGAACTCGCCAAGGAGATCGGCTGCTCCAAGAGTACCATCAGCCGCTTCATCAGCGGCGCAAAAGGGACGCTGACCCATGAGCAGGTGCTGAAAATCGCAAGGCTGTTTAATGTGTCCACGGATTTCCTGCTGGGAGAAACCAACATCCCCGACCGCAAAAATTACGACATTGCCGAACTGGGCTTGTCCGTAGAAGCTGCAAAGAACCTCTACACAGGGCGTGTCAATACAGAGGTGGTCAACCTGCTGCTGGAAAACGCTCGCTTCGCAGAGCTTACTTACCGCATATCGCAGTATTTTGATGATACCTTTGCGTCCGGTATTGCGGCACAGAACGCCATGCTCACGACATTGAGCACCCTGCTGCGTACAAGGGTCAAGACCCCGGAGGCAGCCAAAGCCGCAAAGGACATCAGCCTTCGGAGAAAGCCGGTGTACCAGGGCGACCTTGATGATATTGAGATGTACTTCATGGCAACGGTCAAAGAAATTAAAAAGGGCATCGGGAGCCATTACGCCGAACAGGAAGCCATGAGCAAGAAAGTGGCAGAGAAGATGTTCACCGAATTGACCAAAGGGCAGGATGTGCAGCACCCAACGATCACGGCAGAGCAGTTGACGGATGCAATGTTGGACAGCGTTTCAGGTATGGAAGGAGCCACGCCGGAAGCACTGGAACAGCTGCGGAACGGTCTGCTGGGAATCTTGCGGTCTGCCGCAGAGCAGGAAAACGCCCATGAAGCAGACGAATGAACGGCTTTGTGCGCTGGCACAGAAAGGCGATGCAACTGCGCTGGACAGCCTGATCGACAACAACAAGTCCTTTATCGGCAAGGTGGCGAATGACCTTTTTCGCAGCATGAATCTGGCACAGGCTGGCCTGAATCTTGACACGGACGATTTGAAACAGGCGGGCAATCTGGGCTTGTGGAAGGCCGTGCCAAAGTTCGATGCAGCGCGTGGCATGAAGTTCCTGACCTATGCGGCTCCTGCCATCCGCAACGCCATGATGGACATGGTGCGGGATGCCTTTGCCGCTTTTGAGCAGCGGATGGTGACGGAGGACAAGGACGGCGTCTGCTACCAGCGCGTTTCGCTGGACGATGTTCTGCCGGGAGAGGAGCAGCTGCGGCGCATTGAAGCCATAGCCGACCCTTACGCCATGCAGCCGCAGAGCATTATAGAGGAACAGGAATCGCGCCGGGAACTGTACGATGGTCTGAAACGGCTGACCCAGCGGGAGCAGACCTATCTGCTGTACCGCTATGGCTTTACCGATGGCGAGGAACATCCGCTGATCGGCACGGCGATATACTTTCACCTGACAAAAGGCCGCGCCAAAAAGACCGAGGAACAGGCCATGGATAACCTGTGGCTGGAACTGCCGTGGTGGTTTATATGAATGGGCAGAGAGGAATTGTGTCAAATTGACATAATTCCTCCCGATAAGAGGGATGTGAGCGAAAATGCTGGCAATGTATCTGGCAGTTCTGGATGACCGGAGCGGCGAAGAACAATTTGTAGATGTATATAATACCTACAAACGGCTGGTCTACCATACCGCTTACAAAATTATGGGCGATTCGTATCTGGCAGAAGATGTGCTGCAAGAGGTGTTTTTGTACGTTGCCAAAAATTTTTCTAAAATTCATCGAGAAAACTGTCACGAACTCGCTGCTTATCTCGTTAGTTGTAGTAGAAGCCGTGCTTACGATATGCTTCGCAAGCAGCGAGAAGAACCGCTGGAAGAAGTCCCGGACGCACCAGATGGTGCCCCAGTGCCAGATGATGCAGCAGTCAGTACCGATAACATCCAACATCTGACAGAACTGATTGGCAGATGAAGCCGATGTACCGTGATCCACTGCGCCTTTTGGCGATGGGCTATACCAACCGGGAGATTGCCGAATCGCTTGGACTGACAGACGAAGTGGTTCGGATGCGGCTTTTCCGTGGAAGAAAACTATTGTGGAAGGAGCTGAACAGCCATGAGTGAGCGGACAGAAGTTTCTTTTGATGCAGCTTTGATGATGGCACTCCGTGCAGATGCACAGAAAGAACTGGACGAGCTGCCAAGTCCGGCCCAGCTTAAGGAACGCTACCCAGACACATCCCGATGGGATGCTCGCCTGCAAGCAGCGTTGCATAAACGCCGCCCTGTGCTGAAACGAGTGCTTGTTGCGGCCCTGACGCTGGTAATTTTAACTCTCGGCGCGCTTGCAGTAAGCGCGGACTTCCGAAAGGCAGTCTATACGATGATTCAGAAATTCCTGCCGATTGAGATGCAGCTGACATATCAGGTGGATGGCGAGCCGTTGGAGCAGCTCCCGAATGGATATAGCGACCATTATGTGCCGGATGGATTTGAACGAGATCGTGAGCAGGAATTTGAAAGAGCAGAAAACTTTTTGCACGTTTACTCGTCAAAAGAAAGCGGTAAAGGATATACTGTTCGCTGCTCCATTATACAGCCGGGGCAACAGTCCTCGTTTGATAATGAGCATACAACTTATGAGAATATAAAAGTTGGAGATGCAGACGCAACTTTGGGAACGAGCGTAGGAGAAAACGGAGACACCGTTTATATTTTAAGCTGGGAGCAAGGAGGCGTTTCAAACACGATTATGGGAAACATTTCACGAGATGAGATTATGAAAATTGCTGAAAACGTATTTTAATATGAAACTCCATGTTATTTGTTAGAATCAACAAATAACATGGAGCTTCTTTGTATAAGCGTACAAACTTAACGAAAAGCAGAGATTTTTTCAAAAAAGCTGTCACAAACATAAGGCGAGCTACGTTGACTAAGCAAAAGCTCCTATTAGGAGCAAAAGATTGGAGGTGTATTGTCTATTTATGATGAGAAAAAAAGAAAAAGTAATCACAATGACTGTGACCTTGATTTTGGTGGTCATACTGATTTGTATAAAAGTCACTCACTTTGTGATAATAGAACGTCCATTGAAACAATGCAGGATAGTATCAGCATACCATCTTACAGTAGACACTAATGGTGCTCAAATTGACCAGTCTTGGCTATTTGAAAAGGATGACCTGACATATATAGATATTGCCAAAACTTTTGAGCAGACATATTTTGTCACTGATTATGCTGGTGGTTCTGGTGATAGCGGTGCACTCAATGAACTCACGATAGCTTTTGGTGAAACAATGGACGGAATGCCAGATATTCGCATAACGGTTTCTGAAAATGGCTACATTCAAATCAATGGTAAAAGAGCATATCCGCTTTCTCTTAAATATGCATAAATGCATAAAAGTTTGCGTAGAGGTGATTCCGATGCAGAATTAAAGAGAAAAGAACATGAAACATAGCCAAAGTAATTGCAACAGTTAATAAAACATAAGGAGAAAATCACCATAAAAAAGATGACTCGTAACGAATTCCTCAAAATGGCTGGAACGAGTGCTTTGCGCTGGTCGTAATCAACACTGCTTTAGTGCCTACTGCTATTGCGGCTGAACCTATCGGTACAGTACTTTCTGCAAAAAAGTCAGTTAATACGGGAACGGCTGTAAGCTCTGCAACGTTCGAACTTGTCCCAATTTCTCGCGAAACCTTCTGGGGCGATGCTGGTTCATGTACACTTGATTATCTGTCTGAAGGGTATATCCAATGGACGATTACCGTTCCGGGCACAGTAATTGTTTCCTTTGAAGGTAACCTGCATTTCAATAAACTTGGAACACCCTTCGGTACATTTGATTATGCTATCTCTACACGTAGTACAAGCGGTACGGAAGATGTAAAATATGGACTCTCTAAAGGAAAATGGGAGGTTGAGTTTACTGGAATTGCTACTGCTGCTAACGGCGATATGTATAGTGTTGTTGATGGCGCAAAGCTGACTTTCAGTGTTACTAAATAATCCGATTGTCACGAAACACTATATAACTTATATGTGCAATCCTTTATAAAGCAGTATATAGTATAAAGTGAACCCCATCTGCAACAGGCATTTCAATTAAAAGAGTCTGTTTCAGGTGGGGTTTTAGAATGAGCATGATTCCTCAGGCTACCTTTAAGAACTGAAGACTTTTTTACAATTGATGACTTTCTTGTTCAGCCAACCAAGCGAGTTTATTCCATCCGTTTGCATGACACTGTTTATTGATAAATTCCAATATTTTTTTGTGAGTTTCTTTTGGCAGAGTATCGCCATTATGACATGCAAGAAATGTAAAAGGTTTAGGGATGTCTTCTTTTTTATCGGCCAATAATAAAATATATCCGATATATTTCCCGTGTTCAGATATCACATAAAATTCAGGCAAGGTTCCTTCTTTGCTTTGCTCCGAACGAATTTTTCAAAAGTATCAAGTGGTATTTGTTTAGGAACCGCATAATCGTAGACGTAATGGATAGCGTCAACTTCCGTATTTAACCATACAATCTCCATAATTATCCCCTTTGTGTTTTTATAAATATTGGTAAAGCGACAAATATATAATCTAATGAATATACGGAAAATGCGTTTTATTTGTTGCAAATAAAATAGCAGCTTGAAAATGTTTGGTACTTTAACCAATATATCACGAGAAATATTGTGCAACTGAGAGAACTTTGATTGAGGTTGCGCACTCGATTGACTTGTAATGCAAAAAGCATTACAATAAATTCGAGGTGATAACCATGGAAAAAACGATGATGCTGAACGTCCGAGTCAGCCCCAGCGTTAAACAGCAAGCCGAGGATGTGCTGAAGCAGCTCGGCATCCCAATGGCAACAGCCATTGATATGTACCTGCGCCAGATTACCCTGACTGGCGGCATTCCGTTCTCGCTGTCCCTGCCGAAAGCACCGGCTGCGCTGAACGCTGACACTATGACCGATGACCAGCTCCATGCAGACTTGCAGGTGGGCATCAAAGAAATACAGAACGGTGACACCGTGGATGCCGCAAGCGCATTCGCCCAGTTCAGGGAACAGCACAGATGAAACAGTATGATGTGAAAATTTCCCGGATGGCACTCAGCGATATGGAGCAGATCTACAGCTACATTGCCGACCGTCTGTTGGAATCTGACACCGCAATGCGACAGTATGACCGCATTGCAGAAGCAATCCAGTCGCTGAACATCCTGCCGGAACGCTGTGCGCTGGTAGAGAGCGAGCCGGAGCGCACCCAAGGGCTGCGGCAGATGCTGGTGGATAACTACTCGGTGTTCTACATTGTGGGCGAGGATGCCGTGTCGGTGGCCCGTGTGCTGTACAGTGCATCCGACCTTGTGCGCCGCCTGCGGAGAATGAAGTGAAAGGGGTGTTTGCATGACCGCCGTGATTTACGCCCGCTATTCCAGCGACAACCAGCGCGAAGAATCCATCGAAGGGCAGATTCGGGAATGTACTGCCTACGCGGAAAAGAACGGCATCACTGTGGTCAAACACTACATTGACCGCGCCCTTTCCGCCAAAACCGACAACCGCCCGGACTTCCAGCAGATGATCAAGGACAGCGAGAAACGGCTGTTTGACATTGTGCTGGTCTGGAAACTCGACCGCTTTGCCCGAAACCGCTATGATTCAGCGCACTATGAGTACCAGTTAGAGAGAAATCATGTCAAGCTGGTATCTGCCACGGAGCCTATCTCTGACAGCCCTGCGGGTATCATGGTCAAGAGTATGCTCACCGGCATGGCTGAATACTACTCGGCAGAGCTTTCTGAAAAAGTTGTGCGCGGCATGACCGAGAATGTTCTGAAGGGGAAGTACAACGGCGGCACGATTCCCATTGGCTTCAAGGTGGACGAGGAAAAGTTCTTCCAAATCGACCCGCTGAAAGCCTCCCTTTGTGGTAGAAGCCTTCCGGCGGTACAACGATGGTGCGACCATGAAGGAACTGATGAACTGGCTGAACGACAGTGGCGTGACCACCAACCGCAACCAGAAGTTCACCTACAACAGTGTTCAGACGCTGCTGACGAACAAACGGTACATCGGAGAAAACCACTTCAAGGACATCGTAATGCCCGACAGCATCCCGGCCATCGTGGACAAGGATTTGTTTGAGGAAGTGCAGCTGAAAATCAAAAAGAACAGCCGTGCTCCTGCCCGCCACAAGGCCGAGGACGATTACTTGCTCACCACCAAGCTGTTCTGCGGAATGTGCGGCGCGATGATGTTCGGCGAGTGCGGTACGGGTAGAAACAAGGTCGTTCATCATTATTATAAGTGTGCCACTGCGAAGCGTTTCAAGACCTGTAAGAAAAAGACCGTCCGTAAAGAGTGGCTGGAAGATTTGGTCATAGCTGAAACCATGAAGCTGATTCAGGACGATGCCGTGATTGATGCCATCGTTGCGGAAGTGATGGAGTTGCAGGATCAGGAAAACACCACTCTCCCTTTGCTGGAAAAGCAGATGCGCGAGGTAGAGAACGGCATTGAAAATATGCTGAACGCCATTCAAGCAGGTGTGCTGACCAACTCCACCAAATCGCGTTTGGAAAAGCTGGAAGCCCAGCAGAAAGAACTTGAGGTTCGGATCGCCGAAGAAAAAATCGCTCGGCCACGGTTAAGCGAAAATCAGGTTCGTTTCTGGCTGACCCGGTTCCGCAAGCTCGACCCGAACGTGAAAAGCCACCGGGAAACGCTTATCAATACATTCGTGAATGCTGTTTATCTCTATGATGAAAAAGTTTTGATTACATTCAACTACAAAGACGGCACAAAAACCATCACTTTCGATGAAATCGCCGCCAAAGATGCCCCAGAGGGCAATGGTTCGGATTTAGGTTGCTTCGCTCCACCAAAAAACCGCAACGTATCAAAATACGCTGCGGTTTTGTTTTACGATACTTTTTCCTGCTATTTCTGCTTCGCCCTCCCATCAGAGCAGCTGTGCAAGAATACTGTTTTGCACAATAAGCCCGGCGGGGGTCAGGGCGAGAATGCGGCCATCAAAGGTGGCGTACCCGGCACGGACACAGTTTTGCACAAAGGCCAGCTGTGCGGTGGAAAACTGCTTGCCGTACAGGGTTTTGTAGGCTTCGAGGTCAAGCCCCTTGCGCAGCCGCAGCTGCAAGATCAGGTAGTCCTCGGCGCCGCAGCTGCCGTCCATGATGGGTGCGGCGGCGTCCTGCAGAAAGGCGGCGGTGTCCGGCGCGTAGCAGAACCGCTTGCCGCCCATGCAGGAGTGTGCCGCAGGGCCAAGGCCCAGATAGTCGCCGCAGTCCCAGTAGATGAGGTTATGCTTCCCCTCGTAGCCCGGCTTTGCAAAGTTGGAGATCTCGTACTGGCGGTAGCCGTGGTGTTCCAGCTGCTCCACGGCATAAAGGTAGAAATCGGCGGCTTCATCGCTTGTGGGCAGACCCTCTGGCGGGTGCTTGCCGAAGGCAGAGTCCGGCTCGATTTTTAAAAGGTAAGCCGAGATGTGGGTGGCACCGCCTTTTTCAATCAGCTCCAGTGTCTCGTCAAACTCGGCCTGCGTATAGTGGGGCAATGCCAGCATGATGTCGCCGCTGATATTCTCGAACCCGGCGCGCCGGGCAGCGGCAAAGGCTGCCCGCGCCTGCTTGGCATTGTGCGGGCGGCCAAGGGTGCGCAGCTGGGTGTCCCGGGCAGACTGCACCCCGAAGGAGATGCGGTTCACCCCTGCCGCCCGGAAGCCCCGCAGGCTCTCCTCGGTGACGGTCTCGGGGTTTGCCTCCAAGGTGATCTCAGCACCGGGCACGGGGTCTGCTGCCCGGATGAGCCGTTCTGCCTGCGCCGGGGTGAGCAGGCTGGGCGTGCCGCCGCCGAAATAGAGGGTGTCCGGCCGCAGGGGCGCGTCCGGCGCAAAGCGGTGCAGCTCCCGCAGCAGCGCGTCCACATAGGCGTCCGGTACGCCCCGCTCCCCGGGGTGGGAATAAAAATCGCAGTACCGACATTTGGAAAAACAGTAGGGAATATGCAGATAAAGTCCAAGGGACATACAATATCACAGCCTTTTTCATGAAACGTTCATTTCTATGCAGTATACTATATTCCGTAGACCGGAGCAAGAGAGAAATGCTCCGGCAGAATAGACTGGAGGAACCCAGATGAGTTATAACAATTACAACCGTGGCTATGCAGAGCCTACAATGACCTCGGCTGATTATATGACCCGCACCTACCGCTGGATGGCGCTGGGACTGCTGATCACCTTTGCGGCGGCGTTTGTAACCGCCACCACCCCGCTGTTCTATGTGGTCAATTCGCTGTACCTGCTGTTCACCATTGCCGAGCTGGCGCTGGTGATCGTGCTGAGCGCCCGGGTGCAGAATATGTCCGTGGGTGCGGCAAGAGGGGTGTTCTTAGGCTACGCCCTACTCAACGGCATGGTGCTGAGCTACTATTTCCTTGCCTTTGATCTGGGCACACTGGTGCTGGCTTTCCTTGCCACCTCGCTGTACTTCGGTCTGATGGCAGTCTACGGCACCACCACCCACAAAGATCTGTCCGGCTGGGGCCCCAAACTGATGATGGCACTGTTTGCGCTGATTATCACCGGCTTCGTCGGTGTGCTGTTCGGCATGGGCTTTATGGGCACGGTGCTGTACTCCGGCATCGGTCTGGTGGTGTTCATGTTGCTGACCGCCTACGACACCCAGAAGCTGAGCCAGATGTACTCCTACTACGCAGGGGACAGCGAGCTGGCGGAAAAGGCTTCCATCTACGGCGCACTGACGCTGTATCTGGACTTCATCAACATCTTCCTGTATGTGGTGCGTCTGCTGGGTCTCAACAGCCGCCGCCGCGATTAAGCGTACAGCGCTGCAACATCATTGATAAGCTGGAAATCGGTCAGGCCTGCGGGTCTGACCGATTTTTTGCGTAAAAAGGGATAGCGGAACATCCGCAGATGCGCCGCTATCCCTGAAAAATTTGTTTTTTGTCAAAAGTTGGGGTCGGGATTTTCTCCCGACCCCAACTTTTATGATAGAACCTGAAATTTTCGGTCGATGCTCAAAGCAGCTTTACGGCCAGTGCCTCGGTGGTGCGCTCCTGCGCTTCGGTGCTGCCGGGCTTATCGTCCAGAATATACCGCAGCACCAGCACTTCGGCTACATACAGCACCGCCACCTTGATGGGGATGCTGCCGGAGTCCAGTGGGCTTTCCTGTGCGCCGCACAGCAGCACGATGTCTGCCAGCTTTGCGCCGGGGGAGTCCTCGTAGTGGGTGATCAGAATGATCTTTGCGCCGTTGGCCTTGGCGGTGCGCAGGGTCTCCATCAGGTCCCGGGTAGCGCCGGAGTAAGAGACGAACAGCACCACGTCCTGCTCGGTCATCAGGCTGGCAGCCATGACCTGCATGTGGCTGTCGGCAACGGCACGGAACTTGTTGGTGATGCAGGCGAACCGGGCGCAGATCTCTTTGGCGGCGGCCATGCTGCCGCCCTGTCCCATGCAGAACACCTGCCGGGCGCTGTGCAGCAGCGCCACAGCCTGATCCACCGCCTGCGGCGAAAGGGCGTTTTGGGTGCCGTTGATGGCGGTCATGAACAGCGCCGAGGCGTGCTCGCACAGGGTGGCAGTGTCGGCGTCCGGGGCGGGCTCCTGCTGGTTTACCAGCACACCGGTGGCATTGGCCTGCGCCAGCGCAATGCGCATTTCGTGGTAGCCCTCAAAGCCCAGCGCCCGGCAGAACCGGAACACCGTGGCCTCGGCCACCTGACACTCTCTGGCCAGCGATGATATGGACAGATACTGTGCCTCCGCAGCGTGCTGCACCAGATATTCGGCCACCGTGCGGCCGGATTTTGTCAGGTCGCCCTGATGCTGCTGCAGCAGCTCCCAAAAATTTGTAGACATTCTTCCCTCTCCTGACTTAGGCCGCCGGCGGGTGCCGGTGCCGTGTTCGTGCTTACCTTCTTATATAAAAGTATAAGAGAAACCGCGCCGCTGTGCAAGAGGCGTAATGAACACATTTTACCCGCCGATTCTGTGCAGAGGGCACAGTTTTGAAGGAAAAAACGGCCCAAATGGTGAAAATGCTTTTCATTTTTACAATTTCAAAGCTGAAAGTGATTTTCAGAGCAACCGGGGAAAGTGTACCGTTTTGTAACTATTTTGACAAGTAAAGTGGATGAAAATATTGTGTTTTTTCTGATATCCCACAATTTTGTGCAGACTGCCGGGTTTAAAAATGAAAATTTATGAAAAGAACGAATAGACAAAATGAAAATAATTTTCTATAATTAGGCTACAAACAACGGCTGCGGACACGAGCAGCCGCTACGAGCAAAACGGAGTACGATCCCCCGATGGGTCGAAGAAGATGAACAAGGAGAATCTACCATGAAAAACTGCATTTCCCGCCGTTCCTTCCTGAAGGCTGCCGGTATTCTGGGCGCTGCCGGTGCACTGGCCGCCTGCGGCGGTTCCTCCTCCACCAGCACTGCTGCTTCCTCCACCGCTTCCTCTGCTGCTGCAAGTGCAGCCAGCACCGGCGCAAGCATCAAGCTGTGGACATACCCCATCGGCGGCTGGGGCAATGACGAGACTGTCCAGAACCTGATCTCCAGCTTCAACGCAAAGTATCCCGATATCAAGGTGACCGTGGAGTATCTGGACTACACCAACGGCGACGATCAGGTGAACACCGCCATCGAGGGCGGCAGCGCACCCGATCTGGTCATGGAAGGCCCCGAGCGTCTGGTGGCCAACTGGGGTGCCAAGGGCGTTATGGCTCCGCTGAACGATCTGTGGACCGATGATGCCAAGAAAGACATCTACGCTTCTGTGGAGTCTGCCTGCCACAACGAGAAGGGCGACTACTACGAGTACCCCCTGTGCATGACCGCACACTGCATGGCCGTGAACATGACCAAGGTCAAGGAAGTGGGCGCGGACAAGTACATTGATACCGACAAGCACACTTGGAGCACCGAGGGCTTCCTGAACACTGTGGACGCACTGTACAAGGGCGGCTACGAGAACGTGGCAGCCATCTACTGCAGCGGTCAGGGCGGCGACCAGGGCACCCGCGCCATCATCAACAATATGTACGGCGGCACCTTTACCGATGCAGCCCACACCAAGTACACCGCCGACTCTGCCGAGAACATCAAGGCCATTCAGACTCTGTACGATGCAAAGGGCGTCAACTTCGATCCCTCCATCAACGGCGGCGAGGAGATCACCCTGTTCCGCAACGGCACCCTGCAGATGGCTTTCTGCTGGAACATTGCACAGCAGCTGAACGCTGACACCGCTGCCGCAGGCCAGACCATCAGCGGCGACGAGATCTTCCCCATGGCATTCCCCACCGAAAGCGGCGACCCGAAGCTGTGCGGCGGCATCTGGGGCTTCGGCATCTTTGATAACGGCGACGAGGCCAAGATCAAGGCTGCAAAGACCTTTATCGAGTTCATCGCTGCCGACCCCTCTCAGGTCAAGGACAGCGTGCTGGCTTCCACCTACTTCCCCGTCCGCACCAGCGTGGGCGACATCTACGCCGGCAACGAGGTCATGAGCGAGTACAGCAAGTTCATGGGCTATCTGGGCGACTACTACCAGATCACCCCGGGCTGGACCACTGCCCGTACCGAGTGGTGGAACATGCTGCAGCGCGTGGGCTCCGGCGAGGCCGTCGAGACTGCCGTCAAGACCTTTGTGGACAACGCAAACGCAGCCGCTGCTGCTGAGGCATAAGCGCTAGTTCCTCTGAACTGCATTACAGCTGAACCGCAAGGCCCCTTCCTCCGGGTGAGGGAGGGGCCCTTTTACGGAAAAAACACTCTCAAACGAAAGGTTTGGTGATCCTCTTGGCTGCAAAGACGGCAATGAAAGAGCCCAAACGCAGCAGTGCGCTGGTACGGCGCGAAACCTTCGCCTCCTACTGCTTCCTGCTGCCCAGCCTGATCTTCTTTCTGGGCTTCGTCATCTACCCCATGATCCTCTGCGTGGTGACCAGCTTCTTCGATTCCACCATGAACCGCGCGGATATCTTTGTGGGGATGGCAAACTACAAGACCCTGTTTGCCGACCCCATCTTCCTTGGCGCATTAAAGAACACCTTCGTCATCGTCATTGTGTCGGTGCCCATCACCTGCATCTTCTCGCTGTGGGTGTCCTCCGCCATCGTAGACCTGCCGGAGTGGGCCACCAGCCTTTTCCGCTGCGTGTTCTACCTGCCCGTGGTCACCGGCTCTGTCGCCGTTACCGTGGTGTGGAAGTGGATGTACAACAACTACTACGGCATCTTTAACTATCTGGGCAAGAGCCTTGGCATTCTGGACAAAAACATCAACTGGCTGGGTGACGAGCGGTTCGCGCTGGGCTGTATCATCCTGATTTTGCTCACTACCTCCGTGGGTCAGCCCATCGTGCTGTATGTTTCGGCACTGGGCAACGTGGACCAGTCCATCGTGGAGGCTGCCGAGGTGGACGGCGCGACCGACTTCCAGTGCTTCTGGAAGATCAAGTGGCCGGCCATTATGCCCACCACCCTGTACATTCTGGTCATCACCACCATCAACTCCTTCCAGTGCTTTGCACTGATCCAGCTGCTGACCTCCGGCGGCCCCAACCACAAGACCGATACCATTATGTACTACATCTACTACACCGCCTTCAAGCAGTACAAGTACGGCTACGGCAACGCCATGGGCGTGGTGCTGGCGGTGATCATCGCCATTCTGTCTGCTGTCCAGTTCAAGCTGGGCAACAAGGATAATTAAGGAGGTGCGGAACAATGCGTGCAACTGCTGCAAAAAGCAAAAACCGTTGGAGCGCCATCCCAGTAAACTGAAAAAGATGAGCGCCTACGCCATTCTGGCCATCATCCTCATCAGCATTATGGCGGTGCTGTTCGCCTTCCCGCTGTACTGGATCATCACCGGCTCCTTCAAGACCGGTGCCGCCATCAACGCTACTACCCCCGAGTGGTGGCCCAGCCAGTGGGTGCTGACCAACTACCAGAAGCTGTTTGCCGGTAAGCGTGCCCCGCTGTGGCAGCTGGCTGTGCCCTTCGGCTCCAAGTTCAGCGCCAACGGCGAGCCCGTCTACTTCTCGGTAGGCCCCATGGCTCCCGCTGCCATCCGCTGGATGATCAACACCGTGTTCATGGCCGTTATGTCCATGATCCTTACCTGTCTGACCGCCGCCATGGCCGGTTATGCGCTGGCCAAAAAGCGCTTTGTGGGCCGCAAGCTGCTGTTCACCCTCATCGTCTGCGCCATGGCGCTGCCCAAGCAGGTCATCCTGATCCCCCTGCTGCGGGAGATGAGCGCACTGAACCTGTACAACACCATCTGGGCGGTCATCTTCCCCATCGTGGGCTGGCCGTTCGGCGTGTTCCTGATGAAGCAGTTCAGTGAGGGCATCCCCACCGAAATGCTGGAGGCTGCCCGCATCGATGGCGCCAGCGAGGCACGCACCTTTGTCAAGATCGTGCTGCCTATGGTCAAGCCCGGTATCGGCGCGCTGGCCATCTTTACCTTCATCAACAGCTGGAACGACTACTTCATGCAGTTGATCATGCTGTCCAGCACCAGCAACCTGACCATCTCGCTGGGCATTGCAAAACTGCAGGCAGAGAACAGCACCGACTTCGGCCTGATCATGGCCGGTGCCGCACTGGCCGCAGTGCCGATCATCATCATCTTCCTGATCTTCCAGAAGTACTTCACCAAGGGCATCGCAATGGGTGCGGTTAAAGGCTAAAAATTACAGAAAGAAGGGCTTGAAACATGAAAGATATCAAAAAATATCAGGGTGTCATCCCTGCCTTTTACGCCTGCTATGACGCAGAGGGCAACATTTCGGTGGAGGGGGTCAAGGCGCTGACCCGTCACCTGATCGCCAAGGGCGTCAAGGGCGTGTATGTGGGCGGCTCCTCCGGCGAGTGCATCTACCAGCACGTTGACGAGCGCAAGACCGTTCTGGAGGCCGTGATGAGCGAAGCCAAGGGCAAGCTGACCGTGATTGCCCACGTTGGCTGTAACAACACCGCCGACAGCATGGAGCTGGCACGCCACGCCGAGAGCGTGGGCGTGGACGCCATTGCCTCCATCCCGCCCATCTACTTCCACCTGCCGGAGTACGCCATTGCCAAGTACTGGAACGATATGTCCGCAGCAGCACCCAACACCGAGTTCGTCATCTACAACATCCCGCAGCTGGCTGGCACGGCGCTGACCATGAGCCTGCTGAACGAGATGCTGAAGAACCCCAACGTGGTGGCCGTGAAAAACAGCTCTATGCCCACGCAGGACATCCAGATGTTCAAGGATGCCGGCATTGCCGCCCGCGGCGAGGGCAACTTTGTGGTGTTCAATGGCCCGGACGAGCAGTTCGTTTCCGGCCGCGTCATCGGCGCAGATGGCGGCATCGGCGGTACCTACGCCGTGATGCCGGAGCTGTATCTGGCTATGAACGCCCATCTGGAAAAGGGTGAGATCGCAAAGGCCCGCGCCATCCAGTACGAGGCCAACCGCATTATCTACAAGATGTGCTCTGCCCACGGCAATCTGTATGCGGTGCAAAAGGAGATTTTGCGCCGGATGTACGGCTTGGAACTGGGCAGCGTGCGCGCCCCGATGCCCGGCCTGATCCCCGAGGATGAGCCCATCGTGGCCGAGGCACAGGCCATGATCGAAGCTGCCATCGCAAAGCTGTAACAGGATAAAAGCGCCCCTCTCCGTCTCTTTTTCAGAGGGGAGGCGGGCGCTTCTTTTATTGGAGGAAACGCGAATGATCTGCGATACCTTGCAGCATCTGGGCCGGTACAGGGGACTGCACCCCAACTTGGATACCGCCATTGACTACCTGCTTACCCACGACCTTGCCGCCCTGCAGCTGGGGCGCACCGAGGTGGACGGCGACAAGGTGTTCATCAACCTGATGGATGCTACCCTGCACCCGGATGCGGGCTACCACCCGGAGTACCACAAACTTTATGCTGATTTACAGGTAGACCTTACCGGCAGCGAGGGCTGGGGCTACACCAATCTGCCTGGCGCGGAGATCGGGGAGTTTACCGGGGACTGCGGCTTTCAGGACAGTGCCAGCGTGGTGACCGGTGCACTGGGCGAAGGACGCTTTGTGCTGTTCTTCCCGGAGGAGCTGCATAAGCCCGGCCTTGTACAGCACGGCTGTGTCAGCGTGCGCAAGGCCGTTGTCAAGATCAGAATGGAGGAGTAAGACCATGGATAAGGAAAAGCTGTTTGCACAGATCAAGGGTGGGCTCATCGTGTCCTGTCAGGCACTGGAGCACGAGCCGCTGTATACTAAGGAGGGCGGCGTGATGCCCCTGATGGCGAAAGCTGCCGCCATGAGCGGCGCTGTGGGCATCCGTGCCAACACCGTGCGGGACATTACCCAGATCAAACAGGTGGTGGACCTGCCGGTCATCGGCATCATCAAAAAGGATTACCCCGGCACGCCCATGTACATCACCGTCACCATGAAGGAAGTGGACGAGCTGGTGGCCTGCGGGGTGGATATCCTTGCCGTGCAGGGCACCGGTGCGCTGCGCCCGGACGGCTCCACCTCGGCACAGTTCATCCGCGCCATCAAGGCAAAGTACCCCGAACAGCTGGTGATGGCTGATTGCGATAACTTTGAAAACGCCATGCTCTGCGCCGAGGCAGGTGCCGACTTTGTGGGCACCACCATGCGCGGCTACACTCCCGAGACCACCGGCATTGACGATATCGACTTTGACTTCATCCGCAAGCTGTCCGCAGAGTGCCCGGCAAAGATCATTGCCGAAGGTCACATCCACTACCCGGAACAGGCGGTCAAGGCACTGGAAGCCGGTGCGTTTGCACTGGTGGTGGGCGGCGCCATTACCCGCCCGGCAGAGATCACCGCACGCTTTACCGGTGCCATCAACGCCGCTAAAAAATAACACAAGGGAGTGCCTGCTATGAAACACTATCTTGGTATCGACATCGGCGGCACCGCCGTCAAGCTGGGCATCGTGAACGAAGCCGGTGCAGTGCTGGCGAAAGCCGAAGAGAGCGTAAGCTTTGACGGCTACCGCACCCCCATCCTGACCACCGTGCTGAAGGCTGCACAAGCTTTCCTTGCCGCGCAGAGCGTCCCGGCGGAAAGCCTTGCGGGCATCGGCGTTTCTGCCACCGGGCAGATCGACAGCCGCAAGGGTATCGTGGCGGGCACCTGCGGCAACCTGCCCAACTACATCGGCGCACCCATCAAGGCGGAGCTGGAAAAGACCTTTGGTCTGCCGGTCACGGTAGCCAACGACGCCAACTGCATGACGCTGGGCGAGGTGTGGGTCGGCGGTGCACAGGGCTATACGGACGTCATCGGCGTGACGCTGGGTACCGGCGTGGGCGGCGGCATCCTGACCGGCGGCCGTCTGCTGGAAGGTGCGCGGGGTCTGGGCGGCGAGCTGGGACACTACCGCACCCACGCGCTGGACGGCGTGGACTGCACCTGCGGCGCAAAGGGCTGCTGGGAGCGCTACGCTGCCACCACTGCTCTGGTGCGCGCCGCGCAGGAAAAGGACCCGGCATGGAAGGATGGCCGCGCCATCTTTGCCGCCGCAGAAGCGGGCAACGAGACGGTGCTGGCGCTGCTGGACGCATGGACGGACGAGATCGCGCAGGGGCTTGCAGGCATGGTGCATATCTTCAACCCGCAGCTGATTTTGATCGGCGGCGGTGTGTCTGCCCAGCAGAAGCTGCTCATCGAGCCTATCGCTGAAAAGGTGAAAGCATCCGTCATGCCCGCCTTTGCCGAAGGACTGGAAATTCGTGCCGCACAGCTGCACAACGATGCCGGGATGGTGGGCGCTGTGTACTACTTCCGGCAGACGATGGAAAAGGAGTGATTCGATTATGAAAAAGCATATTCTCTGTCTGGGTGATTCCAACACCCACGGCTATTGTGCCGACCCCAACGACTGCGCCGACCACGGCATCCGCTTCAACGAGGACGAGCGCTGGACCTGCCGTCTGCAAAAGGCGCTGGGCGAGGAGTATCTGGTCACCGAGGAGGGGCTTTCCGGCCGCACCACCGTGTTCGTGGATCCGCTGCATGAGTCTATGGATGCGCTGAGCGTGGCCTACGCCCTGCTCAAGAGCCACGAGGTCATCGACCTGCTCATCATCATGCTGGGCACAAATGACGTCAAGGAGCGCTTTGGTGCAAACGCCGCCTGCATCGGCGCGGGCATGGAGCGGCTGCTGCTCAAGGTGAAAAGCGTGGACTGCTGGGGCGGCAAAGCGCCTAACATTCTGGTGGTGGCGCCGCCCTGCATCAAGGACGGCTTCCACGATGCCGTCATGGGCGCAGGCTGCGTGGAGAAATCCCGCGGGGTCGCCGAACAGCTGCGCATCGTAGCCGAGCGGCAGGGCGTGCACTTTATGGACGCCGCCGAGTGCGAGTTCAACGAGGTGGACTTTATGCACCTGACTTGCAAGGGTCACGCCCGGCTGGCAGAGCTGCTGACCGCAGAGGTGCCAAAGCTGGTCTGAGTAAAAAGATGTCAGAGCGATCCCGGAAGGCCTGCGGACTTTCCGGGATCGCATTTTCATGCAAGCAGGGGAGAAAACTCGATTTCCGGGACAGCATGGAAAAGGCGCGCGGTAAGAGCCGCTTTTTTCTGCCATACTGCCGCCTTTTTTGTTGACAAGGCACCGGCTTGCTATTATAATAGTGTAGTCAAAATGGCATTCCTGTGCGGCTTTGTGGCTGCGCGAAAGAAATACAGCTAATAACAAGGAGAGATTCTCAAATGGCACAAGAGATCAAGATGTCCGCTGCCGGTCTGAAGGCAATGCAGGAGGAGCTGGAATACCTCAAAACCGTCCGCCGCAAGGAGCTGGCTGAAGAGATCAAGGAAGCCCGCAGCCACGGCGACCTGTCTGAGAACAGCGAGTACGACGAGGCCAAGAATACGCAGGGTCTGGTGGAGAACCGCATCACCGAACTGGAGCAGACCATCAAGAACGCAGTTATAATCGACGAGAGCGAGCTGAGCGTGGATAACGTCTCCGTGGGTACTCACGTCACCATCCGCGAGACCGGCGAGGACGAAGCCGAGGAATACGATATCGTGGGCCGCACCGAGGCTGACGCCTTCAACGGTAAGATCAGCGATGAGAGCCCCGTGGGCCACGCCCTGATGGGCAAGGCTGTGGGCGAAAAGGTCGAAGTGTTGCTGCCCACCGGCCAGACCGTGGAGTACACTGTGCTGGCTATCACCCATTCTGCAAACTAAGTAGGAGTAACCATGGAAGAGCAAAAGAGAAACCCCGCTGCGGGTCTGTCCGAGAGCGAGCAGGTACAGGTGCGCCGCCAGAAGCTGGCCGACCTGCAGGCCGCCGGCAACGACCCCTTTACCCTGACCAAGTTCCCGCAGGACGCGTATTCTGCTGACCTGAAGGAAGAATTTAAGGAGCTGCCCAACGAGACCGACAGCGGCAAGCTGGTGGCGCTGGCAGGCCGTATGATGTCCAAGCGCGTCATGGGCAAGGCAAGCTTTGCCCACCTGCGCGACGACAAGGGCGATATCCAGCTTTACGTCCGCCGCGACGAGCTGGGTGACGAGGCCTACGCCGCCTTTAAAAAGCTGGACGTGGGCGACATTATCGGCGTGAAGGGCGAGGTGTTCCGCACCAAGACCGGCGAGCTGAGCGTGCGCGCCACTGAGCTGACCCTGCTGGCAAAGAGCCTGCGCCCCCTGCCCGAGAAGTTCCACGGCCTGACCGATACCGAGATGCGTTACCGTCAGCGCTATGTGGACCTGATCGCAAACCCGGAGGTGAAGGACACCTTCATCAAGCGCAGCCGCATCCTGAAGGAGATCCGCGCTTATCTGGACGAGAAGGGCTTTTTGGAGGTGGATACCCCCATCCTGACCCCCTTCGAGATCGGCGCTTCTGCACGCCCCTTCTACACCCATCACAACACCCTGAACATGGACATGGTGCTGCGCATCGAGACCGAGCTGTACCTCAAGCGCCTGATCGTGGGCGGCATGGATCGCGTGTACGAGGTGGGCCGCATCTTCCGCAACGAGGGCATGGACCCCAAGCACAACCCGGAGTTCACCACCATCGAGCTGTATCAGGCCTTTACCGATTTCCATGGCATGATGGATCTGGTAGAGGAGCTGTACAAGCGCCTCGCCCTCAAGATCTGCGGCAGTCTGGTCATCCCGTATCAGGGCAAGCAGATCGATATGAGCCACTGGGAGCGCCTGACCATGGTGGAGGCTGTGAAGAAGTATTCCGGTGTGGACTTCAACGACTGGCAGACCGATGCGGACGCCATCGCTGCCGCCAAGGCGCACAACGTGGAGCTGCCCGAGGTGCCTACCAAGGGCGCCATTCTGGCCGAGTTCTTCGATGCCTTTGTGGAGGACAAGCTGATCCAGCCCACCTTCATCTACGATTACCCCGTGGAGATCAGCCCGCTGGCCAAGCGCAAGCCGGATGATCCCGCCTTCACCGAGCGCTTCGAGTACTTCATCGACTGCACCGAGTATGGCAACGCCTTCAGCGAGCTGAACGACCCCATCGACCAGAAGGGCCGCTTCGAGCGTCAGGTGGCCGAGCGCAAGGCCCTGGAGCCTGAGTGCAAGGCACAGGTAGACTACGACTACATCAACGCACTGGAGTACGGTCTGCCCCCCACGGGCGGTCTGGGCTTCGGCGTAGACCGTCTGGTGATGCTGCTCACCGATAGTGCCTCTATCCGTGACGTGTTGCTGTTCCCCACGATGAAGCCGATTGAGCAGTAAAATGCAAAATTAAAACGCAGATACGATGAAATTATGAACGGATTTCAAACAACATCTGCGGTACTACACCACGCTACACCAATTTTGGGACGTTTTCCCGAAAAGGAGCCTTACAAAGCGGTGTGGTGTAAGAATCGAATAGGCGGATTGGTGTAGTAGGTACACTGAACCCCAAACGCAAAAATGCGGCAGCTATGTTGTGAAAATACAACGTAGCTGCCGCTTTTTGTTTCGTATAGAGATTTTATGCTGACAGGCAACTTCTCCTGTGGTTAAATCAATTTGTCGTTGGCAAGTGTCAAACACTCCTGATTTGGCATACGCCAAAATTTACGCCAATTTAGCGCAGTTCCTCAAGCAATGCCGTGCATCCTTCCAGTATATCCTGCCATGTGGCTTCAAAATCTCCCGTGAACCATGGGTCTGCCACTTCACGGGGATGATCCGTATGCGCCATCAGCAGCGAGACTTTATGCTGTGGGTCTCCGCCGACAAGCCGCAGGATGTCGCACAGATTACTTTCGTCCATGCCAATCAGATGATCATACCGTGCATAATCCAGCCGGGTCATCTGCCGGGCGGTCTTGCCGTTGCAGTCGATGCCATGTTCTGCCAGCTTCTGCCGTGCAGGAGGATAGACCGGATTTCCGATTTCCCATGCACTGGTGGCGGCTGATGCGATTTCAAATTGCTCGGATAGTCCTGCCTTGGACGTAAGGTCTTTCATCACATACTCCGCCATCGGGCTTCGGCAGATATTTCCGAGACAAATAAATAAGATCCTGGTCATGCCGGGTCGTTCTCCTTTTGGCTTACAAAAGCATAGCCGCCGTGGGTAGTGCGGATAAAGCTACCGCAGCCGGCCAGCTTCTTTCGCAGATTGGAAACGGTATTTGCCACGACCTTTAAGGTGTCGTCACAGTTTTGTCCCCACACAGCACGAAAAAGTTCTTCTTTTGAGAAGATTTGTCCTTCGTGGGAGGCAAGCATCAGCAGCAAATCGAACTCCAGTCGTGTAAGGGAGACTTTTCTGCCGTTGCACGACACTTCGTGGGTCATTCCGTCCAGTGTAAGCCCCGGAAGAACCAACTTCTCCCATGAATCAATGGATATTTGCTCTGCCTCGATGTGCTCTCGTTCCAGAAGCATCCGGATCTTCTGCTCCAATTCCGGGTCAGGCTGTCGGGTCTTTATAACGATCATGGCAAACTCCTGCGTGTATTTTACTCTGCGGCGGTATCCATTTCCCGGAGCAGGTTTACCATCTCGATGGCACTGACCGCGCAGTCATAGCCTTTATTACCTGCTTTGGTGCCTGCCCGCTCGATGGCCTGTTCGATGTTTTCGGTGGTCAGAACACCAAAGAGGACGGGAACCCCGCTTTCCAGCGAGACCGTGGCAATGCCTTTGGAAACCTCATTGCACACATAGTCGTAATGGCTGGTAGAACCGCGAATCACGGCACCAAGGCAGATCACAGCATCATACTTTCCGCTTTTTGCCATTTTAGAGGCAACCAGTGGGATTTCAAAAGCACCTGGAACCCATGCAACATGAACATCAGCGTCCTGCACATCGTGCCGGAACAGGCCATCCCTTGCTCCGCTCAGAAGTTTGGACGTGATAAATTCGTTGAAGCGGGCAGCTACGATACCGACCTTGATGTTCTGAGAAACCAGCTTGCCTTCAAATGTTTTCATTTTTAAATACCTCTTTCGTTGTTAATATTCCAGAAGATGCCCCATCCGTGCCTGCTTCGTTTTCAGGTAAAACAGGTCATACGGGGTTGCCGTCATCTGAATGGGTACGCGCTCGGAGATCTCCAGCCCAAACTCGGAGAGCTGATATACTTTGTCCGGGTTATTGGTAAGCAGGCGCAGGCTTTTTACGCCAAGTTCCCGGAGGATCTGTGCACCGAGATAATACTCCCGTTCATCTCCATGGAACCCCAGAGCGAGATTGGCTTCCAGCGTATCCATGCCCTGCTCCTGAAGTTCATAGGCACGCAGTTTGTTGATCAGACCGATGCCCCGGCCTTCCTGCCGCATATAGAGCAGGATACCCCGGCCTTCTTTTTCGATCTGCGTCATGGCAGCGGCCAGCTGCTGGCCGCAGTCACAACGCAAAGAGCCAAATGTATCTCCTGTCAGGCATTCCGAGTGGACGCGGCACAGAATATCCTTTCCATCGCCAATGTCACCTTTTACCAGTGCAATGTGATGCTCTCCGTTCAGGCGGCTCACAAAACCATAAGCTCTGAAGGTGCCATACTTGGTGGGCAGGTTCACTGCCGTCACCTGATCGACCAGTTTATCGTGACACTTGCGGTACTCCTGTAAGTCACGGATGGTGATGAATTTGATCTGGAAACGCTCTGCCAGCTTTGCCAGTTCAGCGGTGCGCATCATCGTGCCATCCTCCCGCATGATCTCGCAGCACAGGCCGCATTCTTTCAGCCCTGCCAGACGGCACAGGTCAACGGTTGCTTCCGTGTGACCGTTGCGCTCCAACACACCGTTCTTTTTTGCCAGAAGGGGGAACATATGGCCCGGTCTGCGGAAATCTTCTGCTTTTTGCGTGATCGTCCACACAAGCCATCGCCGTAATGGAACGCTCTGCGGCAGAAATGCCCGTAGAAGTAGAAACGTGGTCGATGGACACCGTAAATGCCGTTTCATGGTTGTCGGTGTTATACTGCACCATCTGCGGAAATTGCAGCTTCTGGACGAAAGCCTCGGACATCGGCATACAGATCAGACCTTTGCCGTGGGTCGCCATAAAGTTGATGTTTTCGGTGGTGGCAAATTCGGCAAAGCACAGATGAAGTCCCCCCTCGTTTTCACGGTCGGGGTCATCCGTTACCAGAATGATTTTTCCTTGCTTCAGGTCTTCCAAAGCTTCGGGAATGGTATTGAATTTCATCCTAAACTCTCCTTAAAAGCCGCAGCGCAGCAGCATTTCTTTTGTGAGCGTGTTTTGCTTCGGTGCTTCTGATGGAAGCAGCTTCTCGATATATTTTCCGACAACATCGGTTTCCAAATTGACAAAATCCCCTTTGTGCCGTTGATGTAGATTCGCTGATGGACGGTGTGCGGTATCGTGGACACGGAAAAGCCCGTAGGTTCCACCGCAGCCACGGTCAGGCTGATACCGTCTATTGTGATAGAGCCTTTTTCAACGACATAGCGAAGGATTGCAGGATCTGCATGAATGGTGTACCAGATAGCCGTATCGTCTTTTCGGATATTAGCAATGCGTCCGACGCCATCCACATGGCCTGCTACGATGTGTCCGCCAAAACGTCCGTTGGCCGGCATGGCACGTTCCAGATTGACAGCACTTCCAACGGTGAGCTGTGCAAGTGCAGAGCGGTTCAAGGTCTCGTGCATGACATCCGCAGCAAAGCTATCCGGGAAGAGCTGCCTGACGGTCAGGCAGATGCCGTTGACGGCGATGCTGTCGCCGATCCTGGTTTCTTCCAGAACCGTTTTTGCACGAACAGTCAGTACGGCAGAATGCTGTCCCCGATTGATGGATTTTATTGTTCCGACTTCTTCCACGATTCCGGTAAACACGGGTACTCCACCTCACTTTCGATCAGGAAATCTTTGCCAAGCTGTTCCAATCGGCTGTTCTTCAGGCGGAATGCAGCATCCGGAAGCGGGACACCTGCACCCTCAATGGGTGCTTTGGCATCCCTACCTCCGAACAGCTTCGGGGCGATGTAAGCCTGTACCTGCTGCACGATGCCGCTTTCCAGTGCAGACCAGTTCAAGGTTCCGCCGCCTTCCAGCAGAATGCTGTCGATCTGCTCCTGCCCCAGCTGTTCCATCAGTTGCAGAAGATTCACATGACCGCATTGCTCTTCCAGACAAAGGACTCGGCACCCGGTCTGTTGATATGCCGCCTGCTTCTCTGGGTCGCCGCAGCAGGTGGCAAGAATGGTGGGGACCTGTTTGGCGGTCATGACCACCTGTGATTGCAGCGGTGTCCGCAAATGTGTATCACAGATGATCCGGACGGGATCACGGCCACCCTCTATCCGACAGGTCAGCAGCGGGTCATCTGCCAGAATGGTTCCGACTCCCACCATAATGCCGCGGAATCGGTGTCGCTGCCGTTGAACATGATTCCGGGCAATTTCCCCGGTGATCCATTTGGAAGCGCCTGTGTATGTGGCGATTTTTCCGTCCATCGTCATGGCGTATTTCATGGAAACGAAGGGGCGTTTTGTGGTGATATAGTGGAAGAACACCTTGTTCAGCGCATCGCATTCCTCTTGCAGAACATTTTCGGTCACATCTATGCCGTGTGCGCGCAGGATTGCAATTCCTTTTCCGGCCACCAGCGGATTCGGGTCAGCAGAACCCACGACCACCCGGTGAATGCCCGCGTCCAGAATCGCATCCACGCAGGGCGGCTGCTTTCCGTAATGGCAGCACGGCTCCAATGTCACATACAGGGTCGCTCCCTGCGGATCTTCGGTGCAGGATGCCAGCGCATTGCGCTCCGCATGAGCCTGACCGTATCTCTGGTGCCAGCCCTGTCCGATGATCCTGCCCTCTTTTGCGACCACGGCACCCACCATCGGGTTGGGAGATGTCCATCCGCAACCCTTTTTTGCAAGCTGCAAAGCCAGACGCATATAGTCTTTGTCGTTCATCGTGTCGCCTCCAAAAGAAAAAGCCCTGAACAAAAACGTTCAGGGCAAGGCGAAAAGACACAAGGAATCCTTGTGCAAAAAAGAAAGCTCCAGAATGCAAACGCATCCCAGAGCAGCCTCCACAAGCGCCGAACCGTGCGGGCTCTGCGCTTGGTATCTTCTTTCATCCAGACTGTACTGTCGGCTTCGGAGTTTCACCGAATCATGCCTTACGGCTCGTGGGCTGTACCACCGGTAGGGAATCGAACCCTGCCCTGAAGATTTCTGATTCAATTATAGCGGCATTATAGCACGGCTCCTTTCGGATTGCAAGGGCATTCTGCAAACCGGGACGAAACCGGGATGAAGATGGGTACGAAACTTTTTGACTATTATTGCCTTGTCAAGAGGGCTGGCGTCATCCAGCTCTCTCTTTTTGCCAAAGTTTCCCTTGCTTTTTCTTGCACCCTGCCGAAAGTGGCGTATTCTCAAAACTTTTTGTTGACACGGCTCGATTTTTGTGGTAATCTATCCCAACAATTGAATATAACATATTTTTACATATTCGTTCAGGCCCTGCGGGGCTGAACATTTTGGCTTTCAGCCGTTACATAACCGACTAGCATGACCTTCCAGAAAAAGCGAAGGCAGGGCTGGTCTGTTTTGTGACGGCTTTTTTGTTGCCGTTTTGCCCGTTGCACCTTGAAAACCACATGACCGTCTGCATGGGATACCCGGCGATGACCCTGAGAAGGAGAGCCGGAAAACGCCGCCGGAAGGGGGGGCAGGAAAGCCATGCAGGGAGAACGGCAGGACGTTGATTTCCCAGTTGCGGAGTAAAACGATGTGATCAAAATGATCACATCGTTTTTCCGTAACGCCAAGAAAGGACGGAATGCCTATGAGTAATTTTACCCCTGCATGGTTCAAGAAAGGTTTTTTCAACGAATCCCTGTTCTGTGACGATTTTCTGAGTACCCACCAGCTGCTTTACTCGAATGGCGCATTTTTCACCCCGGATGGCCGCATGACCGATACCATGCCCCTGCGCTGCGAGATTTTTGAGATGATGCGTGAATATGTCGGGGCAAACCTTGCCAAGAAGGTCACCAATGTGGTGGATGTGCTGAAACTGGCGGCACAGGTGGAGGACTTTCCACCTGTCACCGACCGCATTGCGCTGGCAAACGGCACCCTGTATCTGGACGGTACCTTTCAGGAAGGTAAGCCGGAGATCGTGCGCAACCGTCTGCCCGTCAAGTATGACCCGAAAGCCGCCCAGCCCGTCCACTGGCTGCGGTTCCTGTCCGACCTGCTCTACCCGGAGGACATTCCCACAGTGCAGGAGTTCATCGGCTATTGCCTGATTCCCAGCAATAAGGGGCAGCGCATGATGGTCATCAAGGGCAGCGGCGGCGAGGGCAAATCGCAGATCGGCGTGGTGCTGTCCCGGCTGTTCGGCTGTAACATGAAGGATGGCAGCATCGGCAAGATCTCGGAGAATCGCTTTGCCCGCGCAGACCTTGAACACACCCTGCTCTGCGTGGACGATGATATGCGGATGGAAGCCCTGCGTCAGACCAACTACGTCAAATCCATCGTGACCGCGCAGGGGCAGATGGACTTGGAACGCAAGGGCAAACAGAGCTATCAGGGCTGGATGTACGCCCGTCTGCTGGCGTTCAGCAACGGCGATCTGCAGGCTCTGTATGACCGCTCGGACGGTTTCTACCGCCGCCAACTCATTCTGACCACCAAGGACAAGCCCCTGTCCCGTGTGGACGACCCGGACATTGCCGAGAAGATGGCCGCAGAGGTTGATGGCATCCTGCTATGGGCATTTGAGGGCTTACAGCGGCTGGTGAAAAATGGTTTCCAGTTCACCGAGAGTGACCGTGCCAAGCGGAACCGGGAACTGGTGAAGCGGGACAATAACAATGTGTTCGATTTCCTCGAATCCGAGGGCTACATCCGCCTGAAGGCGGATGCCTGCACCAGCTCGAAAGAGCTGTATGAGGTCTACAAGATGTGGTGCGAGGAGAACAGCCTGAACGTCATCAAGTCCCGTGGATTCAGCGATGCGCTGATCGCCAACCAGCGCAGGTACAATCTGGAACACACCAACAACATCATCAATTCTTCCGGGCGGCGTGTCCGGGGCTTTGTGGGCATCGAAGCCCTTGTGCAGCCTGACCTTACGCCAAACGGCTGGCGGGCATGACCCCCATAAAAGGAGAATTTGGGTGTTTTGCTGCGTACGTGCGTACGCGGCAGATGCTTTTTCTCTGTACGCACGTACGCAGCGATTGACCGAAAACGCGCCATATAAGGTGCTTTGGTTGGTGGTCAAAACGACCACCAACCAACCCCATAGCGTTAAGTGCCGGAAAGCGGCACTTGCCAGCATCCACCCAAATCCCCAAAATGGGAATCAGTGCGAGATGGCCGTTATCAGACCGTCTATCTGCCTGTTACCATTTTGGTAACAGGCAAAACCAGTGGGTCAAAATGACCCACTGAAAAAGCCGGACGAGCTACGGGCGGGGATTCGCAAATCTTTGCCTGTCAGCTTGCCCGGTGCAGGAGTGCAGAGGACGCAGTCCTTTGCCCCAGTGATATGATGCTGTGCGTCATATGCTACTGGGTATTATCTGGCGCAAAACGGCGGCAGATTCAGCAGCTTCGCTGCTGCGTTCTCCCTGCCAAGATGTTGAAACGGAGGGATGTCTATCTGAAGTTAACACGACACAATGGACGAGCCGGAGCACACGGCACCTATAACCCAAAGCACAATGACCGCAATTTTAACCTTGCTAACAGTGAGCACATCGACCCGGAACGAGCCAAGGGCAACATCTACTGGGACTGCTTTCACGGTTTCCGTTCGGCTCTCGACCCGCAAGACCCGGATGATTTGGCTGCGACTTTCTCGGATGTGGAACGGCAGTTCTACGAGAGCCGGTACACGACCTTTATCGAAGGTCAGAACGAGCGTAATGCCAAGATCCGGCACACGGAACGCAACCGCTCCATTCCTGACCTGCTGTCCAGCCGCAAGACCTGCCCGGAAGAGACCATCTACCAGCTTGGAACGCTGGATGAACACGCTTCGGCGGAAGACTTGCTGAACATCGTCACGGAGTTCATCGAGGCGTTCAAGACCAAGTTTGGCGAACACGTTCATGTGCTGGACTGGGCGTTGCATCTGGATGAAAGCACACCCCATATCCACGAACGTCATGTGTTCGACTGCGAGAACAAGTATGGCGAGGTAGCACCCCAGCAGGAAAAGGCACTGGAAGCGTTAGGTTTCGACTTGCCAGACCCGGACAAGCCCCTCAGCCGCAGGAATAACCGCAAAATCACCTTTGATGCAGCCTGCCGGAAGATGCTGTTTGAAATCGCCAAACGTCATGGGCTGGATTTGGAGGAAGAAGCGGAGTACGGCAACCGCAAATATCTGGAAAAGCAGGACTTCATCCTTGCCAAGCAGAAGGAGCGGCTTGCCGCCCAGCAGAGCAAGCTGGACGAGCTGACCCTGAAAGTTTCGGATATGGAGACCCTGCTGGAAGATGTTTCGGCAGCGGCCTATGACAAGGCGGTGGAGGTCGTGACGGACGTGGTGCGCACCGAGACCCGGAAGGAAGATATGCGGATGATCGAGGACACGAAGAAGTGGGTGCTGTCGCCAGAGAGAAAGGCTCCCAAGGTTACACGGGAGTACACTGCCAAACATCTGGACACCGTGCTGGACAAGTTTCTCAAGACCATGCAAACCACCGCCGCCCGCCTGCAGGAGAAGCTGCTGAAGCCGGAAGTCCGGCAGAAGGGCAAGGAGCAGGTCAAGGAGAAAGCACGAGATTCCGTTCTGCAACTGCTGAACCGCTTGCAGGCAGAACAGGCACAAAACAAACCAGCGGCACAACCCCGCACACAGGAGGGGCACTCGGAAATCTGAACCTCATCGGGAGAGTTCGGAGCAGAAAGCTGGCACTTTCTGCCCCGGCACCCGGTTACAAGGATATGGAGGTGCAAGTGAAAGAAGTTTGCGTTTGCGAAGCAATGAAGTCCCCAGTGGGGACTTTAAGCAACGGAACGGTCTTGCGTCAGCAAGATGGAGGGACTAAGTCCCGACAAGTTCCGATTTGGCAAAAGAGTAATCTGACCTTGGAGGAAGCGGCGGCTTACTCTGGGATCGGTATCAATAAACTGCGGTCAATGACCGATAGCGATGAATGCAAGTTCGTCCTTTGGAACGGAACCAAACGGCTGATCAAACGCCGTAAGCTGGACGAATATCTGGACAAGGCATTCTCGATCTGATGCGGTGTAGAAAATTGACCGTTTGATGTTGCAGGGAGTCTTGCGTCATGGTATACTCATGGCGTAAGGCTCCTTTTCAACATTCTGTGAATGAAAAGGAGAGTTTATATGCAAAGACGTAAAGATAATAAAGGCCGTGTTTTGAAGGATGGCGAGGTCTACCGCAAGAGCGATGGGCTGTATATGTACCGTTGGACTGCGAAAAACGGAAAACGCCATACCATCTATGATGCAACCTTGGAGGGGCTGCGCGAAAAGGAAGAGAAGATCCAGCACGACTTGGCAGATGGCATCCGCATCCCGGAGTGCAGCCTGACCCTGAATGACCTGTTTGAACTGTGGCGTAAGAACAAGGTGGGCTTGAAAGAGCATACCTTCGCCAATTACGTTTATATGTACAATCGGTTCGTCCGGGATGAGATCGGCATGATGAAGCTCAAGGACATTCGCAAGTCGGATATCCGCAGCTACTACAATGGCATCGTCCGCAATGGCAAGATGGCGTTGAACACGCTGGAAACCATCCAGAATGTTCTTCATCAGGTCTTTGCGGTGGCGGTGGACGATGAGTACATCCGTGTGAATCCCACGGATGGTGTCCTGACGGCCATTAAAGCCGCCCACCAGTACGAAACGCCCAAACGACACGCTCTGACCCTGCCCCAGCAGCAGGCGTTTCTGAATTTCATCAAGAAAACGCCGAAGTTCCAGCACTGGCTCCCGATGTTCACCTTCATGCTGGGTACCGGATGCCGCATCTCGGAAACGGTTGGCCTGTGCTGGGGTGACATCGACTTCGAGAGTGGGTTTATCACCATCCAGCACAATCTGGTGTACCATGACCACGAGGTCGGTGGCTGCTATTTCACCATGTCCACCCCCAAGACTGCCGCCGGTAAGCGGGCAATTCCAATCTTGCCCGAAGTGCGGAAAGCGCTGGAGCAGGAACGCACCAACCAGCAGGAGCTGGAACTGGTATGCGAATACGAAATCGACGGAATCTCGGACTTCGTATTCCTGAACCGCTTCGGCCAGCCGCAGAATCCGCAGACGGTCAACCGCGCCATCAAGCGCATCAGTGTGGCCTACAACGAAGCCGAGCTGGAAAAGGCCGAAAAGGAAAAGCGGGAACCGCAGCTGCTGCCGCCTTTCTCCTGCCATAATCTCCGGCACACGTTCTGCACCCGGCTGTGCGAAAATGAGACCAACCTGAAGATCATTCAGGACATCATGGGTCACAAGGACATCAGCACCACGATGGAGATTTACGCGGAAGCCACCAAGGAAGCCAAAGCCCATTCCTTTGCAAATCTGAACGGCAAATTGGGCATTTCGGTCTGAAATCCACTACACCAACTACTACACCACTTTTACACCAAATTGCCGGTAAGTTGTGGAGAGTTGCGTAGGGTGACGTACGGGAGCAGGAAAAAGGAAACCGCATGGATAGGCTTGTAAAGGGAAATAAAGCCATTTGTGAGCCTTCCTTGACCTGTCCCCACGATGAAGCCGATTGAGCAGTAAATTTCCAGTTTAAGCAAAATAAAGCCTGAAACTTCTTGATGTACCGAGAAGTTTCGGGCTTTTTCTTTTGATAGATTTCCAGCGAAAACTACACCGTACGCCAATTTTACGCCAAACGATGCAGGATTTTGTGCAGAGCAAAAAGAGCGTTGTTCTAAGTTTGGTGTAAGAATCGGGCGTGTGGTGGATGGGTGTAGACCTGCAAAGGGCTGCATCAGGAAGTGGGTTCACGGATTTTTAAACGGATAGCCAGAACTTTCCACCGTAAAAGAAGCAAATGTGAAGAACATGGAGGTTTTCTTATGAACAAACTGCTTTCCTGCCGCTACAACATGGACACCAACCGGGTGGAAGCCCGGTTCGAGGATGGCACCACCCTTTCCATCGACTGCATCGCCGTGGAGGACGAATACGGCAACACCCCGGCACAGCGGGCTGAACTGGACTGGCTGCTGTACAATAAGCCCTTGGAATACGCACAGCTTGTGCTGAATGGGGAGATGGAGCGCTATCTCTCCCTCGGCTGTGACCACGGCAGACTGGAAGATTAAGCCCTTATAAAGGACACGATGCCCACCGACCTATGGTTTTCGCCATAAGCTGGTGGGCATCTGTTGTTCTGGCTTATAATTCACTGATGGTTGCAGTAATGGGCTGCATGAGGATTCGTCTGACCGGGGTATGTACTGCCAGCACCACAGCCGCCAGCACGACTACGACAATCACGGTAAGACAGCCCCACGGCATCTGCCACGTTGCACCGAAATAATGGGTGATGAGCAGGATATACAGCTTCCGATTCAGCACAAGACCCAGCGCAATGCCCACCACAAGACCGGACACCGCATAGGTGCCAGCTTCGGCAGAGATCATGCGTTTCAGCTGTGCATCATCCATCCCGATGGCACGCAGGATGCCATACTGCTTCATTCGTGCCGACACGCTCATGGAAATGCTGTTGACGATGTTCAGAATGGTGATTCCTGCAATCACGATGAGAAACGCATAGACCACCAGATGGAACGCCCAGTAGGTGCTTTGTATCATCCGATTTCCTTCGATTCGGTTGGAAAAAACAACCTGCTTGTTTAACGTGTCGCTCAGCAGGGTGTGTATTTGTGCAATGGCTGCGTCTGCTGTGGTATCTTTTAGTTGAATATCGATCACCGCATAGCGGTTTTGCCCGGTCAGCTGATGGAAGGTTTCTTCGGTGCAGATAACAATCGGGGAATCGGTACTACTGAACGGGCTGTCGTTCAATACACCCACGACTGTGAGCTTTGCATCCTCCAGCTGAATGGTATCACCCACGGTCAGGGAGTTGCTTTTGTCGAATACCGTCAGCACAGGGTATGTGCCATCCTCCGGCTCCTGCGGAAGGGTTCCGCCAATCAGGTCTTTTTTCGCCCAGCCAAACTGTATCGTATCGTATGAAATCAGGTCGATGGACCCCTGTTTTCCCTGATATTCCGCCGGGAGCGGGCAATACATCCGCCCGAATGCGTGTTTGACTTCCGGCAGAGCTTCCAGCTGCTCCACCAGCACCGGGTCAAGGACATTTTGCCCGGATGTTTCAGCCACCGATAAGTCCGGTGCGTAGGACTGCAACGGATTCAGCGCAAATCCAACCCATCGAAGTAAAACCGAAAAGCTCAAAAACAGGAGAATGCTTAACGCAAAGGAACCTGTCATCAGAAGCAAGTTCTTTTTGGACGAGGTTGCATGGCTCACGCCCAAAGAAAGCTCTGCACGACTTCCAAACAACCGAGCATGACACGGAGAAACCGTTGCATTTTCCACCGCATTCCCAGTTGCTGCTGTGATCGGAGAAGCTTTTGCCGCCCGCCGTGCCGGAGAAGATGCCGCGAACCAAACCGTGATAAGTCCCAGCGCGGAACCACAGATAATACCGACCGGGCTGATGCCAAGCACTGGTAAAGAGCTGAACTCCTCGCCGATAAATCCACGCAGAAAGGAGCACAATCCCCATGTGGAAACGACTCCCAGCACACACCCTGCTGGAACAGCAGTTTTACACCAGAAAAGGGCTTCCAGCCGGACAAGCATCCGAACCTGATTTTTTCCTGCCCCAAGACAACGCAGCATTCCATAATAGCTGGTACGCTGAGCTACATTGCTGTTGATGCTGCCTGTGATCATAAAAATTCCGGCAAGGACGACCATGCCAGCCAACACAGCCGCTACCGCATATAAGCCTACAATATAATCGTTGTTGCTGCTTGCGTTCAACGCCATCAGGTAAGTATTTTCGGAGATTTTTTCTTCTGAAATTCCGTATTTGTTTTCGATGTTCACAATGGACTGCCGCAAATTGGTACGTGGCTTGAACTGGATGAAATACTGTGTTTCAAAGGATTCTTCTACCTGTGCGGTGATCTGAGAAAATGTACTGCGGTTCATCACCAGCACAACAGCATCATACTGGTTCGCATCGGAGGTATCCTCATTGAAACCTGCGACAGTAAGCGAAATGGTCTGTCCATCCGGGAGCGTCAGCGGAATCGCTGTACCGACCGTAACATCCAGCCAATCCCGGATGTTTGCTGTCGCGAGCACTTCGCCATCCGCCGGGAATGCAGTGCTACACTGCATTCCCGGAAAGATTTGAAGGATTGCATCATCTGCTCCTACCAGTGCGGCACGCTTATCTCCGGCAAAGTAGTTTTCCGTAAGGGAAGCGTTGATGTCGCTATACGCCGAAAATGCAGCAACATCCTCCTGTGCGGCAAGCTCTGCGGCTGTTTCAGGGGAGATGTCCTTTACCATGATATGCCAGTTTCCGTTTTTGTTCAGCTGGTTTGAGGTTTCCATCCGAATCGCCATATCTGCCATACTGAACACCGCCGTGACCAGAAACACCGCAAGGACGATGCACAAAATGGTCATGCGGTTCTGCCGTCTGCGTACCTTGGCAGAAATTGGGATCAGGCTCAGATAGCTTTTCATTTCTGTGCTGCTCATTCCCGGCACCTCCCAAAATCGGTCAGGCAGCCGTCCGATACCTGCAACACCCGGTCTGCCGTCTGCGCAATGCTGCGGTTGTGGGTGATCATCAGGATGGTCTGCTCGTATTTCCGGGATGTTTCTTTTAGCAGGGCAATGACCTCGCTGGTGTTCTGGGTGTCCAGATTGCCGGTCGGCTCATCCGCCAAAATCAGCGAAGGGCGGGTCATCAGGGCGCGGCCAATGGCTACCCGTTGCTGCTGCCCACCGGAAAGCTGGCTTGGCAGATGCTTCCGACGGTCTTTCAGATTCAGCACGGTCAGCAGTTCTTCCAGATATGCCCTGTCCGGCTTTTGGTAGTCCAGCAGCACCGGAAACAGGATGTTCTGTTCTACGGTCAGTTCCGGGATGAGGTTGAATGCCTGAAAGATAAAACCGATATTGCGGCGGCGGAAGATCGTCAGCTCCCGGTCTTTCATGGCAAAAACATCCTTGCCATCAATCAGCACCTTGCCGGAAGTCGGCGTATCCAGTCCACCAATCAGGTTGAGCAGGGTGCTTTTGCCGGAGCCGGATTCGCCAACGACCGCCACATATTCGCCTTTCGGCACTGAAAAGCTAACATCTTTCAGCGCATGGACAGCGGTTTCTCCGCTGCCGTAGGTCTTACAGAGGTGGTTGACTTCTAAAAGTTCCATAGTGTATCCCTCACTTTGCAGGTTCCTTCGATTCAGACGGATTATCTCTGTCTGTGCAGAAAAGGATAACACGTCAACCTTACTGCAAGCCTACACCCAGCCTACAATTTTGTAGGAATCGGAAAATTCAGAGTAAAGGTCGTGCCCTTTCCCAGCTCGCTGTCTACTTCAATGGTGCCGTGATGGGCTTCCACAACGGCTTTTGCCAGCGGCAGGCCCAGCCCGATGCCCTGTGTATCCTGTGAAAAGCGGCTGCGATAAAACCGTTTGAAGATATGGTACAAATCCTCCGGGTGGATGCCGCTGCCGTTGTCGCGCACTTTGATCTGAACCATGGACGGCAGTGCATTCCACTCTACCTGAATCGTATCTCCGCTCTTTGTGTGGTCAAGGGCATTCTTTACAAGATTGTCCACAGCTTCCTGCATCCAGTCACGGTCGCACCAAAGTGTAACCGCCTCTGAGCCGGACAGAACGAGCTTTTTCTGTTCCTGCTCTGCACGATAGTGATACTGCCGCGCGATGTCCCGCACCATTTCAGCAACATTTTCGTTTTTCTTCTCCAAGACGACCGAACCGGCATCCAGCCGGGTGATTTTGAGAAGATTCTGCACCAGCGTTTCGATGCGGTCCAACTCCTGTTCGGACAGGTCTGCAAACTCTTTGACCTCCGACGGCGAAACAGCTTCGTCCTGAAGCAGACCGTTGTAGATATTCAACGCCGCCAGCGGTGTTTTGAGCTGGTGCGAAATATCTGCAATGGTATTTTTCAAAAAACGCTTCTCTCGCTGCTCGTTGTCTGCGTGTGCGCTCAGAACTGCCGCCAATGCATTAACGGAGTGAAACAGACGGTAAAATTCTCCCTCCCGGTCGCAGTCCAGTCGTGCATCCGGGTTGCCATCCAGACAGCTTTGGATTTGCTGGACTGCCTGTTCCAGAAGCGCGCTCTGCCTTTGGAAATAGCGAAAAAGCACGCCCCAGAGGCAGCCGCCCAGCAGAAGAAAAACCAACAGTAATGCGAAAGAGAATGCGTGCGTCGCATGCCATACGATGCCCTGCGTGAGAGCCAATGCCACCGCCCAGACCGCCAGCACTGTCCGGAACAAAATCCGGATCTCCCGGTTTGCGAATACTTTCATACGGCACCTTTACCCATTCCATTTATAGCCCATGCCGCGGACAGTCAGCAGCATCTGCGGTTTACCGGGGTCGTCCTCAATCTTCATCCGCAGCCGCCGGATATACACTGTTAAGGCACTGCTGTCAATGTAATCCCCATCGCAGTCCCACAGTGCATCCAGAATTTGTTCCTTGGATAGAACGGCATTCGGATGCTGCATAAAGAAGCAGAGCAGCTTGTACTCTGCGCCGGTCAGTTCCAGCAAGATTCCGTTTTTGTACGCCTGCCCCTGCAACAGCCGGACGGTGATGCTGCCCGATTCCAGTACGGGTTCTCCTGCGCTGGACGCATTTGCACGGCGAAGCAGTGCATTGACCCGCGACAACAGGACACCCAGCTTGAACGGCTTGGTCAGGTAATCATCCCCGCCCAGTTCCAGTCCCATGATGATATTCATTTCCTCATCCGAAGCGGTCAGGAACAGAATCGGCACGTTGGATGTGCGCCGCACCTTCTGGCAGAAATCGAAGCCAGAGCCATCCGGCAGGGAAACATCCAGCACCAGCAGGTCATATTTTCCGTCTGACCACAGCACCTCAGCTTCTGCCAGTGTCCGGGCTGTATCCAGTGCAAAGCCCTGTTTCTTGAATGCAAAAGTCAGCCCACTGATCAGGCTCAGATCATCTTCCAAAAGGAACAGTTTTCTCATGATTTCCCTCTCTTTTCTGCGTTTTGTGTGTCCTACAGGTTCAAAAGCATTATAAGTTTTTTCTGCGAACATTACAATGTGCGAAACGAAAATTGTTTCTTGCCGTGTGTTATAGCAATTCAACTTTTTAATGCAACAGCAACAACATTGAATTGCATAGCCTGCATCCAGCGGATGCAGAACACAAGGGGTTTGGGCGCAGCTCAACTTGAAGCGGACGGTTGTTTTTCTGCTCGGAAAAGTTCCGAGTTGGCATTTCATTGCAAACAGAACGAGCTATCCAACCCTCTCTCTTTTTACCAAAGTTCTCCTTGCGTTTTCTTGCAAACCGCCGAAAGTGGCGTGTTTTCAAAACTTTTTGTTGACAAAGCTCGATTTATGTGGTAGTCTATTCCAACAATTTAATATAACATATTTACTTAGAGTTCCAGCTCGGCTCCCGAAGGAGCCGGAGCAAGTTTTTGACTTTCTTATCGCTACATAACGAACCAGAACCAAGGCCACCCCGGAAGGGATGGTCAGGTTCAGGTTGTTGTGTGGCGATTTTTTATTGCCAAATCTCGCACCGCACCTTGAAAACCGCATGACCGTCTGCATGGGATACCCGGCGATGACCCCACAAGGGAGAGCCGGAAAACGCCGCCGGAAGGGGGCAGGAAAGCCATGCAGGGAGAACGGCGCACCCAATATCAACTGGTCAAAATGGCCAGTTGATGTGGTGAATGACACAAAGCGTCATTCACCAGAAAAACCTTATGCGTTACGGCTCACCTCATGTGGACAATTTGTCTACATGAGGTAAACTGTCGCAGCCTAATTCAATGTGTTCAAACTGAGCACATTGACTCTGTCCGTGTTACAGCTGATCTCGACTTGACATTTTGTCAAGCCACGGTGAAATCTGGTAAGTGCTACTTTCCGGTACTTAGCAAATAGCCGTAACGTGCTGTGGTACGTAGACAAAATGTCCAGATATCACCTAACTGTAACGCACAGATTCTGGTTGGTGGTCATTTTGATCACCAACCAGACAATCGTAACGCTTTATTGTGTAAAAGTGGCTGTTACCATTTTGATGACCGCCATGCATCCGTAACATTTGGGGTCAATAATGCTTTTCATTATCCACCACACACCCGTAACAGCCAAAGGAGGATGCCTATGACAACAGAACAATGGGAACGCGAAAATCAAGATATCTTGATGGAATATTTTATTGATGGCAACCCCAGTGTGCGCAGAATCCAATGTGAATACTGCCGCAAGGTCATCTACACCCAGACCCGAAACCGCAAATATTGCAGCTTCCAGACCTGCGGTCACAAGATGTTGAATCTGCGGAAAAGCCTTAAAAAGCGTGCCGAGCGCGGAACGTATACCTGCCCTTGCTGCGGGGAGCAGTTCTTGCCGATCCGGGCAGATGCCAGATATTGCAGCAATGCCTGTCGGCAGAAAGACTACCGCCAGCGTAAAACAGCCGCACACACTTCTCTTTGAGGAACTTGACAAGTTTGTCAAGTTCCTTATCGGCGCTACTTTTATTTAGTAAAGTGGCACTTCCCATTTTGGGAAGTGCCAAAAAAACGCTTAAATTGCTCACCACCAAATCCCCAAAATGGGAATTTAGGCTGACATCTGAAATCAGGTTACGCTTTCCGTAACTTGATTTGCAACTCCCGTCGAATCAAGTTCCCACTTTGGGAACTTGATTTTAGCCGTATCAAAATCAAGTTATAAAAATGATAACTTGATCTCATCCGTAACAGAGTTACCGGAGTTATCATTTTGATAACTCCGGTTCCACCTGTAACACGTCACTCCCACTCCGTAAAAATCAGGTGGTCAAAATGACCACTTGATTCTACCCGTAACGACTCAAGGTCGTTGAAAATCAGGTTGCCAAGATGACAACCTGATTCCACCTGTAACACTTCAAGGTTGGCTGAAAATCAGGTGCCGCCATCCGGCACTTGATTCTACCCGTAACGGAATCAGTGGGTCAAAGTGGCTCACTGAAAAAGCCGGACAAGCTGTCCATACGGGACAGCTTGCCCGGAGCAAGAGTGCAGAGGGCGCAGCCCTTTGCCCCAGTGATATGATGCTGTGCGTCATATCCTACTGGGTATTATCTGGCGCAAAATGGCGGCAGATCCAGCAGCTTCGCTGCTGCGTTCTCCCCGCCAAGCTGTTGAAAAGGAGGGATGTCTATCTGAAATTAACACGGCACAACGGACGAGCCGGGACCCACGGCACCTATAACCCAAAGCACAATGACCGGAGTTTCGACCTTGCCAACAGTGAGCATATCGACCCGGAACGAGCCAAGGGTAACATCTACTGGGACTGCTTTCACGGTTTCCGTTCGGCTCTTGACCCACAAGACCCGGATGATCTGGCGACAACCTTCTCAGATGTGGAACGGCAATTCTATGAAACCCACTACTCGGAGTTTATCGAAAAGCAGAACGAGCGCAACGCCAAGATCCGTCACACGGAACGCAACCGCTCCATTCCTGACCTGCTGTCCAGCCGCAAGACTTGCCCGGAGGAGACTATCTACCAGCTTGGGACGCTGGACGAACACGCTTCCGCAGAGGACTTGCTGAGCGTCGTCACAGAGTTCATCGAGGAGTTCAAAGCCAAGTATGGCGACCATGTTCATGTGCTGGACTGGGCACTGCATCTGGACGAAGGCACACCCCACATCCATGAGCGTCATGTGTTCGACTGTGAGAACAAGTATGGTGAGGTGGCACCCCAGCAGGAAAAGGCACTGGAAGCACTGGGCTTCGAGCTGCCTGACCCGGATAAGCCCCTCAGCCGCCGGAACAACCGCAAAATCACCTTTGATGCCGCCTGTCGGAAGATGCTGTTTGAGATTGCCAAACGGCACGGGCTGGAATTGGAGGAAGAAGCGGAGTACGGCAACCGCAAGTATCTGGAAAAGCAGGACTTCATCCTTGCCAAGCAGAAAGAACAGCTTGCCGCCCAGCAGAGCAAGCTGGACGAGTTGACCCTCAAGGTCAACGACATGGAAACGCTGATTGACGAGGTTTCGGCTGCGGCCTACGACAAGGCGGTAGAGGTCGTGACGGACGTAGTGCGCACCGAGACCCGCAAGGAAGATATGCGGATGATTGAGGACTCGAAGAAGTGGGTGCTGTCCCCGGAACGCAAGGCTCCGCAGGCCACGAGAGAGTACGCCGCTCACCGGTTGGATACCGTGTTGGACAAGTTCCTCAAGACCATGCAGACCACCGCTACCCGTTTGCAGGAAAAACTCCTGAAGCCGGAAGTCCGGCAGAAAGGCAAGGAGCAGGTCAAGGAAAAGGCACGGGATTCTGTTCTGCAACTGCTGAACCGCTTGCAGGCAGAACAGGTACAGCGGAAGCCATCTGTCCCACCTACCGCCGAAAAGTCAGAAACACGAGGTGATGTTTATTGAGCAAAGAAGTCAACGAAGAACGCACTCCCCGAACCGTTGAAGATGTGAAAGAGATGCTGGCAAAGCACTCTAACGGTGAGATCCAGCGGACGATCCAAAACTGCATCACGATTTTGCAGAACGACCATGTGCTGGCCGATGCCATCCGGCTGAACCTTTTGAGTGAACGCATTGACATTGTAAAGCCTGTGGGCTGGCCCCGCTCCGGCAAGACGCTGAACGACACTGACATGAAGTATATCCTGCGGCGGATGGAGAAGTACGGCATTTCCAGCGAAAAGAAGATCGAATCCGCCATCCGCATCATTGCCAACGAGAATCGCTACCACCCCATCCGGGATTACCTGAACGGCCTGAAATGGGATGGAACAGAGCGGATAGCTCACGTCCTGCACCACTTTCTCGGTGCTGCGGAGGACGAATACACTTGCGAAGTCATGAAGATCTTCCTGCTGGGAGCCATCAAGCGGGTGTTCCAGCCGGGATGTAAATTTGAAACCATGCTCTGTCTGGTGGGCGGGCAAGGTGCGGGGAAGTCCACCTTTTTTCGGCTGCTGGCGGTCAAGGATGAATGGTTCTCAGACGACCTGCGGCGGCTGGACGATGACAACGTGTACCGCAAGCTGCAAGGTCACTGGATCATTGAAATGTCGGAGATGATTGCCACCGCCAATGCCAAAAGCATCGAGGAAATCAAGAGTTTTCTCAGCAAACAGAAGGAAACCTATAAAGTCCCCTACGAGACACATCCTGCCGACCGTCTGCGCCAGTGTGTCTTTGCTGGCACGACCAATCGGCAGGATTTTTTGCCCCGTGACCGCACAGGCAACCGCCGCTTCATCCCTGTCCCGGTGAATGCGGAACTGGCCGAAGTCCACATTCTGGACAACGAAGCCGAATCCCGTGCCTATATCGACCAACTCTGGGCAGAAGCCATGACCATCTACAACAGCGGCAACTACAAGCTGGCGTTCAGCCCTGCCATGCAGGAAACCCTGCAAGCCCATCAGCAGGACTTCATGCAGGAGGATGCACAGGCGGGCATGATCTACGCCTTTCTGGAGGACTACACGGGTGACCGGGTGTGTTCCAAGCAGCTCTATGCGGAAGCACTGGGCAACACCAGTATCCCGGCAGAGTGGGAGACCCGTGCTATCTGCGAGATCATGAACACCGGCATTTCGCGCGGCGATATCCAAGGCTGGCAGGCGCACAAGACCGCCAAGCGTTACCCGAAGTACGGCGTTCAGAAAGGCTGGGAGCGCGTAACCAGCCCCGAAACCGGGGCTGAAAATTTCTCCGAAATAACGGATGCGGAAGCCAAGCAGCTGGGCTTTCCCTTCTGATGGACACCGGTTACACATTTGGTTACAGGTTCGGTTACACCCCAGTTACACCGAAAAGTCCGCATGACTGCTGCGTTTTCCTCTTTCTGTAACCATGTAACCTTAAAAAGATAAGAAAAAGTATAAAGCCCACCGGATGCCCTGTGTGCAGAAAAAGTGAGTTTTCCTGCCTGGTTACAGGCGTTCGGTTACAAGGAATTGGAGGTCTGCCTATGAAAGAAGTCCCGATTTGGGAAAAGAGCAATCTGACGCTGGAAGAAGCTGCGGCTTACTCCGGCATTGGCATCAACAAGCTGCGTTCATTATCGGATAAGGAGCACTGTCAGTTCGTGCTGTGGGTGGGTTCCAAGCGGCTCATCAAGCGGCGCAAGCTGGATGAATACACGGAGCGAATGTACTCGCTTTGAAAATGTCCCGGATATTTTTCAAAACGTCTTGCAGAGAATGGCGTACCTGTGGTACTATGAACACGGAACAACGCTCTTTTCTGCACCGCGATGTAGAAAGGAGCAACGCTCATGGCAACAACTCAGAATACGAAACGCAAGGACAAGGCGCGCGTGGTTCTTCGCAAAGGCGAATCTCAGCGCAAAGATGGCAAGTACGATTTCCGTTGGACTTCCCCGGATGGCAAGCGGCATTCTATTTATGCTACGACCTTGGAGGAACTTCGGGAAAAGGAAAACGACATTCAGCGAGATTCGCTGGAAGGCATCAAGGCCGAAGCGCGGTATGTCACCCTGAATGATGTGTTCGCCCTGTGGGCAAAGGTGAAGCGCGGTCTGAAGGACAACACCTTTCAGAATTATCTGTACCTTTATCGGCAGTTCGTGGAACCGGATTTCGGCAAATCGAAGGTGTCTGCGCTCAAAAAGTCGGACGTGAAGCAGTTCTACAACACGTTGGCGGATGAGCGGGGCTTGCAGATCTCTACGATTGACAGCGTACACACGGTTTTGCATCAGGTGCTGGACATGGCGGTGGATGATTGCTATCTGCGGAGCAATCCCTCGGACAATGTTCTGCGGGAGCTGAAAAAAGCACATCAGTTTGAAACCAACCGCCGTAAGGCACTGACCGTAGCAGAGCAGAATCTGTTGCTGTCCTACCTCTCCAAAACGCCGAAGTACCAGCACTGGTACCCGATTTTTGCGGTCATGCTGGGAACTGGTTTGCGTGTAGGAGAAGCCACTGGTTTGCGCTGGTGCGATGTGGATTTAGAGGAAGGCACGATCTCCGTCAATCACACGCTGGTCAACTACGACCACCGTGAGAACAACGGCGGCAAGAAGGGCTGCTACTTCAACTGCCACTCGCCCAAAACGAAGGCCGGTGTCCGCACTGTTCCGATGATGGACTTCGTGAAAGAAGCCTTTGAAAAGGAACGTGCCTATCAGGAAGAAGCAGAGATCCATTGCACGGTAACGGTGGATGGCTATACGGACTTCATCTTCGTCAATCGCTTTGGAGAGTGCCAGCATCAGGGAACGCTGAATAAGGCCATCCGTCGCATCATCCGGGACTGCAACGATGAAGTGCTGGCGAAGAATCCGAACAGCACCGTGCTCCTGCCGCGTTTCAGCTGCCATACCCTGCGGCATACCTTCACGACCCGGATGTGCGAAGCGGGCGTGAACATCAAAGTGATTCAGGATGCGCTGGGACATTCGGATATTTCCACGACCTTGAACATCTATGCGGATGTGACCAAGGAACTGCGGAAGTCTGAATTTGAAAATCTTGACCGTCAGTTCGCACAGTGGAAAGACCCTGAAGAATAAAATAAAGCGTACGCCAAATACGCCATACGCCATTTACGCCAATTCATACGCCAAACGATACAGTTCGGATAAAGGCTTGTGTAGAGATGTAAATGGAAGGGTAAAAATCAACCCTTGCGGTGTAGAGTAATATCAAGAAATAAAGGCTTATAACTGCTCGTCGATGACATCCCCACGATGAAGCCGATTGAGCAGTAAAATGCAAAATTAAAACGCAGATACGATGAAATTATGAACGGATTTCAGACGACATCTGCGGTACTACACCACAACTACACCAATTTTGGGACGTTTTCCCGAAAAGGAGCCTTACAAAGCGGTGTGGTGTAACAAGTGAATCAGCGGATTGGTGTAGTAGGTACACTGAACCCAAATACGACAAAAGGCAGGCACACTGTGGAAGCATGGTGTACCTGCCTTTTTATCTGGGATGCAGAGAATCAATAAGTCTTTCAAACAATTCTCGAAGTTCATAGTGCGCTACAACAAGCCCTTGGAGTACGCTCAGCTTGTGCTGGGTGGTGAAATTGAGCATTATCTCTCACTCGGCTGTGACCACGGCAGAATGGAAGATTGACAAAGGCAATGGCTGCGGCACAAAACAACGTGTCGCAGCCATTGCCTGCTTTTATAATACCATAAACGAAGTTCCTGTGGCAATGAACGCACAGCCGATCAGACTTTTGGCTGTAAACAACTCATGCAGGATGAAAAAAGCCAGACTTCTTACAAGTGCTCTTCCTCAAAAGCCTTGTGTGTGCAGCCTCTTGTCTGCCCAATTTCCGCCGCACAGTGTCAGTGCCCCGATGCCAAGCCCCAGAATCACAGCCCCCAGTATATCACTGGGGAAGTGCACATAAAGGTACAACCGTGAAAAGGCGATGAGTATCGCCAGCGGAATCGCAATGATGCCAAATCGTCTATCCGCTGCGGTCAGGATCGTTGCACCGATAACAGAGGCCAGCGTATGACCGGATGGGAACGAGTAGTCGTTCGGGACAGCAATCAGAAGCGGTACGCTTTGATCCAGCCAACAGGGGCGCGGACGGGCAATCAGATGCTTCAGGAATACATTGCCAACCAGAACACCCATGGCAAGACCTGCCAGCAGAATGATCCCATACTTCCGGTATTTCTTTGTGCAGAGCAGCCCACCCGCTGCCAAGATCCAGACGGCACCACTGTTTCCCAGCATTGTGATCTTTGGCATCAGCATATCCAGCAGCGGGCAGGTCAGAAATGCCCGGATCTCATGTAAAATCGTCCAGTCCAGTCTCATTTGTTTCCACCATCCTTTTTCTCCATGGTTTTCTTCAAGCCTTCCAGCGCGAAAAGAAGCACAATTCCCAGCAAAAATGCAGGAATCTGAAAATTCGTGAAACTCAGCGGCGGCAGAGGAGTGTCCAGACTGGCCGGGCCGTTTGCGATGGCATAAAGTGAGCCCAGCATCAGTCCCAAAACCAACCAAACCATAGCACTGCGGTGATTCTGCAAGGCGGAGCGGATAGCGCGAATGGACAGTCCGATGCCTGTCAGCACTCCCAGCCCCAGTGCGCACAGTCCCGGAATGACAACAAGCTGTAAGCCGAGCAGGCTGTGAACAGCCTGAATGGTAGGCAGATAGACACCGGCGATCAGCAGGACGGATGAGCCGGAAATTCCGGGCAGCACCATAGCCGTAATGGCTACCGCACCGGAGAGAAATATCCAGCCAAATTGCAATGGCTGAAGCTGTGCGTAGTTGATAGCTCCCAGCCCAACGGCACGGGTGCGGAGCAATGTCAGCCCAACCACAGCTGCAACTCCCACCAGCAGAAACCCGCTATTGCGCCAATTTTCAAGTGCTTCCTGCTCTGCCATCGCAACAAATGGGATGGAACAGACGGTCAACCCCAGAAAGAGAGAACTCATGAAATAGATATTCTGCTCAAACAGACTGGACAGCAGCACCACACAGCTTACCATGCCAATGCCCCAGCCGATACCCAATTTCAACAGGTACGTCAGGGCAGCTTTTCGTTGCTTCCAATTGCCCCGAAACAACCCGTGGAGCGCATTGATAAAGCGATCGTAAAAGCCCAGAATGAAGGCGATCGTTCCCCCGGACACGCCGGGAACGCTGTCGGCCAGTGCCATGCAAAAGCCATGAAATGCGGTTAAAATCATAAAAGTCCCTCAAGTAAAAAAGTTTCGATCACTGCTTAGAGTGTACCGAAACTTTTTAAGAGAGATCGTTTCAACCTTAAACCGTTCTTAAACTACATGGAGTCGATAGCCCACACCCCACACCGTTTGCAGAAGTTTCGGGTCGGCAGGGGTATCTTCAATTTTCTCCCGCAGGCGATTGATGTGGACTGCTACGGTAATGTTGTCTCCCATCGACTCCAAGCCCCAGATCAGTTCGTATAAGTCCTCTCGGCTGAACACCTGCTCCGGGTGGCGCATCAGGAAGAACAACAATTCGTATTCTTTATTTTTCAGAGGAACCTCTACGCCATTTTTCGTGATGCGCCGGGCGGCGGGGTCGGCTGTCAGCGGGCCGACCGTGATCGTTTTAGGCGTGTCAGCGCAAGGTTTCAGGCGGGCATATTGCGCCAGATGCGCCTTGACCCGTGCCACCAGAACGCTGGGCGAAAAGGGCTTTTCAATGTAATCATCCGCACCGAAGCCAAGGCCGCGGATCTTATCCACATCCTCGCCACGGGCGGTCACCATAAGGATGGGAATATCCTTTTCGGCGCGCACCTGTTTGCAGATGGCAAAGCCATCGATACCGGGCAGCATCACATCCAGCAAGATCAGGTCAAACGGCTGATGCAAGGCGGCATCCAGTCCTGTGGTTCCATCCGGGGCAATGGTCACGGCGTATCCGCCCAGCTCCAGATAGTCCCGTTCGATGGCCGCAATGTCGGCATCATCTTCCACAATAAGAATTCGTTTCAGCTCCATATTACCCTTCCTTTGCCATTGGCAGCTGCATCACGATACGCAGTCCTCCACCGGGAGCATTCTCCGCCCGGACATTTCCGCCCATTTGCTGCATCGATTTTTTGACGACGGCAAGCCCTAATCCGCTGCCTGCACCGGGTTTTGTGCGCGCAGCATCTCCACGATAAAACGGTTCAAAAAGGTACGGAAGCTGTTCTTCCGGCACACCGGGTCCATTATCCTCCATCCAGAGGGTAACGGTATCCTCCTCACACACAGAGCCAAAAGATAACGCGTTTGCGCCATATTTACGGCTGTTATCCACCAGATTGTTCAGAACGCGCTGCAAAAGCTCCCGGTCGGCCAGAACGGTGCAATCGATGACTGCATCGCAATCTACCGATATTCCCTCGTGATCGCAGGCGTTCAGGATATGGTGCAGCGTCTCTTGCAGCGGCAATGCCTTCAGGTGCATCGGGTATTCACTAGCCCCCAGCTTTGCCAGCACAAACAAACGATTGACAAGAGCCTCCAAGTCCGTTTCTCTTGCATAGATGGTCTGTAAATACCGCTGCCGGGTGGGTTCGTCCGGGGCAACGCCTCCAGCAACGCTTCCGTATAAGCCCGGATGGTGGTCAGCGGGCTTTTCAGATCATGGGACATTCCGGCGATCAGCTCTTGCTTTCTCTGCTGCTCTCTTTGCTGCTCGGTCAGAGATTTCTTCAAGCGTACTGCCATGGCATCCACTGCGTCACAGGCCATACGAAATTCATCCTGTTCTTCGTAGGCAATGGGCGAATCCAAATCGCCGTCCTCGATCCGCTTGACCCCCTGCATCAAAGCGTCCAACGGTTTTTGGATATGTGCAAATAAATTCCGGGTCAGGTATAGGTTGGTAAACACCACTGTCGCCAGCAATGCAACGAAAACGACGGCTGCGTACAACAGAACACAGGCTTTCAGACCCTGAAACATCGGTTCCAGTTCTTCTCCCATATTGTGCAGCTCGTGCAGGGTCAGGCCCATCCGGGGCAGGTAGATCGATTCCAGCAGGACGATCGCCCCGCCAAAGCCAAGGATCAACAAGATCCCTGCGATCGAATTGGAATCACCAGCATAATGATGTTTGAGCGCCTGAGCCGTTCTTGAATCGTCATAAAATTCCCTCCTGCTTTTGATAGGTCTATCATATCACAAAAAGGGACAAGAAACTTAAACCAATCTTAAAACTTCCGCTTAAAAATCATTTTCCTGTCAAGAGGGCTGGCAGCGTCCAGCCCTCTCTTTTGCCAAAGTTTCCCTCGCTTTTTTTCTTACAAGCTGCCGAAAGTAACGTATTCTCAAAACTTTTTGTTGACACAGCTCGATTTTTGTGGTAATCTATCTCAACAATTGAATATAACATATTTTTACATATTCGTTCAGACCCTGCGGGGTTGAACATCTTGGCTTTCAGCCGTTACATAACCGACTAGCATGACCTTCCAGAAAAAGCGAAGGCAGGGCTGGTCTGTTTTGTGACGGCTTTTTTTTGTTGCCGTTTTGCCCGTTGATCCTTGAAAACCGCATGACCGTCTGCATGGGATACCCGGCGATGACCCCCAAGTGGGAGAGCCGGAAAACGCCGCCGGAAGGGGGCAGGAAAGCCATGCAGGGAGAACGGCAGGACGTTGATTTCTCAGTTGCGGAGTAAAACGATGTGGTCAAAGTGACCACATCGTTTTACTCCGCAACGCCAATGAAAGGATGGAATGCCTATGAGCAATTTTACCCCTGCATGGTTCAAGAAAGGTTTTTTCAACGAATCCCTGTTCTGTGACGATTTTCTGAGTACCCACCAGCTGCTTTACTCGAATGGCGCATTTTTCACCCCGGATGGCCGCATGACCGATGCCATGCCCCTGCGCTGCGAGATCTTCGAGATGATGCGTGAATACGTTGGGGCGAACCTTGCCAAGAAGGTCACCAATGTGGTGGACGTGCTGAAACTGGCGGCACAGGTGGAGGACTTCCCGCCTGTCACTGACCGCATTGCGCTGGCAAACGGCACCCTGTATCTGGATGGCACCTTTCAGGAGGGTAAGCCGGAGATCGTCCGCAACCGGCTCCCGGTCAAATATGACCCGAAAGCTCCACAGCCCACTCATTGGCTGCGGTTCCTGTCCGACCTGCTCTACCCGGAGGATATCCCCACGGTGCAGGAGTTCATCGGCTACTGCCTGATCCCCAGCAACAAGGGGCAGCGCATGATGGTCATCAAGGGCAACGGCGGCGAGGGCAAATCGCAGATCGGCGTGGTGCTGTCCCGGCTGTTTGGCTGTAACATGAAGGATGGCAGCATCGGCAAAATCTCGGAGAACCGCTTCGCCCGCGCCGACCTCGAACACACTCTGCTCTGCGTGGACGATGATATGCGGATGGAAGCCCTGCGCCAGACCAACTATGTCAAGTCCATCGTGACCGCACAGGGGCAGATGGACTTGGAGCGCAAGGGCAAGCAGAGCTATCAGGGCTGGATGTATGCCCGCCTGCTGGCGTTCAGCAATGGCGACCTGCAAGCATTGTATGACCGCTCGGATGGTTTCTACCGCCGTCAGCTCATTCTGACCACCAAGGACAAGCCCCAGTCCCGTGTGGATGACCCGGACATTGCCGAGAAGATGGCGGCAGAGGTCGAGGGCATCCTGCTGTGGGCATTTGAGGGCTTACAGCGGCTGGTGAAGAACGGCTTCCAGTTCACCGAGAGTGACCGTGCCAAGCGCAACCGGGAACTGGTGAAGCGGGACAACAACAATGTGTTCGATTTCCTCGAATCCGAGGGCTACATCCGCCTGAAGGCGGATGCCTGCACCAGCTCAAAAGAGCTGTATGAGGTCTACAAGATGTGGTGCGAGGAGAACAGCCTGAATGCGATCAAGGCCAGAGGGTTCAGCGATGCACTGATCGCCAACCAGCGCAGGTATAATCTGGAATCCACCAACAACATCGTCAACTCGTCCGGGCGGCGTGTCCGGGGCTTTGTCGGCATTGAAGCCCTTGTGCAGCCCGACCTTACTCCCAACAGTTGGCGAGTATGACCCCCTATAAAGGAGAATTTGGATGTTTTGCTGCGTACGTGCGTACGCAGCAGTCGGCGTTTTTCTCTGTACGCACGTACGCAGCGATTGACCGAAAACGCGCCATATAAGGGGCTTTGGTTGGTGGTCAAAACGACCACCAACCAATCCCATAGCGTTAAGTGCCGGAAAGCGGCACTTGCCAGCATCCACCCAAATCCCCAAAATGGGAATCAGGGTGAGATGGCCGTTATCAGACCGTCTATCTGCCTGTTACCATTTTGGTAACAGGCAAAATCAGTGGGTCAAAATGACCCACTGAAAAAGCCGGACGAGCTGCGGGCAGGGATTCGCAAATCGTTGCCTGTCAGCTTGCCCGGAGCAAGAGTGCAGAGGGGTGCGGGTCGCCTGCGGCGACCTCAAAAGGCCACCGGCCTTTTGAAGCACCGACCGAGCCGACAGGCGAGACCAGCTCTTTGCAAGGGTCAAGGGTGAAACCCTTGCCCAGTGATATGATGCTGTGCGTCATATCCTACTGGGTATTATCTGGCGCAAAACGGCGGCAGATCCAGCAGCTCCGCTGCTGCGTTTTTCCCACGCCAAGCTGTTGAAACGGAGGAATGTCTATCTGAAACTGACACGACACAACGGACGAGCCGGAGCACACGGCACTTACAACCCCAAGCACAATGACCGCAGTTTCAAACTTGCCAACAGTGAGCACATCGACCCGGAACGAGCCAAGGGCAACATCTACTGGGACTGCTTTCACGGTTTCCGCTCGGCTCTTGCTCCACCCGACCCGGATGATCTGGCGACAACCTTCTCAGATGTGGAACGGCAATTCTACGAGACCCACTACACGGCCTTCATCGAAAACCAGAACGAGCGTAACGCAAAGATCCGACACACGGAACGCAACCGCTCCATTCCCGATTTGTTGTCCAGCCGCAAGACCTGCCCGGAAGAGACGATTTACCAACTTGGAACGTTGGATGAACACGCTTCGGCAGAAGACTTGCTGAGCGTCGTCACAGAGTTCATCGAGAAGTTCAAGGCCAAGTATGGCGAACACATTCATGTGCTGGACTGGGCACTGCATCTGGACGAAAGCACACCTCACATCCATGAGCGTCATGTGTTCGACTGCGAGAACAAGTATGGCGAGGTAGCACCCCAGCAGGAAAAGGCACTGGAAGCGTTAGGTTTCGACTTGCCAGACCCGGACAAGCCCCTCAGCCGCAGGAATAACCGCAAAATCACCTTTGATGCCGCCTGCCGGAAGATGCTGCTCGAGATTGCAAAACGGCATGGTCTGGAATTGGAGGAAGAAGCGGAGTATGGCAACCGCAAATATTTGGAAAAGCAGGACTTCATCCTTGCCAAGCAGAAAGAGCAGCTCGCCGCCCAGCAGAGCAAGCTGGATGAGTTGACCCTGAAAGTTTCGGACATGGAGACCCTGCTGGAGGATGTTTCGGCAGCAGCCTATGACAAGGCGGTGGAGGTCGTGACGGATGTAGTACGCACCGAGACCCGGAAGGAAGATATGCGGATGATCGAGGACACGAAGAAGTGGGTGCTGTCCCCGGAACGCAAAGCTCCGCAGGCCACGAGAGAGTACACTGCCAAGCATCTGGACACCGTGCTGGACAAGTTTCTCAAGACCATGCAGACCACCGCCACTCGCTTGCAGGAAAAGCTCCTGAGACCGGATGTCCGGCAGAAGGGCAAGGAGCAGGTCAAGGAGAAAGCACGGGATTCCGTTCTGCAACTGCTGAACCGCTTGCAGGCAGAACAGGCACAAAACAAACCAGCGGCACAACCCCGCACACAGGAGGGGCACTCGGAAATCTGAACCTCATCGGGAGCGTTTGGGGCAGAAAGCTGGCACTTTCTGCCCCGGCACCCGGTTACAAGGATATGGAGGTGCAAGTGAAAGAAGTTTGCGTTTGCGAAGCAATGAAGTCCCCAGTGAGGACTTTAAGCAACGGAACGGTCTTGCGTCAGCAAGATGGAGGGACTAAGTCCCGACAAGTTCCGATTTGGCAAAAGAGTAATCTGACCTTGGAGGAAGCGGCGGCTTACTCTGGGATCGGTATCAATAAACTGCGGTCAATGACCGATAGCGATGAATGCAAGTTCGTCCTTTGGAACGGAACCAAACGGCTGATCAAACGCCGTAAGCTGGACGAATATCTGGACAAGGCATTCTCGATCTGATGCGGTTCAAAAATTGATTGTTTGATGTTGCAGGGAGTCTTGCGTCATGGTATACTCATGGCGTAAGGCTCCTTTTCAACATTCTGTGAATGAAAAGGAGAGTTTATATGCAAAGACGTAAAGATAATAAAGGCCGTGTTTTGAAGGATGGCGAGGTCTACCGCAAGAGCGACGGGCTGTATATGTACCGTTGGACTGCGAAAAATGGAAAACGCCATACCATCTATGATGCAACCTTGGAGGGGCTGCGCGAAAAGGAAGAGAAGATCCAGCACGACTTGGCAGATGGAATCCGCATCCCGGAGTGCAGCCTGACCCTGAATGATCTGTTAACTGTGGCGTAAGAACAAGGTGGGCTTGAAAGAGCATACCTTCGCCAATTACGTTTATATGTACAATCGGTTCGTCCGGGATGAGATCGGCATGATGAAGCTCAAGAACATTCGCAAGTCGGATATCCGCAGCTACTACAATGGCATCGTCCGCAATGGCAAGATGGCGTTGAACACGCTGGAAACCATCCAGAATGTTCTCCATCAGGTCTTTGCGGTGGCGGTGGACGATGAGTACATCCGTGTGAATCCCACGGATGGTGTCCTGACGGCCATTAAAGCCGCCCACCAGTACGAAACGCCCAAACGCCACGCTCTGACCCTGCCCCAACAGCAGACGTTTCTGAATTTTATCAAGAAAACGCCGAAGTTCCAGCACTGGCTCCCGATGTTCACTTTCATGCTGGGTACCGGATGCCGCATCTCGGAAACGGTTGGCCTGTGCTGGGGCGACATCGACTTTGAGAGTGGGTTTATCACCATCCAGCACAATCTGGTGTACCATGACCACGAGGTGGGTGGCTGCTATTTCACCATGTCCACACCCAAGACTGCCGCAGGCAAGCGGGCAATTCCAATCTTGCCCGAAGTGCGGAAGGCACTAGAGCAGGAGCGCGCCAACCAGCAGGAACTGGAATTGGTGTGCGAATACGAGATCGACGGAATCTCGGACTTCGTATTCCTGAACCGCTTCGGCCAGCCGCAGAATCCGCAGACGGTCAACCGCGCCATCAAGCGCATCAGTGTGGCCTACAACGAAGCCGAGCTGGAAAAGGCCGAAAAGGAAAAGCGGGAACCGCAGCTGCTGCCGCCTTTCTCCTGCCATAATCTCCGGCACACGTTCTGCACCCGGCTGTGCGAAAATGAGACCAACCTGAAGATCATTCAGGACATCATGGGACACAAGGACATCAGCACCACGATGGAGATTTACGCGGAAGCCACCAAGGAAGCCAAAGCCCATTCCTTTGCAAATCTGAACGGTAAACTGGGCATTTCGGTCTGAAATCCACTACACCAACTACTACACCACTTTTACACCAAATTGCCGGTAAGTTGTGGAGAGCTGCGTAGGGTGACGTACGGGAGCAGGAAAAAGGAAGCCGCATGGATAGGCTTATAAAGGAAAATAAAGCCATTTGTGAGCCTTCCTTGACCTGTCCCCACCATGAAGCCGATTGAGCAGTAAATTTCCAATTTAAGCGAAACAAAGCCTGAAACTTCTTGATGTACCGAGAAGTTTCAGGCTTTTTCTTTTGATGGATTTCCAGCGAAAATTGCGCCATACGCCAATTTTACGCCAAACGATGCAGGATTTTGTGCAGAGCAAAAAGAGCGTTGTTCGCGTTTGCGCAGCGAAGCGGAGCAATGAAAGCCCCAGTGGGGCTTTTAAGCGACCGAACGGTCTTGCGTAAGCAAGATGGAGGGGCCCCGCCCCGACAAGTTCGCGTTTGGTGTAAGAATTGGACGTGTGGTGGATGGATGTAGACCTGCAAAGGCTGCATCAGGAAGTGGCTTTATATATTTGCAAACGGACAGCTGAAACTTTCCACCGCAAAAGAAGCAACTGTGAAGAACATGGAGGTTTCCTTATGAACAAACTGCTTTCCTGCCGCTACAACATGGACACCAACCGGGTGGAAGCCCGGTTCGAGGATGAAACTACTCTTGCCATCGACTGCATCGCCATTGAGGACGAGTATGGCAACACCCCGGCACAGCGGGCAGAGCTGGACTGGCTGCTCTATAATAAGCCCTTGGAGTATGCCCAGCTTGTGCTGGGTGGGGAGATCGGACCCTATCTCTCCCTTGGCTGTGACCACGGCAGGCTGGAAGATCAATGACATAAAAAACACAGCCCCACCTTGGCGAAAGAGAAGCCAAAGCGGGGCTGTATTCAATGAAGGAGAAATGAAGGGAATATCAGGTCACAGATTCAATTCAAACTGTTCTGCCGTGATGGTTGCTTTGCCATCGGCAGCAAAGGTGATGCCATCGGCAGACTGGGGGGTGTAGATCCATGCGGTCATGGTCTGCTCGCCATCGTTGGCGAAAACTTCGATGCTGTTTTTATCCAGCAGGATGCGGAGCTTGAGCGCACCGTTCTGGCTGCGGACCTTGCAGCTGCGGCGGTGAACGATGTCGGCACGGGAACCGGCATAGCTGCGATCCAGCGTCAGCTCGGAGGTGTAGGGGTCGTAGGTCAGGCTGGTGTGATGGTCTGCATCGGCGGCCAGCTTCAGGGTGAAGGAGCGGTATTCGCCAGGCTGCACCGTGACGGTCAGGTCCGCCACACGGCCCTTGATGCCTTCCAGAGAAGTTTCGTTTTGCACCGTCACATTTTCGTGGAAGATTCGCTTGCCGTGGACGGCATCCAGCTCCCGCACCGGGGTCTGAAGAATGCGTCCGTCCTTGATATGCAGTTCCCGGGGGCAGATGGTCTGCCCGAACCACTTGCAGCCCTGGGGCTTATCCTCGGTGTCCGACCAAGTCTGCAGCCATGCGGTCATGATCCGGCGGCCATCCGGGGCAAGGGTGGTCTGGGTGGCGTAGAAGTCGATGCCGCCGTCCATCAGCTGCACGTTTTCCTTGGTGAAGGTGTGGGTGGCTTCGTCGTAGCTGCCGATGAAGGCAATGACGTTGTGACCGTTGTGGAACTCGCCCTTGGGCAGCATCTCCATGGGGCCGAGCATCAGGACCTGCTTGCCGTCCAGCGGGAAGAAGTCCGGGCACTCCCACATTTTGCCGTACTGATTGTTGCAGCGTTCCAGCACCGTGACAAAGTGCCAGTCGAAGCCGTCCTTGCTCTGGAACAGTGCCGCTGCGCCGCTGTCGTCCTCGGCCCGGCAGACGGTGACGACGGAGTAGGTGCCGTCGGCCTCACGCCAGATCTTGGGGTCCCGGAAGTCGAACTTGCTGAAGCCTTCCGGCAGGTCTTTCTGGGTCAGCACCGGGTTGCAGGCAGGCTTTTCGTAGTTGAGACCGTCACCGATGGCAATGCTCTGGGTCTGGATATCCCGCATCTCCCCATTGGGCTGCTTTTCTGCAATCACGCTGGTGTACATCAGCAGCTGCTTGCCGTCATCCATCACGGTGGCAGAGCCGGAGAAGCAGCCGGGGCCGTTGTCCACCGGGGAATCCGGTGCCAGCGCACAGGGCAGATACTCCCAGTGCAGCAGGTCGGTGCTGACGGCGTGACCCCAGTGCATGGGCGCCCACCGCACATCGTAGGGGTTATACTGATAGAACTGGTGATACTTCCCTTTGTAATAAGAGAAACCGTTGGGGTCGTTCAGCCAGCCCACATAGGGGGTCATGTGGTAAGCAGGGCGTTCCGCCGGGGAAATGGCAGCGCCGTGCTCGGCCTCGTAGGCACGGGCTTTTTGTAAAGTCAGATCGTTCATGGAATCCTCCAAAGGAAAGAATTCTTATGCGTAGTAAGCATCCAGATATTTCTGCATAATGCCCAGATAGTCGGACAGGCCGTAGGCTTCCCTTGCTCAGATATTCGTTCCACTCTGCATCCGTAGTGCCGTTCATGATCCAGTCGGCCTTCTGCGTATTCATGTAGGTCTGCAGATCTGCCTGCAGGTTAGAGACCTGCTCGGTGTCCTCGCTGCTCATAAAGACATTGGGATAGACATAATCGTTGTTCATATCCGGGGTGTAGATCTCCTTGATCCAGTCCAGACGGTACTGTGCATCGTCCGGGCAGGTAACGTATACACCATAGTAATCATCCAGAACCGCCAGAGGACCACTGACACACTGCGCTTCACGGACTTCCACGGGAGAAGCATCGCCCAGAGGAGCGTGCTTCAGCATGGGCTCGCCCTTATCGTTGGTGGACAGTTCAAAAATGTTAAAGCCTTCCGCATCGCCGTAGGTACCCCAGTTGTTCTGCGGAGACTGGAGGGGCGCGTACATCTGATCCAGCCATGCACAAACCAATGCGGGGTTATCCGCCTTTGCGGTGACAACGCATCTGCCGCGGGCAAAGCCGCTGGTGAAAGAGCCGTTCTGCGGAGTGATATTCCGGGTATCAGCGGTCAGGGCAGGCAGCGGCTCCCAGTCGGTCAGGTTGTCAATGTTGGCAACATCCCAGCTGAAGCAGACACCATAGCGGCCAGCCTTGCCCTTGGAAACATAGGTGGACCACTCCTGCGTGAAGCACTCCGGGTCAATGAGCTTCTCGGCATACAGCTTGTGCAGCCAGTCCAGACCATCACGGTAGCCCTGCTGGGTGGCGGCACAGATGACTTTCCGGTCGTTGGTAACGGCAATATGACGGTCTTTGTCTGCATCGCCGTAGCCTTCGCCAAAGCCATTGATGAGGATGCTGGGGTCCTGATCGCCGTTGTTGACGATGCAGGACATGGGGATGATGTCGCCGTCAATGCCATACTCTGCCTTGATAGAGGCGGCGTTATCACGGAATGCCATCAGCACCTGCTCAAACTCGTCCACCGTGGTGGGCATCGACAGACCGAGGAAGTTCAGCCACTTGGTATTGATGAAGCTCATGTTGCCAATGGTCTGGATGGCGGTCTTTTCTGAGCCGAGCTGCTCGATCCAGGGCAGTGCCCAGATGTGGCCATCGCTGTCGGTGCACATGGTGCGGTACTCCGGGTACTGCTCAAAGACCTTCTGGAGATAAGGCATATTGTTGTCAATGTAGTCTTCCAGATTGAGGATGACACCCTGATCTGCGTAGCGCAGCAGATTGCTGTCGGTAAAATCAGCAGTAAAAACGAAATCCGTCAGGGTGTTGGGGTTGGACATATTCAGGGTGATCTTATCGCTCCACTGGTCGGACTGGATGGCGGTCCAGTCGATGTGCACATTGGTCTGCTCTTCCAGACGCTTGAAGATGGTGCGGTTGTTCGGCTCGGGTTCGCTGCCCACAGGGAAGCTGGTCATACCGGTAAAGGTGACCTTTTCGGACAGCGGAAATGTAACGACACTGGTCGTGTCCACAGCTGCGGCAGCAGAATTGCTGCTGCCGGTGGATTTTCCGCCGCAGGCGGACAGAGCAGCGGTAGAACCTGCCAGAGCGCAGACCTTGAGGAAGTTGCGGCGAGAGATCAGCTTTTTCATGGTATTTTCTCCTTTTTTATGTTTCTTTTTCGTGTAACAGATGAGCGTACCGGCTCATAAAAATCTGGAATATCCTCAGCCCTTAATGGAACCAGCCATGATGCCGGCATCAAAATACTTCTGGAAGAAGGGATACATCACCAGCAGCGGCAGACTGGAAATAATAATGGTTGCATATTTGAGCAGCTCTGCCATTTTCGCACGTTCGGCAGTGCTCTGGATATCTGCGATCATGCCGGATTCCGGCTGGCTCTGGATCAGGATGGAACGCAGCACCAGCTGCAGCGGCTGCTTCGATGCGCTGTTCAGGTAGATCATGGCGTCAAAGTAGCTGTTCCACATTGCCACGAACTGCCACAGAGCCAGAACTGCCACCACCGGCATACAGACGGGCAGCAGGATCTTGAAGAAGTAAAGCATCTCGCTGGCGCCATCCACATCCGCAGCTTCACGCAGCTCACGCGGGATGCCTTGATAATAAGTACGGGCAATGATCATGTTCCACACGCTGAATGCTCCCGGCAGAATGACCGCCCACATGGAATCCAGCAGACCCAGATTGTTGATGAGCAAGTAGGTGGGGATCAGACCGCCGCTGAAAAACATCGTGATCACAAACAAGGTGTTGAAGATCGCTTTGCCTTTGAAGTCCGGCAGCGACATGGGATAAGCGGCAAGCATCGTCACAGCTACCGAGATGATGGTGAAGATGATGGAGTAAAGTACCGCGTTCTTGAAGCCGACCCAGATCTGCTTGTCCGAAACGACACGCTGGTAAGCATCCAGACTCCACTTGCTGAAATCAAAGGAGATGCCCTTGTTTTGCAGAGTGACCGGGTCCATAAAGGACGCGATGACGATGTAGATCATCGGAACGATGATCGCCAGCAGGAACAAACCCAGAAGTGCGTAGCCGCAGTACAGGATGATCTTATCTTGTCTGGTGTAGAGGGCCATTTTTGATTTTTTCTGTTTTGCCATGGTAAACCCCTCCTTACAAGCCCTTGCCATCGTTCATTTTGGCAACGACCTTGTTCACTGCGATCAGCAGGATGACGTTGACAACGGTGTTGAACAGACCGACTGCCGTGGAGAAGCTGTAATCGCCGTCCAACAGGCCCTTTTTATAAACGTACGTTGCAATGATCTCGGCAGTGTTCAGGTTCAGGTCAGTTTGCAGGGCATAGGCCTTTTCAAAACCGATGCTCATGATGTTGCCTGCCTGCAGGATGAACTGAATCACGACCATATCCTTAATGGCGGGCCACTCCACTGTCATGATCTGCTGGATCAGGTTTGCGCCGTCGATCATCGCCGCTTCTTTCAGATCCTTGCTGGCGTTAGAAAGGGATGCGGTGTACATGATGGATGCCCAGCCGGCACCCTGCCAGATGCCGCTGATGATGTAGATGGGGCGGAACGCTTCCGGCAGCGTCATGAAGTTGATGCTGGTGTGAAGCAGGCCGTTCACAGGACCGGTGACACTCAGCAGCACACGGACGATACCGCACAGCACGATGACCGAGATGAAGTTGGGCATATACAGCACCAGCTGCACCTTCTGCTTGATCTTCTTGCTCTCGATACGGTTGAGCAGGAATGCCAGCAGGATGGGGATCGGGAAGCCCCACAGCAGACCGTAGACGCTCAGCTTCAGGGTGTTGATCAGATAGCGCTGGAAGTCCGGCGAGGACATGAAGCGGGTAAAGTTTTTCAAGCCTACCCACTCGCTGCCCCAGATACCTTTGAAGGGATTGTACTTCTGGAACGCGATCAGCACACCGCCCATGGGAGCGTACTTGAACACCAGCGTCAGCACCACGGCAGGCAGCAGGAACAACAGGTAAAGCTGCCAATGCCGTTTGATGTAGACCCATGTGTTGTGCAGCTTGCGTTCTGCTGTTAGCACAGCCGTTTCCGGCGAGGCCGTCTTTGCTTTCATGAATCATTCTCCTCCTTTTTGATTTGCTTGCCGTTTGATTTGTGTTTTACATTTGCACCTTTGAATTTTACGTTTTCATCACTTCGCTTGTGCAAATGTAAAACTCTGTAATTCATTTATACCACGCAAACAAGCGAATGTCAATGATAATTCATGGGATACATAAAGAAATACTGTGCATTTGTACAGATGCACAAATCCGAAAGTGCGTAAATATGCAAAATGCTGATTTGCATTTTTGCATTTGACTAATTTGTGCATTTGCACTATACTGGAGTCGCAAAGAATAAGATCCGTCACCAGACTTTATCTATAAAAGAAAGAGGATGACTTATGGCAACCAAGGTCACCATTCAGGATATTGCAAACGAGCTGCAGCTTTCCCGCAACACAGTTTCAAAGGCCATCAACAACACCGGTGTGCTGGCAGATGCCACACGGGAAAAGATCCTGCGCAAAGCCGCCGAAATGGGCTATAAGCAGTTTGCCTATCTGCCGCTGTTTCAGGAAGACGATGCAAAAGCAGCAGAGCCTTTCATTCTGCCGAGTGACAAACGGGAGATCGCCATGCTGACGACCCAGTTTCTGAGCAGCTCTCACTTTTCCTCCATGATGCTGGATCGTTTCCAGGCGGAAATCGATCATCTGCACAGCGGCATGACAATCCATCGCATTTCTCCCATAGAGCTGAAAGAGAAAAAACTTCCATCTTCTCTCAATACCGAGCGCACAGCCGGCATCATCTGCATTGAAGTATTCGACTATGACTACGCACAGATGCTGTGCGATCTGGATGTTCCGCTGCTGTTTGTAGACACCCCTGTGATGGATATGCGTCCTCCTCTTAAAGCTGACCGCCTTTATATGGAAAACCGCATTGAGATCCAGAATGTGGTGGCCCACATGGTCCAGCGCGGCAAAAAACGCATCAGCTTTGCGGGGGATAAAAACCACTGTCAGTCCTTCTTTGAGCGTTATATGGCTTATAAGGATGCAATGGAGCACTTTGGTCTGACAGAAGGCCTGAGCACCTGTGCGATGCCATCTGGACAGCAGAACTATCCGGCATCCCTGTACGAAACCATACGTCGGTTCAAAACGATGCCGGATGCCTTTGTCTGCGCCAATGACTTTGTTGCTATGGATCTGGTCAAGGCATTGAATGAGCTGGGGTATTCGGTTCCCGATGATATCTGGGTCTGCGGCTTCGATGACAGTCAGGAGGCTTCCTACTTTGCCCCCCGTCTGACTTCGATCCATATCCATGGACAGATCATGGGCTACACCGCTGCCAATCTGCTTATGACCCGCATCGAAGAGCCATCGCTGAACTATCGCACCGTCTATACGGAAACCAGCCTGATCCTGCGCGAATCCACAGGAGATTGAGCGAAAGGAGAACCCCCATGCGTGACCTGTGCAATACGGACAAGCCGCTGTTTGCTGTGCTGACGAAATTGACTTACAGTGCTTACCTGAACATCTTATGGCTCGTGTGCAGCCTGCCCATCGTTACCATAGGGGCTTCTACGACCGCATTGTTCTACGTCACGCTCAAAATGGCGGAAGATCGGGACGATGGTCTGACCCGGATGTTTTTAAGGCGTTCCGGGAAAATTTTAAGCCCGCCACAAAACTCTGGCTTATCCTGCTGGCAGTCGGCAGTTTTCTGGCTGTGGATGGCTTTGTGCTGCGCCGAATGTGGAGCGAAAACATTTTCTGGACGCTGCTCACTGCAACGCTTATTGGTGCGGCAGTTCTGTACGGCATCGTTCTGCTGTATGCCTTTCCTCTGCTGGCACGGTTTGAAAACACCACCTTCGGCATCCTGAAAACAGCGTTTCTCGTGGGTGTCCGGTATCTGTTTTGCACCCTGATGATGGCGGCGATCTATGGCATCATGGGGTACGTCATTGTGTTTGTGTTCACGCCTGCATTCCTGCTGGGCATGGGTTTCTGCGCCATGCTCTGCTCTTTTCTGATGCTTCGGATCCTCTATCTGATCGGTGGAGACCCCGATGCAGCACACGAGGAATACGACCATGACAAAAACTGACCGGGATACGCTCCGCTCCCTCCATGGGCGCAAAAAGTGGGAGCACATCTGGGCATATTACAAGCTGCCCATTGCGATCATACTCATCGTTGTCTATATCCTCGGGTATGCAGCCTACCGCCATGTGACGAAAAAAGAGGATGTACTTTACCTTGGTCTGGTAAATATCACTGCCGGGTCTGATCTGACGGAGCAGCTTACCACCGGCTTTGCCGAGGCGCAAGGTCTGACCAAAAAGCAACAGGTCGATCTGCTGTCTGGCTTGCTGCTCAGCGAAAGCGAACGCGCAGAGGAGCAGTATGTATATGCTTCAGAGATGAAGCTGCTGGGTGCAGTCAGTGCCCAGCGGTTAGATGTTGTTCTGATGGACGAATATGCACGGGACCGACTGTTGGCTGATGATTATTTTCTCGATCTGCGGACGTTGGATGCGTCTTTCCGTGCACTGTCGGGTCTGAACGCCGGTGGAACCGTGCTGGATATTTCGGACACGCCGTTTGTCAGGCAGGCAGGTTTTTCTGGCAGGGTCTATCTTGGGGTGGTGCAGAATGCACCGCACCCGGAGCGTGCAGCCGCTTACATTCATTATCTGTTCCAGCGGTGATCGTTGGGTTTCACATCAAGAATAAGGAGAAGTATCATGGACATTTTAACGATTGGTGAAGTTTTGATCGACCTGACCCAGACCGGCAAGGATGCGCGCGGCATCCCTCAATTTGCCGCAAACCCCGGCGGTGCCCCGGCAAATCTGGCTGTGGCTGCATCCAGACTGGGCGCACAGACCGCCTTTATCGGCAAGGTGGGTGCGGATGCCTTTGGCCGCTACCTGAAAGAGGTTCTGGCAGAGAACAAGGTGGATGTTTCCGGCATGGCGGTGGATGCAGACCACCCCACCACCATGGCGGTGGTCTCGGTGGATGCCACCGGTGAGCGGGATTTCAGCTTCTACCGCAGTGCCAACGCTGATGTGATGCTGTGCAAAGAGGACATTTCGGACGAGGCTCTGAAAGCTGCCAAAATCGTCCACTTTGGTTCTGTCAGCCTGACCGCCGACCCCTCCCGTACCGCTACGCTGGACGCTGCCGCCCGTGCCAAAAAGCTGGGTGCTACCATCACCTACGACCCCAACTACCGTGCCAACCTCTGGAAGAGCAAAGAGGATGCCATTGCCCAGATGAAAGCACCCCTGCCGCTGGTGGATATCTTGAAAGTGTCCGATGAAGAGCTGCCCCTGCTCACCGGCACCACCGACTGTGAAAGCGGCACGGCACAGCTGGCACAGAACGGCATCCGGCTGATTTTTGTCACCTTGGGTGCAAACGGCGTGTTCTACCGCTTTGGGGACAAGACCGGCCATGTGGCGGGCGTTCCCTGCAAGGTGGGCGACACCAACGGCGCAGGGGATACCTTCTTTTGGGGCTGCCCTGTCCAAGCTCTGCAAGGAGAAGCTGGACACCCTGACTGTGGACAAGCTGGAAGGCATTCTGGCCTTTGCCAACAAGGCAGCCAGCATCACCACCAGCCGGCATGGTGCTATCCCCGCCATGCCCACCCTTGCGGAAGTGGAGGGCTGAACCATGGCAGTAAAACAGGAATTTGCGTCCCGATTTGCCAAGCACAAGGACGAACTGGAATGGCTGTTCATGGAACTGTACCACAACCGGGAAGGGCTGGAAGTTCTGGAGCGGGAGATGGCAGAAGCCTACAACGCCCGCAGTGCCGAGCTGAAAGCACTGGACAAGGCGCGCTCTGCCGACCCGGAGTGGTACAAGCGGGGCAATATGTTCGGCATGACCATGTACACCGACCTCTTTGCCGGAAATTTGAAAGAACTGGCAAAGAAACTGCCCTACCTCAAGGAGCAGAAGCTGACCTATCTGCACCTGATGCCCCTGCTGCAGATGCCCCATCCCCACAACGATGGCGGCTATGCGGTGGAGGATTTCGATACCGTAGACCCTGCCCTTGGCACCAACAAGGATCTGGAAAACCTGACCCGTGAACTGCGCAAGGCAGGCATCAGCCTGTGTCTGGATTTCGTCATGAACCACACCGCCAGCACCCACCGCTGGGCGATGGCGGCAAAGGCGGGCGACCCGTGGTTTCAGGCCTATTACCATCTCTATGACGACCGCACCATCCCCGACCAGTACGAGCAGACTGTGCCCCAGGTGTTCCCCAACACCGCCCCCGGCAACTTTACCTGGTGCGAGGAGATGCACAAGTGGGTGCTGACCACTTTCCACGATTATCAGTGGGATCTGAACTATGCAAACCCGGCGGTGTTCGTGGACATGACCAAGAGCATTCTGCACCTTGCAAATCTGGGCGTAGAGGTGTTCCGCATTGACGCCGTGCCCTACATCTGGAAGCAGCTGGGCACCAACTGCCGCAACCTGCCGCAAGTGCACACCATCGTGCGTATGTTGCGCATCGTGCTGGAATGTGTCTGCCCGGCCGTAGTGCTCAAGGGCGAGGTGGTCATGGCCCCCAAGGAGCTGGCGGCGTACTTCGGCACGCCGGAAAAGCCGGAATGCCACATGCTCTACAATGTGTCCACCATGGTCAACCTGTGGGGTGCCCTTGCCAGCCGGGATACCCGGCTGCTGAAGGCGCAGCTGGATGCCCTGCACGCCCTGCCGGACAACTGCTGGTTCGTGAACTATCTGCGCTGCCACGATGACATCGGCTGGGGTCTGGACGAGGCGGTGGAAAAACGGCTGAGCATCGACCCGCAGAAGCATAAAGAATATCTCTACCACTTCTACGAGGGCAATTTCCCCGGCAGCTGGGCAAAGGGCGAGCTGTACAACTACGACCCCGCCACCGGCGATGCCCGGAGCTGCGGCACCACCGCCAGCCTGTGCGGTATCGAACAGGCACTGGAAAAGGACGATAAGACCGCACTGGACTACGCCGTGAAGCGTGATCTTTTGCTGCACACTGCCATGGCGTTTTTGCAGGGCTTCCCCATGCTGAACTGCGGCGATGAAATCGCACAGCTCAACGGCTGGGATTACAAAAACGACCCTGACCGTGTGGAGGACAGCCGCAATCTGCACCGCACAAAATTCAACTGGGAGGACGCAAAGCAGCGCACCCAAAAGGGCACGCTGCAGAACCGGCTGTGGCAGGGCATGGAGCAGCTGCGCCAAATGCGGGCAGACCCCTGCTTTGCCCCGGATGCGTGGGTAACCACATGGGACAGCCACAACCCCGGTGTGCTGGCGCTGGTGCGCAAGCGCGGCGAGGAAACGCTGGTGGGGCTGTTCAACTTTACCGAGTACCCGGCGGGGGCCAGTCTGGACGCTCTGGGCGGCGAGTACCGCACCCCCGAGGGCACTTCCGTCTGGCTGGCGGATGTGGAGCTGGAACCGTATCAGTCACTGCTGGTAAAAACAAATAAGTAAAACGAGCCATCCGGCTCTCTCTTTTCGCCAAAGTTTTCAGAGCATTTTCTCGCAATCTGCCGAAAATGGCGTGTTCTCAAAAGTTCGCGTTTGCGAAGCGTAGCGCAGCAATGAAAGCCCCAGTGGGGCTTTTAAGCGACAGAACGGTCTTGCGTAGCAAGATGGAGGGGCCTTGCCCCGACAAGTTCACGTTGACACACTGCGATTTTTGTGGTAATCTATCCCAACAATTTAATATAACATATTTACTTAGAGTTTCAGCTCGGCTCCCGAAGGAGCCGGAGCAAGTTTTTAACTTTCTATCGCTACATAACGAACCCGAACCAAGGCCATCCCGGAAGGGATGGTCAGGTTCAGGTTGTTGTGTGGCGATTTTTTATTGCCAAATCCAGCACCGTACCTTGAAAATCGAAAGACCGTCTGCATGGGATACCCGGCGATGACCCCGCAAGGGAGAGCCAGAAAACGCCGCCGAGAGGGGGCAGGAAAGCCATGCGGTTTTGCTACTTCGTTCTCTCCCGGAAAGATGTTGAAACGGAGATTAGAAAAATCATTTATAGTCAGATTATTTACATATAATAAATATGGGTAAGGAAATGTTTATCGTGACCATTGACGGTATCTTTTTGCTATTTAAAAATATTTTGAAATAGTCTTGTGTAAAGAACGCATGTGTGATACAATCTATTTAAGGATTATTTGAAATAGATTGGAGCGTGACCGCTTGGCTATAAATGAAGTGTTAGCTGCTTTAGCAGACGATACACGTCGAAAAATCCTGCTAAAGTTACAGGAAGGTAAAATAAGTTCAGGAGATTTAGCGATCGCATTGGATATAACACCACAGGCATTGTCATACCATTTATCAGAAGCTGATACAAAAAAAAAAGCAGACTTAATTTGCGAGGGATCAACGAAACTCGATAGTTGTTCAAAAATTATATTTATTATGAATTGAATTTATCTATCGATCTCGTCAGCAAATTTGAATTTCACGCTGATATTGCCGTTTTCATAGACCTTGATATAGTCCACAAGCTCAACCAAGATTTCACGGTTGAGGGCTTCAATGTTCTGATACTTCATAAAGGCTACCAGTGCAGGATGCTCGTTGTCCACACCGTTTGCCAGTTCTGCGCGTTCAGCGTTCAGCCGGGTAAGCACCGCGGAAATATCAGAAGTCTGCCGTTCATAGTCAGCCTTCATATCCCGGTATTCCTGCTGGGTGATTTCACCGTCTTTCCAGTCCTGATAAAGAGATTGCTTGTAGCGTGTTATCTTTGTCAGTTCCCGCTCTTTTGCAGCTATCAGATCGTCCAGTCGGTAAGACTGGCTTTTTTTGATTGGAGCGGAATTGATCTGCGTGACGATTTCCGAGTAGGAAACAGCCAAATGTACCTGATGCTGTACAGCGAACAAAACAGCAGCCTCCAGCCGTTCATGCTTGATTGAGTGCATGGTGCAGGCTGTCCGGGAACGGTTCTTGTAGGTTGAGCAAGAATAATATACATTGTTGTTCTTGCCAACGCATCGGGTAATGGCCCGTCCGCAATCGGCACATTTCAGAAAGCCGCTGAATAAATGTACCTCACGGCCTTTCGGGGAAGTACGGGTATCACGCTGTAAGAGAGCCTGTACCTTGTCGAAAGTTTCATAGTCGATAATGGCCTCATGCGTTCCAGCCACTTCCACCCATTCCTCGCGTGGAACAGCTTCAATCTGGTGTACCTTGTAGCTTTTCACCCGGCTTCGGCCTTGGGCTAAATCCCCGGTGTAGGTCGGATTGGTAAGAATGGAGTGGATCATGCGGACTCCCCACATAGGATCGTCATACCCTCTTGTCGAAACAGGCAAGCCCTTTTGTACCTTGTAAGCCGAGGGGCTCGGTACGCCGTGTTCGTTCAGGTACAGCGCGATAGCACGTTTTGATGACCCTTGAATAAGCATTGTGAAAATGAGTTTGACATTTTCAGCAGCATCGGGATCAACAATCAGCCTGTGCTTGTCCTTTGGGTGCTTTACATAGCCGTAAGGAGCAAATGCTCCGATATACTGGCCGTTGCGCCGTTTGTAATCAAATACCTGCCGGATCTTTTTGGAAGTCTGATAGCAGTAATTATCGTTCATCACGTTTGTAATGGGAACGATGATATTTGAAACGCTGTCGGGGTTCTTGTAGCTGTCCACATTCTCAGCAAGGCTGATAAAGCGAACACCCATTTGAACAAACAGGTTATCGATCAAACTTCCGGCATCGCTATAATTTCGTGCGAAGCGGGACAGGTCTTTTACTATAACGCAGTTGATTTTACCACTCATGACATCCGCCAAGAGCCGTTGAAAATCTTCACGGTTGGCGTCCGTTCCAGTATGACCATCATCCACATATTCCGTGATGCTTTCAAACTCGTCAATGTTGCGTCGGTAAAAATCGTTCAGTAGGTCACGCTGGTTCTTTACGCTGTTGCTATCGTCTTTTCCTTTTTTCAAATCTTCCTTTGAAAGCCGGATATAGATGCCCAGCCGCCAGCGGCGGATTGTGTAAGAGGGAGAGAAACTCTGCTGATACCCTCTGTTTTTTGCTCGTGCCATTGTTCCTCCTTCCCTATCACATTACACTTATATTATAACTCTGTCCGGGGAGGACAACAAGGATGCCTCCACTTCGGGACACTTTGTCTCGAAGAAGCAAAACGAGCTGTAACCGAAGTTACAGCCCGCTTCTTTGCCGCAGCAGGAAATCCGTCAGCTTATCTTGGAGAGATGGCCCGCTTTCAGCAAATTCAATTTTCACGCCAACACCACCGATGCAAAAGCAGTATGGATTTTTGACAGTCTGCAAAAATCGAGAGATGCGCTCCTTTCGGGAAAGCGCATTGTCAAAGGTCATACCGCTCACATCAGGCAGGGACTCGGCAGCCACCGCGCCAATGTCAACGCTTCTCATTTGTTCAAGTTTCTGTGTAGTTAATTTCACGGTAAACCTCCTTCGCAGATTGATAGAACGCCTCCCGCTGTTTGGTGGGGAAACGCAACAGGCCAGCACCACCGGGATGCTGGCCTGTTGCCTTACTCCACCTTGGGACACTTTGTCTCGAGGTTCATTATAGTTTTTGAATATTAGAGAGTGCCGCACATATTTACTTGGCCTGTCCAAAGACAATCGTTATTTTCTGTGCGGCGCTCTCAACGCAAGTAAAGCGACAAGCCCGGAGGAACAGGCAGCCAACCTGTTCAGCGCCGGATCATGGCCTTGGGATGGCCGGGCCCATTTACAGTGTTGGTGTTGTTCGCTCAATCTCTTTTGGGAAATGTCACCGCGCACCCACCGTCTGGCTCCCCGTACTTACTCAGGGTTGCCGTTATTCCCTTGCGTTAGGAAGAAAACCTCCTCTCATAAACCGAGACATTTTTTCATCAATTCCAAGTGGGTTAAGATGAAAAAATCAAAAAGTTTTTTTCATGCGTTCAAGGCCACGCTTGATCGACTGGCGAATAGACTCCTCATGTACGCCCTCGGCCTCGGCAATTTCCTTAATCGACTTGCCAAGAATGATATGTGCGTCAATTCTGCGGCCCTGGATCTCCGGCAGAGAATTGAGAGCGTTCCACAGACGAAGAAAGTTTTCCATCCGTTCAAGGAGCTCCTGCGGGGTCGGCTCATGCAGGCAAGCGGAATACTCAATCCCGTCATCGCAGTCCAGAGAATACTGCGCCTTGTGCCGGGAGAGCCGCCGCTGGTAGGCCATTTCATAGCGGGCATCGGCCTTGAATACCTCGGCCACCTCGTCAGAAACTTCGATAAGCTGATCCTGCGTGTACCAATAATAAAAATCTTTCAAATTGATAGTAGTCATCGTAAAATCCTCCATTTCAGTTTGTTCGGGGTTGGTCGGAAACGAAATGGAGTAACGGCGGAGAGCGGCACCGCACCTCGGGACACTTTGTCTCGAAGTCTGGAAAGCAAAATGCGCCTGCGCGACACAAGGTCGCACAAGCGCACGAAAATATATTATCGGTTATGTACTGTTTAATTTCACATTCAAAGCCCGACTGCTCCGATGGAGGGGCTACGCTTTTTTTAGCTGGTGCAGATCACGCGAACAATGAAATAATAAAATGGACACGGCAAAATAACCTCCAATCGGCTACCGTGTCCCTGCAAGTCGTCATAGGTCTGCAAGCGCAAAGAAACGGCGGCTCTGATTTCTCAAAACCGCCGTTAAGGTAATAACTTAAAATAGGCGCGCAAAGTCACCTGCCCCAACCAACGGTTTTTTTCTTTCCCCGTAGACGGGGCAGGTTCATACGCTATGTAATTATTCTTTCGTGACTAATTCTTTCAGCCGTTCATAGGTTTCTGCGCTAATATCATGTTCAATCCGGCAGGCATCAGCCTCCGCCGTTTCAGGATCAACACCTATGGATATGAGGTGCTTTGTTAAAAAGCAATGGCGCTCGTAGATTTTTTCAGCCACATCCTGGCCAAGATCGGTCAGGTGTAGATAATGGTTTTCGTCTGTTGTCAAAAAGCCGCCCTCTCGTAAAGTTCCTACTGCGTAACAAACGCTGGGTTTTGAAACCTCCATGTACCGAGCAACATCCACGGAACGCACCATACCGAGCTTCTTTTGAAGTATAAGCACGGCCTCCAAATAATCCTCTCCGGCAGTATGAAGTTTCATAGGCAGCTCCTTTCGTCATTAAGCAAGACTCCAGCCAGCCGCACTCTTTCGGATATTGACAAAATCCTGATAGATACCAGGCTGTTTCAAAAGTTCCTCATGGGTTCCTTGCTGTGCAATCTGGCCGTTGTCTATAACTAAAATCTGATCGGCGTTATGGATGGTATTTAGGCGGTGAGCGATTACAAGCAGGGTCTTTCCCTTCACCAATTCGGAAATAGCCTCCTGAATATAGCTTTCATTGTCCGTATCAACACTTGCAGTCGCTTCATCCAGAATGACAATCGGTGCGTCCTTCAAAATGCAGCGGGCAATAGAGATTCTTTGCTTTTCGCCGCCGGACAGAGTAGCGCCGCCTTCACCGATGACTGTCTGGAATCCATCTGGCAGCGCTATGATAAAATCATAGCAGCGGGCTTTTTTTGCAGCCTCATAGACTTCTTCCTCGGTAGCGTCCGGCTTACCCATGCTGATATTGTTGTAAATGGTATCCTGGAACAAGTACACCCTCTGGAATACCATGCTGATCTGATCCATCAATTCCGACAGAGGTACATTGCGAATATCCACGCCCCTTATCGTCACATTGCCGGATTTTACATCCCAAAGTCGCGCCAGCAAGTTTGCAATGGTGGACTTACCGCTACCGGATGGTCCAACCAGCGCTGTCATAGAATTTTTCTTCATGGCAAAACTGATATGATGCAGAACCTCTTTATCCTGATAAGCAAATGTAACATCGTTGAACAGGACTTCCGGCTGTCCCGGCTGTGCCTGAGCCGGAATATGCTGCTTGCCGTTGTCGGAAAGTTCCGGTTCATCCAATACCGCTTCAATACGATCAAGGGCAGCGTTCATAACGGTTAGTCGGGTTGCTTCTCCATAGAGAGCTTTCAGAGGTCCAAAAAGATCAAATACAAATAGCAGCACGCCCAAAAGATAAGCCAGGGAGAGTACGCCTTCCTGATGTAAAAAAACGGATAAACCGAAGATAGCGGCAATACCCACGCCATAGAGAATGTTTAAGCCAGTGGTCCACGGTGTCATTTTCTGCTCAAACTTCGTATTGACATCCCTTGATTTTTTGAAGTTTTCCGTTAATTCGTCAGATTTTTCTCCGAGCAGATTGTAACTTTTGATAACCCCAATTCCTTCAGCAAAAGACAAGACCGCATGTCAAATTCTCGCTTTGGTTTTGACGCCCGACAGCCTCCTTGAAGGAAACCTTATTCATATATTTTGCAACCAGTGATGCCAGCAAGGTAATGATTACCGCAATCAGCCCAAGTCTCCAATCCAGTACGAACATAAAAACAGCTAAAACCAAAGTAGACAGCATATAGCTCATCATGTTGCCAATGGTACTCATAGAAACTTCCTCAATGAATACCATATCCGTACTGAGAACAGAGCTGATTTTGCCAATATTCCCCGATGTAAAGTAACCCATCGGCATTTTTCTTAAATGATTTCCCAACTCCATCCGTTTATCAGCAAAGATCATAAATCCAGCGGCACTTTGCAGACGGTCGCTCAAATAGTGAACCACTGTCTGAAACCACTACAGCAGCTAATAATCCAAGTCCGACAAACAGACAGGTCTTTCCAGTCAGCGTATTATCAGCAAACCCGGCCAAGACAATAAACGCCATGAAGATCGGCATTTTGGAGAGAATGGACTCGACAAATGCACATAGAAATGCAGCCTGAATACGGCTTTTATACCTCCCGGAGAGGTTCAGGATTCTTGAAATCAATGCAAACATTTATCTTCCCTCCTTTGCAGTAGATACTTTCCACTCGGCGCTGTCCTGAGCCGCTTTCCACAACTTTTGGTATTCTGGGCAAGCTTGAATCAGCTCCTGATGTTTTCCGGTTGCCACCATCTTTCCGTGATCCATAACGCATATTTGATCTGCGTTCATTATAGCGGGAAATTTGTGAGCGATAACTACCAAGGTTTTTCCCTTCACCAGCTCCGCAATAGCAGCCTCCATTTTTCCTCATTTTCGGGATCAGCATAGGCCGTGGCCTCGTCAAGCACTACAATCGGGGCATCCATCAATATTGCCCGCGCCAGGGAAATTCGCTGGCGCTGCCCCCCGGAAAGCATTTTCCCCGCATCGCCCGCCATGGAGTGAATACCTTGCGGCAGCTTTTCCAGAAATGGGCTTTCTTCGCCGCCTCCATTACTTCCTCATCGGTAGCATCCAAACGTCCAAGACGGATATTTTCCAGCAGGGAGGTGTTAAACAGGTACTGATCCTGGGCCACATAGGAAATGCGGCTGTTCAATGCCTCCAGGCTCATATCACAAAGTTTCTGCCCGCCAATGGAAATGCTCCCTTTCTGCGGGTCATAGTAGTGGATCAACAGTTTTGCAAGGGTGCTCTTGCCAGAACCGGATTCACCAACCAGGGCAGTTTTTTGTCCTGCTTTTGCCACAAGGGTAATATCGTGGAGGACTTCGTTTTCCGCTATTATCGGTTTCCCATCTGGGCCAGGCTGTGTCGTCTGATACGCAAAGGAAACATGATCGTAAGAAATGTTAAAATCCTGTCCGTGGAAATCATCCTCAGCAGCTTGCAGCGGTGCCGCATTTAACATCTGTTCAAGTGCCGTGATCTTATAATTCAGATTTGGAATCGTTTCCATAAAGCCCAGTGCTTTCAGGAGAGGAATCCCAATGCTGAGGGAAAGGCAGAGGACTAAAATCAAATCAGGTAAAGTGCTTATGCCACAGAGAACAAACCATGCCCCAAGAGGCAAAGTCAGAATAACAGTGCAGGGCAGCAGACTTCCGTATATCGCCATCCAGGGCCAGGCGGCCTTATACCATGCCAAGGTATAATCCCGATAGTTCGTTACATCCTTGCGGAAGTTCTCGTAAGATTCACTCTCCCGGTTGAAAACCTTGACAACCTCCATACCATTGATGTACTCAATGATCGTGTTGTTCATTTTCTGTGCAGACTGATAGTAGGGACCCATGCGCTTCATTCCAACAGAGTACATAATGACCATGGAGAGCAGGCTGATCGGGATAGAGGCCAAAGACATAAGAGCCAGTTTCCAGTCCGCACAAAACATAGCAACATAAATCACCAGCGGGATCAGCAAATTTGCGATACCCTCCGGGACTGAATGAGCAAGGAGCAATTCCAAGCTGTCCACATCATCGACAAACAGCTTTTTGATTGTCCCTGTCCCTTTTTCCTCCACAAGGCCAAGGGGAAGTTTCTCAAACTTCTCTTGCAGAGATACCCGCAGCCGGAACAATGTGTTATATGCTGCTTTATGAGAAATTGATAATCCCCATCCATATAAAACCGCCTGCAAAACAAGACAGATCAAAACCCCTATAACACGCAATAAAACAAATTCTGTCTCAACAGAATCGCCCATAACCAATGGTGAAATGACCTGATAGGCCAGCACAAAAGGCAGGACGCCCATAAGAACGCTGACCAGTACAACGACCGTGGCCACATACATATTTTTCTTATATGGCCCTGCGTACTCAAAGATTTTTTTGAACATAAGCCCTCCTTATATTGAGCCGTACTGTCTGTGCTTCAAAAACAAGAGGCCGCCAAAGTAAAGCGGCCTCTTATCATTATCTTTCTGTCCAGTC